>Ga0180430_10001942_pt1 | contig 19376 bp, 13 predicted proteins | sample SS_ome_9_FD_132999 | JGI IMG/M metagenome (GOLD analysis project Ga0180430, IMG submission 132999) | Hypersaline lake sediment archaeal communities from the Salton Sea, California, USA - SS_1_S_2 metaG | ecosystem: Environmental > Aquatic > Non-marine Saline and Alkaline > Hypersaline >... | reverse complement strand
CATGAAAAAGAGAACAACTCGAAGCGAACGCATCAGGCCGCACGCAGCGGACGGGTTGATGCTGCGCCTGCCATGCGACCGCTCCATCGACCGCAACGACCTAAAATATACGCTTGTTTAAGGTCTAGATGGGGCATTTGCAGAATAGCCGGTGGCGATGAGCATTGAGGCATCCTGGAGATCACCTGGATATGGAACGGGAATTGTTTATTGGCCGTCGGCATGCTATTGTAGAAGGGAGATACTGATATGGAGTCGAGGTGATTGATGCAGTAAAACTTCGAGTGGGATCCTGAAAAGGACGCGATTAACCGCAAGAAGCACCGAGTGGCGTTCGAACAGGCCGCCACCGTCTTTGGTGACCCTCGCATGCTGTCTTTGCACAGCGATTCACAAGAGGATCGGTGGATCACGCTGGGACTCTCGACCGTCAGCGGATTGCTTATCGTGCATCATACCTTCGAAGAAGTGGATGCTGAGACAGTTAGAATTCGAATACTCTCAAGCCGAAAGGCTGTGAAAAATGAGATCAAACAGTACTCGGAGTGAGTTATGAAGAAGGAATATGATTTTTCAAAAGCTGAGCGAGGCAAGTTTCATAGTCCTGACGCAAAGTTGAATATCCCGATCTATCTGGAGTCTGAAGTACAGGACTTCGTGGACAAGATCGCCGAGGCCAGGCAGTCGGACAGATCAACGGTGGTGAACGAACTGCTGAGGTCCGACATGGATCCGGCCAAGGTGCTTGGATGATCTGTTACCGACGACTGGGGATGATTTTCCGCAATTGGTCCAGATTACGTTGAACTTGGAGCAACCTGCGGGAGATTTCGGCGGAGTGGGGGGCGTTTTCTTGTGCTTTGGTGAAGCATTCTTGAGCTTTTTGCAGGTCGCCGATAGCACCGGGGATATCTACAGCACGAGAATCTGCGGCCAGTAGAGCGTAGTTCTTCCCCAGGGCGTCCCATTCTACGGACTGGTGCTTCAAGGCTTCGGCAAAGCATCGCCTGGCTTCAAGTATGTCTGCTTTGAAGCTACTGTCGCCATAGGCGCGTAATGCCTTGGCTCGCAATGCGTGACTGGACCCAAGTACGATCCACACGCCCTTGTAGTCAGGATCCGTTTCGACGGCTCGCTGGCCGACCTTTATCGCCAGGTCATACCATTCGATGTATTGCAGCGTGCGAGCCGCGGCCTGGAGCGGGTAGATCGGTATGGGGTCCATCGCCTCCAGCTTGGTGATGAATGTGTTTGCCTCGGCTATTGGCGGCGGGCTTGAATCCACTGAGACTGTTGCGAACACCACAGTTCTGGCGCCCAGGCTGCGAAGGCGCCATTGCGGCGACAGAAAGAGCAACTTGATAAGATACGCCGACTTGGCGTTTACTTTCAGGACGACCGCGTCAATGCCGTATCGCCTGGCGAACGGACCCAGTGGTTTTTTACTTTCGGCAATCAGCCGCACCAGGTCCATGTTCCTGGGCGGGCAGGCCCATCCGTTGCCGAGGACCGGGACCTGGCGGTAGCCGGTTTCCCCGCGTCCGAAGTACAGTACGTTGGACGCCAGGTCGAACGTGGTGAAGACCTTCGCGTCGTCGGGCAGCGTTTTGAGGTACTCGCCGGCCTCAACGGGTATGTCCACTTTCGAGACCCCGGCGCCGAAACGCGGGCCGATCCCCTGGCTGTAGTAGAGCCGGTTGGTGACTACGAAGAAGATGAACACGACGCAGGCGATCACGATTCCTCCTGACGCTGCGGCCGGGGCGTATTGGCCGATCACGCGTTGTCGACGCCAGCTTTCCGGGAGTTTCATCCCGCCGGCTGCTATCGCCGCTATCGCCGCCGGGGCGAGGATCACAGCGCCGGGACCGATGTTTCGTCTGATCTGCAGCGACATCCAGGCCGCTCCGATCAGGAGCAGCAGATAGCTCCACCGCCTGGTCCAGGCGGCGCAGACCGCCGCGACTGCAGCTACGATAAGAGAAGCCATGAACGCCGCGGAGGTCACCGAATAAGCGAATATCGGCGACAGCGACGGATACATCTCGCGGATCGTGGACCAGGGGTGCGTGACGCCTTTCTGACCGGCCGGGATCAACTGGTTGGCTTTGAGATACTGCATCATCTGCAGCGGCAGGAACGCCGTCCGCCATCCCCAGGGGCTGGCGAACGCCACTGCGATCTGGGCGGCCAGCGCGGCGGCAAGCAGCTTCCATTGACCGGCGCATGGGAGCGGCTGGTCGGGCGTGCGGAAATGCGACCAGAGCGATCTGAGCGATCGATCGGCCAGGAAGCAGCCGGTAAGGAACAGACCCAGCATCCAGGAACTGTGCAGTTGGACGAACGCCGCCTGCAGCAGCACCAGGCCGATCACGGAGTATTTTCCGATTCGCGGACGGATCAGGATCGCCAGTTGAGCGGCCATTATCACGAAGCCGAACAGTTCGGGGCGGTGCATGAACCTCGCCTGCACGGTCAGGGCCATGATCGCAACGCCTGCTGCTGCGATCCACGGTTTGGCTCCGGCCCGCAGCATTGTGATCGACGCAAGGCCCATCAGTACAGCCACCAGGATCGACTGCAGCAGGCAAACGCCGGTCGGTCCGCCGGCCCGGTGTGCGATCGCCATGATCCACTGGCTCAGCCAGTTGACGTTGGGGAATCTCAGTCGTCCGGCGTCGTCGATCCAACTCGACGGTGCGAAGTCCATCCCGTGGTCGCCGGTAGGCGTCACGTCAGTGTAGATGAACATGTTCGAGTCGATGATCTCGCCGGTGTCCAGCAGATGCTCGCCATAGGTCAGATGGCACCCGATATCGGCTCCGGTGATCGTTCTCCACGAGAGCGCAACGCCCAGAGCGATTGCGACCGCCAGGGATGTCCACTGTAGGATCGCGCATATTTTCTCCGCGGGTGGGACGGGCGCTGCGACTTCGACATTAGGCTCTTGGGAGGTCATTTTCGCACGAGATTCTAACCTATTGCCGGGTCAATGTCATCCACCACCCAAACGGCGAACGACTGTTTACCACCGATAGCACGGACAGCACAGATAGTTATGGCTACGGCTTACGGCGCCGGCGTTTTGCCGCGAAATACACGAAACTCACTAAATTGACGACAACAGCCAGGGGCAGCGTCACGGGGGGCATTTTACGTCGCCGTTCGCAGTTGCCGCACCTTCCGTGCTTTTAGTGTATTTCGTGGCGAACGCCGTTTGCCTCAAGCCGTTGTCTTAAGCCGTAAATGTCGGTGCTATCGGTGCTATCTGTGGTAAACAGCCGTTGCCGTTCGCCGTCGCCGTAGCCAGACCTCAATCCGTGTTTATCCGTGTTCATCCGTGGCGAAAAGCCGTTTGCCGTTGATGCCCACGGTTGTAACTCTCGGGAAATTGGATACAATTGGGAGATGGACCAGAAGTACATTCGTAATTTCAGCATCATTGCGCATATCGATCACGGCAAGAGCACACTTGCCGATCGGATGCTCCTGCGCGCAGGGGCGATCACCCAGCGGGAGTTCCGCAACCAGCTACTGGACACGATGGATCTCGAACGCGAACGCGGCATAACGATCAAGGCCTCGGCGGTCACCATCGACTACGAGTACAACGGTCAGAAGTACATGCTCAACATGATCGACACGCCGGGTCACGTGGACTTCCACTACGAGGTTTCGCGTTCCCTGGCCGCCTGCGAGGGCGTTTTGCTGGTCGTCGACTCGGCCCAGGGCGTCGAGGCCCAGACAGTTGCCAATGCGCACCTGGCCACCCGCGGTGGTCTCGACATCGTGCCGGTGGTCAACAAGATCGATCTGCCGGCGGCGCGGCCGGAAGACACCGCGATGGAGATCGAGAAGCTCATCGACCACCCGGCCGAAGACTGCATATTCACATCCGCCAAGTCCGGCGCCGGCACCGACGATATGCTCCAGGCGATCGTCGAGCAGCTTCCCGCCCCGACCGGCTCGCCCGAGGGCAAGACCAAGGCTTTGATTTTCGACAGTGCGTTTGATGAGTATCGCGGCGTGGTCGTATACGTCCGCGTTTTCGACGGGAAGCTGACCGTCGGCGACAAGATCCGCATGATGGGCACCAAGGACGTCTACACGCTTTCGGGCCTGGGCAAGTTCTGCCCCAAGCCAACGCAGGTCCAGTCTCTCGGAGCCGGGGAGGTTGGCTACATCCTGGCCAATATCCGCACCGTCGCGGCGGTCCACGTCGGCGATACGGTTACTCTTGAACACAGTCAGGCCTCTGAGCAACTGCCCGGATACCAGCCGCCCCAGCAGATGGTATTCTCGGACTTCTACCCCGGCCCGGGCACGCAATTCCCCACGCTTCGCGACGCCCTGGACAAGCTGAAGCTCAACGACGCCTCGCTGACCTATCAGGCGATCAGCTCCGACGCGCTGGGATTCGGCTTCCGCTGCGGGTTCCTCGGAATGCTGCACATGGAGATCGTCCAGGAGCGGCTGGAGCGGGAGCATAACGTCGAGGTCGTCCAAACCGCTCCGACTGTCCCGTACGAAGTGCTCGACACCAAGGGCAAGGTCTTCGAGGTCGACTCGGCCGGCGACTTGCCCGACGTCAATCACCTCGAAGAGCTTCGCGAGCCGATCGTGAAGGTCGATCTGATCATCCCGGCCGACTCGATCGGGGCGGTGATGCAACTGGCCGACGATCGCCGGGCGATCTACATGAAAACCGAGTACCTGTCGTCCGATCGCGTGATCCTGAGCTACGAGTTCCCGCTTGCCGAAATTATTTACGACTTCTACGACAAGCTCAAGAGCGCCACCCGCGGATACGGGACGATGGACTACGAGGTCCTGTGTTTCCGTCCCAACGATCTGGTCAAGCTCGACATCCTGGTCAACGGCGAGAAGGTCGACGCTCTGTCGGTTATCGTTCACCGCAGCAAGTCCGACGCTCGAGGCCGATCTCTCATCCGCCGCCTGCGGAAGGAGATCTCTCGCCACATGTTCGAGATCCCGCTTCAGGCCGCCATCGGCACCAAGGTAATCGCACGCGAGACGATCTCGGCATTGCGCAAGAACGTAACGGCCAAATGCTACGGCGGCGACGTGTCGCGAAAGCGAAAACTGCTCGAAAAGCAGAAGGCCGGCAAGAAGCGCATGAAGATGGTCGGAAACGTAGAAATTCCGCAAAAGGCGTTCATGGCGGTACTTGAGTCGGCCGAGTAGCCCGGTGAGCGGCCAATGGCCAGTAATGGCAACGGCTTCAGTAACCAGCAACGGCAAACGACAGCGCTGTCGTTGCCGTCTTCATCATTCATCATTCCGCATTCATCATTGTCGTCAGCACCCATTGATACTCTTTTGCGATCGCCGGCGGGAGGTCGTCGGGGCGGAGGTCGTCTGGGAGGACGCCGAACGTGTAGGTCTCTATCTCCAGGTGCTCGGTCAGGCCGCGGGTCAGGATGTCTGCGAACTCGCCCCTGAGCATGTAATTCGTTCCCTGCAGGCCCTTGAACTCGTCGAAGAACAGCGGCACGTGAAAATGCACCCGCCACTGGTCGGTCGCGTGCAGGCTGCGCTCCTCGAGCGCATCGGGCAGGTCGTGATGGTGATAGACCGTTTCGTGGCGACGGATGCGGGTCTGATGCAGGTAGACCGGATCGCAGAACGCTTCGATCCGACCCCGGAGTTCGTCGCCGGCGTCGCGCGGAATCGCCACGTGCAGGGCCGAACTCAACTGCACCTTGGCGATGCGGATGTTCTCGTAGTGGATCGCCAGGGCGGCCTCGGCGGCGTCTTCGAACTCGACCGCCGCGTGGGCGGTGTCCAGGCACACTCCGATATGGCGCCGCAGCAGCTTGGCGGATTTGTGGCCCGAGATGTTGAGCTTCTTTCGGATGTAGGCCTTGCCGATCTCCCGCATCGGGCCGGTGAAGAACTTGATCACTTCCTTGGACGTTTCGATGTAGCAGTCCGGCTCGGGCTCCAGGGCTACGCAAATGCTGACGCCGCGCGATCTGCGGAGCCGGTAACAATGGGCCGCGACGTCTGCGAGATTGATCACCATCGCCTCGACGTCCTCGGGCGTCTTGATCCAGCTCTTGTACGATCCGGGCACGGTCGATATGCTTCCCGAGACGCCTTCGGGCAGCAGATCGGCGAGGATGTCGGCCAGTTGGATCGTATAATCGCGACGCTCGGCGGTCCGCCAGTCTGGCGCGTATACGTTTTCCTTGACGCCGGGATCGTGGAACTCGCCGTACGGAAATCCGTTTATCGTGAACACGTAGAGGTTGTTGGCGTCGAGGAATTGGCGGAATTCGGTCAGTTTTTCGGGGTCGTCCGTTAATTCGTCGGCCGCCAGTTTGCCCAGCCGCATCCCCAGCCCGAACGGAGTATCCGCATCGCAGACAATATCCCGCACGCGCAGAGCGTTATCTCTAACGGCGGCGAAGTTGTCGGACCAGGACTGGCCCGGGTGAACGTTCAGGCAATACGTAAGATGCAGCGGCGGTGTCTGTGAGATAATCATGATATGCCGGCCATTATCGGCAAGCTGCCCGACGGCCACAAGGCCAAACCGCCTTGCCTGTAATATTGAGTTCCGAAGCCGGGGCGGGTATTGTCTTAATACTCGTCCGATGGAACGACCTGAAAGGGATAGTCAATGAGTAAACGTGATGCGATTGTATTGGCGCTGCTGACGACGATTGGAATTGGTTCTGCGATTGGAGCGCCGCGGCAGGCGCTTGTCAAGATGGACGTTAGCGATCTGATCGCGTTGAAGAATCGGGCCGGGAAGTACCACGAGGCCTTGCCCAGGCCCGAATCCCTGGGGATGGACGAAATCGTAGCCTACCAGGAGCATAAGGCTTTCGTTTGCGTCGTGGGCCGGGCCGAGGGCGAAGACGGAAGCTATTCGCTGCTGCGAAGGGTGATCCTGGTCAAGCCGTCGATAGTGATCGTTGACGATCAGATCACAGGCCTTGCCGCCGACGCAAAGCTGACCTGGCGATCGTCGACGGGAAAGGTCAAGCAGGCCATCGCCTCCAGGGTGGTCAATACGCGTCAGGTGTCGCTGGTCGGCGGCGGGATGAGTGCTTCGGATTACTCAGTCAAGTGCTCCGGCGGCGCGGGCAGGGTTGTTTACGTGCTGGGAATCGGCTACAAGGACGCTCCGAAAATAAAGGTGTTTCCGGACGCCAAACTCCCGGCGATGGAAATCGCCGCCAAATCAGGGACTTGCAGGGTCATGTTGCCTACAGGCTCCGAGCGGGCCGGATCGATCGCGATCGCCGACGCCAAGGGTGAGAAACTCCTTCCCGAGCGTCTGTTGCCCTCGGGCGTAATGCCGCACGGGCCAAAGGGCGTGCGGATGCTGGCCGGGTGGGATTCGCGCTACACGCGCAAGAACGCCGCGCCGTGGGACACCAGGAAGGTCGCCGTCGAGCTGAAGAAGGCCGTCGAAGGCGGGACGATCAAGCCGGGAAGGGCGGTCGTGCTTGGCTGCGGAGCGGGGACGAATTCGATTTACCTGGCGTCGAAAGGCTTCGAAGTGACCGCGATGGACGTCGCTCCGACAGCCCTTGAGATAGCCAGACAGCGGGCCGCCAAGGCGAAAGTTAAAGTCAACTGGATGGTCGCCGACGTAACTGCGGTCCCGAAGCTCAAGCCGTTTGACTTCATGTTCGATCGCGGATGCTACCACGGCGTTCGCCGCTCGTTCGCCAGGGAGTTTGTCGAGTCGGCGAAACGACTGTCGAAGCCCGGAACGAAGTTCCTTATCCTGGCCGGCAACGCCAACGAAAAACGCGGCGGCGGGCCGCCCCGGGTCAAGGAAGAGGATATTCGAAAGGACTTCACCGACGCGTTCGATTTCACATGGCTGCGTGAAACGCGGTTCGGCCCCGAAGGAGCCAAAGGCAAAGGACCGCTGATGTGGTCGATCCTCCTTACGCGAAAGAACAAATAAGGAAGGCACAATGAAGACACGACATTCCGTATGCATAGTATCGTTGGTTCTCGCGGGCGGCCTGGCCGGGGCGGCGTTCGGTGAGGTCAAGCCCAATGCGATCTTCGCCGACGGCATGGTTCTGCAGCGAGGGATGAAGGTCCCTGTCTACGGAACTGCCGACAAGGGTGAGAAGGTGACTGTCAAGTTCGCCGGGCAGACCAAGACGGCGACGACCGGCGATGACGGCAAGTGGATGGTGAAGCTCGACGAACTGAAGGCCTCGTCGACTCCGGCGAAGATGCGGATCTGCGGCCTGACTGTCAAGAACGTGCTGGTCGGCGAAGTGTGGGTCTGTTCGGGCCAGTCTAACATGGCCTGGGGCATGAGGGCCGACAAGGACACCGCCGCGGAGACCCCAAACGCCAACTTCCCGAATATCCGCTGGAACAACAGGCTGAATTGGAAGGGGCCGATCTGGGCTCCGATTACCCCGAAGAACGTAGCGCGGGTGTATGCTGTGGCGTACTACTTCGCCAAGAAGCTGCACAAGGATCTCGGCGTTCCGATCGGTCTGATGGGTCGGGCCGTCGGCGGCACGCCGATCGAAGAGTGGATGCCGCCGGGGACCGCCGACGAGGTCTACAAGAAGATCGATCCCGACGGCTCGGGAGGAGTCAGGGGATCGAAAGGGCGACTCTGGACAAGGTTCATCGAACCGCTCGTTCCGTACGGTATTCGCGGGGTGATATGGTACCAGGGCGAACGCAACGCGAAGAACGGCTCGGGATGGCATTACCGCTATCTCCAGCAGCGACAGGTCGCCGATTGGCGAAAGGCGTGGGGCCAGGGCGAGTTCCCGTTCCTCTGGGTCCAGGTGCCCACTGGAGCCAACGGCGGCGGAATGGCCCAACTGCGGGACTCCGAACGCAGGGCGCTTGACCTGACGCCGAACACCGGGATGGCGGTCTTCTACGATTACGGACCCTCGCTGCACCCGCCGAAGAAGAAGGCCGCCGGTCAGAGACTGGCGATCTGGGCGATGGGAACTGTCTACGGCAAAAAGGGTCTGGTCTACTCCGGCCCGCTGCTGCGGGAAAAGGACACAAAGAAAGTCGGCAAGACGCTCGTGCTGAGTTTCGATCACGTCGGCGGCGGCCTGGTCGCCAAAGACGGCGGCAAGGAGCTGGAGTTCTTTGAAGTCTGCGGCGCAGACGGCAGATGGTTAGCCGCCAAGGCGGTGATTGACGGCAAGAAAGTCGTCGTATCCTGCGACTCGGTCGCCAAGCCGCTGCACGCCCGATACCTGTGGACCAGCGGCGGAAAGCCGGTGGTCAGCCTCCTGAACAAGGAAGGTCTGCCCGCATCGCCGTTCGTTACAGATCCTGATTTCGGAAAACCAAAATAGACGGAGTTACGATGAATCTGCTGACAAGAAAGTCGATCGCGTTGTGCGTTATGTTGCTGGTTGCGAGCCCTGTTTTCGCCGAGAACTGGGCTCAATGGCGCGGCCCCAACGGTGACGGGACGAGCAACGAGACCAACCTGCCTTCTAACTGGTCGAGGAGCGAGAACATCGCCTGGGCGACGCCGATGCCCGGCTTCACCGCCGCCACTCCGATCGTATGGGGCGATCGGGTATTCACTCCCGCCGGCGACAAGGACAAGAACCTGCTGGCGATATGCGTGGACGCTCGTGACGGCAAGATCCTCTGGTCCGACAAAGTCGGCAAGGATCGCCGCACGCCGGGAAACAACCACAACATGGCCTCGCCGTCTCCGGTCACTGACGGCAAGAGCGTGTTCTTCCTGTTCGGGACCGGCGATATGGCCGCGTACGATTTCGCCGGCAAGCGGTTGTGGTCCCGTCAACTCGAAAAGGATTACGGCCCGTTCATCACCAAATGGGGCTACGGATCCAGCCCGATGCTGCATGACGGCAAGGTCTACGTCCTGGTCCTGCAGAACAAGAAGCCCGGGGCCTACGGGATCAAGGGTCACCCGGCCGGGACGGTCGATTCGTATCTGCTGGCGATGGACGCCGCGACCGGCAAGACGCTCTGGAAGCACGTTCGCCCGACCGACGCGAGCGGCGAGAGCACCGAATCGTACGCCACGCCTCTTCTGTGCGAGATTGGCGGCGCAAAGCAGATCGTGATCCACGGCGCCGAATACCTCACCGGGCACGATCCCAAGACCGGCAAGGAGCTGTGGCGGTGGCAGTTCGTCCCGCACGAACGGGTCCAGTGGCAGCGCGTGGTCTCCTCGGCGGTCGCCGGCGACGGAGTGCTGTATTTCGGCCGTCCGCGATGGCGGGGGCTCTACGGCGTTCGCCCTTCGGGCAAGGGAACGCTCAAGCCCGACGCGATGCTATGGAAGCACGACAAGTTCGCCAACGACGCCAGCACTCCGCTGCTTTACAAGGACAGGCTGTACGTGCTGTGCGGAAAGACAAAAACGATCGCGTGCATGGACCCGAAGACCGGCAAGCCGGTCTGGTCGCAGAAACTCGACGCCAGGAGCCAGTTCCGCTCGTCGCCGACCGGAGCCGACGGGAAGATCTACTTCACCAGCATGAACGGAGCGGTGTTCGTACTCAAGGCCGGCGACGAATTCAAGCAGATCGCCAAGATCGAGATGGGCGAGAAGAAATGCCTGTCGACGATTGCGGTGTCGAACGGAAAATTGTTCCTCCGCACGCCGGGATTCCTGTACTGCATCGGTTCTTAGAAACATCACCAGATGAGATCGCCGAAGATCGTCAATCCCGGCAAGGCGTCCAACGGTCCGTGCAAGCTGTCCGGTGCGGCGATTCTCGTCGCCAACAAGATCCGTCACGCGATCATGGGCTATCGCACGCCCCGACCGTTCGGCTCGGAGGAGATCGACAGGGCGGTCGAATACGACTTCAGCGTAGTTGACGGCTTGCTGGACTGCCTGAGCGATTATTGCCGCGGGGCGACCGACCTTTCGGGCAAGCGAGTGCTGGAGCTGGGGCCGGGCGCTGATATGGGAGTTGGTCTGATCCTGCTGGCGACGGGGGCCGGCGGCTATACCGCCTTCGACGTGCATAACCTTGCAGACACCGCCGGCTCCGAGTTCTACGACAGGCTGCTTGAGCAACTCTCCGACAGGGCGGATGCTGATGAGCTGCGCAGCCAATTGGCCCTTCTGAAGGATGGGGCTCCCGACAGGCTATGCTACCGATGCGAGCGCAATTTCGATATGTCGGTCCTGCCCGAACAGAGCGTTGACCTGATCGTCAGCCAGGCCGCGTTCGAGCATTTCGACGATCCGCGGCGTACGATCGAGCAGATGTCGGCCCTGGCGGCGCCCGGGGCGATGCTCGTCTGCGAGATCGATCTGGCTACCCACACTCGATGGATACGCGACCGCGACCCGCTGAACATCTACCGCTACGGCGACGGATTCTACAACGCCATGAAGTTCCGAGGGTCGCCGAATCGCGTTCGCCCGCGGGAGTACAAAAAGATGCTCGCCGACGCCGGGTGGGAGGATGTTCGCCAGGTCCCGCTGGCTGTGCTGGACGAGGAGCGGCTGGCGGAGGTTCAACCTGCGCTTGCCCGACGATTCAGGGAGGATGCCGACATGAGATGCCTCAGCATCGCGATCTGTGCGAGAATATGACACGGCCCACATAGACTGTCACGGCGCTCGTACAAACAGTTGTCACCACGCACAGAAGTCAGGGGACGTATTCGCCATCAAGCCGTTGTCGTAACGCCGTTGCCGTTAAGCCGTCGCCAACCGTCATTTAATCTGCTTGAAACCGTTGAGCACCCCGGCTTGCTTCATCAGCATGTAGCCCAGGCGGGTCTGTGAGATTATCAGTTTGTTGCGGAAGTATCTGACAGAGCCTTTGCCGCCTCCGTCGATCCACATCTCGTCGCCGATCGAGTCGATGATGATCTTCTGGAGGGAGTTTTTGGTCTTCTCGCGGGTTTCGGCGGCGGTTTCGCCCTCCATGCCGTCTCCCGTTCCGCTCGCTGCGCCCACGTCGAAGATTCCGGTCTGATCGCTGGTCTGATCGCCGGCGCCTTTCGTGCTGCGTCCTAGTCGCGGGCCCTTGAAGTTAGGCGGAGTAAACAGCAGGTCGCCGACCTCGTGGATCGTTACGATCGTGTTGGTGTTCAGGGCGTGTCCTGTCGTCATCGTCACCACGCCGCCGCTGACCATCCAGTAGACGCTTTCGTACTTGTCTTTGCCTTCGGACAGTTGGGCGGTGATCATATCCATCGCCCGCGAGATCGAAATGCCCTTGGCGATCAGGGTTATCGGCTGATCGGTGTCGATCCCGACGTTGGCCAGCGCCTTCCAGTTCACATGGAAGTTTGCGTTAGTCACATTGCGGTAGAACGCGATCACGTCCTTCAGCGGCTCATTCTTGAACGAGTGAGTCCTGAGCCGCGCCCCGGACAGTCGTCGTCCGGTCGGCTTGCGTTCGTACAGCACTCGCTGCTTGGTCTTGATTCCCAGGACTCGCTTCTGGGTGGTCACCACGATAACGCCGTGCGCGGCGTACCACGACAGCGGCTTGCCCCGCGGCGAGACTCGCATCAGGACAAGATCCAGGAGCTTCTCGCCCGTTATTTTCCCCTTCGTGCGGACTGACACTTTCGTATCCCGCTTGACACCGATCGTCTCCAGATCGCTCCAGTTGGCGGTCACCGGCGCCTTGATCATGTTGCCGAGCTGCATGAACGCCCGCGGCAGGGTTCCGCCGACGACCGGCCTGGTCAGTTCGACCGCCAGGGCCTTCTTGATGTCGACCGACAGGGGTTTCTTCTTGGCCGCTCCCATTGCCGGCTCAACCGACGAAATGACCAACGCGAAAAGCGCACTGATGCTCAGCAGGGTCGATAGCAGAGGTCTAGCCATGGCGGGGTCTCCTGTTAGGCGTTTTAGATGGAAGGAGAACGACTATGCATAATTATACGCATAAGCACATGTCGGACAACAAGAAAAAGTCTCGCGTCCGTCCCGGGTCCTGGGCAATTTGATTTGTCGTTGGGTGCACGCCGTAGCCGCAAACCGTTCGCCGTTGTCGTTACTGCTCACTGTTTACCGAGCGGCGCCGTTACTGCTCACTGGTCGTTTGCCGGTCGTTGATGCTGGTGTTCGGGCCTGTTAGGATCATTACGGCGAACAACGTTGGAGGCTGTTGATATGCTCATACTGTATGTAGTGACGGGTGCCGCGCTGGCGGCGTCCTTGATCGCCAGCGCCAGTCGGACACTGGCGGCGCTGAAGCTGGCCGCTGTGCGTCTGGCCAGAGTGCTGCCGGCCTTCGGGCTCATGCTCGCGCTGTTGGCAGCAGCGATCACGCTGACCCCGCAGGAGACGATTCAGCGCGTTCTGGGCCATGACAGCGGTCCGCTGGGCGTGGCGATCGCCTCGTTGATCGGATCAGTCACGCTCATGCCCGGCTTCATTGCCTTCCCGCTGAGCGGCGCGCTTGTTGAAAAGGCGGCGCCGTATATGATCCTGGCGGCGTTTACAAACACGCTGATGATGGTCGGCGTGCTGACCTATCCGTTGGAACGGCAATACTTCGGGCGGAACGTCGCGCTGATTCGAAACGGCGTCTGCCTGCTGATAGCGATCGTCGCGGCGATCGTCATGGGGCTGGTTTTCGGAGAAATCTCACTGTGAAGAACCGCACGCGGCGAATCCTGCAGCTTGTCCTGGTCGCCGTTTTCGGCGTCTTCATTGCCGGCTCGTTCGTCAGCGGATTTGCTCCCGGTCGGGAGATGGGGCGCACCTTCGCCTCGACGTTGCTGGAAATGGCGAAACTGCTGCCGTGTGCGTTCATTCTGATCGCTCTGTTCGACGTATGGGTCAAACGCGAAACGGTCGAACGTCACTTCGGCGAAGGTTCGGGCGTTCGCGGCTATCTGTGGGGCGTTGTGCTGGCCGGCATGAGCGTCGGGGGCATGTATGTGGCGTTCCCGGTCGCGTATTCGCTGTTTCGCAAGGGCGCCGCCCTGTCGGTGATTTTCGCCTATGTGGGCCTCGCCGGGGTCTGCAGGATTCCGATGACGATGTTCGAACTGTCTTTCATGGGCCCGGTATTCACCGTGGTGCGGTTGGGAGTCTCAATCCCGTTGGTCATCATCTTCTCCGTAGTTATGGGGAGGGTCCTGCAGCGGCGCGGTTATCGGATAACCGAGTGATCGCCCGTTGTCCCGAACTCGCGCAAGAAGATAGTTGTTTTCATTGTTCGATTCTCCTGTTTCTGAAAGTTCCTGTTGCAGTCCAAACCGAACTGCGAGTCTACCATCCGGGGCGCGGCAAGGCCACTGTTTGGAGCATCGGAACATTGCCCTTGAAGCGAACTGTTCTTCGGGTATACTCGCCCTCCCTGACACTCACGAGGCAATGATATGGATATGCTGAAACGAACCGTCGCGATTCTGAGTTTTTTGTTCTGCCTTACCGCCCTCGGCGTCGACCCGGCGACCGCGGACATTACCGCCGGGCGGCTCAAATGCGAGTATGCCGTCAACCCACTCGGGATCGATGTCGCCGCTCCCCGATTCAGTTGGGTGCTCGAGTCGGGCAAACGCGGGCGGATGCAGTCGGCCTGGCAGGTGCTGGTTGCCTCCAGTGCAGCCAGGCTCGCGACCGACACCGGCGACAAATGGGACAGCGGGAAAGTGAATTCCGCTCAGTCGGTGAACGTGGCCTACAAGGGCAAGCCTCTGGTCAGCAGGGAAGTGTGCTTCTGGAAAGTGCGCGTATGGGACAACGCAGGGGTTCGGTCTGCCTGGTCAAAACCGGCGACGTTCGAGATGGGGCTGCTGAAGGAGACTGACTGGAAGGGTCAGTGGATCGGAGTCGCTCTGCCCGGCCCGCCTGCCGAACTGCTGGACCCGGCCAAGCCCGGTCGGGTCAACGTAGCGCTGTATGCAAAGGCGTCGACATCATATGTGTCCGGCCACGAGATGCTCGACGCGGTCAACGACGGCTTCAAGCTCAAACACTCCAACGACAAGCGTTACGGGGCCTACGGCAACTGGCCTCGGAAGGGGACCCACTGGATTCAATACGAATGGACCAAACCGGTCCACGTCAACGGCGTCGATGTCTACTGGTTCGACGACAAAGGCGGCGTGCGGCCGCCCAAGGCCGCGAGAATCCTCTATTGGGACGGCAAGGCATTCAAACCGGTCAAGAACCCCGTCGGCCTCGGTCTTGAAGCCGACAAGTACAACACGACGAGTTTCGAAGCAGTCACCACTTCAAGACTCAAGCTGGAGTTCGACTCAAACGGACAGTCGACCGGCATCCTGGAATTCAGGGTCTACGACGCGGGGAAATCCCCGAAGTTCCCGTCTGCGGGCAAGGTCAACCGCATTTTCGCATCGTCCGCGGCCGCGAAGACTCCGGCGCCGCTGCTGCGGAAGGAGTTTGCACTGGCAAAACCCGTTCAACGGGCGAGGGTGCGTTTGAGCGGGCTGGGCTGGAGCGAGCTCTACGTCAACGGCAAGAAGGTCGCCGACGAGGTCCTTTCGCCCGGCCTGACGGACTACTCGCAGGAGGTCCTGTACCGCACCTACGACGTCACGAGCTTCCTCAAGCCAGGCGCCAACGCGATAGGTCTCATGCTCGGCAACGGCTGGTACTGCGCTTCGCGCGTTTTATCATGGGAAAGGGGCGGACCCTGGGGATATCAGCCGCGAGCGATCATGCAGATGACCGTCACTCATGACGACGGGACCGAGACGCAACTGCTGACCGACAAGACCTGGAAGACCGCCCGCGGCCCGATCGGCGCCAACCAGCTCGTCGCCGGCGAGGAGTATGACGCCAGGTGCGAAAAGCCGAACTGGAGCAGGTCGGGGTATGACGACGGCAAGTGGAGGGGCGTTGACATTCTCGATGCGCCCAAGGGCCGCCTGAGAAGCCAGACCATACCGGCGATGAAGATCCAGAGCACTTTCAAGCCGATTAAGATAACCAAACATAAAAGCGGCGGCTGGATGTGTGAGTTCGATCGCTACTTCAGCGGCTGGGTGCGCGTCAAAGTCAAAGGCAAAGCCGGCGACAGGATCACTATCCACTATGAACTCGGCGAGAAGGACACCTATATCCTCAAGGGCGATCCGACCGGCGAAACGTACGAACCGAGGTTCACGATCCATCCTGTCCGATATGTGCGAGTTGAGGGTCTGAAAGCCAAACCGACGCCCGAGACCGTGATGGGACGGGAGGTCTACAGCGACGTAGACTTGTACGGACGGTTCGCCTGCTCCAACAAGCTCCTCAACCGCATTCACGGCAACATCCAGCGTTCGATGAGGGTTGCGCTCAAGGGATTCGTCCTCGACTGCCTGCACCGCGAGCCGATCTTTTACAACGAGCCGGCCAGCTACTTTGGAAGCCTGTCGTCGCGAAAGCACATGCCCGGTCTCTGGACCGAAGTGGCGCGGAGCATTCCGCTGGCCGGGTCCCAGGACGGCGATCTGTCGGATATCGTGCCCAGGCTGCCGGGCATGCGCCGCCAGAGCGACGTCTCCCAGAACGCCGCATATCCGATGCTGATATGGAATCTGTATCAATGCCACAGTGACAAACGCCTGCTGGAGCATCATTACGGAAGGGTGAAGGCCTGGATCGAATTCATCGGCCGCGAGATGGTCGGCGAAAATCATATCGTCACCAAGGGCTGGCTCGGCGAGCACATGCTGCCGGGACGGAAGACCGGGCACTGGGAGTTCATCAGTGCCGAGACGCCCAAGGATTACATATGGACGTGCTACTACTATCACAACACGCGGACGCTGGCGAATATCTGCCGCGTGATCGGAAAGAAGACCGACCAGGCTCGTTACGCCAAACTTGCCGAAGATATCCGGGCCGTGATCAACAGGAAATGGCTCGATCCCAAGACCGGTCACTATGCCAGCAAATCGCAGACCTCAGAGATCATCGCGCTGGCTCTGGAGATCGTTCCCGAGAAGAACAGGAAGCAACTGATTAAGAATATCGCTGCGACGATTACCGGACCCGACGGCGGCAAATTGCGGGTGGGGCACGTGGGCCTGCCGGGCTTCATGGAGTCGCTGGTCGACAACGGGCTCGGCAAGGTCGTCTACAACGCCGTCAATCACACCGAGTTCCCCGGCTGGGGCTACATGCTCGATCAGGGCGCCACGACGATCTGGGAATCCTGGGGCATGCTCAAGGGCGGGTACCACGCCGAAGAGAGCATGACGATGCTGGCCGGCGTCGGCAGGCTCTTGTACGAGTCCATCGCCGGCATCCAGGAGCCGGCGTTTTACGGGACTCGCCAATTCGGGCCGGGGTATCGGAGCTTCGATATCAAGCCGCATGTGCTCGGGGATCTCAAGCACGCCGAGGCCTCGATCAGGACCGTAAGAGGAGTAATCTCATCGAGTTGGAAACGCGAGGCCGATTCGCTGGTGCTGTCGGTCGAGATCCCCGTGAACTCGACAGCGAAAGTGAGCGTCCCCACGCTCGGGCTGGAGAAGTTTGAGATCACCGAGGGCGGCAAGGCCGTCTGGAGGGACGGCGCCTACGTGAAGGGTGCAGCAGGGATAACCGCCGCCGCTCGGGAAGCCGAATGGGTGACCTTCGACGCGGGTTCGGGCGCCTACCGCTTTGAACTCAAAAAACAGGGAAGCGTCCCTAATTTAGTAAACTAGGGACGCTTCCCTGTTTTTCTGCTTCCAGCTTAACTTGGAGATTGGACTTATGAAAACGAAGATTATTACCGTTGCGACACTTCTGCTCGCATTCGCCGCCGGGGCCAGCGCCAGGGACAAGATTACTTCTCACTTCCGGCCTCTGTACCCGACGTTTGGGCGGAACAGTAAGACGGAAATCGAGATCGTCTCCGGCCCCAAAGACGTCAAGATGCGCAACGGCGGAGTTCCCGGCAAGCTGTGGTGGGCCAAGAGCGGCGAGCACAAGTTCAAGCTGACGATCCAGGAAGGGACGGGAGTCACCTGCGACGAACTCATAAAGCGTCTTAAGAAGCTGCCCGAACCGTACATGCAGGCTTGTGTCGCCGTTTCCGACAAGGGCGAAGACGGAATCGCGATCTACAAGTCCCTCGGCGGAGCGAGAGCACACGGCGGACAGAGCTACATTAACATCGTGCCCTACGTTGGAGCACTGGTGGTCGCCCACGAGGCCGGTCACACGCTCCAGCAACTCGCCGGCAAGCGGCATCCGAACATCATGGAGATGTGGAAAGCGGCCGTTCTGTCCGACAAGATATCGATCTCCGACTACGGCGATCATGCGTACTCGGAGGACCTGGCCGAATTCGCCCTGGTCTACGCGGTCTGCCTGGGTGAGGGACCGAAGACTCTCGAAGCCTTAAAGAAACTGTCGCCGGCGCGATTCGATCTCTGGGAGGAGATAATGGCGCCGCAGCCCCAGCCGAATGTGATCTCCGTGGACATCGGCGGGGGAGTTAAGATGCAGTTGGTCAAGATCCCCGCCGGCCAGTTCACCATGGGCTCGCGCGAATCTACGCAGGAGATCGTCAAGGCATTCGAGCTTTCCGAAGCGTTTGTCAACTACCTGAAGGATGAACACCCCCGGCATCGCGTACGAATCAGCAAGCCGTTTTACCTGGGCAAGTACGAGGTCACCCAGAGGCAGTGGAAGGCGATCATGGGCTCCAACCCCAGCTTCCGCAAGGGCGACGGGAATCCGGTGGAGAGCGTAAGCTGGAACGATTGCCGGGACTTCATCGGCAAACTCAACAAGAAGATCGACAAGCCGGGCGTCAAGTTCGCACTGCCGACCGAGGCTCAGTGGGAGTACGCCTGCCGGGCGGGCACTTCAACGCTGTTCAGCTTCGGCGACGACAAGTCGGTCTTCGGAGACTACGTCTGGTACGGGCGGAATTCAGTGAAGAAACTCCAGCCGGTCGGCCTGAAGAAGCCCAATCCCTGGGGCTTGTACGACATGAATGGCAACGTATCCGAATGGTGCTCCGATTGGCACGGACCCTACAAGGGTTCGCCGCAGACCGATCCGACCGGCCCGGCCAGGGGCCTGGCGAGAGTCCTGCGGGGCGGATCGTTCTACGAAGACCGCCCCGACTCCTTCCGCTGCGCCGACCGCTACCAGGACCACCCGGACTTCCGTTACTACCGCTACGGCCTTCGCCTGGTTATGACACCTGCGCCTTGAAGAGAAGAGAGGGGAGAACGTGAAATAATGACGCAATATGAGGCTGCCAGCCAAAATCAATAAATCAATAGGGAATCAATAGGGGACGCTTCCCTGTTTTCGGCTTTCTTTCTCGGAAATAGGGTAACGTCCGAATGGCACTGCCGTGGTTTTTTTGTGTTTTCGGGCAATGGTGGCGCAGAATTCCACCTGCCCGGACAGATTCTTGTAAGTCGCCGTCCGAAAATTTTGGCTTGCCGCGGCATCGGCCAAT
>Ga0180430_10001941_pt1 | contig 19382 bp, 14 predicted proteins | sample SS_ome_9_FD_132999 | JGI IMG/M metagenome (GOLD analysis project Ga0180430, IMG submission 132999) | Hypersaline lake sediment archaeal communities from the Salton Sea, California, USA - SS_1_S_2 metaG | ecosystem: Environmental > Aquatic > Non-marine Saline and Alkaline > Hypersaline >... | reverse complement strand
GTTCACACTTTAGTGTGCAGTAGGAACAAGGTGAAACCTGAATTCTTACCTAACGCTAAAGCGTGAACTCTCACTCGATTTTTTCGAGTTTTGGATATCGTACTGGGGGTTTTCAGCCCAGGCTACCCCGCCGCGCGTTGGGCAGCCTGGAGCGTGTTTAGCATCAGCATGGTAATGGTCATCGGACCGACGCCGCCGGGCACCGGTGTGATGGCTGAGGCTATTTCCTGCACCGGCTCAAAGTCGACATCGCCGACCAGGATTCGCTTGCCCTGCTCGGTGCGGCCCATTTCGTTGATGCCCACGTCGATGACCACGGCGCCGGGCTTGACCATATCGGCCGTGACCGCCTTGGGCCTACCCGCCGCCACGATCAGGATGTCTGCTCGCTTTGTGTGCGTGGCCATATCCTTCGTACGCGTATGACAAACCGTCACGGTCGCGTTGGCACCATCGGCCTTCTGCAAGAGCATATTCGCGATGGGCTTGCCCACGATATTCGACCGGCCCACCACCACCACTTCGGCCCCCTCGGTCTTGGCGCCGGAACGCATCAGCATCTGCTGAATCGCATAGGGCGTGCACGGCACAAAGCCCGGCTCGCCGATCACCAGCCGGCCCACGTTAACCGGATGAAACCCGTCGACGTCCTTGGCGGGGTCGATGGCGTAGAGCACCTTCTGCTCGTCGATGTGCTTGGGCAGAGGCAACTGCACCAGGATCCCGTGAATCTGCTCGTCCGCGTTGTATTTGGCCACCAGCTCCAGCAGCGCCTGCTCGCTGATATCGGCCGGCTGATTGTCCTGGATACTGTGAAAACCCAACTCATGCGACGTCTTCTGCTTGGCCCGCACGTAACTCTGAGAGGCGGGGTCCTCGCCGACCAGTATCGTCACCAGCCCGGGCGTAATACCTTTCGCTCCACGCAACTGCTCGAGAGCAACACGTATCTCCTCGCGAATCTCCGCTGCAATCTCTTTGCCTTTGATCAATCGGGCCGACATATCTACCTCCATAAGTCACGGAAAATAATAACTTTACGACCACACAAGCGGCCCCACCCGCCGCCAACACCGGGCAATCCTAGCACAACCCGTCCCGCTTGGCCAGACCAAAGCCTGCCCTGAAGCAGCACCGAGGGCCGCCCAAAACCGGACTCTGTTGTGGAAATCCGCTTCTCTGGCGGTAAAATGCAACGGCGTGGCGTCTCAACGCAACGGGCCTGTAGCGTGCGACGGCCCCGCCGAGGCCCGATAAGGTACGTGGGATATTATAACTGGCAAAGGAATTCAACGTGGCTGCATCCCGATCGCGATCTACCCCCGTGCTATGTCTGGCCGCGGCCACTCTTGTGCCCGCCCTGGCCGGCTGCGCCAACACCCGCATGACCCACCCGGCGCGAACCGCCACCGAACAATTCCTGGTCTCCGAAGCCGTCGTCGGCGCGGTCGAGCAACTCTCCTTCGAAGGACTGCGCGGACACATTGTCTACATTGACGCCGCCTATGCGCCCGCGGAAAAGGAATATGTCATCAGCGAACTGCGGGCCCGCCTGCTGCTCGAAGGCGTGCGGGTTGCCTCCAAACGCGAGGACGCCCACATAATTCTCGAAGTCCGCAGCGGCGGTGTGGGCATCGACCTCTACGAGAGCCTCTTTGGCATCCCCGCGTTGGCCGCCCCCGCCGGTGCCGCCAGCGCTGCCGCGGGCGTCCCCCTTACTTCCGTCCTCGTGCCGGAAGTGGCCATTACCAAACGCATCAAACAACTTGGCTTCGCCAAGATCGGCTACGTCGCGTACTGGGCCAATACCGGCGAGATCTTCACAAGCTCAGGTCCCTCGCTTGGCCGCACTTTGCGTGAAGACTGGTGGATCATAGGGTTCGGCCCCAGAACCATCGGCAATATCCCCACTATCGACCACGATGTCGATGACGACCAAGTAGCACGGTAACACCCGGGCAACATCCATAAGGCGGTTTGTTGACTCATGGAACTGCACGGAAGCAACACAGCGTGAAACGTCGCATACTGAAAGTATTTCTGGCACTGCTGATTGCGGCGGCCATGGCGATCGTGGCGGTCCAAGTCATCCTCTGGACCGATCTGCCCCGCCGGTAGGTCCTCGACTCTTTGAGTGGCCAACTGGGCATGACGCTCGATGCCAACGACTTTGCTACCGGCTGGCGAGGTAGAACCCGTCTTGGCGACGTCACCCTCACCCTGCCTCTTGAAGAGCAGCCCGTCCTGCGGATCGACCAGGTGCGTATCGCACACAACAGTCTGCCCGGTTTGCTGGTCGGTCGGCCGATAACACTGGACAGACTGGAGGTCGGTGGCGTTATTGTCGACGCCCGCCAGGACCGGCTCGGTCAATGGAACGTACAGAGAGCCGCCCTGCTCGTTCAGCACGCCATCGCCGCCGACGGCGCCCCGGACGAAACATCTGCACCTGTCGCCTTGCCCACGATCACGCTGGACAATCTCGTCGTCAACGTCATTGAATCCGGCAACACTCGCCAGATCGGCCCGCTGACGTTTGCCGGCCAAGGCCAGGGGCCGCTGGCGTGGACCTTTCAGCTCGACGCACCCGCACAGGGTCACCTCAACGGCTCTCTCGCCATGGGCCCCGACACGTTCCACCGCCTCAGCTTCGCCTTGCGAGCCAGCGACGCGTTCGCACACGACTGGCTCCCTCCACAATATCGCCCTGCGATGATTGACGCTCAGTGGCAGGGCCAATTCACCGCCGGCCAACTGTCAGGCCGTCTCCAACTGACAAACGCCCAACTCGGCAAAATACACGCCGTCGGCAAGGTCCAACTCACCGTTGGCGGCGAGAACACCCTACTGGTCCACCCCGAGCCCCTGCAACTGAAAGGCCTCCACGACCGCCTCGACTGTGTCGAACTCACCCAAGGGCGTCTGTGCTTCACGGACAACCAACTGACGGTCGGACAACTCGGCTTCGTCCTGCCCGAACTCGCGCTCACCGGCCAGATCAATGGACTCTGCGAGCTCGATACCCGCCAAGCCACATTTACCGGCTCATGGGCCGCCAGACCAGCCGACAACACCATCAGCCACCAGGGAACATGGCAACTCGCGCTGGACGACGCCTCGGTGGGGCCCAAGCATCTCAAACTCGACCTGAACACGACTGGTCGACAAGGCCAAAACCGCTGGCAAAGCCACCTGCTACTCAGCGGCTCCGGCGACACTTGGAAGACCTCCTCCTGGCAACTGGCCCTGCCAGAGCTTGCCTGGCGCTCTCCCGATCAACCGCTGGTCTTTGACGGCTCGCGGGCGGAACTGGCCGTCGACTGGCCCCAGATCAAACTGATCCAGCTCGCCGTGCCCCCAATCAGCCAACTTGACGTCCAGGCCCTCGCCCAAGCCGACACCAAGACCTGGAAACTGCAAATCCGGGGCCAAGACATCACCCTGCCCCCACTGGTCGAAGGACCCATCAGCCTCGCCCTTGCCGCCCAGGGAACCCCCGACCAAATCCAACTGACCCAACTGGACCTGCACCGTCAGAACCTCACCTTGGCCGCGCACGGCGCCATGACCCTGCCCGATTCCCGCCTGGTTGACACGCACGTCTCGCTCGAGCAGCAATTCCCTACAACACACGTCGATCAACAGCCCCCCCCTGCCGAATTAACCGGCAATCTCTTGCTCACTGGCCGGGTGGATGGCACCGTCCGGCCGCTTGAACTCACCATGAAAGGCCGGGCCGCCACAGATCAGTTCCTGGCCCATCAGCGCGCCCTGCCAGACATCCACGCCGACTGGCAAGCCCGCCTCGACGATAAGCGGTTCGCGGCCACCGCCGAGCCGTTTTACGTCTTTGACGGCTTATGGCAATTCCACGGCGAGTATGACCTTGCCGAACGGACACCCCGAATAACCCTTGATGTCCAGAATCTGTCTCTCCGGGCCATTGAAGGCGTCATTGCCACCCCCTCCCAGTGGCAAGGGCTCTTTAACGCCACCGTTGACATGACCATACCCGCTCTCGACCTCAAGCAGACCAGCGCTACCGGCCGCTGGGCCAGTGCCAACCTCGCCGTGCCTCCCTTCCACGCTCACCAGGCCCACGGCGACATTAGCGCCGGCCGGGGCCACCTCGAAATCAGCAACATCCACTTCCAGCAGGGCCACGGCAGCCTCACCGGCCGCATGAACGCCCCGCTCGACAATCTCAACACATGGAACGCCAACTTCCTCTTCGACAACTGGCCCACACAACTCGACGAGCCCAATCTGCTCCTCTGCACCGCCGGAGAAGCGGATATCACCGTCGACCTGACCACACGCCACGTCAACGGCACCGTTGACCTCCAGACCGACGCCACCCTCGAGGGAAAACATCTGGCCACGACTGCCTGCAACGCCACCTGCCACCATCAAACCATCGACATCACCAGCCTGCACGTTGAGGCCCTGGCTGGCCGCGCGGAAGGCGTCGCCCAGGTGGCCCTCGACGACTGGACCAAAAGCACCGCCCAATTGGCCTGGCAGGACATGGAGCCGGCCCAGCTGACCGCTTGGTGGCCCGACCTGCAAGGCCTTGCCGGCCCCGCCAACGGCACCCTCCAACTTACCCCTGCCGACAACACCAACGCCCTGGAACCCCTCATGCTCCAGATACAGCTCGAAAGCAACCACCTCAGCTTCCGCCACGTCCCCGTGCGCGGTGCCGAGGTCCTCGCGTATGCGGGCCCTCAACGACTTGTCGTCGAAGAGGCCTGCCTCGATGTCGCCGAGGGCACCGCCAAAGCCTACGCCAGCTTCACCAGAGAGCCAAACAACCTGCTCATGACCTACCTGCGCACCGAACTGTACGAAATCGACCTCAACCAGGTCGCACACCTCATCGCACCCAACGCCAAAGCCACCCCCGGCCTCCTCAGCGGCACGGCCCGATACATCCTGCCCGATTCTCCAAAACGCGCCAGCGGCTACGCTTCCGTCACGATCGACCAATGCGACCTCATGCCCAACACCATCATCAGCACCCTCTTCCAGCTGCTTAACCGCCAGAAGGATCAACTGGCCCCCAAAGGAAAAGCCCACCTCAAACTCCACGCCGAAGGGCCCCGCCTCTACCTCGACAGCTTCCGCTACCTCAACCAGGGGGTCGAAGTACGCGGCGCCCTGACCATCACCGACCTCCTCCGGGCGGAGCGGAGCCCCATCCAAGGCTACGCCATGGCCTCGCTGGCCCCCCTCCAAGGTGTCAAAATCCCCGGCGTCAAGGAACTCGACCGGCTCATGGCTTCGCTCCAGGAAGGCGTCGCCTCCGTCAGAATCTCCGGCACGCTCAAGGAGCCCAAGGCCACCCCCGTTCCCCTTATCGATGTCAGCCGACCCCTCCGACGCCTCCTCTGGCGGCAGCTCCGCGAAGAATAGTCCCCTGCCGGCCCTTGCCGCTTCCACAACGCTCGGCTGCGCCCGGGCCGGCGCCGCCAAGGAGGCTCTGATAGCTAAATAAGTGCTTGACTCATCAGCATTTGTCGATATACTCAAGGCAACATCTGGTCGCACCCCAAAGCCACGGGCAACGCGCCCGGCTGTTGAGCATTTTAACTCTTGTAAGCATACTGGTTTATGTATACTGTAAACGGCACGAGTTTTTTGACAACGACGTAAGACCTTGTACTGGTCGGCGCTGAAAACCGCCGGACCGGGGGCATCTTCACCCGTCGTTGCCACACTGACTCGGGCCGTTTTCTTCGCCCCCCCCCGACGGCGGCGACGCAATTGAGAGTTGTAAGCATTGGACATTCAAAGCTTTAGAGACAGCACCACCAGCCGAAGAGGCCGACCTACGGAAAACGCCATGGTAAGGATTACCCTGCCTGATAACACCGTGCTCGAATTTGAAGCCTCCCCCACAGGCCGCCAGATCGCCCTGCGCATTGGCGAAAGACTGGCGCGGGCTGCCTTGGCCGTTCGCGCCGACGGCGAACTGTGCGACCTCGACGCCCGCATCCAAAACGATGCCCGCGTCGAAATCGTCACCTGCAAAAGCGATCCCGACACCGCCCTGGACCTCATGAGACACAGTTGCGCCCACGTCATGGCCCACGCCATCTGCAACCTCTACCCCCAGACCCAGCTCGTCTACGGGCCTACCGTCGAAAATGGCTTCTATTACGACCTCGACCTCGACCGGCCCCTCACCCCCGACGACTTCGCTGACATCGAAGCCGAGATGGAAAAAATCGCCGCCCAGGACCTGCCTTTCCATCGCTACGAACTGACTCGCCAAGAGGCCCTGGAGAAACTACAGGGCGAAGGCAACCGATACAAAATCGACAACGCTCAACGCGCCAACGGCGACGTGCTGAGCTTCTACGTCACGGGCAATGCCGACCAGCCCGACCGCTTTGAAGACCTCTGCCGCGGCCCCCATGTGCCCAGCACCAGCCGCATCGGTGCCTTCAAAATCATGAGCATCGCCGGCGCCTACTTCCACGGCGACGCCAGCGAAAAAATGCTCCAGCGTGTCTACGGCACCGCCTTCGCTGACAAGAAACAGCTCAAACAGTACCTCCACCAGCTCGAAGAAGCCCGCCGACGCGACCATCGCGTCATCGGCAAGCAACTTGAACTGTTCAGCTTTCACGAAGAAGGGCCGGGTTTCGCCTTCTTCCATCCCAACGGCATGGTCGTCTGGAACGAAATGATCGACTACTGGCGAGCTGTCCACAAAAAGTGGGCCTACCAGGAAATACGCACCCCGATCGTCCTCAACGAGCAGCTCTGGCACAAAAGCGGCCACTGGGACAACTACAAAGAGAACATGTACTTCACCGACATCGACGAGCAGACCTACGCCGTCAAGCCCATGAACTGCCCCGGCGGCTGCCTCGTCTACAAGAACCGCCCCCACTCCTACCGCGAGCTGCCTCTGCGGGTGGCCGAACTGGGGCTGGTCCACCGCCACGAAGCCAGCGGCGTCCTTCACGGCCTGCTCCGCGTCCGCCAGTTCACCCAGGACGACGCCCACATCTACTGTACGGCCGACCAGATCGAGTCCGAAGTCGTCGGCGTTATGAAACTCGCCTTCGAAATCTACCATGCCTTCGACTTGGCCGACATCCGCCTCGAACTGTCCACCATGCCCCAAAAGCACATCGGCTCCGAGGCCATGTGGGACCAGGCCACCAACGCCCTCAAGGGCGCCCTCGCCTCCGAAAACATCCCCTACGATCTCAACCCCGGCGACGGAGCCTTTTACGGCCCCAAAATCGACTTCCACGTGCGTGACTGCCTGGGCCGATCGTGGCAGATTGGCACGATCCAGGTCGATTTCTCCATGCCCGAACGCTTCGACATGACCTATGTCGATCGCGACAACACCACGCAACGGCCCGTCATGATCCACCGTGCCATCCTGGGATCCATCGAACGCTTCCTCGGCATTCTCATCGAGCACTACGGCGGCGCTTTCCCCCTCTGGCTCGCACCGGAACAAGTCCGCGTCCTGCCCATCTCCGAAAAAACTAACGATTACGCCCGCCAGATCCACCAGCAGCTATTGGCCGCCAATTTTCGCTGTACTGCCGACCTGGCTGACGATAAAATCAACGCCAAAATTAAACGGGCCCACGGCATGAAGCTACCCTACATGCTCGTCGTCGGACCCGCCGAACAAGAAAACCAGACGGTCACCGCCCGTATCCGAGGCCAAAAAGAACAGGTGACCCTCAAGATTGATCAGTTGATCGAAGGCCTGACCCAGACGGTCCAACAACGCCGAATGGATCTCGCCCTGGAATACCCGGCCCAGTAAAACTCGCCGGGCAGCTTGGATAGAAAGGAAGGTGGTGGCTCATAGCATCCAAGAACTTACGGATGAATGAAATGATCCGCGTCCCCCAGGTGCGGGTGATCGACCTGAATAACGACCAGGTCGGCATCATCCCCACGGCCGACGCCATGACCATGGCCAGAGAACAAGGGGTCGACTTAGTCGAGGTGGCGCCTAACAGCTCCCCTCCCGTCTGCCGCATTATGGACTACGGCAAATGGAAGTACGACCAGAAAAAAAAGGAACATAAGGCCAGAGTCAAACAGCACAACGTCGTGATCAAGGAAGTCCGACTGCGACCCAAGACCGACACCCATGACCGCGGCGTCAAGGTCAACCGGGCCAGAGACTTCCTCACCAAAGGCGACAAGGTGCAGTTTACGATGCTCTTTCGTGGACGTGAAATGGTCCATCGAAACCTGGCACAGGCCACCCTCGAAGGCATCGCCGAGGAACTGCAGGATATCGCCAAGCTCGAAGTGCCCGCTCGACAAATGGGCCGACGCATGACCATGGTAATGGCCCCCGCACGCGTGCTTGTCAAATAGACACGCTCGACTTCCGGGACCAGAACCAATATAAGTAGGATACCGCCGCCGGCCCTGCGCCGGATAGGTACTTGCCTCACCACGGGCCCGAGCCCTCACGGCGGAAGCTGAAGTATACCTTTAACCAGAAAGTACGAACCCGACATGCCCAAACAGAAAACCCATAAGGGACTCAAAAAACGCGTCCGAATCAGTGCCTCCGGCAAAGTCAAACGAAAGAAATCCGGCAAGGGCCACCTGATGAGCCACAAGAGCGGCAAACGGTGCCGAACCCTCAGCCGCCAGGAAGGTACCTCCAAGACCATGACCAAAAAGTGCAAACAAGCCCTCGCAGTGGGCTAACCCCCCCCGGTTCGCAGCCGTGCGAACCACACTTGCTTCTCGGCTCACAGCTGCCGCCAGCAAGTTAATACCTCTATCCGGGCAGGCCCCCAATAAACCGCTTGCCACACGAACGAAAGGAAAGCTGCCATGCCTAGAGTACGTAAAGGCGCCGCTCGGCGACAAGCAAAGAAACGTATCTTCAAAGATGTCAAAGGCTACCGGGGACCGCGTAGCAAAAACTGGCGACTCGCCCAGGAAGCCCGGGTCCGCGCCGGTTGGATGGCCCTGAGAGACCGTCGCGCACGAAAACGTGAATTCCGCGCCCTCTGGATCACCCGTATCTCCGCCGCCTGCTCCCAGAGAGGGCTCCGCTACAGCCAGCTCGTCTACGGCCTCAAGATGGCCCAGGTCGGCCTCAACCGCAAGATGCTCTCCGAAATGGCTATCCACGACCCCGACAGCTTCGACAAGGTCGTCGAAATCGCCAAGAACGCTATTAGCTCCGCCGCCTGACCTCAAAAGCCCTTGGCTACGCGGCCGGCGCAATGGCCCGGCCGCTAAACGCCACAGCAAAGCTGGCAGCGCGGTCCCCCCATCCAGGCCAGTGAACGTCCGCTTGGATACAGCCTCATTGGGAGCAACGCAAATTGGCTGACATACTCGAGCAATTCAAAGCGATTGGCCAAGAGGCCCTCGACGAGCTCAAACGCATCCGTGATCTCGAACAGCTTGAGCAGCTCCGCATCAAGTACCTCGCACGCAAGGGCGTCGTCACGCAGCTGCTGAGCCGACTGGGCGAACTGCCTGCCGAGCTGCGCCCCCAAGCAGGCCAACTCGCCAACCAGGTCAAGAAACAGGTCAACCACGCCTACCAGCAAGCCAAGGCCCACCTCGCCGACAACTCCAGGGCCGCCGTCGAAAAACCGCTCTTCGACGTCACCCTGCCCGGCCAGAAACCCCGCATCGGCTGCCGACATGTCATCGCCCAGACCATCGACGAACTCCTCGAGCTCTTCGGACGCATGGGGTTCGAAATAGGCTACGGCCCTGAAATCGAAGACGAGTACCACAACTTCGTCGCCCTCAACATCGAGCCGTCCCACCCCGCTCGCGACCCCCTCGACAACTTCTACATCGACGACAACACCCTCCTCCGCAGCCAGACCTCCACCATGCAGATCCGCGTCATGGAAAAGCGACAACCCCCCATCCGCATCGTCGCCCCCGGACGCGTCTTCCGCCCCGATAGCGTCGACGCCACCCACATGTACATGTTCCATCAGCTCGAAGCGCTCGTCGTCGATGAAGGCGTCTCCATGATCGACCTAAAAACCACCATCGACCAGTTCATCCACGCCTTCTTCGGGCCCGAGACCCACTGGAAGTTCCGCCCCAGCTTCTTCCCCTTCACCGAACCCTCCGCCGAGATCGACCTGCTCCTCCGCGACCACAACGGCAACGAACGGTGGGTCGAAATGGGTGGCTGCGGCATGGTCGACCCCAACGTCTTCGACGCTGTCGGCTACGACCCCGAAAAATACACGGGCTGGGCTTTCGGCTTCGGTATCGAACGGCTCGCCATGAGAAAGTACAACATCCCCGACATCCGCTGGTTCTTCGAAAACGACCTTCGCTTCCTCAGCCAGTTCTAAAACGCCGACCCGCCGGACACCCCCCCTCAGGGGCCACCACACACAGCGTCCGATAATCTCGCCCGCTGGACCCCTTATCAGACCACCTACCGGCCCAAAACCTTGGCACCCGCCCAAACCCTCGCTGGCCGGTCCATCTTACCCCCCATAGAGCGCCCCCCTTCTGGCCTACAGAACACCTCACGCCGCTCCCATCGCCAGAAATCCACACAAAACACTATCTGCACAGGCTTTACAGAAAGCATCCCCTGCGCTCAACGTCGCCAAACCTGCCGTCTCTTCACGAAATCCTTCCCTCCCATGGGCAATTCAAGTTGACACCCCCGCGCGACGATAGTTAATCTAGGCAGAATAGATAAGATGCGTAAAGTGCTGGATTGGCAGGCCCACCACTATCGACGGGCCTGGACTCCTGAACACCCCCAGCAATAACCGCCAACGAGGACCAAGCAAAATGGAAAACAACAAGGCCACCGATCAACTCGAAACCAAGCAGGTCTTCTCCACCGGAGAGGCCGCCGAAATCTGCAAAATCAGCCAACAGACCATCATCCGTTGCTTCGATTCCGGGCGGCTCCAGGGCTTCCGTGTGCCCGGCTCCCGTTTCAGACGCATTCCCCGCGAAAGCCTCGTCAAGTTCATGCGAGAAAACGACATCCCTCTGAACCTGCTCGAAGACGTCGGCCGACGAAAGGTCCTCGTCGTCGATGACGACCCCGAAATCGTCGAGCTCATCGTCGATGTCCTGGAACGCGATGGACGATTCGAAGTCAAAACCGCCAGCAGCGGCTACGACGCCGGCGTCATCACCCAGGAGTTCCGCCCCGATCTGATGATCCTGGACTACATGCTCCCCGACGTCAACGGCAACATCGTCTGCAAAACCATCCGACAAAACGACGTCTTCGAACACATGAAAATCGTCATTGTCTCTGGCGTCATCAATCAGAACGAAATCGATGAACTCCTCACCACCGGAGCCGACGCCTTCATGAAAAAACCCTTCAGCATCGACGAACTCGTCTCCAAAATGACTGAACTGCTCGCCCTCTAATCTTCGCAAACACCGGCCTCTACACGCCGCTGCGGGGTCTATGCCATGAGAGAGGACATCGAGATCGCCCGATCCAAAAGCCGTAAAATCGAACTGGTTGTCCAGCAACTGAGCAGTCTGCCCACCCTGCCGGCCGTCGCCGCCAGGCTTCTGCAGATCACCATCCGCTCCGACACCCAGGCCTCAGAGGTCGTACGCCTGATCGAGTCCGACCCCGCCTTGGCCAGCACCATCATCGCTCTGGCAACGCGCTCCCATCGCGGGGTCAGTTCGGCCAACGTCACCGTCGCCAAGGCCGTCGTCCTGTTAGGCTTCGACACCGTCCGAAACGCCGTGCTCAGCATCAAAGTCTTCGAAGCACTCGGCGGCGTACAGAACGAGCAACCCGACGGCTTCGACCGCGAAGGTTTCTGGATACATTCGCTCGCCGTCGGCTGTGCCGCACGTATGCTCATGCCGCATATCGACCGCCGCGTCGACCCCGACGAAGCCTTCATCTGCGGCCTGCTACACGATATGGGCAAAGTCGCCCTCGCCGCCTGCCTGCCCAAAAGTTTCGCACGCGTCGTCGAACTCACCGAGGCCGCCGTCGGTAATATCGCCGAAGTCGAACAACGCATACTCGGCGTCGACCATACCATTGTCGGCAAACGATTGGCCGAAAAGTGGACCCTTCCCAACGCCATCAAAGAAACCGTCTGGCTTCACCAACAAAACGTCGACGCCTTGCCCGATGCCGTCAAACATCGCACGGTCGTCCAGACCGTCCACCTTGCCGACGCCCTTGCCCGCGAACAACGCATCGGCTACTCCGGAAACCACCACCCCCAAGAAACCGCCGCCGCCATCGCCCGCAAACTGAACTGCCCCGACGACACACTCCAGAAAACCGCCCGGGCCCTGCGAGACCACATCTCCGAACGCGCCATGCTCCTAGGCCTCGACGAACTCAACCCCGACCAGCTCTATCACCAAGCCCTCGCCAACGCCAACTCCGAACTCGGTAGACTAAACCTGCGACTCCAACAGCACAATCAAGCCCTGCAACGACGCAGCGCTTACTTCGAATTGCTCCGCAGCCTCAACGACGGGCTCGGCGAGGGCCAATCCGTTGTCGATGTCTGCAGCCTCCTCGCTGAAATCTGGCAGGAACACCTGCAGGGCGGCCACACCGCGGCCTATGCCCTGGGCCTGGACGAACCCATCATCGAAGGCGCCCTCAAACTCGAAACCGACCCCTCCCCCAACGTCTTCCTCCTTGATGAAAGCGACGACAGCCTCAGCGAACACAACCCCGACCACCCACTACCCGCCGCCTTCACCGTCAGCCCCGTCGACAACACCTACGCCTGGTTCTTTGAACATGTCGCACCCAGCTTCGCCTTCGACGCCACCCTGGTCATGCCGCTACGCCGCGGCGACCAACTTGTCGGGGCACTCCTTTGGGAAGACAAACAAAACACTGCCGAAACCTACCAGTGCCACCTCAAAGAACTCGAAGCCTTCTCCGCCGCCGCCGCCTTGGCCCTGCGACAAGCCCAGAACCAGCAGCAACAATCACTCCTCAGCGAACAACTCGCACAAACCAACCGCGCCCTCTACGATACGCAAGACGAACTCATCCAGAAACGCAGCATGGCCGCCGTCGGTGAAATGGCCTGCGGCGCCGCCCACGAAATCAACAACCCGCTCGCCGTCCTCGTCGGCCGCTCCGAACTGCTCGCCTCTTCCCAAGCCGACACTGACACCAAGGCCACTCTCGCCACCATCGCTAAATCCGGACGCGAAATCTCTAACATAATGACGGAGCTGATGCAATTCGCCAAACCTGCCCCGCCACAACCCAAGCACACAAACCTCGCCGACCTCATCCACCAGGCCCTCGCCGACCGCACGGAATACGCCAATGAACAGAACGTCCAACTCATGACCGACTTGGCTGCGGATCTGCCTGACATCTGCGTCGACCCCCAACAACTTGTCCCTGCCCTGAGCGAACTCATCAACAACGCTATCGAATCCTACCAAGGCAACCCCGGCACCGTAACCGTCCGCGGCTACGTGCCCGAACTCGAAGACCAAGCCTTCATCGACGTCATCGACCACGGAATCGGCATGGACCACGACACCCTCGAAAAAGCCTGCGACCCTTTCTTTTCCCTTAAACAAGCGGGCCGAGGACGCGGACTAGGCCTCAGCCGTGCCAGCAGAACCTTACAAGAAAACCACGCCAGACTCCGACTCACCACCGAACCCCAACACGGCACCACCGCTCGCGTGGCCTTGCCCATCTCCCATAACGACCTCAGCAACGCCGCCAACCAACCCATAGCCACCAACGCCTCATCCGCATGATAAAGGACCCCCTCGTTATGCCACAGCCACAATTACGGATGCTCTCTCTACTGGGCCCCACGCCACGTCCTACCCTTGACCGGCTGCTCAATGACCTCACCGACTGGCGCTGCCTTACACCCCCCGTAGGCTCCCTGCCGAGCCCCAGCGACCTGCTCGCCCCCACCTTCTGGAAAACCCTCGGCGCCGTTCAGGCCGACGCCGTCATCATCGAACTCAACGTCGACCAACTCGAACAACTCATCAACGACACCGCCGCCACACGAACCCGCTTGCCCGCCTGGACCAACGCTCCCTTTGCCGTCATCGCCTTGCTCAACACCGACCAGAGCCACCACCTCGAATTGGCCGCCCCACTCAACTTCGACGCCCTGCTTGCGCAACCCTACAATACAGACACCTTAAACATACAACTACACGCCGCCCTGCGATCCTTCCAACGACGCCAGGCAGCCGAACGAAGACAAAACCGACTACGCCGACTCTGCCACACACTCAACGGCCAACGACAACGTCTCCAGCAACAGGTCGAATTCGTCTGTCGCGACCTCGTCACGGCCAACGCCCAGCTTACCACCACCCTCAACCGCCTCCAGCACGCCTATGACCTCCAGTCCCTACTCGCCGATGAATTCGACCCCAGACACCTCCTATACAAAGCCCTGCGATTTATCAAAGCACAGTTCGCCGACGCCAGCACCACCCTCTTCCTGCATGACGACGACGCCTTCGCAGCCCACATCGCCGGGCCCTGGTACGAACCCGCCGCTATTGCCCTACTTGAAGACGCCTTCACCGAAACCATTATCCCCCGCGTCGCCGACTCGCATCAGCCGCTGCTGCTGCCCGACGCCCAAACGTGCCCGAATACCACCGCCGCCCAACGACAACTCTTCGCCGGCCTCTCCATCATGGCCCTGCCCCTCACAAGACCCGACTACCCCCTCGGCGTCCTCATCCTGTACCGCTCCGCTCCGCCGGCCTTCACTCCCCTCGACCAGAAAAACGCCCTACCCATGCTGGCCCCCCTCGCACACGCCATGGCAGCAAGACAAAAACTCCTGCCCCTGCTCAACATGAACTAACCGCGGCCTGAAGCACCCGCCAGCATCACTCTACCCGCCTCACGCCGACAACGCCGCAGTGGACCCAAGAGACCGCCAGAAAACGAAAACCCGTGACAAACGCGGTTAAAGCCGATAATCGCCCCGATACTCCGTGTGCAGCAGCGCGTTGGCAGCGTCATTGTTCGTAAACTTAAGATTCTTTGCGTCCCAATGCAGCTTCTGGTTCTTCGCCCTGATCGCCACCATCCCCAGAAGCACCATCTCCGTTAACGCCCCGCCATACTCAAAACTCGAACTCGCAGGCTTACCGTCCTTGCACGCGCGAATCCAATCACCCTCGTGCCCCCCCTTCACCCTCGCCAGCGTCTTTGCCGGCCGCTTATACTCCTTCATCTTGGCCTCTGGAACGATACGCAACCCGCCAGCCCCATGTGAGCCGTGCATCATACAACCCCTGTCCCCAATAATAAACGCACCGCTGGCAGGTATCCGACGGCCAGGCTCCAACGCATCCGGTATCGGCGGCATCAACCTCCCATCGTACCACGTCAGCTTCACCGCAGGCCGCTTGCCCCGAGCCGGAAACTGATACCGGACAATAGAAGCACGCGGAAACGTCTGTGAACTCACGTCCTTCTGCCAATGCGTGCTCGTCGCCTCGATACTCTCCGGTGCGCCAAGATCCAACGCCCAAAACGCCGGATCAAGAATATGACAGCCCATGTCCCCTAAAGACCCCGTCCCAAAATCGAGCCACGCCCGCCACTTCTTCGGATGATAGGCCGGATGATAAGCACGATAAGGCGCAGGCCCCAGCCACAAATCCCAATCCAGCGACGCAGGCACCGCCGGCGTATCAGCAGGCTTCGACCTCACCGCAAAAGTCGACCACGGCGCACCACCCACAGGACGATCCGTCCAGGCATGCACCTCCCTCACCGCACCAATCGCACCGTCCGCCAACCACTCTTTCAGCAGCCGAATGTGCTCGGACGAATGCCCCTGATTGCCCATCTGTGTCTGCACCTTGTACTTGCGCGACGCCTCCGTTATCTTGCGCGCCTCGTAAACCGTATGCGTCAAAGGCTTCTGACAGAAGACATGCTTGCCCCGCTCCATCGCCGCCATCGTGATGACCGCGTGCGTATGGTCCGGCGTGCCAATCACCACCGCGTCGATATCCTTGTGCTTATCGAGCATGACACGATAGTCCGCATACACCTTCGCCCCGGGATATCGCTTGAAAACCTTACCGGCATACCCGATGTCCACATCGCATAACGCGACTATATTCTCACCCTCACACTGGCGCAGATTGTTGCTGCCCATACCGCCCACGCCAATACCGGCTATATTAAGCTTATTGCTCGGCGCGTCAGCACCCAACAGCCTGCTCGGAACATAATGAAAAGCAAAACCCGCCATCGCCGATGTCGCCAAAAACTGCCTCCGCGACATCGCCTTCTTACCCATCCCCTTCATCTTCTTCACTCCCGCCCCCTCAACCCTCAACCTTTAACCTTTAACCTTTAACCTTTAACCTTTAACCTTTAACCTTTAACCTTTAACCTTTAACCTTTAACCTTCAACCTTCAACCTTCAACCTTCAACCCTTCACCCCCCACATCCCCTCGATCTCCTCCAGCGACTTGCCCTTCGTCTCCGGAACCACCCGCCAGACAAAAATCACCAGCACCACGCAAAACGCACCGTAAAGCCAAAACGGAAACGCATGGTGAAACATCTCGATAAACCACGCGCTGCGGTCCATCATCGGAAACGTCTGCGACACCACCCAGTTGGACGCCCACAAACACACCGCCGCCACCCCCATCGCACGCCCGCGAATCCGCGTCGGAAAAATCTCCGACAGAATCACCCACGTCACCGGCCCCACCGACAACGCGAAACTGGCAATATAACCAAGAATAAACACAAGAATCCAAATGGCCGTTTGACCATAATACACGCTGAGCCCCAACGCAAAAAGACTGATCCCCATCCCCGCCGCACCGATCATCATCAAAGGCTTACGGCCGATGCGATCCACCGTCCAGATCGCCACCACCGTAAACGCCAGATTCACCGCCCCCACCACAATCGTCTGCAATAACGCCACGTCCGTGCCCGATGCGAACTGCTTGAATATCTCCGGTGCAAAATACAAAAACACGTTGATCCCCGTCACCTGCTGCAATACCGCCAACACCACCCCGATCAACAGCACCACCCGCAACCCCGGCCGGAAAAGCTGGCCTAACGACCCACTCTCCTGAGCCAACGCCGCCCCGATCTCCCTAAGCTCCCGCTGGGCATACGAACGACCATCCACCCGCGACAACACCCGTAACGCCTCACCCTCACGGCCCCGCTCCAAAAGCCAACGCGGACTCTCCGGAACCGTCAGCATCAACACCAGCAACAGCAACGCCGGTATCATCTCCGACCCAAACATCCACCGCCACCCCACACTCACGTTCCATGACTCCGGATGCGCCCCCGCAATAAAATAATTAACAAAATACACCACCAGCATACCGGAAATAATGGCAAACTGATTCACCGACACCATCCGCCCCCGGATCCGCGCCGGCGATATCTCCGCAATATACATCGGCGACGTGATCGACGCCGCCCCCACCCCAATCCCCCCGATAATGCGAAACACCACAAACGAATGCCTCAACCACGACCCCAGCCGCTCCGCCCCCAGCGTCCCCAGCTCCGGCAACGCACTGCCCAACGCCGACACAAAAAACAACACCGCCGCCACAAGTAACGTCCGCTTACGCCCCAGCCGGTCACTCAAAGGCCCCGCCAGGATGACACCAATGATGCACCCCACCAGAGCACTCGACGCCGCCCAACCCTGCCACGCCGGCGTAAAGCCAAAACGCTCCACCATAAACCCGATCGCGCCCGACACCACCGCCGTGTCATACCCGAACAACAGCCCCCCCAATGCCGCTACCAGACACACCAGCACCAGATAAAGCCTGCTGCCCCGCTCCTCCAAAAACCCTTCGCCCTGCATCCCGGACCGCTCTTGCTTCTCTATCATAACGGTTCACCTTATCCAACGGTTCTCACTGTGGCAACACGGCCAAACACCTGACTTCGTGGCGAGTGGGCCTCTATCCCTATGATTGAGACGCCTTGACCGCACGAAACAGGGCCAACAGATTCTCAAGTGGCACCCCCGCCTGAACATTGTGAATACTATTGAACACCAACCCATGATGGGCCCCCAGCGTCTCGATCCGCCAGCACACCTCGTCGTAAACCTGCTCCGGCGTGCCAAAAGGCAGCGTCTTCTGCGTATCCACACCACCGCCCCAGAAGACGACCTCACGCCCGAACCGCTCACTCAGAACCTCAGCATCCATCCCCGTAGCAGAACACTGCACGGGATTGAGAATATCAAAACCCGCCTCGATAAATTCAGGTATCAGCTCGCTCACCGCCCCACACGAGTGGATAAACACCTTCCAGTTCGAGTGTTTATGGATGGTCTCGTTAATGGCCTTATGGAAAGGCTTGTACAATTCCCGGTACGTCTTGGGCGAACAGAACAACCCCGTCTGCGTGCCGAAATCCGTACCCGTCGTAAATGCCACCTGAACCTTGTCCCCCAAGGCCTTTATCAATCGCTCCAGATTGGCCAAAGCAATCTCGCATTGCCCCTCGAATACCTTGACAACGTAATCCCTCCTCGCCGCAGTAGAGATATACCACTCCTCAACATCGCGAATCCCCTTCGGATCCTTCCGCCACATGCCCGGCACCAACGCGATGTCACCAAAGCCAGAGCCGGGAACCGAAAGCACCGCTCCCAAACCTGCCTGGGCAGCCGCCTCCGCTCTATCGACCATGTACTCAATATCCTCATCGCAAAGCGGACCAAAGTCCGCCAGATTGTCGGCCGGATCCAGTTTCGACTCCTCAATAGGCTTCTGTCGCCCTATAGAGTCGAAGTAAAAACCCCCCTCAGGCATGTGCCCACTTGGCGCAACGCTGGTGTCGCCGCCCGGATAAATGTACCAGCCGCCCGACGGACTGGGCGTCACGTTGAAACCCTCGGGCACAAGCACTTCCGTGCCGTCGAAGAGCGTAAATGGCTTCCAGCCTTCGTTCCTGAAACCAAACATGTTCGTCGGTGCCCCCACCCCGACAACATCCACACCCAGCGCCTCACGCAAGGCCGGGTCGATCTCACCTAACATCTGGTAAGGCTCGATCACCTTGACGCGATAATCCGCCTCTCCCAACAACGCCTGACGCAGCTTCGTCACTGTGCTCACGGCCATACCTGTCACGGCAGTGGCCCCAAGATCGACCGGCACTCGGTCCGTCGCTTCGTGTCGCAAAGTACGCTGCAACCGTTCGCGTGAAGTTGGCCCACTGGAATCACTCGATTGATCTGAATGCATTGGCTTCATGTTTGTTCTCGCAAATAAGACCCACAGTTATCTTTGGTAATGACCACTATACGCCATAACTTGCCGGTGCATAGGGCATTTTGTGTTATATTTTTCGTCATTTAGCGCCTTCTCACGCCGC
>Ga0180430_10001940_pt1 | contig 19386 bp, 14 predicted proteins | sample SS_ome_9_FD_132999 | JGI IMG/M metagenome (GOLD analysis project Ga0180430, IMG submission 132999) | Hypersaline lake sediment archaeal communities from the Salton Sea, California, USA - SS_1_S_2 metaG | ecosystem: Environmental > Aquatic > Non-marine Saline and Alkaline > Hypersaline >... | reverse complement strand
CCCATCGGTGAGGACACGATCGCCCCGCCGGCGGGCGAGGAAGAAAAAAAGTATCCCATTCCCGACGAGTCGTCGCTCGGAGCGTACGATCCCTTCAAGCGCTATGCGGCGCAGACCTATTATGGCGACGATGGATCGGTCACACGCCATTACTACCTCGATAGTGGAACGGGGAGCAATATCTCCCAACTGCTCACTTCCCAGATCGACGGTCTGGTACTGAAGGGCGCAGGAGACGTCAACGCCGTCAAGAGTGCTCTTAAAGATCAAAAGGTGGGCGAGGTCGTGGTCTGGGCTGGATTCATGGCCGACCTCCGCCCCGTTACCAAAGCCGCGCCCACGTCCTTCTCGCGCTACGCTCACGGGGCGACCAGAGCGTCCGATCTGATGGTGGTCAAGGCCACTCCCGAGAAACTCAAGGAGGCGGATTCCTATCTCGGCTGCCTGCAGAACGAGATCCCCATGATCGAGATCCAGGTTCGCGTGGCTGAACTCGCCGTGAGCGACAGCCTTCAGTACGGCCTGACGAGCGTGATCGACAAGATCACCGACGGGGATGCGTTCCTGAAGGGATGGCTCAATAATTTTAACACCGAGTCGTTCAAGGTCTCGGGACTCGGCGACTATCCGGGCGCGCTCGTCACGATCGGCGGCGATCACGACAAGCTCAATCTCGATGCCCGGCTCGAACTCCTTCAGAGGATCTCCGATTCGGAAATTCTCGCCGCGCCGCGGATTACGGTTCTCAACGGGCACAAGGCGGTGATCGCCACGGGTGAACAGACGCCGGTGATCCGGCCGATCTTTTCGGGAAATCAGCTCGCATTCTCTTACGACTTCAAGCCGACGGGCGTCACACTGGCGATCGTGCCACACCTCCTGCCCGGCGGGGTGATCCAGATCCAGGTCACCGCCGAGGTCTCGGCAGTAGTCGGTGAGGAGACGATCGACCTCGGCGGTGGTCCTGTGAACCTTCCCATCGTGTCCAAGCGAAACCTCGGCACGAAGATCCGTGTGAAGGACGGCAAGGAGTTCATTCTCGGCGGGCTCTACACCTACTCCGATTTCGAGATCATCTCCAAGGTTCCCGTCCTGGGCGATGTGCCGATCCTCGGGTACCTCTTCAAGGCGGAGTCGAAAGCCAAGGCCAAATCGGAGATTCTTTTTCACATTGTGCCGCGCGTCGTTCGGGGCTCGGGAGGTCTGATCGACCGGGAGCAGGAGAGCGAGTAATGAGTGATCAAGGTCGTCAACAGGGTGCCGACTCGACAGGTAAGTCCTTCCTGCGCATTCTGAGCGTCTTTCTCGTCTCTCTCTGGGCGCTCTCACTCCCGGGATGCATCACCGAGGTGCGGGGCCCCGGCTCCTGGAATCATGACAAGGCGTCCCTCTACTCGGAGCAGGTCGCCCTCGGTTTCGAACCGATTCTCGGCCGCTACTCGGTCGATCCCGCTCTGGGCAGCGATCTCGACGGTCTCGACAGGGTCGATCCGAGCAGCCTTTTCGCGCCCTTTCATCAGTACGAGCGCACCACCTATCTCCACGCCGACGGCTCGGTCACTCTCCACTACTACCTGGAGCCCGGCCTGGGTGACAAGGTCAGGACTTTGCTTCTCGGCCAGGTCAATGGCTTGACTGACGGGAAGGGCGCACCCCCGACGGCGATCAACCAGGTTTCGGTGATGGCGAACTTCGTGACCGACAAGAGGGAAACCTCGGCGAGCGGTCCAAAGGGATTCATGGCGCATAATGTCGGTCCGACCAACGCGTGCGATCTGCTTCTGGTGCGGACGACCAATGAAACGCTCGTCGATGTGGAAAATTTCATCAGGAAGTTCCTCGTCGAAGTGCCCATGGTCGAGATCAAGGTGCGCATCCTGGAAGTGACGTATTCGGACAATATCCAGTACGGCATCACGGGCGACATCACCAAGGAAACGGGGGGCAATCCGCTGTTCAAGGGGATGACCACCCACTTCAACACGGAAGAGATGATCGGCGCAGGCGGGTTTACCGTCGACGATCTCCGCACCTGGTTCGATCCCGATCAAGCCAACGTCGATCCCGGATTCCAGGGCGGTTTCTACATCGTCGAAGGCGTGCACGACAAGCTCCGGCTTCAGGCCGCCCTCGAACTGCTCCAGCGCACGAGCGATACGGAGATCCTTTCGGCACCCAAGATCCGTGTGCTCAACGGCCACAAGGCGATCATCGAAACGGTCCGCGAGATCCCGATTCCCAAGGCCAAGGTCGGCGTGAGCTCGACCCAGTACGAATACGAGTACAAGCCCGTTGGGGTGACCATGGCGGTCTTGCCCATGCGGCTCATGAACGGCACCCTGCAGATCCAGGTGACGACCGACGTTTCAACCATCACGGGCGAGGAACAGTTCACCACGGGGCAGGGCACGGGATCGGTGTCGATCCCGGTGATCTCCAACAGGGGGGCGTCGACGGCGATCAACGTCAAGGAGGATCAGGCCTTCATGCTCGCCGGCTTGATCGATCGCTCCGAGATCGAGGTGGTCTCCAAGGTGCCCTTTCTCGGCGACATTCCAGTTCTGGGTTTTCTCTTCAAGAGCCGCCAGTTCGAGCTCAAACGTACTCAGATCATCTTCTACATCGAACCGCGGGTCATTCCGCCCACCGAAGTTCTCTACGGCCTGGAGGACTGATCCCCATGCCTGACGCACCAGGCGATTCGGCCGCGGCCGAGGAGACCTCCCACGAGCAACGTGCCGCGATCGAGGTCCGCGCCCTCAGCCGGAGATTCGGCGAAACCCTTGCGCTGCGCGATTTTGACATGACCGTGTTCCGCGGAGAAGTCCATGGATTCCTCGGCCGCAACGGGGCGGGCAAGACCACGGCGATCAGGATCCTGGCCGGATTGATCAACGCCGACGCGGGCCGGGCCGAGATCCTCGGCGAAGGTGTTGTCGGCGGAAGTCACGCGGTGCGGCGCAGAGTGGGATTTCTCGTCGAGTCTCCCGCCTTCTTCGCCCACCTCAACGGACGGGACAACCTCTGGTGCCACGCCATGCTCATGGGCGGGATCGAGAAATCCCAGGTCGACGCGAGCCTCGATCTTTTCGGGCTCAGCGCCGCGGCGGGCCGCAAGGTGGGCGGCTATTCGCTCGGCATGCGTCAGCGCCTCGGTCTGGCGCAGGCATTCCTCGGCGATCCCGAGATCATCGTGCTCGACGAACCCGCCATCGGTCTCGATCCGGGCGGGGTGATCGCGATCCGCGAGATCATCCAGCGATACAGCGCCGAGAAAGGGACGACTTTTCTGATCTCGTCGCACACCCTCGGCGAGATGGAAAGGCTCTGTTCGAGGGTCAGCATCATCGATGAGGGCGCGCTCGTGGCCGAGGGCACCCTGGGCGACCTGGGCGCCACAGGCCGGATCACGGTCAGGGTCGACAACACACCCAAGGCATTGCTCCTCATCGAAGAATGGTTCGATCGGTCGGAGCCCCGTTTGAGATCGGGAGACAGGATCCAGCTCACCATCGGCGAAGGCGACGTGCCCGAACTGGTCCGCCGCCTCGTGGAGGCCGGTCTCGCCGTGCGTGAGGTGTCCACCGGACCGGCCGTGCTCGAGGACCTCTTTCTCGATCTCGTCGGTTCGGGGGGGGTGTCATGAAGAGCCGGCCCTTTCGCATGGAACTCTTCAAGCTGAGCCGGAAACCGATCGCCCTTCTCTCGGTGCTCGTTCTGCTCGCCCTCTGCAAGGCGGCGCTGCTGGCCGTTCACGCGCCCATCCTGCCCGACGAGGAGGGGAGCGCATTCGCCTATCTCGCCCAGTCGGCGTCGATGACCATGGTCCTCTGGTGGTTTCTACTCCTCTGTCTGGCGGCGGCGTCGATCAGCAACGAGAGGAGCCGCGGAATCCTCAGGATGCATCTCAGCAGGCCGGTGGGGCGGGGCGCATTTCTTTTCGCTCGGGTGGGTGCCCTTCTTGTGGTGCTTGCTCTTTTGCTCGCTGCCGATGCCGCGGTGGGCGTTCTGCTCGCCTCTCTGTTCAGGAACTTTGGCGATGTGGCCGATCCCGCCCTGCAAGGGCCCCAATTCTCTGCGTCGGCCATGGCATTTGGAATTTTGCGCTGCTATCTTCTCACCTTTCTCGGGCTGGCGGCCGCTCTCGCCATGGGTGTGCTCTTTTCCGTGCTCACCGCCAATCCGGTCACGGCGATCGCCTGGGCGGCGGGGACCGGTCTCGTCACCGAAGGCGTGAGGCGGGTCTTCGAGATTTCCATGGGCGCCTATGTTCACTACGTGCCGACGCAATACATCTTTATCCACTTCGATCAGATCAAGAGCCTCTCCCATGGCTTTTCAATTGCCGTGCCTGGCTCGAGTTATCTGCTCCTGTCGATAGGCATTCCTCTCGCCTACTTTCTTACCTTCATCCTCGTTGCACACAAAGTTCTGCAGCGTGCGGATATCGGCGAATAAATCGATCGCCCATTTCCACGTAAGGTGTTTTTTTCGCTTGACTTGTGAATCGCCTTTGATAAAATTCCACATTTCCTATTTGGATCGCCTTAACGTTCTTTACAGCAAAAAGTTAAAAACTTGTTACTCCTGTCTTACGGGCGGGTATTCCAACCGAGTTTTTTGACTTTTTCTTTTGTTCCTTATGGGTTCAACATCACCTTTCCCATCCCTGCAGACCTCTAAGAAGGAGTTTCGAATGTTGTCTGGGAGAAGTCTCCTTACCTACACTGTGGTGTCATTTTCTGTTCTATTCTTCCTTTTCAGCGCATCCGCTTCTGCTCAGGACGAGGACATGACCGCCCTCTTCGAGCAGGGGAAGGACGCCTTCAACCGCGGCGAGTACGACGCCGCTCTCCAGGCCTTTCAAGCGCTTCTCGCTGAAAATCCTTCCGACGAAACGGTGTTCTACTTCTGGGAAGAAGCAGGCCACAAGATCTTCCTCGACATGCTGATCAGGGAAGGCGAATTCGAGACCGTGGCGCGCCGCTTCATCGAGAAAGCCCGTGTGGGCCGCAAGATGAAGGAGGAAGACGGAAGTCGCATCGAGGCGCTGACGGAGCAGATCGTCTCGGGCGATCATCGGCAGCGTCGCGAGGCTTTGCTCGAACTCGAGTCGAACCACGGCGAGTATGCCGTCGAGTACCTCTACAAGGAACTGGGCAACCAGGACACGGAGGCGCGCGTCAATGTGATCGCCGCTCTCTCCCGTCTTGGCGAAGAGGCCACCCTGCCTCTCGTTCAGGTCTTGAACGCCGATGACGAGTTGATCGTTCAGAACGCCGCCGTCGTTCTCGGCAGGATTCGCGACGGACGAGCGGTTCCGGCGCTGGCGAAACTCTACGCCAGTGACGAGACGAGCGAAATAGTGAAAAGCATTGCGGCCGAGGCGATCGAGAAGATTGCCGGCAAGAGCGCCGACGATCTCGACGATCCCTCTGCGCTCTTCGGCACCATGGCCGAAGCCTATGTGGGCGGCTGCCCGGCGACGTGCAAGCCCTTTCTCAAGAGCGCGGTGATCTGGACTTGGGACGGTGAACTCAAGAAGGTTCCCGCCGTGCCCGGCCTGCGCAGCCTCGAACTCGCCGAGGACGCCTGCTATGCGGCTCTCGAATGCGACGCGGGCGACACCAAGGCCGTCATGCTCCTCGGTCTGGTCTACGCCGCGCAGCTTGCCGAGATCCACAACATGGAAATCGACGAGGACGACGAGGGTGCGAACTTTGCCGCAGAGAGCATCGCGAAAGCGAACGCCATCCTGGCGCTGTGCGGTCCCGATCGTCTTCGCGAGGCCTTTGCCATGGCTCTCGAAAAGGGCCTCTTCCTCACCGCGATCGAGGTCATCGACGTGCTCGAGGAGATCGGCGCCTTCGACCGGAATTCACTCCTCCTCGCTTACGACTCGGGCGACAAGCTGGTCAAGTACAGGGCAGCGTTCGCCGCGGTCCAGAACGGCATCGTCGATGATGAAGTGGTCTGGATCACGGGCAAGGCCTTGCGCGAGTCGAGCATCCAGCAGGTTCTCGTTGTCGATGACAACTCCGAAACACGCAACGCCATGCTCGCCGGACTGAATGCCAACGGGTTCTTCGCCGTGGGCGCCTCGACCGGTGCCGACGGGCTTGTGCGGGCCAAGGAATTTCCTCCCAAGGACCTGGTGGTCATTCGATCGGGTCTCGAGGATCTCACCATCGACAGCATCATCTACGAGCTCGACAGCGGCCCCGGTTCGGAGACGCCCGTCCTGCTCATGGCAGCCAACAATGAAATGGAAGGCATCAAGGGACTCTGGGAAGGCAAGGTTGCCGGGTTCGTGTCCGATTCCGAGGTCGCCAGCGACGCCTATCTCGCCGTGGCCCGCGATTCGGCGGGGGATCTCAACGATGCGCGCCAAAAAGCTCTCGCCCTCAGCGCCAAGGCGGCCGAGACTCTCGCCTCTCTCGACGGCAGCGCCCTCGGCAGCGTCGAGGAGGATCTGATCCAGGCTCTCGACAAGCCTGACGAGGTCAAGGTGCCCGTGTTGAACGCTCTGGCCAAGATCGGAAGCCGGACGGCGCTCGAAGCCGTCGCTCAGGTCTTTGGCGATACGGCCGCGTCGTCGGAAGTGAGGATTGCGGCGGCCAAGGCTCTCGGCGCGATCTATGCAACGGGCGAGGCCGCTCCCGACGGAGAGGTCATGGCCGCGCTGCAGGAAGCTCTCGCAGGCGAGGATGCCGGCCTCAGGCTGGCTGCCGCCGAAGCGGTGGGCAAGTCGGTCGATATGGAAAGTGCCGCTCTGAAGGAGATCCTCCTCTCCAACCGTATTCAATAGCGATCTATATCGCGGAATATCCAAATAAAAAAGGCGCCTGATTTTCAGGCGCCTTTTTATTTTTGGAGCCAGGGATCGGAATTGAACCGACAACCTCAGCTTTACGAAAGCCGTGCTCTACCGTTGAGCTACCCTGGCTGATTGTTCGAGAACTCCTTCGTTGCCCGCCCAATCTGACTCGCGCGGCAAAGAAGGGGGATCTTTTAACACAATCGCGAATGTATCGCAAAAGTTTTGTGAAGGGCCAGAGCGCATTTTGGCCCGAATATTTCGTTGCTCCCGCCGATCGGCCCCCGCGCCGGTTTACTCGCCGAAAATCTCCCCCGTGGCGCGCGTGATCGCGGCGAGCGCCCGTTCCACGTCGCTGTCGTCGAGGTCCCGGTGGGTGACGAATCGGAGGGTATGCCCGAAGAGAGCGTGAATCAGAACGCCCTCTTTTTTCATCGCCGCCGAGATCGCGTCGGCGCCGGGCCGCTTCACGCGGGCCATGATGATGTTCGTTTCCACATGATCGGGATCGACATCGATCGAGGGGAGCTTCGACAACCTTCTGGCCAGGGTCTTGGCCCGGCGGTGGTCGTCCTCGAGCTGACCGGGTCCCTCGAGGAGCGCGATGAGTCCGGCCGCCGCCAGGATACCCGCCTGGCGCATGCAGCCCCCGAGAGGCTTTCTGATCCGGAGACAGTTTTTGATCGCCTCGGCGCTGCCGATGAGGAGCGATCCCACCGGCGCGCCCAGGCCCTTCGACAGGCAGCAACTGATCATGTCGACGCACGTCCCATAGGCGCTCACCGGAACACCTGCCGCAACGGCGGCGTTGAAGATCCTGGCGCCGTCGACGTAGAGCGGAAGGCCCCGTTCGTGGAGAGCGTCAGCCACGCGAGAGACGTATTCGATGCCGAGGACCGTGCCGCCGCCCATGTTGTGTGTGTTTTCGAGAATGGCGAGGCTCGTTCTGGGATTGTGAATGTCCCCTTCGGGATGAATGGAGGAGATGATCTCATCGGGATCCATCACCCCCCGGACGCCGTCGATCGTTCTCGACTGGACACCCGAGATGAGCGCCATGCCACCGCCTTCGAAGAGCTGTGGATGGCTCGATCCCTCGAGGATGATCTCTTCTCCCGGCCGTGTGAAGTGCTTGATGGCGATCTGGTTTGCCATTGTGCCCGATGGCACGAAGAGCGCCGCCTCGCGGCCGAAGAGCTCGGCCGCCGCCTCTTGAAGCCTGTTGATCGTGGGATCTTCGCCGTAGACATCGTCGCCCACCACGGCTTCGGCTATGGCTTGGCGCATGGCGTCGGAGGGCAGGGTGACCGTGTCGCTGCGAAAATCGGATATCCTCGTTTCGTTCACTCGTCTATCTCCTAGATCGCTCAGATGTGTTTGTCGACGAAGGCCCTCGCCTTGGCCGGATCGCTCGTCCCGGAGACGATGATCCGGGCATCTCTGAAGATGGTCATGGCCAGCGGGGCGCGCACGAATCTCAAGTGATATTCTCCCCGGGTGACCCGCCCCGCTTTGGAAAGCCTCGCGGCGAGATCGTCGAGGGACAACTGTGTGCGGCCGTCGGAGGGCGCGATCTGAACCGAGTCTGAGCCGCAGAGAACGGTGGCCCGGCTGCCCCGTGCACCGTCGAGAAAATCGAAGCGCCCCGCGCCGCAGGCCGCGCAGCGCCGATCAGCCTCGACCACGACGCGGCGGTGTTCGTTGTTCCAGATGTCGACCACCGTGAGGAGTCCCGTTCCGCGTGGCGGGTGGCCGGCCAGAATGCGGAGCGTTTCGGCAGCCGCAAGGGATCCCATGAGACCCACGGCGGGCCCGATCACGCCGGCGGTGGCGCACGTTTCGATCGACCCGGGCGGGGGGGGCGTGCCGATGAGGCAGCGCAAGCAGGGGCGTCCGCCGGCGGGAACGGTCATGGTGTGTCCCGTGGCGGCGATCACGCCGGTGTAGATCCAGGGTTTTGCGAGTTTGAGGGCCGCGTCGTTGAGGAGGAACCGGAGCTCGAAATTGTCCGATCCGTCGGCCACGCAGTCGGCGCCCTCCATCAGCCGCTCCACGTTTTGCGGTCCGATATGGACAGCATGGGATTCGATGACGACTTCGGGATTGATGCGACGGAGACGCTCGGCGGCGGCCTCGGCCTTGGGACGTCCGCGCAGAGCGTCGTCGTGAACGTAGAGATTTTGCCGGGCGAGGTTGGTGAGTTCCACGATGTCCCGATCACAGAGGATGAGCCGGCCCACACCGGCCCGCACGGCGTGGGCGGCAATGACCGATCCCGTGGCGCCGCACCCCGCGAGGAAGAGGGTACTCGCGCCGATCTTCCGCTGTCCGGCCTCGCCGATCGGGTCGAACTGAATCTGGCGCTGGTAACGATCGAGGTTCATGGGAGGAGCCACTTCACGAGTTTGTCTCTTTCGGTCAGGTCGGCCACAACCAGGTCGGCGCCGGTCGTGGCGAGTTCGTCCACCGCGTGTGGGCCGGTAGCCACGGCGAGGGTCAGAGCATCGATCGCCTGTCCGGCAGCCACGTCGCGCGGCGTGTCGCCCACAACGACGACGGCGTCGACCGCTGCGGCGCTGCCGGCCAGTTCCGTGCCGCGCTCCACCGCCTTGGCGAGGAGCCCCGGCCTGTCGGCGGAATCCGAACCGTAGCCTCCGTACCGGAAGTAATGGTCGAGACCGGGCCGTTCGAGCTTGATCTGCGCGCCTTTTTCGAGATTGCCCGTTCCCAGGCCGAGAAGGAACTCGTCTCTCGCCGCGAGCGCGTCGAGCAGTTCCTTCACCCCGGGCAGCACGCGGAAACCTTGTGAATTCTTGACCTCTTCGTCGAGGTAATCGAGATAGCGGTGGAAGAGGCGCTGTTCCTCGTCCTCAGTCGGAAGGCGGCCCTTGTTGCGAAGAAAGATCTCTCGGAATATCGCCGGATCTGTCATTCCCGCGGGTGAGAGAACATTGAGGTTCATGGAGGGATCGCACTCGATTGCCATGGCCCGATCAAAGGCCCTCAGTCCGGCGCCCCCAGTGTTGACCAGCGTTCCGTCGAGATCGAAAAGAATGAGGCGGCAAACCATAGGTGTTACCTGCTTTTTTGTACCCTCTCGAATCGCCAGGGCATTGCGTTGCGATCGAGATCGAGTTTTCCTAACGAATCCGGGTGAACGCCGCCGGATCGATGCCCGACTCGGCCGCCACCCGGCCCAGGTCGTTGAGAAACCGTCCGGCATCAGTGGGATAGCCCGCTGTGGGCCGGAGTTCGGGAACAATCGCCGTCCAGAAGCGATTGAAGAGAATCATGAATATCTCTCGGACATATTTACAGAAAATCGACGAAAGCGCCACGGGAAGGTGGCGTTCGTCAGCCGACCTCTCGAAGCGGACCTCGATCGTCGTTTCATCGTCGCGGAGAAGATAGACCGAACGGGCGCGCTGCTCGTCGACGATCGACAGGGTTTTGTGACGAAGTCGGGCTGAGAGCAGGTGTGCGTATTGGTTACGGCTTCCGAGTTTGTCGATGAGGACCAGGGCGGGCCGTTCGAATTCGGACGACAGAGCGCTGTGAAGGGTGCTCAAAACGAGATCGGCCAGAAAGGCGGCTTTGTTGTCCCAGACGGCGATGCCCTTGTTGAATCGCGGCGCCGGTGCCACCTCGCTCCGGAATCCGAGAAAGGACGCACCACGGCTCTCCAGCGTGCGAGCGATCAACGCTCCGCTCGTTGCGATCACATCGGGAGAGACGATGAGCGGCAGGCGCAGCGCGGCCGGATCGGGGCCGTACCAGGGGCAGGAGGCGAGATCGACATCTTCCGTACCGATCCCGGCGAGAAGTTCGCCGAGGGTGGCGGGCAACCTGCCTCGCGCCGCGTACCAGAAACTCAGCGCTGTCTTTTCGAGCTGATCGAGTCCGGCGCGGCCCCTGAATATCTTCTTGGAATCGTCGACAGCCACCTGTGGATCGTCGATCGCCGTTTTTTTTGCGACCGCTCCATCGAGGATCGCCTCCATCGATCGAGACCCCGTGCGGAACGCCGAAAGAGCGACCACGAGGGGCCCGAGCTTTGGTCCGTAGCCGGCCTCGTCGATGCCGGCCACAAAGGGGGGATTTTCAGTTCTTCTGATTGGTGGCGCCACGCTTGGTTGCCTTACGATGGAGGGAAACGTACTGCCACAGAGCAATCGCTCCCACACCGATGCTGATCCACTGGGACGTGGAGAGAGGTCCGAAATAAACGCGCTGCACGTTGTCTCCCCGGAAGCATTCGATGATCGAACGGGTGATCGAGTAGAGGATGAGACAGAGGTAGAACACCTGCCCTTCGAAGCGGCGCCATTTGAGCACCGCCGTGAGCACGAGGAAAATGAGAAGCGCGTTGAGCGACATGTAAACCTGAGTCGGGTGGAGGGGGAGGTCGAAAAATTTGTGGGGCAGCATCGATCCCTCGACCTCGTGAAAATGGATCGCCCAGGGGAGGCTGTCGCACACCTTGCCGAAGCAGCAACCGACCATCAGGCACCCCCACCGGCCGATCGACAGGCCGAGCATGACACAGGGCATCGCCACATCGGCTGTTCGATAGAGATTCATCTTCTTCTTTTTGATCAGCCAGATACCGACGAGGATCGCCGCGATGATTCCACCATAGAGGACGAGACCTCCTTCCCAGATCTTGAAAGCCGCGATCGGGTCGTCCTTGAAATTGTCGATCTTGATCAAAACGAAGAGCAGTCGGGCGCCGATCACTCCCGAAATGAGCACCCACAAGGAGATGTCGGCGATCTGATTGGGATCGTCGCCCACTTTGCGCGCCGAATAGTGCATCCAGAAGTATCCGGCCAGAAAGCCGAGAGCCACCATGACCCCGTAGGTGTGGATGTTGACGAAGAAATCTTTGATAAGTATTGGATGCATAGTGGTTCACATTCAGGCGTGCCGATCTGGCACGCCGGGTTTTATTGGCCCAACTGACCGGCCCATCTTAGCGGCCGCGGCCCGGACCGCAAGCGGCCGGCTCGATTTGGTCGCAAAATTCGCTCTTTCGAATTCGGCTCCCAAAGGGCCCAACCGAATGCGATTGGGACTCTAAAATGCGGCCGCCGGCGGGCGTTCGGGGCAAATTTTTCTCGGGCAGGTTCAGTTGGAACGCCTTTTGTTATTAAAGAATCTCAGCTCTTTAAAACAGTTTCAAGATTCCCTGGAGAGCACTATTTTGATGTGATGAGAAGGGTGCCCATTGCATTGTGTAAGTCGCTTCTTCAGGGGTCGCCAAAAAAACGGATTCGAAAGAATCCGTTTTTTTTTTATCTCTTGCTTCAGAACCGATCATAGCCGCATCCCGCTGACTTCGCCTTCGAAGACCGCATCGTGGTTGACCAGCCCCTGGCAGTGCATGATGAAAAAACGGGACCGCATCTTCTTCAGGCCGGTGACCATGATCAGCTCATCGCCGGGAAGAATCTGTCCGCGGAACTTGACGTTGTTCACGCCGCCGAATCCGATGAAGCTCTCCTTGAGATCTTCGCGAATGAACTTGGCGTGGACCGTGGCCAGTTGGGCCGCCGTTTCGATGACGAGCACGCCGGGCATGACGGGGCGGCCCGGAATATGGCCCCTCACCCAGAACTCGTCGTCACGTACCTTTTTGACGCCAACGGCGATTTGTCTCTCGCCGTCGTAGTCGAGCACCGCATCGAGCAGCAGCATCTCGTGGCGTTGTTGCAGGTAGGTCTTGATCTGTTCACGGTTGAGATAGACCTTTTCCCTGTCGATCTCGCTCGGCTCCACAATCAGTTTGACAGGCATTGGGCGTCCTACTTTTTCATTTCCAGAACGATCTCGAATGACCTCTCCCCGGAGATCGACGTTACGGTACCCTTTTCGATCTGAGTTTCAAAGCGGGATTTGGATATTTCGATCTCGTAGGCGCCCGGCTGAATGCGCTCGATGACAGCCTTGCCTTTCTGGTCGGTTTTGGCCCTGAAGGTCCTGGTCTCGGTGCGCACTTTGACGGAAACGTTGACGAGCGGCTGGCCCAGAAAGGTGACGACACGAAAGCGGAAGGTCGTGAAATTGGGGATGACGAATTCCTTCTCGAACGCCCCTCCCTCCGAGAGGTAGATGCCGGTGGCGCGGTCGAGGGGCGACTGACGCGATTGCAGGAGGATCTCATACTTGCCCGTCACCAGGTCGCCGAACAGAAATCGGCCATCACGGCCGGTCACGGCCGACGTCCGCGCCGGGGGGAGATCGCCGGGGTTGAAGGGGTCGCAGTTGATGTGGACCATCATGCCCCGCACAGGTTCCCCGGCCGAATCGATCACGCGGCCGGTGATATGGATCCCCTTGAACATGGAGATCTCGAGAAGCTCCTTCTTCTGGGGAACCTCCACGTTGGCAAGGGTGAGGTCCTCGTATCCCTGACTTCTGAGGAGGAGCGTGTAGCGCCCCTTGTCGAGATTGTAGAGAGTCATCATCCCCATCGTGTTCATGAACGGTTTGCCCCCCCGGGTGCGTGCTTTCATCTCGGCATCGTCCGTCTCTTCGGGGAACGCCCAGGCAGTGAAGGACGACATCGGTTTGTCGGTCTGCCCATCGCGGATCAGCGCTTTGATCCCGTTGAATGGGCGGGATCTGGGCGGTTCGGGAATCGACTCGTCCTCGCGCCCGTTGCGCGCCGATTGGGCCGGTGGGGGGCCGTCGATATCGGCGTTGATCGGACCGTCGCCCTCGGACACCTCGGGGCGCACCAGAGGAGTGATGTCGGGCTCCGGCTCGCCATCGAGGATCCCCGTGATGTGCAGCACGACGGCGGCGAGAAGCAAGCCTCCCACAACAAGGGCGGCGGGAAAAAACTTGGAAGGCGTATTTTTTTGCATGCGCATTATTTAAACCTGTGCAATTTCAAAACCCTTCAGTATTTATTATATATTTACGGCCAGGAAACATCGAAGATAGGCTGTTGAGAAAGTTCGACATCTTTTAGAGATACAGGAAGTTCCAATGGACAGAAAGCCAGTTGTGAGAAGAGTTTTTGTGCTGTCGTTTCTTGTGATTCCTTTCTTGTGGATCTCGGGATTCCCTCTCGCGAGTGCCGAGGCCGCGGAGAAATCCAAACCCAAGGTCCTGCTCGTCGGTTTTGATGGAGTGGATTCGCAACTGACGCAACAGTTTATGGACGAAGGGCTTCTGCCCAATCTGAAAGCGCTCTCACAGCAGGGCACTTTCAGACCTCTGGCGACAACCAATCCGGCCCAGTCTCCGGTCGCCTGGGGATCGATCGTGACCGGTCTCAATCCGGGCAAGACGAATCTTGCCGGTTTCATCCGCCGGACGTGCGACGGGGCGGTGACCCCCTGTCTGGCCACGATCGAGGACAGTTACCAGGGCGATCTCCATACACGGTCCTTTTCCGAGTACTCCTGGTTGAATCAGGGGAACAAGATGCTCTTACTCGGCGGGGGGGCGGTGGCCGCTTTGGTGCTCGGATTCATCATCGTTTTCATTGTTCTCGGGGCGTTCAGACGGATCAGAATACCCCTCGGCCTCGTTGTCGGAATCGTGCTCGCCGCGGGCGTCATGTTTTTCGGCGCCGGTTATTTCGATGCCATTCCCGAGGACGTGCCCTACCCCTTCAACCTGCACCAAGGTGATTTCTTCTGGAACGTTCTGGCCGAAAACGGCCTGAAGTGCACCGGCCTCTACGCGCCCGGCGCCTATCCCTGTGATAGCGAGGATGGCGCCAAGATCCTCGGCGGTCTCGGCAATCCCGATGTGGCCGGCGACACGGGGACGTGGTACGTCTACACCGATGACGAGTGGGTGATCAGAGACCAGGACACCCGTACGGGCGGCAAGGTGGTCAAGCTCGTGGAGCGGGGCGGCGTGATCCGCGGAGTGCTCTACGGCCCGAGAAATTTCGTGCAAGAGCGGTACTTCGAGAAGCAGCTCGAAGAACTCGAAGGCGATGCGCTCAAGAAGCTCGAGCGGGACTACCGCCTCTGGAGAAACGACGACAAGAAAAAACAGGCCGTCGTCGATTTCTCACTCGTATCGGATCGTGCGGCGGGAACGGCCACGATCACCGTCGCTGACCAGACACAGACGATTTCAGTCGGCAAATGGAGCGACTGGTTCCGGGTGACCTTCGAGATCTCTTCGGCCGTCAAGGTTCCGGCCATCGTCCGGATGCGCATGGTGCGGTGCGATGACGAACTGATCCGGATCTTCGTGCCCGCCATCGACATCAGTCCCGAGTCGCGTCCCGGCTTTCTCAGGATCTCTTCGCCCGCGGAGTATGCCGATCAGTTGAGTCAGGACGTGGGACTCTACGAGACGGTGGGGTGGTCGTGCATCACTCACGGCCTCAAGGATCAGGAACTGAGCGAGGAGATCTTTCTCGAGGACATCGAGTACACGATGGGCCTGCGCGAGAAGCTGCTCAAGAGCCAGCTCGACACGGAAGATTTCGACACGCTTCTGGCGGTCTTCTATTCGCCTGATCGTGTCCAGCACATGATGTACAGACTCTTCGATGCCGATCATCCCCTCTACGACGCGGATGACGCCGAGAGGACGACATCGTTCTTCGGCAAGGAGATCAAGCTCAAGGACGCCGTGCTCGAGAGCTACAAGCAGGTCGATCGTGTGGTGGGCGAGGTTGTCGCCCGGATCGACAGCGGCGAGTTCGGCGACGACGCCACCCTCATGGTGGTGAGCGACCATGGGTTTGCCCCCTACTATCACGGAATGAACCTCAACAACTTCCTCGTCGAGAAGGGTTACATGAAGCTCGTCGAGAATGGCGAACCGGTGGAGTTCGAGAACGTCCGCGATCTCAGGGGCAGTGATTATTTCGGTCTTGTCGACTGGGAGAGGACCCAGGCCTACAGCCTCGGCTTGGGAAAGATTTTCATCAATCTCGAGGGGAGGGAGCCCGACGGAATCGTGAAGCCCGCTGACTACGAAACCCTTCGCAACCGGATCATCGACGACCTCGAAGCCTACGCCGATCCGCAGAACGGGAAGCCTGTGGTCAAGAAAGCCTTCAAGAGGGAAGAGATCTTCTCCGGCGATTTCTGGAAGGAAGGCGAAGCGGAATTCACCTTCAACAGGACCGAGAAAGAACTGAGGAAAATCGATGGCTTCGCCGACATTTTTATCGGTTTCTACAGGGGGTACCGCGTGGCGTGGAACACGACGGCCGGAGGCCTCGACGAGGCGGTGATCGTCCAGAACGATCAGAAATGGTCGGGCGATCACGTCTCGGTCATGCCTGACGATGTGAAGGGCATCTTCTTTAGCAACCGAAAGGTCGAGGGACCGGATCGGCCGCTGAGCGTGGTCGATATCGTTCCCACCATTTACAAGCTCTATGGATTGCCCCTTCCCGAGGAACTGGACGGGGAGGCCATCGACTTGTGAGATGAGGCGAGATCGATCGACGGGATTCTCAGCAGATGAGGCGCTCGAAAATCTTTCGTGCTCTCTCGATCGTTCTCATGTTGACCTCGAGTCCCGCCTTCGGCTCGATCGACGAGACCGATTCGGGCGGAGGGCCGGCAGAAGGTTTCCGAAGTGCGTCGGGATCGACGATGCGCTTCGTGAGTTCTTTGCCGGCAATTTTCACCGCCCGGCGGGGGGGTGGATCGATGGCGCTTTTTGTGGCGGTTGACGCGATGCGTTCTCGTTTGACTGTACTTTTGAGTGAAATTGTCATACCCTCCGCTCGAGGGAACGATAAAATCCTTCTCAACCTGATTCCCGGTAGCTCTTTTGCCATTTATCGGCAAAATAACCGTTAAATATGAACTTTCTCGGCGTTGATTAAAAAAGAGTGCTTGCCAATCGATTCGGCTCTCCCAGAGTATGGCGGCGCATTGGGCGGCCCCGATGTGGGAGGGAGATCGAGAGGGGAGAGATTTGGACCTTCCCCCTCGAAGAAGCACGGCCAAAGGAACATCGACGATGAAGGACAAAGACGACAAGGAGCCGATCTTCGAGATCGATGAGGAGGCGGAGAACGACGGCGATCTCAATAACTCCGCCGACGGCGACACTCTTCTCGAGGTCGAGCCGATGCTCGACGCCGAAGCCCCGAAGGACGACGACGGCCTCGAACTCGTACCGCGCGGCGAGAAGCTGCCCACCAATCTGTTCATCATTCCCCTCAAGGACTTCGTTGTTTTTCCGGGGCTCATGATGCCGATCCAACTGAGCACGGCGAGAGCTCAGAAAACCGTGGAGCAGGCTCGGACGCAATCGGAGTATATCGGATTTCTTACGTCCAAAGACTCCGACCGCGATCCCGAGGATGCCGACGACCTGTTCAAGACGGGAACACTGGCGCGCGTCGCCAAGGTACTCAACCTTCCCGACGGGACGATCAGTATCCTCATCCAGGGGCTTCGGCGTTTCAAACTGCGCCGGTTCCTCAGGAAAAAACCTTTCTTCATCGCCCGCGTCACCTATCTCGAAGACATCATCGAGCGCGGCGACGAGCTCGAGGCCCTTTCGAGGACGGTCAAGAGCCTCGCCCTCAAGCTCGTGAAAAACAGCGACATCTTCGGCGACGAGTTCAATTCGGTGCTGGGCAACATGGATGGCCCCAAGACGATCGCCGATTTCACGGCGGCCTATTTCGTGAGGGAATACAACGAGCGCCAGAAACTCCTCGACATCGATCTCGTCAACGAAAGGCTCATGCTGGTCGCCGAGATCCTCACACGCGAGGTGGATCTCATGGAAATCGGCATGAAGATCCAGCAGCAGATCAAGGACAAGATCGAAACGAGCCAGAGAGAGTTTTTTCTCCGCGAACAGGTCAAGGCGATCCGCGAGGAACTGGGCGAGTCGCTCGACGAGCAGGCCCTCGAGGAGGAGAAGTACCGCAAGGCGATCGCCGAGGCGCGGATGCCCGAGGAGGCCGAGAAGAAGGCCGAGGTCGAGCTTGACAGGCTCAAGCGGATGGCCATGGAGTCGGCCGAGTCGGCAGTGATCCGCACCTACCTCGACTGGCTCACATCCCTTCCCTGGGCGCGCGGTACGGAGGACAACGAGGATATCTCCGATGCGGAGGAGACGCTCGACAAGGACCATCACGGTCTCAAGGAGGTCAAGGCCCGCATTATCGAGTTCCTCTCCGTGCGCAAGCTCAAGCCCGACCATCGCGGTTCGATCATCTGCTTCGCCGGCCCGCCGGGTACGGGAAAAACATCGCTCGGCCGATCGATCGCCGCCGCTCTGGGCCGCAAGTTTCTCAGGATTTCACTCGGCGGAGTGCGGGACGAGGCCGAGATCCGCGGACACCGCCGGACGTATATCGGCGCCATGCCCGGCAGGATCATACAGGGTTTGAAGCAGGTCGATTCCAACAATCCCGTCTTCATGCTCGATGAGATCGACAAGCTGGGCGCCGACTTCCGCGGCGATCCGTCGTCGGCTCTGCTCGAGGCGCTCGATCCCGAGCAGAACGAGAACTTCTCCGATCACTACATCGAAACCCCCTTCGATCTGTCGAGAACGATGTTCATCACGACGGCCAACAATCTGTCCACCGTTCCGGCGCCCCTTCTCGACAGGATGGAAGTGATCGAGCTCAACGGCTACACGCAGGAAGAAAAATCGGCGATCGCGCGCCAGTATCTCATTCCCAGGCAGATCGTCGCCCACGGCCTGAAGCCCGTACAATTCAAGGTCTCCGACGCGGCGATCCGTACGCTGATTACGGGATATACGCGCGAGGCGGGTGTACGCGGTCTCGAGAAGGCGATCGCCAAGATCGCCCGGAAGACGGCGGCCAAGATCGCCAAGAAGCCCGCTTACAGGGCGTCGATCTCCAAGGCCAACATGGAGTCTTTCCTGGGACCCGCTGTCTACTACAACGAATTGCGCGCCCGCGTCCATTCTCCCGGCGTGGCCGTCGGCCTTGCGTGGACCCCGGTGGGAGGTGAGATCCTGTTCATCGAATCTCTCAGGGTCTCCAACCGCAAAACGGGACTCCAGATTACGGGCAAGCTGGGGGAGGTGATGGTCGAGTCGGCACGGATCGCACTCTCCGTGGTCAAGGCCAACGCCCGGGAGTTCGAGATCGATCCCGAGATTTTCGAGAACGCCGAATTGCACATTCATGTTCCGTCGGGCGCCATTCCCAAGGATGGCCCGTCGGCCGGAATCACCCTGGCCGTTTCGCTGATCTCGCTCTTCAAGGGGGTGCGGATGCGCCAGAGGGTGGCAATGACCGGCGAACTGACCCTCACCGGCAAGGTGTTGCCCGTGGGAGGGGTGCGGGACAAGATCCTCGCCGCCCGGCGCGCGGGGATCAAGGAAATCATCCTTCCCGCCCTCAACAAGAGCGCACTCGATGAGGTTCCAGAGGATCTCCAGGAGGGATTGACCTTCCATTTTGTCGATCGCTTCAAGGAGGTCATTGCCATCGTCTTTTGAGCCGCCTCGAGGCCGTGGAAAAAGCGAAAAGGATTGCCAAGGCGGGAATAATAGGTTGATCCGGCTGTCCAACAGGGACAAGGAGCCATGCAATGAGATTCATGATCGTGCCAGTCCTGATCGCCAGTCTTTTT
>Ga0180430_10001937_pt1 | contig 19394 bp, 17 predicted proteins | sample SS_ome_9_FD_132999 | JGI IMG/M metagenome (GOLD analysis project Ga0180430, IMG submission 132999) | Hypersaline lake sediment archaeal communities from the Salton Sea, California, USA - SS_1_S_2 metaG | ecosystem: Environmental > Aquatic > Non-marine Saline and Alkaline > Hypersaline >... | reverse complement strand
GTGCCCGACCGCTGGGAGGGAAAACCGAACAGCGCACAGAATGCCTATTACAATTACGATCTGCCCTGGCCGCTCGTCCATATCGAGAAGTCGCGCGATTTCGAACGTTTCAGGATCTTCCCCTTCTACTCCCATTACCGCGAGGAGGACGCTACGTCGTTCTTCGACTCCAAGTCGTTCCTCACCCCCCTCTTCTGGGTCAGGAATTCCAAGAACCTGGAGTACGACAAGTCCGACTTCTTTTTCATTCCCCTCGTGACGCGCATCCACAAGGTCTATGCCGATCACCGGGGCGAAGATTCCTATTTCCAGCTCTGGCCTCTCTTTCACACCGACTCGACCTTTGACGGCGGGTACGATTTTTCGACTCTCAGCCTGATGCCGTCGCGGCTCGCCACGCCTCTCGAATCGGTGGAACGCCTTTTCTGGCCTTTCTGGAACCTCTATCGTTACCAGGAGGAGCCGTCGGGCGCGCAGCGCCACAAGGCTCTCTTCAATCTCATCTCGGCCTACTACGACAAAAGTGAGAGCCGGTTCAGCATTCCGCTGCTCTATAACTATCTCAACGTGGACGGCGCGGGGTGGGAACATAACTTTCTCTGGAAACTCCTCACCATCGAAGGCGATGACGAGGGCTTGCAAAACATGAGGCTTTTGTTTATTCCGATCGTCAGCTCCTCGAAGAGCACGATGTACCCTGGCGGAGTCGGTCCCTGAGACCGGAGAGTCGGTCCTGCGGACCGGAGAGTCGGTCCTGCGGACCGGAGAGTCGGTCCTACGACCGGAGAGTTGAATGGGTTTTTTCGAACTAACCGGGCGCTTTCTGATAAACATGGTCGAGGGAGCGGGCTACACGCTGATCCTTCTCTTCTTCTCCGTCTACTACATGAAGAACAGTTGGAAGAGGCGGCGCTTCGTGCTCGATCAGATGTTCATCTGCGGGATCAAGCCCCTTCCGGTCATCTTCGTGGTCGGCGTGTTCACCGGGATGATCCTGGCGCTCCAGATCGGTGTGGAACTGCAGGATTTCGGCCTCAAGACGTCGATCTCGCGCATCATCGGCACCGCGCTCTGCCGCGAAATGGGTCCGTTCATGACGGCGCTGATCCTGACCGCCTCGGTGGGATCGGGCATGGCGGCCGAGATCGGCACGATGAAGGTTTCCGAGGAGATCGACGCTCTCGAGGTCATGTCGATCAATCCCGTCGATTTTCTCGTGGCGCCGCGCGTCGTCGCCCTGGCCATCATGTGCCCCATCCTGACCCTCTTCTGCAATTTCATGGGCGTCATGGGCGGGGCGCTCGTGGGCAAGACCCAGCTCGACATCTCCTTCAAGGTTTATTTCGACAACGTGCTCGACGCGCTCGCAGGCGATCCCGACTTCTTCGGTTTCCCGAAGGATGTCTATACCGGCCTCTTCAAGGCGATCGTCTTCGGCGTCCTCGTCGCCATCGTGGGATGTTCCTGCGGCCTTCGCGCCAAGGGTGGAGCACTCGGCGTGGGTCAGGCGACACGCACGGCGGTGATCAATTCCTTTCTACTGATCATCATACTCGGCTACTACATGACCTGGTTCTTCTATCGTTGAGGATTCTGACCGATGATCCGGCTGGAAAAAATTTACAAGAGCTTCGGCGATCAGACGGTTCTGAAGAACTTCTCCCTCGACGTGGAAAAAGGGGAGACCATGGTCATCCTCGGACGGTCGGGGATCGGCAAGAGCGTCACCTTGAAGCATATCGTGGGCATCCTCAAACCCGATCTCGGAAGGGTGATCGTCGACGGCGAGGACATCACCGAAGCCGACGAAAAGACCCTCTTCCGGATCCGGCGGAAGGTGGCCTACCTCTTCCAGTCAGCCGCCCTGATCAACTGGCTCAGCGTGGGCGAGAACGTGGAGCTCCCCCTTCACGAACACACCTCTCTCACTCGAAAAGAGATCGAGGAGCGCGCCTCGGCGGCCCTCAGGGATCTGGAGATGGACGGCGCCTACCACAAGATGCCTTCCGAAATCTCGGGCGGCATGAAGAAGAGAGCCGCCCTCGCCCGCGTCCTGGTCATGGATCCCGAGATCATCCTCTACGACGAGCCGACGGCGGGCCTCGATCCGATCATGACGAACAATATCGCCGATCTGATCCGGAGCGTTCAGGAACTGCACGGGATCACATCGATCGTGGTCACCCACGATCTCGAGTGCGCCTGGAAGGTGGGCGACCGGGTCGGCATCCACAGCAAGGGAACGATCATCGAGATCGGCACGGTCAACGAGATCCGGCAGAGCGCCAATCCCGTGGTGCAAGCCTTTTTGAAGGGCGAAGCGTTCGACGACACCGCCATCATGAGCGGGCGTTAGATTAGGAGAAACCGGGAATGTCCAAAGTCAAGGAAACAGGCGTGGGAATCCTCTTCATCGGCGCACTCGTCGGTCTCGGATTCCTCACGGTGGCTCTCACCGATTTCGATCTCTTCCGCACCACTCACGACCTGACCGCCTATTTCGACAAGGCCTCGGGGCTCAAGGCGGGGGACAATGTGCGCGTCATGGGCGTGATCCGCGGCAAGGTGCGCAAGATCGAGTTTCTGCCGACACCGGTCCATCTGCCCGAGGTTGTCAACGACCTCTGGGTCAAGGCGACGCTCACACTCGACGTCCCCGTGCAGAGCTTTCTCAGGCGGGACTATGTCATTCGAATCCGCAACTCCAACATGCTCGGCGGCAAGGTGGTCGACATCGAACTCGGTTCGAGCGACGATGCGGTCATGGACGAAACGGTGGCCCGCGGCTTGCCCGGCCTGGCCACGGCCGATCCCTTCGAGCAGGTGGGCGACCTGATCGGCGAGAACCGCCCCAAGATCGACAGGATCATCGAGAACGTCGATCTCTTCACCGCCGAGGTGACCACGCTGGCCAGAGATATCCGCGAGGGCGACGGTGTGGCCCACGACCTGATCTACAACAAGACGATGGCCGAACGGGTGCGGCTCACCCTCGCCGACATCGGCGACGGCGTCAAGCTCTTCCGGCAGGTCATCGCCGACGTGCGCGAGGGGCGCGGCGTTCTGGGACAGATCCTCTACAACGAAGATTGGCCCGCCCAGGTGACGGCCATCATCGACTCGGTCCGGGGCATCATCGGCGAGGTCGAGGCGGGCAAGGGCGTTCTGGGACAGATCATCTTCAACGACGAATGGCCCGAGAGGGTGACGGCCCTCCTCACCACGATCAACGAGATCGTGACCAACACCCGCGAAGGCAAGGGGCCTCTCGGCCTCCTTCTCTACAACGAGAAGCTGCGCGCCGACATCGCGTCGTCAGTGGAGAACTTCGAGAAGGTCTCCGCCGCTCTCGGCACGATCGCCCAGAATCTGCAGGCAGGCAAGGGGCTCCTCGGCACGCTGCTCGCCGACGAGGAGATGGGTCTGAAGGTACGCGCCCTCCTCGACCAGGCGCTCATGAGCCTGGAAGACGCTCGTGAGGCGGCTCCCCTCAGCTCTCTTGGATCGTTCCTCTTCGGATCGTTCTAGCGAAAGCTTGGTCGGGCGCGAGCTTGGTCGGGCGCGAGCTTGGTCGGGCGCGAGCTTGGTCGGGCGCGAGCTTGGTCGGGCGCGGCGGCGCAAACGGCCCCGATCTCCCTCAGGCATTTTGGGGACAAAATGAAGTCGGGAGATCGGGGCCGTTTGCGCCGCCACGCCCGACCAAGCTTTCGGTCTCACCATCGCTTTCACGCTCTCACCATCGCTCATCGGCTCGACTGGGGAAGAAATTTCATTCGCAGGGGGAGAGAGCATTGTGCGGCTGCCGATGGAGCGCCAGCGGTCTGGGAATGTTGCTTCTCCCACGGTGGTTATTTGCGGGCCGCCATTCCTTTTTTTTCCGCCTTCATGATGATGTTGGTCAAGACGACGAGGAAGAGGAGGCCGAAGCAGAATGCGAGGATTCTTTTCCCGAGATTGTCCTCGATTGCCATGGCGCCGATTCCGCCCAGGATCAGGGCCGCACCCCAGAGGATGAGCGATGTTTCGGTGACGTTGAATCCGCTCCGCAGAAGACGGTGGGAGAGGTGCTGATTGTCGCCGAGGTAGATGGGCCGTTTTTCCCTGAGCCTCTGGATGAGAACGAAACAGGCGTCGTAGAGCGGAACGCCGAGAAGCAAAAAGGGCGGGAGGAGATTGTCGAAGCCGAAGAGGGTCTGGCCATCCTCGAAAAACCCCTGTGTCAGCGGCCACGTGAAAACACCCGCCCAGTAGCCGACGAACATCGATCCGGCATCGCCCATGAAGATCTTGGCCCTGGGAAAGTTGAAAGGCAGAAAACCGAGAACCGAACCGACGAGGATCAGGCCGAGGACGATGATCCTGTGATCGAGCCGGCCGAGGTAGACGACCGATGTCAAGATGGCGATGACGGCGAGACCGCTCATGAGCCCGTTGGTATTGTCCGAAAAGTTGAACGAATTGATCGTCGTCAGGAGCCAGAGCAGAAAAAAGAGAAGATAGATGTAGTCCCCCGCATCGCCTTCTCCGAGGAAGATCGAATCCATTTGGGACTTGGCCAAGACGAGCATGGCGAGTGAGATGGCCGCCACCTGCCCGAGAAGTTTGTAGTAGTAGGGCATCTCGGTCTTGCGCTTGATCACGTCATCGATCAGACCGGTGATGAACAGAATCGTGCTGCCGAGAAAGACGCGGGTAAAATTTTTGTTCCAGGCGCCGTCGGGAAACTCATCGGGATAGCGGTCTTTGATAAAAGCCCACATGAAGACGATGGCCAGCACACAGGCGATGAAGACGCCGAGGCCGCCGAGCAGGGGGGTGACCTTCCGGTGCTCCTTGCGTCCGCCCGGTTTGTCGACGATGTCGAGTTTGAGCGCCAGACGCAGACAGGCCGGCATGACGAGGGCCGAAAAAAGCAAGGCCACGCCGATGGCGAGGATGTGTATCAGTGTTGTGTTTTCGATCGACATGGTGTCACCGGAGCTTCAAGCCCCTCCCGGCATCGGTTAATATTCTATCTCAGTCGCTTTTTTCAATACCACTCCGCGCCACTCGGCGAGGACCACATTCATGTCGGCTCCCAGTGCGGAGAGGAACGCCTGTTCGAGGGTCACCCCCTCCCGGGCGAGCTCCTCGAAAACCTGTCCCAAATCTTCGAGGAGAAAATTCTTCTCGTTCACCAGGAAGTGGCCCAGGGAGAGAAGCGCTCTCAGCCCCTCGAGATTCCATTCTTCGAACTGATCCGCCCACCGGCCTCGATAGCAGAATGCCTCCCAGCTTCGAAGGAGCGGCAGGCTCATCTTCTTCTCCCGAAAGAGCCGGCCGGCGATGGAATGGGACTCGCTGAGCTCCTTCTCGAAACTTCCGGCCGCGGTCCGGTCCATGTAGGTGGCGATGGCGTATTCGAGAAAGCGCTTGTCGTCATCGAAGCAGCGTCCCTTGCGCTGCGCGTCGCCTCCCGAGAGCCTGTGCAGCGCCAGATGGGTCAGTCCCATGCACACCTTGCCCCGGCTCACCGTGGCCGAGTAGGAACGGGAAACGACGACGGCGTTCTGCTCGATGTCGAATCCGGAGTGATCCTTGTCGATCAATCGGACGACCACCCCCTTCTCGAGGCCGCCGGGGAAGGCGCCGTTCACCAGTTCCCAGATCGAGTCGAGCGACGCGATCGGATGGCCCGTGTCGTCGACGATACGCGCCGAGGGCGCTGTGCAACTCCAGGTTGTGGCGAGCAGGAAGAGTAACAAGAGTGTGGCCGCCCACTTCCGGGCGGAGTGCGTACCTTTCATGGCGGCCATCATACAACTTCATTTCGCCGAGAACAGAGCCTTTTGTACAAGTCGCCGTGAGCGGCCGCCACGGCGTCGCGCGTCATGACCCGGGCGGCCGCGCGCCGAGCGGCGGACGCGAGCCGCTGGCGCAGGGCCCTGTCCCCGCCGAGCCGGATCGCCGCCCGCGCGAGCGCCGGGGGCGACTCCGATTCGAAGACGAGCGCCGACGATCCGTTCTCGAAGAGGTCGGTCACGCCCGGGATGCGCGACGCGGCGATCGGCACCCCGGCGGCGGCCGCCTCGAGGAGCACCGTGGGCAGCCCTTCCTTGCGCGATGGAAGAAGGAGAAAATCGAGGGCCGACATGATCCGAGCCACATCGGACCGATTCCCCAGAAAGCGAAGGTGGGCGCCCACCCCGAGACGGTCCGCCCGGGCTTCATATTTTTTTCGAAGAGGGCCGTCGCCCACGAGAAGGATCGTCAGGCCCGCCACCTCGGCGAGAATGGAGCCGAGAGCCGCAAGGAGCAGATCGTGGCCCTTGACCGGCACCATGCGCCCCACCACCCCCCCAACGGGGCCGGCTCCCAGGCCGAGCTCGGCGCGCAGGGCGTCGCCCGCCGACCGGTTGCACGACGCGACGGGTGCCACTCCGCCCGATGGAATGATCCGATACTGCTCGGGGCGGCCCACCCCGTGTCGTTCGATCAATTCCTGCCGGACCGATGCGCTCACGGCGACGATCGCATCGGTGCGCGCCGCCAGCCACCGCTCCATCTCCCTGAAGAGGGAAGATTTCCAGGGACCAAAGTAGCCGTCGAGCACATGGCCGTGAAAGGTGTGGACGAGCCGCGGTGGGCCGATGGCAGAACGCCCACCGGCCGCCGGCCGCAGAGCGATCGCCGCCAGGCGGCCGAGCACCCCCGCTTTCGATGTGTGCGTGTGGACGATGTGGGGCCGGAAGGTGGCGATGAGTTTCCTGATCGCACGCAAGGCGCCAAAATCCCGAGCCGGTGAGAGCTCCCGGCCCATCCCGCCGATCCGTTCCATTGGAATCCCCATCGCCGCGAGCTCGCCGGCCAGATCCCCCTCGCCGATTCCCGAACGGCCCGTGGCCACGAGCGTCTCGAATTCGGGGCCGGCCAGCGCGCCCGCGAGGTTGAGCACGCAGCGGGCCGGCCCCCCCACGTTCATGCGGCCGACGATCCTCAGAATCCGGATCATGGTGGTCCCCTGAGGTCTCTATCCCGGAAGCTCTCTTCGAGGGCTGGATTTTGTGGTGGGGGAGACGGGAATCGAACCCGTACGGCCTTTCGGCCACGGGATTTTAAATCCCGAGCGTCTGCCAATTCCGCCACACCCCCAAAAAATAAAAATGGAGGCGGCACCCGGACTCGAACCGGGGATGACGGATTTGCAATCCGTTGCCTTAGCCGCTTGGCTATGCCGCCTCGTTGTTGTCGTATTCAAAGAATTTACGAGAGCGCCCTGAAAGTTATCAGAAGCTTTTTTCAAGTCAAGTCCCTAATCGCCCCCGGCAGCGGAACTCGTCCCGCACTCCGGGGATTTCACTGGAAGACGCGCCCCGGGCTTTCATAGAATGGCGCCACGATCATTCGCGGTACGGACCGTTCCGATGGAATGAGCTTCGAAGATAGGAGTCAACTTGGATCACGGCAAAAAAGAGACCGGCTGGAAATCGTTTCTCCTGGGGATCGGCCTCGACGAGGAGGACGGGCACTATCGCGTGACGCGAAGCGAAGATTTCCAGATTCTCGGCGGTTCCGAACGCACCCATCGCCGCATGCAGGAAAAGATCATCGATCTCGAGGACGAGCTCGCCCGCGACGGGCGCACCATCGCCAGCCTGCAGCCCGACGAATACGAAGATGTGTCGCAGCGCCTGAAAAACGACTAACCCCCATCAGGCGACTCCCCCCGCCAGTCCCCGCCAGAGGTTTCAGCTCCCTTCGCCCAGAAAATGGGAGACTGAAAGAGCCGCCGCCGCACCGTCGCCCACGGAGATCGCGATCTGGCGTCCCACGTTGGAGCGCACGTCTCCCGTGGCGAATACGCCGGGCACACTGGTGCGCATGCGGGCATCGGTAACGATGAATCCCTCGTCGTCCCGTTCGATCTCGCCCTCGAAGATCCCCGAATTGGGAATGAATCCGATGGCGACGAAAAAGCCCTGTGCGGGAATCTCACTGACCGCGCCGGTCTTGACATTCCGCACCTTGACGCCTGTCACCGCGTCGGCGCCTTCGACCGATTCGACGACGGAATCCAAAACGGCGGTCACGTTGTCGAGGGCCAGCATGCGCTCGACGAGGTTCGGCTTGGCGCGCCACGCATCGCGGCGGTGGATGATCGTGACGTGGTTGACGAGGTGGGCGAGGTGGTGGGCTTCGGTTGCGGCGGCGTCGCCGCCGCCCGAGATCGCCACATCCTTGCCCTTGAAGAAACCGCCGTCGCAGACGGCGCAATAGGAGACACCCTTGCCGTGGCCGAGCTCGAGCTCGCCCGGAACGCCCAGCTTGCGCGGCGTACCGCCGCAGGCGAGGATCAGGGTGGGAGCGGTCACTGTCCCGCCCGAGGCGAGTCGCGCATATTTTTGCGCCCCGTCGACGCCGACGGCGGCCACCCTTTCGGAGACGATCTCGAGGCCCGACTCCTTGGCGTGGGCGATCATCTTGTCGGCCAGTTGCCACGCCTCGATCTCACCGAATCCCAGCATATTGTCGACCTTGTCGGTGCTCAGAATCTGCCCGCCCGGTGTGGTCCCCTCGTAGAGGACGACCTTCATTCCCGCCTTGGCCATGTAGAGGCCCGCGCTGAGTCCGGCCGGCCCGCCGCCCACAATGATGCATTCGTGGTTCATGAATTTCTTCCTCTGTCTTCAACGTCGATCTCAAATGTCGGTTTTCAGGATGTCACTTCGGGCCCGTCGTTTTCGCCAAACTCGCCGAGAGGCTTGCGAACTCGCCCGCCGCGCTTTCGAGAGCATGGAGGCTCGCCTCCACATCGCCTTGCCCGTTCAGGGGACCGAAGGAGAGTCTGTACGAGCCGGTCTCGATCGTTCCCGCGGCGCGGTGGGCCAGGGGTGCGCAGTGGAGGCCCGCACGGCCCTTGATCTGAAACTGCCCGTCGAGAAACGCTCCCAGCTCGTGGGGGTCGGCTCCGGCCACGTTCAGTGAAAAAACGGCTTCACGCTGCGCGCCATCGCGCGGTCCGTAGAGCCGAATTCCGTCGATGCGCTCCAAACCCCGGAGGAAGGAGCGGGCGAGGCGATCCTTCTCGCCGTGAATCTCGTCGATTCCGCGCTCGAGGATGTAATCGACGCCGGCACCGAGGCCGACGATACCGGGAAGGTTGTGCGAGCCCGCTTCCCAGCGATCGGGATAGTCGTCGGGCTGTACTTCCGATTCGGAACGGCTCCCCGTCCCCCCCTCGCGCAGAGGGGCGATCTCGACGCGTTCATCGAAATAGAGCCCCCCCGTCCCGAGCGGACCGAGCAGCCCTTTGTGCCCCGGAAAGGCGACGAGATCGGCACCGATTTCCCGAGGGACGACAGGCCGCGAGCCCATGGTCTGCGCCGCGTCGAGAAGAAACAGAATCTGCCGCTCCCGCGCGATCCGTCCGATCTCCTCGACAGGGTTGAGCGTGCCCAGGATATTGGAGGCGTGCAAGGTGGCGATCATGCGGGTGCGGGCCGTGACGGCCCGTTCCACATCGCCGGCGTCGACCCGGCCGTCGGCGGCGCAGGCGACGCGCGTCACCGTAATGCGTCCCGCCGACTCGAGCGCATGTAGGGGACGGAGGATCGAGTTGTGATCGAGACAGGTGGTGACCACGTGATCGCCGTCGCGCAAGATGCCCTTGAGGGCGAGGTTGATCGCGTCGGTGGCGTTGAGGGTGAACACGACACGGCCGGGCGCGGGATGCCCATCGCCTCCGAGAAGGATCAGAATCTTGCGCCGCACCGATTCGAGGATCTCCTCGGCCTCCGCCGCCTCACGGTAGGCGCCGCGGCCCGCCGAGGCGCCCACGGTGCGCATGTAGCCGTCGATCGTTTTATAGACGGCCTCGGGTTTGGGCCATGATGTGGCCGCGTTGTCGAGATAGATCTTTTGCTGTTCTGAAAGGCTCATCGGTTCTTCAGTCTCGCGCCGTTCAGGAGTTGAGACCCCATTGAACGATAAAAAAATTGTTCAGTCTCTCCCGTCCCACGGTTGTCGACGGGCCATGGCCGGTGTGAACGACCACGTCATCGCCAGCGGGAAGGATCACGTCGCGGATCGAGTTCTTCAGCGTTTCGGCATCCCCCATGGGAAGATCTGTCCGCCCCACGCTGCCCTGGAAGAGGACATCGCCCACGATCACATCCTTTTCGTCGACGAAGATGACGAAGGAGCCGGGACTATGGCCTGGGGCGCTCCTGAAACGGAGGGTGCTGCCGCCGAGAGTGAGTTCCATTCCGTCGTCGAGAGTCCGGGCGATCTCCGGTTTCTCCACGGGCGGCAGGCCGAACATGGCGCACGACTCATCGACCCGATCGAGGAGGAACTGATCATCCCCTCCCGCGAGAAGGCCGAGATCGAGACGACGCGCCATCTCGGCCGCGGCGCCGATATGATCGAGGTGGCAGTGGGTGGCGATCAGGTATTTGACCTCCACGTCGGCCTTTCGGATCATGGCGGTCAGTGTGTCGGGCGCATCGCCCGGATCGATGAGAGCCGCCTCGGCATCGCCCTCCCCCACCACGAGATAACTGTTGGTGCAGAACTCGCTGACTTCCGTCGTATATATCTTGGCCATACTCCGCTCTCTCCTGGAATCCCCACGATCAGGTCCCAGACGTTCCGCCGGCCGCATTGGTCCGTGACAGCAGTGGCAGCCATCTGTAATTTAGGTCCGGTACGATTTCGGTTCAATAATAGTTCCGTCCCTGACGGAATCAAGGGACCAGAACTTAAAGGAGGCTAATTTTGGTCCGACCGGCAAGATTCTATTGTCCGCGCTCCCTCGATGCCGATGCGGTCGATCTCGACGAGTCCGAATCGCACCACGCCGTCAAGGTCCGCCGCCTCGGCCTTGGAGATCTCGTTGAGGTCTTCGACGGCGCCGGCTCGTCGCGATGCGGCCTGATCGAGGCGACCTCCCGCCGCGGGGTGCGCGTTGCGTTCACCTCTCCTCTCGAGACCGAGCCGCCCCCCGACCGGATCGTGACCTTTTTTGTCTCCCCCGCCCGCGGCGAGCGGATGGCGTTCGCCGTGGAGAAACTATCTGAGATCGGCTGCGATCGGCTCGTGCCCGTTCTCTTCAGCCGGAGCCTCGATGCCGGGGTGCGGGCCTTCACCGGGCGGACAGCCAAGTGGCGGCGCAAGGCGATCGAAGCCGCCAAGCAGTGCGGCCGGAACCGGATCGTCGCTATCGCCGATCCCCTGCCGCTCGATCAGGCTCTTGGCGCACAGAGCAAGGCGAAAAACAGGTTCCTCCTCGACGTCGACGACGAGGCCTCTTTTCTCGGCGAGGCGCTCGAAAAGGTCGATCCCCGAGGCGAGACGGTGCTCATCGTCGGTCCCGAGGGTGGATTTACCGACGGTGAACGGACGGCCATCCTCTCGTGGGGTGCCCAAAAAGTCAGGCTCTGGGGGAACGTTCTCCGCATCGAAACGGCCGCGGTGGCGGCGGCCGCCCTCATGCAGGAAGCGCTGCGTGTCGACAAGGACGGACGGTAGGGACAAGGACTAAAAGCGACAAACCTGCGTTGAGCGCTGAACGTCAGCCCGCGGGCTGAACGTCAGCCATCGGGCTGGACGTCAGCCATCGGGCTGGACGTCAGCCATCGGGCTGAACGTCAGCCATCGAGAAGTGCGCGCAGGCTCCTCACGCGGGGATCGTTGGCTCGATCGGGATAAGTGGCGTCATGCCTGTCGAGCCACCGGCGCGACGGGCCGGTCTTTCCGAGCTGGAAGAGCACCTCGGCGAGCTTCACATAGGCGGCGGGAAGATCGAGCTCCATCTCGCTCGCCTCGCCGATGGCGGTCTCGAACTCCTCGGCGGCGCCTTCGAGGCGGCCCTCGATCGCATGGGCCACGCCGATCTGATGGTGGGCGAAGGGATTGGCCGGGACGAGCTCGAGCGATCGCGTCAGAGCTTCGATCGCCTCGGCGCTCCGCCCCTCCTGAAGCAGCGCCGATCCCCGTTCGAAAAGTTCACGCCCTTCTTTGAGCTTGTCGCCCGAATCAGACGCCCGGTCTTCGGCGGTCCGGGGCTCTTGGTCGACGATACGTTTGATGACGGCCACATCGACATCGTCTGCACCGAGAGCGATCGCCTCGCGGAAAAGATCGAGCGCCTCGGGGCGTTTCGATTCGCGCAAGCGCTGGTAGCCGAGAGTTTTGAGGGCGCCCGCGAGCAGACTGCGGACGCCGTCATTGTCCCGATTGTTCTCGAAAAAAACACGCACGCTGCCGATACCCTCCTCGAGTTCGCCGCGCTGCACGAGCAGCCGGCCGCGCTCGAGCAGCGCGATCGGGAGGTTGGGCATCAGATCCAGCGCCTCGTCGATCGACGACAGAGCCCCGTCGTGATCGCCCTGGCCCTGCTGATTGATCGACCAAGCCACGAGCGCCTTGGCGAGAATTTCGCGCCCACCGTCTGCGGCGAGCGCCCGACGCATCCTTTCGAGCCCTTCCTCCTTGCGGTTCGTATGATCGAAGAGGATCTGCCCGGCGAGCAGGTGGCCCTCGGCTGCTTGAGAATCTAGAGAGAGCCCCTCGTTGACCGCTTTCAGCGCTCCCTCGGTTTCGTCTGCACTGAGGTAGGTGCGTGCGATCTGAAAACAGAAGCGGCTCTCTTGCGGTGCGTTCTCCCGCCCGATCTCCAGGACACGAATCGCTTTCACCCGCTGACCGCGCCGCAACAGGAGGCGGGCGAGGTCGATCCGCATTTCGACGGAGCCCGCATCGCCGGCGAGAGCATCGGTGTAGAGCCGGAGAACCTGGTCGATCAGTGCGTCGCTTGCCGGCCCGTCTTCCGAGGCGAGAAGAGCCCGGCCGCGCAGATGGAGCGCCCATGGCTCGGCCTGCTCGGCCGGAGAAAGGCTATCGAGCCGTTGGAGGACAGCGGCGCTCTCCCCATCCTGCCATAGGGAGGCGGCCTTGTTTTCCTCCTCCGGCCCGCGCCTCTCGTCCGACTGGTCGCCGCCGCAGGAGAAGAGAACAGAGATGACGCAAAGCGCCACGAACAGGCAATTCACTCTGGTGCAGCCCATGAAATTCGTCTCACAACTTCAGACAATCACCTTTCGAGACCGGCGCCACGATTCGATCCGGTAACGAGACGCCGACCGTCTCCGGTCGAAGACGCCGACCGTGCCCGGTCGAAGACGCCGACCGTGCCCGGTCGAAGATGCCGACCGTGCCCGGTCGAAGATGCCGACCTTGCCCGGACGAAAAGGGAAGTGTATCATGCTCCCGCTCCAATGTGGCCACTGTGGTCCAAACATTCCTCTCACCTCCTGCGGGCGGATTCGATGAAGGCCTTTCACTTCATGTCGTTCGGATGCAAGGTCAATCGCTACGACGGTCAGCGCATCGTCGAAGAGCTGCAGCACGCGGGCTGGCGATCGGCTGAGGGTTTGGAAGAGGCGGACCTCGTCGTGGTCAACTGCTGCGTGGTGACCGGCCGATCGGCGGGCCGGTGCCGCAGGTACGTGCGCAGCGCGGTGCGCCGCGCCCGGGGAGCGGACATCTTCGTCACCGGCTGCCACACTCCCGAAGATCGCGGCCCGATGGCGGCCCTGTCCGAGAGGGTCAGAGTTGTCGAACCCGGGGGCGGTCTGGAAAGCGTTCGCGAGTACCTCTCGTCCGGGTCGTCGGCGCAGGGTGTGAGCGGACTGATCGACAGGACACGCGCCTACGTCAAGGTCCAGGACGGATGCGACCTCCACTGCGCCTACTGCATCATCCCGTCGATCCGCGGGGATTCGCGGTCGCGCCCGAGCGACAAAATCCTCTCCGAGGTTTCGGGCCTTCTCGAGGCCGGATACAGCGAACTCGTGCTCTGCGGGATCAGGCTGGGTGGATTCCGCGACGGCGCGGCGCGTCTCGAGCACCTGGTGCAGCTCATCCTCGACAGATCGCCGGGCCCCTTCCGTTTGCGCCTCAGTTCTCTGAATCCGGCCGAGGTCACTGGCGGACTACTCGAGGTCATGTCCGGCGACGATCGGGTGGCGCCCCATCTCCATCTTCCCCTTCAGTCGGGAGACGACGCCACCCTCAGGCGGATGAAGCGCCCATATACTGTAGAAGGTTTTTTGCGAAAACTCGAGGAAGTCCGCGCCGCGCTCCCCAATCCGGCGATCTCCACCGACTTCATGGTCGGCTTTCCGGGCGAGGCCCCCCAGTCGTTCGAGCGGAGCCTGGAGACTCTCGACGCAACGGGGGCGTCGCGCGTGCACGTCTTTCCCTACAGCGTACGAAAGGGCACGGCGGCGGCCGATCTGCCCCAGGTGGCGGACGGCGAAAAGACGGCCCGCGCCGCGGCGGCGCGCCGCATGGCGGACCGATTGAAAGAACGCTTTGACCGGCAGTTCATCGGCACGGAAGCGACGATCATCGTGGAAGGTCGAGAGCCACCGAGAGGTCTCACTTCCAGGTACCAGTCTGTGGAGATCGATCTCTCCCGCAGCCGCGCCCCCCGGCCGGAGGCGGGAACGTTTGTCCCCCTCACCCTCGACGGTTATGAGGGTGGAACGTTTTCCGGTAGAATGGCCGGTGTTTCTTAAAGCTAAAGGTGATCCGATGAGCGAGCAAAACAGACCGGAGGCAGACATCAGGGAGTCCTTGCTCTACTCTCTCGACATGGAGGGCGCTTTCGGCGTCGACCGTCTCCCGATCGGCCGCCGTCCCCGTTCATCGCCGCCCCCGGCGGTCAACGCCTGGGACAACTTGAAGGCCCGCGTCGACCGGTGCACGGCGTGCGCGCTCCACACGACCCGCACCCTGCCTGTTTTCGGCGAAGGGGATCCGAAAGCGGATCTCATGTTCGTGGGCGAGGCGCCGGGCCGGGACGAAGATCTTTCGGGACGGCCCTTCGTGGGCCGCGCGGGCCAGCTTCTCACCAAGATGATCGGCGCCATGGGTCTCGAGAGGCCGGGGGTTTTTATCGCCAACGTCATCAAGTGCCGTCCCCCGGGGAATCGGACTCCGGCAGTCGATGAGATTTCCCGATGCCTGCCCTTCGTCGAGGAACAGATCGCGGCGATCGAACCGCGCGTCATCGTGACGCTCGGCTCTCCGGCGACACGCACGCTGCTCGCCACGGAACGGACGATCACGACGCTCCGCGGAAGGGTTTATCCCTACCCGGGCAACGAGCGGATCTCCGTGGTGCCCACCTTCCACCCGGCTTACCTGCTTCGGAACGAAGCCGAAAAGCCGAAGAGTTGGCACGATCTCAAGCTGGCGATCGAGATCTTGAATGCCGCGAACTGAGACGAATCGCGCCGTCGAAATCACCGAAAAGCGAGTCGACACTTGAATTTATCCGCTCCGAATCATTTGATGGAGTCACCGGGGACAGAAGGCGGAACTATAATCGGAAGCGAAAAACTTTCTTCCGGCTGAAAGGGACGTCCATGGCGCGCTACGCCTGGGGAATCGATATCGGAGACGGGACTCTCAAGGCGGTACGGCTCGTCCGAACGCGCACCGGCTACGCGGTGGTCGGCGCCGAGGAGATTCCCTACTTCGATCCATTTTTCGCCAAGAAGCGCCCGCCCACTCCGATCGACCGGCGTGCGGTGGCGGCCCTGATCCAGTTTGCCAATTCGCAACCCATTGCCGACTCGGACAGTGTGGCCATCGGATTCGAATCGTATGGAACCTTCGAGGGCCACGTGAAAGCGCCGCGGACGAGCGAGAGCGACCTCGACCGTATCGTCTCCTTCGAAGTCGCCGAGGAATCGTCGGTGCCTCTCGACAACCTCACCATCGCCTTCGAGGTCCGGGACAGCCGATCTCCCGACACTTACAAGATCCAGACACTCGCAACGGTCACCAACGAAGTCGAGACCTTCGGGAAACATCTGGACGAAACGGGACTGACCTGGGATCGGATCTATCCGGCGGGCGGCGCGCTCGTCCACTACCTGCGCCTCTCCCATCCGGCATCGGGCGACTATGCGGTCCTCTCTCCCGGCCTGGCGGCGACCTCACTGCTCGTGGCGCAGAGATCGGATTATCGGTCCAAGACGATTCCCGCCGGCCTCCCGCTCCCCCCGGGAGAGGGATCGGAGATGGCGCCAGACAAGATGAGCGCCTTCGCCGACCGTCTCAAAAAGGAAATCGACCAGTTCATCGTCGAGGTTTTCGGGGGCGGGTCGTTCGCTCCCAAAACCCTTCTTATCTCCGGCGAAGGCGCTCGCGTTCCGGCTCTGCTCAACGCCCTCGACGCCCGGATGGGCGTTCCCGTCGAGATTCTCGGGGGCGGACCGCGCCTCACGATCGATTCACAGAAGGCCGAGCTCCCTCCGGCCGACGTCGTCTCCTCCATGGGCAGGGCGCTCGGGCTGGCCCTCGAAGCCCTGAGCGAAAAGCCGGTCCAGCTCGCGCTGAAGAAGGCCGATCAGAAGCGCCAGGTGATGCGCATCATGCCGGCATTGACTGGTGTGACCTTGCTCCTTCTCCTCTGCGCCGTCGGCTTCCGCGTGGCGGAGATGTATCGCAACCGCACCTTGACCCGGCTTTCGGACCGCCACGAGGTGGCCGTTCCGCGCGAGCTTTCCGACGAGGTCTCCCGTCTCGACAGCGACATGCGTCTCCTCGAACGGGAGCTGAACCTCCTCGGCCAGGCGAGGGAGGATTCTCTCGTGGCCGCCCTTCCGGGCCGGATCATCAGCCGATTCGAAGAACAATCGCAGCGGGGCGTCTATGGCGACTATCACCTCGTGGAAATTTCCTTCTCCTGCGAGGAGCCTGAGGCGCGAAAGTTCGACGCCGTCGTGGGGACGCGCCTCTCCGACGAACGAACGGTCTCGCGCGAGATGTTCTCCCTCTTCGGCGAGATCGTCGAATCTCCCATGGTCACCGGCCCCCACCCGTCGGGCGAGGTCAATCCGCCGGAAAACATGTCCCCACTCGTTCACTATCGCGTGAACGGTATCCTGAAAGGGGGACGCTGATGGGAGGGATGGAGAGAGTCATCAAGGTCGGTTCCCCCATCCTCTTCATCGCGGCGAGCGTCTGGCTATTCGTGGAATCGGGCTTTTTTCATATCCCCGACAACGATGCGCTTCTCGACGCCCTGACAGCCACCATCGAGCGCCAGGAAGAATCGATCGAGCTCGGCGCGCTCCCCTCCTTCCAATCGCTCGAAAGGCTCCGGAAGAAGCGCACGGCGCTCCTCGGCCTCCGGCAGGAGTTCGTCGCCGTGGCCCAACAGGCGTCATCGGACGAAGACCTCGACTCCGTCTTGAAAGAATGGGGCTACGAGCCGGAAGACCCCCCCACGATCGCGATCAAGGAATTGGAAAAGCAGATCCTCCGGCAGATCGGCCCGTCGAAGAGAAAAGAAAAGACAGAGGCGGTCAGGATCTTCCTCTGCGACACGGCGCGCAAGGCGGGAGACGCCGACCTGTTCACGATCCTGACACTCACCGCCCTGCGCGATCAGACGGCGCGGCGCGCGGCGCCCCTGGGAACGCTGCTCGCCTTCAAAATCGAATTCTCATTCGTGGCGGGAGTGTCCGAAACGGTCCGATTCATCGAACGGTGGATCCTCGATGCGCCGGCCGGGGTTTTCATCAAGCCGGAGAACATGGCTTTTCAGCGCGTCGATCCCAACCTTTGGGGAAGTTCTCTCAAATATTACTCGGGACCGCCCGTGCGCGTCGATCTCGATATTTCCGTACTGATCAACATCGATAACCCATGAGTTTACAAGAGAACAGATCAAGATTCGGCCTCCTCCTACTCGTGGGAGTCCTTTCCGCTCTTCTGGGGTACCGCTTCTTCTCCTTTCAAGAAGCAAAGGAGACTCTCAGCGCGTCGATCGACAGGATCGAGCACCATGTGAGCACGCCCGTCGACCCTGACGCGCCTCTTCTCGATGACGACACGCTCCCGCCCATTCTCGCCCCCGGCGCCGAGAGCATCGAGCCGGCAGACCTCGTCCTCAACGGGCTCAGTTATTACGAACTCGCCGAGATCGACAGATTTTTCGTCGAAAAGATCCGGGAGAGAGGGAGCGCCTTTTCGATCCACCCCCCGCGCAACCTCTACGGGGTGCCGGTCTCCGACGGAATCAAGCTCACCTGGTCGCGCAACCCGCTCAACGACGAGACGATTCAAAAACTGGCGCGTAATCCGTTACTCAGACTGCACTACAAAATATATAGGTGGCTCAAGGGCGGCCAGCCCAAGGTGGTGGCCGTCACGCCGTCCGGGCAGGAAGAGTTTCTGGACACGGGCGTGGGGCCGGCCCGGCAGGAGTATTACTACTGCGTTCTTTTCGCTCTCGAAAGCACGACAATCACGAACAAGATCATCACGGCGAGTGAGAAAAGTGATGTCATCTCCGTGGTTTCCAGCGACCGATTCTCAATTCGTGTCACGGGATCGCAGGGGGACAGCGTTTTTCTCTCCGTCACTATTACCGAGAGATTAATGTCTTATACTGAATCCTTTCAGGTTCGAGTGGGAGGCATGATCGGAGGCCCCCGGGAAATTCCCGGCCTAGGCACTCTCGATTTCACCACCGGCTTGACCCTCAAAGAGATTGTCAGAGAGGAGAAGGCCCACTCGGTCACGGTGCGTGTTCCTGATTTCAACTCGGACGGATCAGTAAAAATAGATTCATCAACCTTGGAACCCGTATTCCGTGAATCTACTGAGATTCAGCCCGTTCAGGTCATCTCGATCGACTGCGAGGACCAGAACGGCCGGAACCGGAAATTTAAAGAATCTTGAAAAAAATGGATCTTCGCCACTCTCACACTTGGATTTTCCATTTTTGTTCATAGAATTGTTGGGAATTCATTTTGGTTCCCAAAAGACTGAGGCGCCAAGATCATGGTGCCAAGCTTGAATACACTTTTTCAATTCACTTTGGATTTAGCGGAGCACTCACGATGAAGCGGATCGGCTCTCTTTTCATCCTCCTCGTTCCCGCGGCTATTTTGGCTTTACTCGTCAGTTGCGAATCGATTACGACTGACAATTCTTGCACGGAATCCCCGGCGGCAAATTCAGACGACAGCGCCTATGCCAGCGGCATCATGGACGAGGCAGTCGTCCCCGTGGGCCAGCCCCAGGACGATCCGAGCAGCGTCCTTGAGGAACAACGGCGCAAGGCGGCTCTCGGCAAAGACCGGTCGGGGCTGCTGGTCGAGAAGTTCGTCGCCGACGGCAGGGCGCTTCTCGAACAGAACAAGCTCGAGGAGGCCTACGAGCAGTTCGCCCACGCTCTCGAGCTCGATCCCGACAACGGCGAGGCGCGCGACCTGTTCAATCAGGTGGGAAGCCTGCTCGGCAACCGGGCCGCGACGGTGAGAAACATCTCCGACCAGGCGCGCGACAGAACCGTTGTCCGCCGCGCCATGAATCGGATCAAGGCGGAG
>Ga0180430_10001936_pt1 | contig 19403 bp, 11 predicted proteins | sample SS_ome_9_FD_132999 | JGI IMG/M metagenome (GOLD analysis project Ga0180430, IMG submission 132999) | Hypersaline lake sediment archaeal communities from the Salton Sea, California, USA - SS_1_S_2 metaG | ecosystem: Environmental > Aquatic > Non-marine Saline and Alkaline > Hypersaline >... | reverse complement strand
TCAATTATTGTAATTATATCTTTTGTGATATAATTCTTCATGAGTTCTTTTGATGATTGAAACTCTGTGTGAAATGATTTCTGCATATCTTCAATATTTATTTTAACGGGTATGGGATGTTGACTAAAACACTCTCTATGATATTTAGGTCTCCAAGTTTGTGGTTTATTCTGCCAATATTGTTGATAATGTTTTGCAAGAGCAAACATACTACCGGTAACCTTTCGAAACATCGGGATGAGGAATTTCTCAGGTTCTAAATAATGTGTTGTTGATTCATGGATTTTTAAGGAGAATAATCCTTCCTTCACATAGAGCTCCTCAGCAGCGGCAGCGGTTACAATGAATATATCTACACCGAAATCAGGGGGAAATAAGGGATGATTCCGTAGGATCTCATACAGATTTTTTGATAATGCGAATTCACCAGCTATTGGTTGGCGGATATCAATGCCATATAATGTACGTGTAAATGGATAGACAAGATTATTGGTGATAACCCCATCGTTTTTATCCCGAATATAATAGGGGACCGTAAGATCAGCACGTCCAAAAATAACCGGATTGGCAATGGTGGGTATCCAACTTGGTTTAATGCTTAAAAGATCACCATCCATTAAAACCACACATTTTGCTTGAAGTTCATGAGCGATTTCAAATATAGTCATGACTCCAGCACCTTTTCCTCCCTCAGTTATATCATTTGTGACAATGGTATGAATTGATTTATAGGGTTGAAAGAGATTAATAGCTTCATCTGTTTTATCTGAGGACGGTGCCTTTGATACTACAATAGCAAGAGAATGTTCAGGGAAATTGCTATAGAGTCCTTCATTTATGGTATTTAGTACGCTTAATACAGTTGCTTCAACATCCTTACAAAGGACGCCAACGACAATATCAATTGTGCCAATTTCCTTACATTGTTTGATGACTTCAGCGGGTATGCTTATATCATTATTCCAGTTTTGGTTCATAATCTCTCAACCTATTTTTATTCATTATCTATTGTTACAATATCTAAGAGTTGTTCACGTATTTTTTTCCGAGCTGAGATTGTTCTCAGCCAATCAGGAATTCTTGACCCTACAGGATATTTAAGGTAATGCTCACCAGAAATCAGTATTTGTTTACTGAATTCTTCAACCATTTGCTCTTCGATATGTCGGTCATATTTTAAATTATTAAAATGTGCATCAGCATGGTATTTCCGGATACAATCTTGAGCATGTCGTTGATACATAACACGTAAGGCTACAAGAAAATCTTGAGAGATAAGGAGATTATCCTCTTCGATTAACACGCGAAGCAATGTTTCAAGTATATCTCCACACATTTTAATGAGTCCGAGGTCCTCATTTCCAACTTTCTGATGTTTATGATCATAAAATCCCAGATCTGTTTGGCAGATCCGTTTTAAAATCACGTTTCTATACATTTCAGCCATGATACCAATTTCTAATCCCCAATTACCAGGGATATCAACATCACGAGCAAGATCACTGGTTAATGCGAATTCTCCAGAAAGTGGATATCGAAATGAAGTAAGGAATTGTACAAATTTCAGATTTGTTGCATGTTGTTCGATTAATGCTTCAAGAATTGGATGTAAGAATAAACGAACAACACGACCATACATTATGCCCTTCTCTGTGTTTACACGGGCATAATAACCTTTATTGAATTTGAAATCAAGCTCTGGTTCAACGAGTGGATAGACAAGTTTTGTGGGTATCATCTCATCATAGAGTAAAATATCAGCATCATGCAATGCAACTGCATAAGATCGTAAAGCTGCAATTCCAAGAGCTAACCATACATCTCTTCCTTTTCCCCGGTATTTTAAGAGATCAATTCCTTCATGTTTTAAATCAATGAGGAGTTGTTCAATTTTGGGTCCATTACACCACATGATGAGATGGGGTGGTTCAAGATCTTTAAAAAAACGCTTGACATGATTAAATTCTTTTTCATTTTGTGCGGCAAGAGGAATGATGATTTCTTTTAGATAAGTGCATTTATTTAACCCATTTTTAATATGTATGAGCGCATCAGAGGTAATTTCTCGATAAAGCATTGGCATGACAAGTGACACAGGCCGTTCTTCTACACAATCTTTTACTGAATGGAGTAATAATTTTTTATCAACATTAAATTCATGTAATGTTGTGATGTTATCTTGTTTTAAATCCATATCATTTCACCATCACATCTTGAATTATATCAAGAATTGCATCAAATTCATTGATAATTTTATCAGCACTTTGATTTACCTGATCTGAAGCATTAAAAGCAACACCAACACCAGCGCTTCTAATCATTGATATATCAACCACTCCATCACCAACAGCCATTGTTTCAGATAAGGTAAGATTATATTTCTTTGTTAAATCATGTAATGTGATTCCTTTTGCTATGGAATATATCTGTTGAGTGTAGCTGTCTTTAATTAATTTTGAATTATGAATTTCAATGCTTCCAGTTGCAATATTATCATGAAATATAAGTCTATTGGCAAATGCATGATCGCAGTGTAATTGACCCTTTAAATACTCTGCAACAATATCATAACTATCGGTAGCAATAGCGGTTTTAATTCCCTGTGTCTGTAATGTTTTTAATACGGTTTCAACATGTGGATGTAGTGGTATCTTTTGAATACAATCAAGGATATCCTTTTTTTCAAATCCTTGAAGTAATTTTGCGATTTGGATACTTTTTTTATATGGCTCGTATTGGGTTTTCATAATGTATTGCAGATTAGATAAGAATCCAAATTTTTCTGCAAGATGAAAAATCGTTCTCCCATTTAACAAAGTACCATCCATATCAAAGAGTACCAGCCGGATCATGGTAGACCATCCCCCTATTTATGTTATGCCTGTTAACCTTTTTGTTAAAAAATTTTTTAAATATCGGTGGAAGATTCTTCACCAAAATAAAATATACCAAAAAGTTATTCCGAGAAGTATATGCCAGTAGTAACCTTTGAATATAATGATTTTATCGATCTTTTTGGATATAATATTTCAAAAGAGGATCTTACAAATCAATTGCCTATGATCGGTGCAGATTTAGATAAAATTGAAGGAGATACTATTAGTATTGAATTCTTCCCAGATCGGCCAGATCTTTCATCCGTTGAAGGTATAGCTCGAGCAAGTAGAGCTTTTTTTGGATTCAAAACAGGTCTTCAATCCTATCAAATAAAAACCTCTGATATTCAGATCACGGTTGAAAAAAGCGTAAAATCTGTTCGTCCCTATGTTCAATGTGCTCTTGTAAAAAATGTAACGATGACAGATGAGCTGATCGCATCCCTCATGCAGCTTCAAGAAAAATTACATTTTGGAATTGGAAGAAATCGAAAGAAAATAGCAATTGGTGTGCATAATTACAATGCAGTGCAACCACCGTTTACTTATAAGGGGGTAGCTCCAAATTCAGTTGAATTTATTCCTCTTGGTAAATCCGATTCAATGACTTTAGAGGAAATTTTAACAAAGCATGAAAAGGGAATTGCATATGCTCATCTTTTACAGGATGATGACCTCTACCCATTAATAGTAGATGCTAATAATAATGTGTTGTCATTTCCACCAATTATTAATGGGATGTTAACTGAAGTCACCCCTTTTACTACTGATCTTTTTATTGATGTAACTGGTAACAATCTATCAGCAATACAAAAAGCATTAGTTATTGTAACAACCGCATTATCTGAACGTGGTGGAACGCTATTCACAACTCAGGTCATTGAACCAGATGGATCTACCGTTATTACTCCAAACCTTCAACCGACTCATCGAATATTACGGCATTCTTATGTCAATAAAATACTAGGCACAACCATGAAAGCTGATGAAATCATTGTTTGTTTAGAAAAAATGGGTTTTTCAGCAGAGAACACAGACGATGATGTTTTGAAAGTTTCAATTCCAGCATGGCGAGGAGATATTCTCCACGAGATAGACCTTATTGAGGAAGTGTCAATTGGTTATGGGTTTGATAAATTCCACCATACATTACCTAACACCCTGACATTTGGAAAACAATTAAAACAAACCTCTACCTTTGATCACTATCATACTATTCTCGTTGGATTAGGGTTCAATGAAGTAACCACATTTACCATCTCAAATGAAACATCAGAGTTCACTAAAATGGGCCAACCTGTTGGACCACGGGTTGAAATTGAAAATCCGATTGGAGATGAATATTCCTGTCTTAGAGTCAGTTTGCTTCCTTCACTTTTAAAACTTCTTGCGGTAAACAAACATCATCCCTTGCCACAACAGATTTATGAGCTTGGTATAATTGTTGATGAATCCTTTAAAAATCAATCATTTTTATCGGGGATAAAAACTAGTGCAAAAGCAAATTTCACTGAATGTAAATCAATTGTAGAAGCTATCATGCGCGATAGTGGGAATAGCTATTCAATACAGGAATATGATCATCCTGGCTTTGTAAAAGGACGTTGTGCAGGATTAATACATAATAAGAAAACAATTGGGTTTTTTGGTGAACTCCATCCCCAAACTATTACAAATTTTGAATTAGAGCATCCAACAATTGCCTTTGAAATCTATGTTCATCAACTCATTTAATGAAGAGGTCCAATTTCATCTTCAACGGTTTTAAGAATATCGCCTGATCGAACTAGTTCTTTCATGTTTGTGTGATCTGGATATAAAGGACGATCAATATCAAGAAAATCAACATGAATACGAATTGTATCCCTTGCGCATTGAACACCTTTTCCAAATCTAAATGTTCGAAAATCAAGTGCTTGTGCCGCAGCCATGAACTCAATGCCAAGGATTCCATATGCATTGTCTAGGATTTGAAAATTTTTTATCGCGGTATTCATTCCCATTGAAACAAAATCTTCTTGATCTGCGGCTGCAGGTATAGATTGAATTGATGCAGGTGCAGAGAGGATTCGTTGCTCAACGATTTGCATATCTGCTGTATATTGACTAAGCATCAGGCCAGAAAACATTCCAGCTCCTTTTGATAAAAATGCGGGTAGTCCTTCGCTAAGTGCAGGATTGTTTAAACGATTCATACGTCGTTCAGAGAGGATACAGATCATTGTTATAGCTGTTCCAGCCATATCCATTGGTAATGAAACGGGGGATCCCTGAAAATTCGCACCAGACAATTGAAGATTTTCATCAGGGAAAAAAATAGGGTTATCACCAACACCATTGAGTTCAATTTCTACTTGTGATTTTGCATATAGTAACGCATCACGAGCAGCACCTATGACCTGCGGGGTTGATCGCATGGAATATGCATCCTGTACTTTTGTTTTGATTTTTTGTTCTGCTAAATCTCCGCCTTTGACAAGTTTGTTTATGTTTGCTGCTGAATCTATGGCTCCTTTGAATCCTCTGACCTGATGAAGTTTAACAGTATATGGCTTCATGTTTGCTTTTAATGCTTCTAAGCTCATTGCTGCAGCAATCTCTGCTTGTTTGATAAATCGAAATGAATCATAAAGAAAGATAGCACTCATCGCCGTTAAAAGATTCGAACCATTAATAGTTGCTAACCCGTCACGTGCTTTAAGACCTGGTATAGGTATGTTTGCTTTCTGCATCGCTTCTTTTCCATCATAGAGTTTATCCTTATAGTATGCTTTTCCCTCACCAAGCAGAACTAAAGCGATCTGCGACATTGGAGCAAGATCTCCACAGGCACCTACGGAACCTTTTTGACAGACATATGGTGTTACACCTTTATTGAGCATCTTTACTAATGTTTCTGTTATATCCAACCGACAACCGGATTGTCCATGTGCGTGAACATTAATTCTTGCAGCCATTGCACCTCGAACGTATTCAACTGGTGCAGGATCACCAATGCCGGCTGAATGATTATAGATAAGATATTTTTGAAATTCTTTTACCTGTTCCTCTGTTAATATGATTTCTGAGAATTCACCAATTCCTGTGTTTACTCCATACATGATTTCGTTTTGTTGAATCTTTTTTTCAAGCATAGCACGGCATTTTTGAATCCGTTTAATTGCATCAGGATGTAGTTTTACTTTTTCATTATAACGAGCTATATTCACCAAATTTTCAATTGTAAGATTTTTTCCATTAAGAATTACTGTCATTTTTCTAAGATCCCCCTTTTTATGATGAGGTGCAAAGGCCATTATCTTGTTTCACCGTATTAAATTTCCGTGACAGCAAATTGATACTGGTAGAATAAATAAGTCATAAGATGCCAAATACTTATATGAGAAATGTATGATTGATGGTTTGCATGGTTCAAACCTGTAGTAAATGTTCAAAACCAGCTATTACCTTTATCCGGTATAATGGTACGCATCTCTGCGTTGATCATTTTTCACAATTTGTACGAAAACGAGTGAAGAAGGATATGAAAAAGCAAGGAGGTTTTCCTCCTAATTCTCGTGTAGCTGTTGCTATATCTGGTGGAAAAGATAGTCATGTAGCATTATTTTTGGTTCATGAGATTCTCAAAGAAAGAAAAAACATTGACCTATATGCAATCAGTGTCGATGAAGGTATTAAAAATTATAGGGATGAAAGCCTTATAATAGCAAAAGAATTCACAAAATCATTGGATGTTCCACATATTATTACGACTTTTAAGGATAAGATAGGATATACAATGGATCAAATTTCTACAATAAAATCTGATTATATAGGGGCCTGTAGTTTTTGTGGTGTATTTCGTCGTTTCTGTTTGAACACAACAGCAAAGGAATTAGGAGTAACACGATTGATTACTGGTCATAATCTTGATGATATTGCTCAGTCAATACTCATGAATTTTGTTAATGCGGATATGGAGAAACTCGCCAGATTAGGTCCACATGAGAAAGTACAACCTGGCTTAATCCCTCGTATGATGGTTCTTCGTTCTATTCCCGAAAAGGAAAATGTGCTCTTTGCTTTACTTAACAATCTCAAGTATCATGATGGAATCTGTCCGTATTCTCCAGAGGCGTTCCGGGGTGTTTTTAGTGAAATTATTTATGATCTTGAGGAAAAAAACCCTGGAACCCGTCATAGTATTTTGAAGAGTTATGATAGTATTAAGCAGCTTTTACTGTCAAAGTATCCACCAACCACGCTACATGCTTGCAAAGAATGTGGTGAACCTACCACTCATGAATCTTGTAAAAGATGTAAACTGATTCTCTCGTTGAATGATCAAAAATAGATTATTTTTTTACTTATCAACATTTTAAGAGTTCTTATAGCATAAATTGGCTTAATATCATGTATCCACCTAAGATTAAAAATGCAACACCTGCGGCTTTTCCAAGTTTATCTGCAGAAGCATAATTGGCAAAGGTGGATGCGGAACGTGCTCCAATAATACCACCGATACAACAACATACTATCGAAATATATGACATGTTTACATATAAGGCATGGCCTACTGCACCAGATAATGCGGTAAAAATCATAATAAAAACAGAGGTTCCTATGGCTACATGAATGGAATACCCTAATGCAAACATAAGAATTAGAAGAATAAGAACGCCACCACCTGCACCAACGAAACCACATACTATTCCAATGATTAATCCAAAGAATGCTGATTTAATAAGAGTGCTAATAAATGGTTTCTTCTCAGTCGCTGTGTGGTCTGATCCAATTTCTCTTGAACTTAATGGTTTTCTAATAAAGAATATACCCATAATGATAGTGACAATAGCAACAACGGATCCTAAATGAGAACCTTCAACAAGACTTGAGAGATGACTTCCGATAAGAGCACCAATGACAGAGAAAATTGCCATTTGAACGCCCGCTCGAATATCTATATTTCCTTTTCTAAAATAAATACGTGATGAAATGGTCGAGGTTACCACATCAGTAGATAGACTAACACCGATTGCGGTAAATGGATCATAACCAAGAAGAGTGACCAGTAGTGGAGTTACCACAGTTACAGCACTAGCGCCAACAAGACCAGTGACAACACCAGCTCCCCACCCAGCAATAAATAACACAATAATTGATATAATTACATCAAGAGGAACCATTCCAGCCACACCCACTTCTAGAAATCATATCCTAAAGAATCATATAAAGATTTAGTTATATTTCATTATTCTATTGAAAGAAAGCATCTATTTCCTTTGAATATTTATTCGCTCGTTCATAGCCAAGTGCAAAATTCTTTTCAATGGTTTCTTTTGAGAAATCAAGTGCTTTTTTTGCTTGAGATCCTGTGAAAAGAATAATATCCCCCCGATCACTATCTAAAAGATCTAACATATCAACGGATTTACTTGAAAGAACTGCGTTTGATAATGCTTGGAAATATTCAGATAGTTTTGAGATCTGTATGTGTTTTTTTTCTCGTGGATCAGAATGAGTGACTGCCATGATTTTGAAATCAGAAAAATCATCTTCAACTAATGATTTTATTGGAAATCCTTCACAGACACCGCCATCAACATAAAAATGAGCTTCTTTATGTGAAGACCCATAACGAATCGGTTCAAACACCCCAGGAATTGCAATTGACGCCGTGATGGCAACATCAAGAGGCATATCTAATTCATCAGGACAATAAACCCTTGAACCATCATTTAAATCGGTGACCACACATTGAAATTTAGTATCTTGAAAACTATCCCAAGTTATATCAAATTCATCTAATGTGTCTTTAATCATCTCCTGAATTTTATCTGTATTAACAATTCCCCAAGAAGAAACGAAATGGGTGAGCCATCGTGCAGGTGCAATTTGAAAGAGATGTTTTGGATTAATCTCTAAAATCTTTTTTTTTATTACTGTTGCATCAAGACCAGCAGCCATAAAACAACCACATAATGCTCCACCACTAGTCCCTGAGATGATATCGGGACAATAGTGATGATCATCATGGATATATTTCCATAAACCTAGATAGCTTAAAGTATGGGCTCCTCCTCCAGAAAGTGCGATTGCTTTTATTTTGTCTTTCATAAAATATTGAATATACTGTTGTTTTTTTAAAGTATCCATCACAATAGTTTTTTATTAATTATTTAGTATTTAGAAACCTATTAGACTATGTTGTTATGGTTTTTTTTACCACATTTTTATAAACTGCGAGTAGCTTACTAGCGATGTCTCTATTATGATAACGCTTGGTATAGAAGGAACTGCTCATACGATTGGTATAGGAATTGTTCAAAAAAAAGACAGAACTTGTGAGATTCTTTCCAATGTCATTCAGACCTATCGGCCCGATTCTGGGGGTATTCACCCTAGAGAGGCTGCAAATCATCATGCGAATCACATCGCAGAGGTTATAACAATCTCATTAGAAAAAGCACAGTGTTTAAGTTCCGATATTGATCTCATTGCTTTTTCACAAGGCCCTGGTCTAGGTCCTTGTCTACGTACTGCTGCAACAGCGGCTCGTGTTTTATCATTAAAATTAAATAAACCCATCATTGGGGTTAATCATTGTGTTGCACATCTTGAAATTGGAAGGGGGGTATTTCCAACTTGTAAAGATCCTGTCTTATTGTATACCTCTGGAGCAAATACCCAGGTTATAGGATTTGCTGAAGGAAAATATAGAGTATTTGGGGAGACACTGGATATTGGGGTTGGCAATTGTTTTGATAAATTTGGGCGTGCTCTTGGATTACCTTTTCCAAGTGGCCCAAAAATAGAACAATTTGCACAAAATGCAACACAATATTATTCATTGCCATACAGTGTAAAAGGTATGGATATTGCATTCTCTGGACTTTTAACAGCAGCATTACAATATGAACGCCAAGGTAAATCATTGGAAGACATATGTTATTCAATTCAGGAAACTGCTTTTTCAGCGTTAACTGAGATAACAGAGAGAGCAATGGCGCATACTGAAAAACATGAGGTACTTCTTGGAGGGGGTGTTGCAGCAAATCAGCGATTACGCGAAATGGTTCAGATTATGGCAGAAGAAAGAGGTGCTTCTTTTTTTGTACCACCAAAGAATATTTGTGTGGATAATGGAGCAATGATAGCTTGGCTTGGGTTACTAATGTATGAAAGCGGGGTACGGATGACTATAGCTGAAACTGAGATTGATCAACGATTTAGAACAGATATGGTACAGGTGACCTGGCGAAATGAATAATAAGGTTTTATATCAGGGTGCAGAAGCAAAAATCATAAAAACAACATACATGGGGTTTCCAGTAGTAAAAAAACAACGCTTACAGAAGGGTTATCGTATACCTGAGATTGATTCACAACTAATTAAGAATAGAACGAAAGAAGAAGCAAAATTACTTACAAGTGCAAGAAAACAAGGGGTTTGTGTCCCAATTATGTATGATATTAATCTTGTTGACGGGTATATTATTATGGAGTTTATTGAAGGCAAGAGAATTAAAGACATATTTAATCAATTATCGGTAATTGATAGAAAGAAACTTTGTAAAAGAATTGGAGAAAATATTGCCTACCTTCATAATGGAAATATTATACATGGGGATTTGACTACATCAAACATACTTCTCTCTGATAATCGATTATATTTTATTGATTTTGGTCTTGGTGAGATAAATCATGAAGTAGAAGCAAAAGCAGTTGATTTGCATGTGCTTATGGAGGCATTTGAATCAACACATTCCCTATATAGTAACGCTTTTGCTTATGTCCTTGATGGATATACTAATTTCTTGCAAAGTGATGCTACATCTATCAAAAGAACAATTGATAAAATCGTAAAAAGAGGGCGGTATCGATAGAGGTAGATATTTGAATTTATTAATAAGAATGGCAGAAAAACTTGGAAGTTGTTAAATGAAAAAATTATTATTTATTACGAGTAATTTGGGAAAAGTACAAGAGACAAAAAAAAAGTTTGAGTCAATAGGGATTTCTATTGTTCAAAAGAATCTTGGATACCCAGAGATACAGGCAGATTCACTTGAAGAAGTAGCTATATCTGGATGCCAGTGGGTTCAGAGTAAAATTCATGATCCTTTCATTTTAGAGGATGCTGGATTGTTCATTGATGCTTTACATGGATTTCCCGGCGTCTATTCATCCTACGTGTATCATACAATTGGATTACAGGGAGTTTTAGATCTTCTGCAATCAGTTGAAATTAAAAAGCGGACGGCAACGTTTCGATCAGTTTATGCGTATCAGGAAATAGATAAAGATTCACATCTTTTTATTGGGGAATGTCAGGGTATAATAACTGCTCAGATGAAAGGAGCAAAGGGATTTGGATACGACCCAATTTTTCTTGCAAATGGGGTAAAAAAAACCTTTGCGGAGATGAGTACCGATGAAAAAAACACAATTTCTCATCGCGGTGCATCACTGGCAAAACTTCTTGAATTTCTTAAAAAATAAATTTGAATTGAGAACAAAACTAGGTAATAGAAATCCACGTATTATATATGATCTTGTATCCATTTTTTTATACGAAGAAAACCAATTATTTTTTCTCCATCTACCCAGAGAATTGGTGCAGTTTTTTGTAAGTCTTCGAACACATCATATGTGGTAATTATTTTTTTTTGATCATTTGTCCATTCTGCGTAATTATGAGGAAAAGTCATAATGGTAATCTTTGCATCTTTAGGGATTATTTCTTTTGTTTGGGTGCATTTAATGCAATCCTCTAAGGAAAATAATATTTTTTCACTCATACATCTCACATCTGAAAGTGTATTTGATACTCTTTTAAACCATATAATAGTTTTGAAAATTAAAAATTAATGATGGGCCAGGCCGGAATTGAACCGGCGACCTCCGCGTTGTAAGCGCGACGTCATAACCCCTAGACCACTAGCCCGTTTTGTTTTACCCGATTTTTGAATACATCAAGGTTTTATAGATATTGTCAATTTCAATATCATTTATTGTTTTTTTGCATAAGGACATCTAATCATATTTTATATGTTTTCAGGTTGATTTTTCCATTATGAAGTTGGTCCAAATAGAGTTTTGTTTCGTACTGTGGATTTAGTTGATGATTGTAACCTTGCAGGATTTAGTGAAATATTAATTTTATATCTATAATAATAAACAACAGAACTATTCGATATTTAGGTATACCTTTATTATGATGTATCATGTTGAATTTTTATTTCTATAAGGTTTGCTTTTTTCTATTTTCATACAATACAAGCTAATTTTATAAGAAGGAATTATTATTACCTTTGAAAAGTAATATTCGTTTAGATCAACTACTAGGTTCAGACGTAACTATATATAATTGAACTTGTATTATAATTAATTAATAAGTTGTCAATTGTTATAAAGGGGAATAACTCACACATTTAACAAAAAGGATATGATGATTTCTTTTGGTTAACTCGTGATTATTACACGGGGGTGCTATTCCAACCATATATCAATTATCATGTATAAAATATGATAAACGATGAAAATAGATAACATATTTTGGGGACGAAAAAATGAAAAACCAAACCTATAAAAAAGGTAAAATTTTGTTTATTTTTACACTTCTTGTTTGTGTAAGTTTTTTGCCAATAATCGGAAGTGTACAGGCAGAAGCTAGCGATGAATTTGCTTTTATAATTGAAAATACAAAATATGATACAATAAGTATTGACGTGTCCATTCCATCTTTTAAGTACTCAATAAAAGAAAATGATAATATTGAATATACTGTCATTTCTCTAAAAGATGAAGCATTTTCTCTTACAGAGGGTCATGCGCAACTCCCAACGATAAGAAGAATGATTGAGATTCCACAAGGAGCTCATCCAACTATTGTTATCAATAATGTTGAATGGGAAGATGTTTCTTTAGATGAAATGAACTATCCTACACAAATCTATCCAGTTCAAAAACCATGGATAAAAACTGGTGAAGAACGTGAATTCTATATTGATGAATCTTACTATAACACAAATCAGTTTTTACCAGAGGATTTCGTAAATATACTAGAAATTAATCAAATTCGGGGACGACGATTCGCATTTGTTGAAATTACAACTGGATTATATAATCCTAAAGAGGGTAATTTGAAATTGATGAAATCATGTGATATATCACTTGATCTGCCTGGATCGGATATGGAAAAAACAAATGAAATAATCGAAAGATATTCCACTGATTCATACGAGAAACTTATTGAATCAATACTTCCTAATTATGGTTATTACGAAGGTTTTACTCAACCAAACAGAGATAAAGATAGTGAAGGATTTCTTATTATTGTCCATGATGCATTTAGCGAAGAAATTGCTCCACTAGCAACATGGAAAACATCAATGGGATATGATACCACAGTTACGTTAACTTCAGAGATACCTGGTGGAATAACTTCTGCAAATCTTCAGGCATACATACAAGATGCATATGATACCTGGTCAAATCCTCCTGCGTATATCCTTCTTGTTGGTGATACGCCACAAATTCCAGCGATAACTGGATCGCTCTCTGGTGGTGAAACAGATACATATTATGTGACCATGGATGGATCTGGTGATGTGTTTGCAGATATTCATATTGGTCGTTTTCCTGCGGAAAATGAAGCTCAAGTAACCATCATGGTTGATAAAACCGTTTACTATGAAGAAGGAGTTTTTCCAGATATTGAATGGATAAAAAAAGCGGCTTTTATCGCGTCATCTGATGCAGATTTAACTGCTGAAGGAACGCATGATTATTGTATTGATACCCATATGACACCAAATGAATATACATGTGATAAAATTTATGAGAGACTTGGTGGAAGTACCTCGGATATTTCTAATGCATTAAATGATGGTCGAAGTATATGTATTTATTCAGGTCATGGTAGCCCAAGTGGCTGGGGGTGTGTTCCTTTTGATCAATCAGATATCAATGCGCTTTCAAACGAAGGAATGTATCCGTTTGTCTGTAGTCATGCGTGCTCAACCTCAACCTATGAAGGAACCAGTGAAACAATGAGTGAAACATGGGTTAGAGCAGAAAATAAAGGAGGTATTGCCATGTGGGGCTCCTCAATAAGCACACTATGGCCAGAGGATGATGCAATTCAGAGAAGAACATTTGATGCCTGGTGGAATGATGATATGGAGACCATCGGTGAAATGACAGATAAGGGTATGTATGATGCGTATCAGACATTTGGATCAGATATTGGTGAGTTCATTGAAAGTTACAATGTTATGGGTGATGCATCAGTAAAAATATGGACTGATGATCCATTTGTTCCTGAACATGATATCACCGTTGTTGATATTGATATAGCAGATGTAGTTGCTCATAGTGAACCTCAAACGGTATCAGGTCTTATTAAAAACTCTGGGAATAACACAGAGACTGGAATTGTTGTCAATTTTCTGGTGGATGATGTGGTTATTGATTCTACGACAATTGGGTCACTTGATAGAATGCAGACGACAACCATAGACTTTTCATGGAATCCAGATATTGGAACCTATAAAGTTGAAATCGAAACTGAAGCCATTCCTGATGAATATGATCTTTTGAATAACAATATAAGCAAAACAGTGAATTGTATTGCTGCACCTGCAATAGATGTATCTCCATTGTCTTTGACATTTATGACTCCAACAGAGACAACAGATGACGAAACGATTATAATTTATAATCTTGCTTCAGCTGAAGCAGACCTTGATTTCTCGATCACTACAAGTGTTGATGCTGGTAATTGGTTATCGGTTACTCCAACTGCTGGAACTGTTTCAATTGATGATTCTGAAAGTATAACTGTAACGGTTGATACGACAGGTCTTTCTGAAGGTGATTATTCTGGTGAGATTATTATCTCAGCTAATGATCTTGATGATCCTGAGGTTTCTGTTGCTGTTGATTTAACGGTGGTTTATGGGAATGATATGGCTGCTGTATCAGTAGATAATCCAACTGGATCAATTCCATTTGGAACATATACAGTGAGTGCAACGGTTCAAAACATTGGGTTTTATTCTCAAACAGATGTGCTTGTGGACTGTTCAATTTATGAAGGTGGCATTGGTGGTACGATTATTGATGAGGATTTCTCAACTAACCCTGTTGATTGGACAATAACAAATACTGATGGCACTGCTTGGACATGGGATAGCTCTGATGAGCGTATGGAACATACCTATGGGTATCCAAATGCTGGGTACTTAGATAGTCCTGTGTTGGATTGTAGTGGTAAAACCGGTATCAGTCTTTCCTTCTGGCATTACTGGGAAGCTGATTATTCCTCTGGTGATCAGGATGGATATGTCCGAGGTAGTATTGATGGGGGTGCAACATTTCCGTATTTAATTGATGAATTCCATCATAATGATCCAGCTCAAGAGACTGCAGTAAAAGACTATGATATTTCATCATGGGCTAATAATCAAGGTCAAGTAGTGATTCGTTTTGATGTATGGAATGATAATGATTGGTACTGGAGAGTCGATGATTTCCTTGTTGAAGCAGAAATAACCGGTGACTGTGTATATAATTCAGAACAATACATTGATATCAATAACTATGAATCTCAATCTATTGATTTCTCTCCAGATTGGACAGCCTATCAGGGCATCTATGGTATTCAGATTACAACAATGCTTGGAACAGATGAAAACCCCGGTAACGATGTAATTGCTGATGTTGTCTATGTTGAAGGACCAGGGCTAAGTATTGATCCTACAGGGTTTGATTTTGGTCCAACTTTAGTAGATTCAACGGACTCAACTACGTTTGAAGTCTGGAATAGTGGTTTAAGTACACTTACTTATACTATATCTGAGTCTGAGTCTTGGGTTGATGTAAGTCCATCTTCTGGTACTTCTACTGGTGAGCATGATACGATATCTGTTACTATTGATACTACGGGTCTGACCCCTGGAAATTATTATACTTGTGATATTACGATTGATTCTGATGGTGGCACAGAAGTATTTACTGTTGATATGTTTGTAATAACGGAGACAATGCCATTACTAGCGGTTGACCCAGTTGGATATGATTTTGGTTCAATTATGGAAGATTCAACAGATTCAACTACATTTGAAATTTGGAATAGTGGTTCAGGAACACTTACGTATAGTTTGAGTGAGTCCTGCTTCTGGATTGATGTAACGCCATCAACTGGTGATTCAACTGGTGAACATGATACAATAACGGTTGATATTGATACAACAGCACTTGCTCCAAATGCTAATTATCACTGTGATATCACTATTGATTCTGATGGCGGTACAGATGTATTTGGTGTTGATGTCTATGTGATACCTGAGGTATACACATTCCATGATTATGCAGCGACTACGACTGAACTTGAAAACCTGGCTACTTCATATCCTGATATTACTAATCTTTATGATATTGGAACGAGTGTACAAGGCAGAACCATATGGGCATTGAAAATCACTGATAACCCAGATGTTGAGGAAAATGAACCAGAGCTTCGGTATGCGGGTTGTCATCATGGAAATGAGTTCATGTCTGTGGAAATGACATTAATGTTTGCGGAGCTTCTTGTTGAAAACTATGGCATCAATGCAACGATTACTGATTATATTAACAATAGAGAAATATGGGTTATACCTTTGGTTAACCCTGATGGTCGAGAGTTAAATCAAAGGGAAAATGCAAATAATATTGATTTAAATCGTGATTATGGGTATATGTGGGATGGTTCTGGCAGTAGTCCATCACCGTTTTCACAACCAGAAACACAAGCAATACGTGCCCATGCACTGGAGAATTTCCCTGTTTTATCTTATACGTATCATACAACTGCTGAATATGTAAACTATGTATGGAATTATAAACCTCAACCAACACCCGATGAACCATGGATTGAATGGATCTCTAATGTTTATGGTGATTTCAGTGAATACACTCCAATAGCTGGATTTGATTGGTATCAAACAACCGGAGATACGAATGATTTTAGTTATGGATGTTATGGTGGTATTGATACAACCATAGAAACATTGAATTCAGATATTGGTGATGAATGGGATAGAAATCGAGATGCAATGCTTTTCTCACTTGATGTTTCAGATATGGGATTAACTGGTGTAGTAACCGATGCAGTAACTGGTGACCCATTACGAGCAACGATTTGGGTTGAAGAAAACTATTGGCCCTGTTATACTGATCCAGAGATTGGTGATTATCATAAACCATTGATTGACGGAACATACAATGTACATTTTCAAGCAAATGGCTATGAAGAACAAGTTAAACAAATCACGATAACAGATGCAAATGCAAGCAATATTCTTAATGCGGCATTAAATCCAATTGGTGAGTATTATGGCTATCAAGTAACCATGTGTGAATATTTTGATTATAACACAAATCCTTCAGAAGGAATATCTGCATTAGGGCCACCTGATGATATCTCAGCGTCTCTAGGTACTGGTGGTATGATGGTTATTGATATGGGAAGTAATACACCAATTACTGATATCACTGGTGATGATTTCACGGTTTTTGAAGGTGATGAGACACCTGAAGGATACACGGTTTCTGTTTCAAATACATGGAATGGACCATGGAGTAGTCTTGGATCAGCAACTGGTACTTCCTCATTTGATCTAGATGATGTCGGTATGAGTGAAGCACAATTTGTAAAAATTGAGGATACGTCAAAATCATCAGATACTAAACAATATGCTGGTTTTGATCTTGATGCAATTCAAGCGTTAAAAGGACAAACGCTCTCATATACACCTGCATCTCATGATTTTGGTAATATCATACTAGGCGATACTGATTCGACAACATTTGAGATTTGGAATAGTGGCATTGATACACTTACCTATTCATTGTCTGAATCTTGTAGTTGGGTGGATGTAGACCCAACGAGTGGATCATCTACCGGTGAACATGACACGATCACTATTGATATTGATACCACGGGGCTTGCTCTTGGAACTCATGACTGTGATATAACTATAAGTTCAGATGGTGGAAATGGTCTCTTTTCAATAACTGTTTATGTTGTAGCATCCGAACCAACATTAGCATATACACCCACATCTCATGATTTTGGTAATATGTTAGCAGATGATTCTGATTCGACAACATTTGAGATTTGGAATAGTGGCATTGGAACACTTACTTATACGTTGTCTGAATCTTGTAGTTGGGTGGATGTAGACCCAACGAGTGGATCATCTGCCGGTGAACACGATACGATAACAGTTGATATTGATACTACGGGGCTTGCACTTGGAACTCATGACTGTGAGATAGATATTATTTCAGATGATGGTAGTGGCACCTTTACCGTGTATGTGACCATTGTTGAGGAAACACCTCTCCTTGCATTTACTCCAACATCACATGATTTTGGAACTCTTAGTATTGGACAAACAGAAAGCACCAGCTTTGAAATTTGGAATGATGATATCGGAACACTTGAGTATACATTATCTGAGACCTGTGATTGGTTAACAGTTTCACCTGCGAGTGGTGAATCCACTGGTGAACATGATACCATCAGTGTAGATGTCGATACAACAGGTCTAAGTGAAGGTACCTATCATTGTGATATTAGTATTACGAGTGATGGTGGATCCGGTGTTTTTACGGTTGATATGAATGTTGAAGCTATAGATATTATCCAAGATCAAAGTGGATATAATTTCATGATATTTGGTGATCGTTGGGCTGCTCAATCATTTATTCCTGGTGTTGATAGTATTTCAAAAGTAGAACTTTTATTGAAAACTCAAGGAAGTCCTGATGATGATATAACAGTGTCAATTCGAGATGATTTGTCCGGTACTGATCTTGAAAGTGTAGTCATACCAATTGGTGATATTTCTAGTACTTCTGATTGGGTTAGTTGTGACATCCCTGATGTAGCAGTTTCTATTGGTTCAACCTACTACATTATTGTTCGCTTAGGCGGCGGTTCAACTGCAAATTGTGTGCAATGGGCATTTGGTCTTGACACTCCATATACTGATGGACTGTTTCACTTTACAAGCACAGGAGGATCTTCATGGAATGACTATGCAACCTATGATTTTTGTTTCAAGACGTATGGGTCTGGTGGTAGTCCACCTGAGCCAGCGTTAAGTTTTGATCCAACCTCATTTGATTTTGGTAATATGCTAGTTGATGAAACTGATAGTACAACCTTTGAGATTTGGAATAGTGGTGAAGCTACATTGACGTATACGTTGTCTGAGACCTGTGATTGGGTGACGGTTGGTGCGTATGATGGTACTTCGTCTGGTGAGCATGATACGATCACGGTAAGTGTTGATACGACAGCTCTCTCTGTTGGTGATTATAGTTGTGATATTAGTATTGGTGGTGATGGTGGGTCTGGAACCTTTACGATTGAGTTATCGGTGATTGATCCGGTTCCGGTGCTTGCGTTTTCACCAACTTCATTTGATTTTGGGAATATGCTTGTGGATGTGACTGATAGTACAACTTTTGAAGTTTGGAACAGTGGTCAAG
>Ga0180430_10001935_pt1 | contig 19408 bp, 26 predicted proteins | sample SS_ome_9_FD_132999 | JGI IMG/M metagenome (GOLD analysis project Ga0180430, IMG submission 132999) | Hypersaline lake sediment archaeal communities from the Salton Sea, California, USA - SS_1_S_2 metaG | ecosystem: Environmental > Aquatic > Non-marine Saline and Alkaline > Hypersaline >... | reverse complement strand
CAGAACTGCGAACGCGAAGAAACCGAAACGGCTGAATCATGATCTTCATCGGGCTGCTGATTGGTGGACTCTTTCTACTCGGTCTTGGCTTCGCGCTCGGCTATGCGTTCTGTCATCATCAGTTGACGGACATGCTGCTCGACTCGTGCCGCGAACACCTGAAGGAAGCGAATGAGGCACTCGAACGAGTCAACGAAGAACTCAAGCTATGAACGAACTGATCGACAAACTTCTTGAACGCGGAGACGACCTGAGCAACGAGGCTGCCGAAGCTCTCAAAGAACTCGCAGACATCAAACTCGTTGGTGGCATGGTCAAGGCTCCCCGATGGCTCGTGATGGAGACCCGAGCGAGTCGTCAGAGCCCTCGACAGTCTGAGATGCGCTCGGCACTACGGTATTCTTCCTCAGAATGCCGAAGCAGGTCGATATCTCGAACAAGCGTATACAGGAGAATAACAATGACAGGCACTATCGTCGTCAAAACTCTATGGTTTCTTGAAAAAGTTGAAAACTCGGTGCCTGAACTGTTGTGCGCATGGGACCAGTACAGCATCGACGAGAACCCGCAGGGCTACGAAGAAGACATGAAGAAAGCTCACGGCTCGCGGGGCGATGCCGGAGACTATCGCTACATTGAACTCAAGGTTGATAACAGCAAAATCATGAGTACCTTCAGCCCCGCCAAAATCAAGGCAGATGTTGGCCTCAAGCTCAAGCGAGTTGGGGAAGACCATCGCGATGCGCTCGACCAACTCAGCGAGGCCTTGTATGACCGCGAAGTAAAAGCATCTGACTACCTGGGCGGCTCTGACGCAAAAATACTTAAAGACGCAACAGAGATGATCGTTGAACTGCGTAAAAAACCACACTAAAACAAGGACAACACTCTTGAAGAAGGCTGGGGCCGTGGATACGGCCTGCTCGAACACAGTAAGGTAGTTAAAGTAGTTCCGCTATACGAGATAATAAAAATGAAAATACCTGGCCAAGCAGGTTTAGTAAGAAACAGATGATGCATGGAAGCATAAAAGCACGATATAGAAAATCTTGGAGTGACCGCAACGCACCGCAACATTTCGGCGTGACCGCAACAAAAAGCTGGCGTTTTTGAGAAACAAACATGAGCGACCCGATGACACAACAGAAGCTACGAGAGGCCGAGATGAAGGCGAAGGATGATGCCCTCGCCAGTTACAGGTTGCTCCTCGAAAGCATCGAAACAGACTACCGCCAGATGAAGGACATCTGCGACCAGATACTCGCCGAGTTCGGAGATATCCTGCCCGACGACGTTGGCGTGCAAGTGGCCCAAAGCCTCAGCGTCGAGCTTCGGACATCAGCCGACTACATCGAAGCCTTCCTCGCGGGAGACATCGAGAGAGCCACCCTCATCCGTGAGACCATAGAATGAAGTCCAATATCGACTAACGCCATGACAGTCACAGTCGTCAACCTGAGAAAAGAGCCGTATGACGTATACATCGGACGCCCCGGTAAGGGGCAGCACGATGCGCCCTTCGGAAATCCATTCATCGTCGGAATCGACGGAGAACGAGGAGAATGCGCAAAGCTCTTCCGAGAATGGTTCCACTCGGATGACCCAAAAGCCAAAGAAATGAGAAAACGCGCACGGGAAACAATAAAACCAAACGACAAGCTCGGATGCTTCTGCAAACCCAAAGACTGTCACGGAGATGTCATCGCCGAATACATCAACAGCCTCAACAAAGAACAAACGAGTGAAACAGGATTAGAGTAGAATGAGCCAATGGACAAACCAAAGAAGAGCTTCTGCCATTTCCTCGCAGGTCTCGCCATCGGAGCCGCCTACCTGCCGACGCTCATTTTCGGAGGATAGAGCAGAATGCTCAACGCGAACTGGAAAAAGAAAATAGGCATCGGAGAACCCATCCGATGCTGGCAAGCCGCAAGCTTCGGCCTTCTCAGCGTCGCCCTCTTCGTCGTGTTCGCCAGCATCCTCGTGAACCAGAACCGTGCCGTCGAGCTTCCTGTCTTTGCTCTGGGATACTTCGTGGGCGTTCTCGCTATCCAACTCGTCGCCTGCGTTGTCGATGCAGAACGACGATTGCAACCCCTCGAAGATAAGATTTTCGCAGCAGCTAAATTTCTCGCGCAGAAACTCAAAGTACAGAAACAAGAAGAATACGAACCAGACCCAACAATCTTCCAGGACGCAATCTCGGTCATCGAATGCGATATCGACCTCGCGATGAACGACCCCGAACGCACGGACTTCCTCTCAAAAGAACTCGTACCCGAATACAAACAGGAAACAATCGAACAAACACTCAACTCAATCAGAGTCCAGTCAGCGATGAAATCCATCGGAGCTATGCCCCTGACGTTCAACTACGGACCTCCATTGCCGCTCTCGAAACAAGAGTTCGCACGAGAAGCCGTCAAACAGGATAAATAAATTCCGCGCAAGTATAACAATTCCCGCGCAACCCCAAGAAAATACCCCAGAATGAGCCAAAACCTCGATATCCCGACAAAAGAAGATGCCATCCTAGAAACGGAAGCGCTCATCGGATATATCGACACCAGAGAAATGCTCATAGAGGATATCAAAAGAAGAACAAGCCAGATCAGACGACTTCATATCTTCAATCTCATCGCAGGGTTCCTGACAGGATGGATTGCCGTAGACGCAGCAAAAGCATTGACAGGAAACAATACAGAAAGAATCACAATCGTTCTTGCCTGCGTAGGAATCGTAGCGTTCACGACAGGTATCCTCATGATGCTCAAGAACACACGCAAGATTGCGGACGCATGGGATGACCTTGACAAAATCTACGACGATACGTGCGAGTCAGAAAAGAGTAAAAAATGACGACCCGAACAGAACAACTCGAACAGATCGAAATCACGCAGAAGCATCGGCTCGATGTCAAGCAACAGACGCTTGAGAGCATCGAAAAGATTAAGAGCATCACGAAGGTCTGGGATTGGCTCAGCCTCGTGGTGGCCGTGTTCGTAGGATGGATGCTCAGAGAACTCATCGTCCACGAACCCCAAACATGGGCGTGGGCAGGAACAGCAGTAGGGTGCCTGTTCATCATCGCAGCACAACTCCTCAACCAACGAAGAATGAGAGAAGCATGCGAAATGTTTCATGCCGTGTTCATGAATGAGGAACCCTCACAGGAAAAAGAAGAATGAGACACACTTCAATACTCCACAAACGAATAGTCAGAGAGCGGAAGATGTCATCGTTCGGAACTGTCAAGACCGAGAAGGTCAAGACGGCTGACGGAGCCTTGAAGAACCAAATCGAAGCTTTCCTAAAGCTCGTTGAGAGGTCAGGGAAACTGCTCAGGCAAAAGCTCGTGGCAGAGGTCGAGACAGCCTATGACCCCATCTCTGGTGACTTCCGACTGTATCTGTATCCCGTCCTCGATACAGAGGCCGATGCCGTCATCGAAGCCTCGACGCTGCTCTCAGAAGTTCAGAACGCCAAACGTATCGGCCTGCCGCCAGGTTGCGAACCAAAGCTGCGTAGCAAGGCAGAAACAGCGAATTGAGCGTTCGCTGTACGGGAAAATATAGATGCGCGTAAAACCCTAGTAATAGCGCGTTTATAGTTTCCAGTTTCTATCTTTTCCCAGGAAAAGTTAATTACCAGGATATTCAACTATGCTAACCGCGTTCTTAGATGCAATAACTAATCTGTCGCCCAAGCCGTTCCTGCTTGGCGGGTACATTCTTTTCTGTATCGCATTCACTGTACGGGTTTTTCAGTCGTGGCATCGAACTCTTCGCCCGTCGCAAAAGACAAAAAAAACAATCGAGCAAAAGTTCACAGGTACCGCTGCTCTTCGGATTTCTACGAAGGCTTATACGAACTTCGAGCCATCGGGAGATGTCCGTGGTCTCTGTCCTTGGGCCATCGTTCCCGTGGGAGAGCTTGAACAGCATGGGTTTCATATTGAACCTTCCTCAGACGAGCGCAACATTGGTAAGCCTGTGGCTGGCACTGGTTCGGGGCGTCGTGCGACGAGTATGATGGACCCCATGTTCCATTAGCACTGATTGGTCGATAAATAGGTATGCAAATCCGTGGAATACATATACGTGGTAAAAACGCTCTGAGAGACATTTCTCTAGAGTTCATGGACGATGAGTCTCGAATCCTACAACAATGCCTAATTCAGGGCTCTAATGGGTCTGGAAAGACATTCATTTTTGAATCGATAGCTCGTGGCTGGTCATCTTCGGTTTTGGAGCGTAGTTCGAACGAGTGTGGTTTGATGGCAGACATGGTTCGTGTGGACTATGAGTTGCCTGACGAGATTGCCTCTGTTCATATACGTTCTGGTCGTCTGGAGCGTAGCCCGTCATTGGCGAAGGCATCTGATGTAGCTGTGACTGAATCGGGTGGTCATGTTCGTCACGGAGTTATTTTTTATGATTTGAAACGACTTCGATTAGTTGAGCAGACATTGGATGGTGGTAGCAGTCTTCCGACTGGGGTTCAAAGTGTTCTACCTATTCTTCATGACTTGCATGTACGTGATGTATCTGATAGTGTTGTGATGATAGATGATTGGGATTCTGGGCTAGATTCTTCTAGTTGCGCGGAATTTTACAAGCATCTGGTTCGTCACACGCATTCGAAGAACAATCAGTTGTTGTTGTCGTCTTGCACTGAACCGCCTGGTTATATCCCTGCGCGAAATATTAAAAAGCTAGAAGATGGGTGCAACGTCATCTCTGACGCTCTTGCCCTGATAGGGAAAGTTCATTCATAAAGTATATCAAGATACTGCGCTGTCCTGTATGCTTGCCAAAACACAAAGCTCGACAGGTGTGCATACGGCCAAATCTAAATCTAAAGTATGAGTGTACGAACTGTGGCAGCAGATGGAAAGATGAGAAGCTTATCAGAGACGCCAAATAAAAGTTATCCCCTTAAGGGGATAAAAACTGTTTGCCAGATTTTTCAAGGAGTTTCGTTGCTGGTTTTTGTATTTCCAAGGGAAATACAACTGCCGCTTGGTATGTGGTAGGCTCGTACGTCTCAGTCAGTAACAGCTCAAACAGCTCGTTAGCAGTTATTTTGATTTTGTTAGGCGTTGTAAAACTTAGGCACCCTTCAAATCCTATGTGGCACTGTTTCGTTATTTAGCACTGCGCGGGAAAGTTTATATAGTATGTGGCAACTGGCACTGAATGGTTAGCACTGATTAGGGTTTGGTATGTGGTAGGCTGTCTGAGTTGTGACTTAGCTATCGCTAGTTAGTTTACTATGTGCTGAAGCGTTCTAATTCTCGTCGTCTGTCTTCATAGTATGTGTCAGCTTCTTCTGATTTGTGGGCGATGATTTTCCAGGGGAGTCCCCAATGAAGGCGGAGCAGATTCTCAACAAGTCTTGATGTAGCACTGTTTCCGTCTTCGAATGGACGGATGGCAAAGAGTTCGAGGCTGAGATTCTTGCACTGATTGGCAAGTTCGCCTCCTTCTTCTTGGCTATACATACCGTACTCGATTGTGTTAAGATTTTCCTTTTCAACTTTTACTGCGCGATTTATCCAGTTGCAGAGTAGTTCTGGGATGTCATATGGGTTGGGCGCTTGGAAGTTACCGAAGGCTGAGCGGTGGATGTAGTCTTGTGTTCTGAAGACTCCGATGTCTGATGGGTGGATGAGTGTTGCGTCTTCGGCGACGAGACCGAGTTCGGCGACGGGCCGCATGATGTTTCGGTGGAGCCGCTTGAGCCATCCGAGCGATGCTTCGAGTTGAAATCGGTTGGGGCACTCGACGAGGAGGTTCTCGTCTTCGGCGAGTTGCAGGATGAGAGTAATTGCGCGGAGATGACCTACAACGTATGGGTCGCTATCTGTTTTGCCCAAAGTTTTTTCAATCTTTGACCTGTCCATTGGTATGCGGTCGAGCCGGTGGGTGTGGTAGATGTAGGCGATGAGCGTGTCTTGGTCTGGATTGGGGAAGCTTCTCATGACGAGATTATCGGCATATCCGTTGATGCGGATGAATGGATGTAGCCGGAGCTACATCGCACGCCACCGAACAAAAGATGGGTGCATCGTTTGACTCGCTGCGGGTGAAGACTTACACTTGTAAGATGGGTGCAAGGACGCTCGTCAGCGAGATGATGGGTGCAAACCCTCACGAGGCGGCTGCAAATCGTGCAGTCAGTTCCATGAAACGGCTTATATGGCTCAGGCTGGCGAGTGAAGAAACGTTCGAGTGAAGAAAGGCGTGCGATAATGGCAGACGAAAACCGAGCCGGCGCAAGGAAGTGGCGTCGGCGCAGACCTATGGACATTCGTATGCCAATCAAAAAAGGCGACCTCGATCGCGACACGTACTACGCGCACGCAAAGGAAGCGGACGCGCCAGCAAAGCAACGACCCGAGTCGGTGGATGGCCGAAATGGAGGCAAGAAGAAGCTCCGCCGTCATCATTTGACGCGGGCTCAGATGGATAGCCTTTTGGAGGCGATGAAGCAGAAGGAGCGATGGCTCTGTCCGTTCAATCCTCCGAAGGCGTACTGGGGCCTTGTCGAGGCTCTCTATCAGTTGGGTCCGAACAAGCGACATCTCTTCGGCGAGGTCTACGCGAAGATGCGTGAGATCATGTCGGAGGACGAGTACAAGGATGCCGCAGGGCGGACGGCCTGGGAGAAGTTTGAGGGCAAGTCAAACCGCTCTTGCACGACGGGTAAGGACGCTTTTGACCGCATCATGCAGAACATCCGTGTTCTTCAGCGTCTCGGAGGGGCGAATCCTTACGGGCTGAAGCTGGCGCAGGTGGGTGCTTGCATCAACGTCTATGGGACGAAGAGCAAGCCCTACGTGGAGCTTCGTATCGGTATTCGTTCAGGCGATGACGTTTCTCCTGTGAATGAGGCTCGTGAGCGGAACTATCCGAAGAGCGTTTCGGCTGTCTCTTCGGGATTCATGCCGGGCGACGAAACATATGTGGTTGACTGGTTGAGTCTCGACAAGTTGGCTGCGCCATCCTCTTTGGCGGATGTCGTGGCTGAAGCTGAAGCGGCGGCTCCCGATCCTTCTTCTACGCGCGGAAAAACGGAACCCTAACGGCTTTCCACATACGATTCGGCTACCCTATCGAGGGGCGTTGTCTGAGACACAACGCAAACCCCTTACGATGGAGTCAGAATCATGCCGACCAAGAAGAAGCGAACGACCAAGACGGGCACTCCCAACCGCATCGAGTTTGTGGCCCCGACCACGCCCAACGACCATCTGATCCGCGACGCGATCAAGGTCTTCAATCTGAGCGGTTCCGATGACGGGCCTCAGATTCTTGGGCTGTTGCAGCAGCATCGCCAGAACATCGACACCATCATCGACGACGATGAGCGCGTGGCGTTGTGTGCCGAGAAGGGTTGGGAAGAGCCGACCGAAGCTGAGCGCGTCGCCGTCATCCACGACTTCATCAAGTCATCGGGCGAGAAGAGCGAGAGCGAGTGGGTTTCGTGTCTGTCGGTTGACCGTCGCCGCGTGGTGGACCTGCCCAAGTACTTCAAGCTCCGCGCTCAGCGGCTCCGCGAGCAAATCCGGCAGATTCGCCGGAAGATGCGCGAGGCCGAGAAGAAGATGCAGCGCGAAATGGACGCGCATCAGAGTCAGATTGAGGGCAACCCTCTTTCGGTTTCGTGGGCGACCGCGCTGGACGACGAGGCGCAGGTTCCGATTGAGCGTGTCCCGACTGGCGACCCGTTGCTCGATGAGTGGTTCGGTTTCGAGCTTGGCGAGAACGGCGAGAAGATTGGCGGCATGACTCAGGGCCACACCTACCTTGTCGGCGCAGAGCGCGGCATGGGCAAGACTCGTTGGCTTGTCGAGATGTGTGGTCGCCTCTGTGGGCCGCGTCAAATCGACTACATGGGCCGCGAGTATGGTGGTCTGCGTGGGCTCTACATTCAAGGCGAGGAAACGCCTCAGCGGTTCGCTAAGATGTTCGCGAGCAAGGTCTGGCGTCCCGATGTTCACGATGTTCACCTGTCCGATACCGCCGTGTTCATGGCGCAGCACGAATCGCTCATCCGCCAGTTGCGTCCGCAACTCGTTATCATCGACTCGAAGGATATGATGAAGGATTGGCGTCATCCGCGCGATGCCGAGAACGCTGTCAAGCTCTACAACCATTGGGCCGAGAAGTATGGGTTCATTCTGTTCGTGATTTCCCATGTCAATGCAAAGGGCGAAATCAAGGGCGGCACGAATCTCCCGCACATGGTTCGCGCGGTCATCAAGGGCTACAAGGACCAGCACGACCCGCACAGCTTCCACCTGCTCATGGACAAGAATCGTGGTTCGCAGGCGAATGGGACGATTCGTTGGCGGCACGAAGAGGATACGGTTCATCTGGTGGACCCGAAGAAGGGGCATACGGTTGTCAAGACCGAGTTGTCTCCCGATATGGCGGTCCTGTCCGAGACGGTTGTTGAGGCGACGAGCCGCCCTGTGGAGTCTGCTTTGCTTGACGCTATTGAAGCGGCTGAGCGAGGGGATGCCGTGGAAGCTGGTACCTTTGATGGACTGGACGACTCCGAGGGATAATGCGTCTCAGGCACCCCTCATCGCGGCCCCCGTTCGGCATGGCGGGGGTCGCTTTTTCTGCGCGAAGATTGATTTACCACATAGCGTTCGGCGCTGGCGTGGTATACTGACAACGGCGACAGAAGCGCGTGCTTCGGCCTAGTTTCATGGTTCATCCCTCTCACGGAAGGAAATGGCATGACGATGGTTATGACGACAGAAGAAGGCTCGGCTGCGGTCGAGCGGTTTGTGAGCGACGAGCGTGGGTTCAGCAACAACACAGAGGATAAGGTGGTCTCGCGTATGCGGAGCCCCGTGGATGCTTTGGGCGAGCTTCGGCGTGAAGGCACGGGACGGTTCGACCTTGCCGTGGACGACGGCAACCTCTTGAACCTGGAAGCGACAGACGACGGGACGGTGACAATCGCTCCGTCGATGAACCTGGCAGATGCATCCGAGTCGGGCGCATCGCTCGCGCGTGACCTTGATAAGCGAGGGTGTATCCTCGTGGACGAGGGGGCCGTCAACCAGCTTTGTTCGCTCATGGGCATCAGCGGCGGCTGGAAGACCTATCAGAAGCGTGCGCGTCCTGCGCAGTCGTTCATGCGAGACGTGCGCGACACGTTCGGCGGCAAGTCTGGAGAGACCAAGTTTGTCGTCCGCACGACGGGAGACGGTTTCGGCAATCATCGTGTCGAGGCGTTCTTCGATTCCAAGGCCGAGCGACCCGATTCTGGCCGTGTGGTCAGCGGAATCTTCCGCGCCATCCTTGAGAAGTATGGGGATGTGATTCGCGGCGTGGAGATGGTTCGTCAAGTCAACACCGGCGTCGGCTCGATGCGTATTCTGTTCGGAGACCCTGTTCTCCGTGAGCGCACGAGCGACCCCATGAAGCGTGTCTATCCGATGATGGACCTGCTTATGTCCGACCGTGGCAACGTCACGCCCGAGGCATCGTTGGGCCTGTGGCGGCTTTGGTGTCTCAACGGTTGTACGTCCAAGGATTTCTCGCTGGCGCGGCTGCGTATGGACTCCGAGGGCGGGATGGACTCGTTCATCGAGGGCGCGGGACGTTTGGTTCAGGCGGCTATTCCGTTCGCTCACAGCATCGCTACTCGTCTCGATGGTTTGCAGGACCGCCCGCTCGAACTGAGCGCCAAGGATACCATCAACCTCATCGAGGCGCGTGGTCACATCAGCGGCGGCTTTGCTGATGACTTGCATCGCTACGCGGAGCAGGGGCGCGAGGGCGACGTTGAGACCGAGTGGGGCATGTTCAACCTGTTTACCGATGCGGCGCGGATGCGTGGCTCGGTTGCCTCTCGCCGTGGGGCTGAGAACAAGGGGCTCCAGTTTGCTCTCGCGGACGGTGGGTTCAGCGGCGTGGCCGACCGTGGCTTCAACCGCTCTCAGTTTGCTCGTCAGATGAAGGGCATCTGGGAAGACGCTGGGCTGGAGGTTCCGAGCAAGGCGCGTCTCAACTAATCAGGCACTCCTGACCAATCCCCTAACGCCCTGCCTATATGGTGGGGCGTTTTTTATTTAAGGGCGAAATTTGATTAGCCGCGCAAGCCACATAGGATAACCTGTTGAGGCCATGAGTTGTCAACCGAGGGAGCCAACAACGTAGTTGGTCATCCCGAAGCACAACCTTTAGCCAAGGAGAAAACAAATGGCGAAGGCTCAGAACAAGGGCAACGGCTCGACCGTTGCGGACCTCATCGCGGCGGCTTCCGGCACGGTCAACGCTCAGCAGACTGCGCTCCTCGAAGCTCGTCAGAACCTCATCGGTCAGGTCGAGACTGCGGCAAGCGAGGCGGCGTCCAGCGTGGCGACCATCAACTCGCAGATCGCGGAAATCGACCAGACCCTCACGGGCACGCTCGGTTTCAGCGGCGAACTCGGCACGCCCGACCTCTCGCCGCTCAACAGCATCGTCGGCACGACCATCGCTTCCTCGCTGAAGTCGAAGTCCTCGCGGCGTTCGTCGTCGAGCGGCGGAACTCGCGGCTCCAAGCCGATGCCGATGGCGGATGCGATCTGCATCGCTCTCTGCCGCCTCGACGCTGGTTCCGACAGCGAGGGCGTTGACCCTGACGCGGTGTTGGCCGAGGTCACGGGCGCTCCCATCCACTACCCGCTCAGCGGCAACGCTGAGAACCACCCCAACATCATCTCGCAGAACCTCTCCCGCGCCAAGGGCGAGGGGTGGGTCGAGCAGGTTCCGATGGAGGGCCGCAAGCGTGGGCTCCCCTATCGCCTGACCGCCGATGGGATGCTGTGGGTCCAGCAGAACGCGGGCACCCTCATCCAGCCGTCGCGCCGCACGGATGATTGGGTCAAGAATCCTGGCGCTGATGCTGACGAGTCCGACGAGGGCTGATTTCTTACCCTCGGCGACCTCTTTCAAATCAAGCAGCGCCCTCTCCTGAGGGAGGGGGCGTTGTTTCCTTGGCATGATGCTGAGGTTGGCGAGGACGGACCCTTCGGGGTCCGTTCTTTTCTTGCGCGGAACGTGAGCAGAGCCCCGCGCGAGTGGACCATTATTTTTGGAGAAGTCTGCCCCACATGACCGACTCGATGACATCTATAGAGGAGGGCCAATCAAAAGATGGGTGCTTGCTCTCGCGGCGCACAGTTGCGAGCTAGAGGCGGATGTCGCTCTTCCACATACGATTGCTCGGTTAAATCGGAAACTGTCAGCAACGATCACGACAGACTAGGAGCCGAACATGCCGAGCGTCACAGTCCCCAAGCAGTTCTTCATCGACGAGCGAGTCCGCCTCTACCCCGATTGGCGAGCAGACTTCTGGCGCGAGTTCGGTCAGAACAGCCGCGACGCCGGCGCATCAACCATCGAGTTTCGCGTGACGCCCGAGGGCGATGGCTGCATCTGCACCGTCGATGACGATGGCTGTGGTATGTCGCGAGCCGTCTTGGAGGATGTCTACTTCGCCCTGGGCAAGACGACCAAGACTGGCGAAGGCAACGTTGGAGGCTTTGGTCGGGCTCGCATCTTGACATGCTTTTCGCACAAAAGCTATGTTATCAACACAGGCACTTCTCAGGTCGAGGGCGATGGCGGACATTACGACATCTATGATGCCGCTCATCAGCCTGGCTGCAACGTGCTGGTCCATGTCGCTGATTCTTCGGCTGAGCAGATGCTCGCCAAGCTCAAGGAATACCTGAGCTACTGCCAGTTCGGCGACATTACCGTCAAGGTCAACGGCGAGGTCTTCAACGACTGGCTCTACAAGCGCAACAAGGTTCGTGACCTCTCGTTCGCTTCTGTCCATGTCAACAAGAGCGCCGCGTGGAAGAACCGTGTCGTGTTCCGTGTCAACGGTCAGTACATGTTCTCTCGCTACACCGACGCGGCTGCACAGGTTGTCGTTGAAATCCACGCCGACAAGAGTCGAGAGGTTCTCTCCGCGACTCGTGGCGGACTGATGGCTGCCTACCAAGAGGAGCTTGACAAGTTCCTGGCTGAGCTTTCTGTGGACACCCAGAGCGCTCTTCGTCCTCGTGCCGACAACTCAAGGTTGGTTCGCAGCAACGGTGGCTGGATTGCGTCTGTTCGCAAGCGAGAGGAAGAGCAGGCACCTGTCGCTGCTGCAACCGAAGAGCGACGCGAAAAGGTTCTGGCGACGCCCGCTGAGAATGTCACGGTCGCTGGCTCGCCTGACATCGCGCACTTCCACAACGCAACGGTCTTTACCTCTCCGCCGCGCGGAGGAAAGACTCAGATGCTTGAAGAGCGACCTGAGTTGGGAGTGCCTGCCGATGAGCGTCCTCGATTCATCGCGCCCGACCTCTTCAATGTCTACATCAAGGACGAAACGGGCGACCACAAGATGAAGCGCATCATCGACCAGTATGACCCGAAGACTTGGGTTTACACCGAGCAAGTCCTCAAGGGCAAGACGCGCACGTATCGGAAGGGCGCTGACCATCTCAAGCTGTTGCTCGCCTGGCGCATCTGCTGCGAGGAGGCGATCAACGCGCTGATGGATGTTCGTGGTTACGACAGCGTGGTGTGGACAGCGGGCTGGCTCTTCTCTCCGTATGCCGAAGCGATGCGAACCACCGTCGATGGCGCGGTTCACGCGCTGCTGCTGAACCCTGTGACGGCTGACGGCAAGCGTCGCTACACGTTGTCACGAGACAACGTTCTCGAACTGCTAGCTCTTGCGGCGCATGAGGTTGCGCACGTTTCGGTCAGCCTGCACAACGAGGAGTATGCCAACCTGTTGACCAACATTACTCGTCGTTTGGATCAGAGCGCCGTGTGGAAGAGAGTTCGGACGGAGGTGAAGGGTATCTGAGTTATCCACATTTTTGTGTTGTTCATCTTCGCTCGCTTGCCGCGCACCAAAGGAGTTGGTAGAATCGGCATCGACCCAAAAACACGACAATCATAAAAGTACCTGAAAGAAGAAAGTGGGGTTACAGGGATGGAAAAGCAAACACCACTTCGGCCCCTGGTTGATATCGAGTCAGTTGAGTTTGATACCGACCTGGGAGAGTTCCACGAGGTCTTGCGCCAACGGAAGGCGGAGTTCGTGGGGTGGGTTCGTAAACAGGTTAGCGAACAAATCACACACATGGAAGAAGGCAAAGGCCGTGACCGTGTTGTGGAGTTCGAGACCCGGAACTGTTTGACGTTCGAGCTAGAGTTCTGGGCAGGTCGTTGGTTCAAAATGTACGGCAAGGATAACCGCCCACCCGAGGCGCACATCCGATATCTCGAACAGAAGTTCGCGGGCATGTTCGATGACGACGATGACGATGAAGTCAACGCCGAGGCTGCGCCCGGTCTCCCGCTGCTCCACAAGGCCGTGATGGATCAGGACTTGGATGAGGTCAAGCGGCTGGTCGAGAAAGGCGCTGACATCTCGCGTAAGGATAATGGTGGGCGAACAGCCTACGAACGAGCAGAAGCAATGGGGTTCGATAATATCGCCGAATTCCTCGCCAACGTCGCATAATCTGCATCCACCCCACAAAAATAGGAGAATATAGGATTTCCTGTAGACTCTTGTGGGTGAATGTGCGAAGGTCTATCCTGAGAGGTAAGGAGTTCTCTCACAAGAGTTCGCAACTGGACGTATAAAACCATGACCCTGAACATCACATCCCCGTGCCCTTTCGTTCTTGAGGCTCCGCGCGACGGAGCCGCCCACAAACTTGCTCAACTGCACAGGTTTGCTCAGGAAGCGGCGTTCCCCAAAATGACATCGCTGATGAGAATGCACAAAGATGAGTGCATGGTCAGCGGAGACGACGACCCCCTCGAACTGATGAAGCTCTATGCCAAGGGGCTCGCCTACGACAAGGGCAAGGTCTACGCCGTCACCCCTGATGAGTTTTGGGCGTTCGGCGTTCAGCTTCCCAACGGAAGGATCGCCATCTTCGGGCTGGCGCTGTATCCTGAGTTCGTCGAGACGAAAGATGGGCTCAGGCAGACGCCTTGGACGGATGTTGCTCATTGGTCGGGCTCTGTTTGTGTGTGTGCAGCGGATCAAACCGGACATCCTGTCAATCGCCTTGACAAAGAGTCGGCGAGGCTCGTGGCATCGGTTCTGATGCAGGCTCATCATCTCGGGATCCTGAAGAAGCCAGAACCCGATTCCCCTGCGGCATGTCGCCATGACGAACTCATGGCGTGCGTCTGACCCACATACTGAAGAGCGACAGCTTCAGCGTGCATGAACAATGCACGATTTCTCCAAAACGTTGATGTCGATTCGGCCAGTCTTGGCCCGACATCTCTGGCCGTCTTCGAGGACGCTCAAGGAGGCGTCTTCGCGGTCGAGGCCTCCTTTGTTGACCAGGTTAGCCCGATCGTCTGCTCGCCTCTTCAAGATGGCGAACTGACGCTTCTGGCAGATGCGACGCCGGATGACGACGAACTGGCTGACGTTGATGACGAAGCCATCGCCGAGTTCGCGAAGAGCCCCTTCGACAACCAGCAGTTCGTTTTGCTGATGATCGTCAACCTGATGAACTCAGCGGACTCCACTGCTTTCACACGAGAGGCTCTCAAGACGGCGATGGAGCGACTTGGCTGCTCTGAAGAGCAGTTCGAGACGGCTCTTCGTCTCGCGACGACCCACTACCAAGAGACCATTGCAGGCACTTCTTTGCAGTCATGAACAAGTTCCTCTACACATACAAGGGCGTCGAGCTTCTGTGGGAGGTCATTGCGGACCACGGTTCAAAAGGCCTGCTGTGCCGAACCATCAGCGGCGTCTTCGGCGGCATGATGTATTACTCATGCGATGCATCAGCGTACTTCGCTGCTGAGCATGTGTGCCGGCTCATCTCTGACGCAGAGTCGCGAAGCCTGCGACGCTTATCGTCTCATCGAACGAGTGAACTCGGAACTGGGTATACTCTCGGCCATGCAAGAGCGACTATCTCGAAAAACCAAGAAAGAAAAGACCCCAAAGACGCAGTACATGCTCTACTACAGGACCAAGCCTAACGCCGACTTCGTGGCGTATGGACCAGTCCACTCCAAGAAGGCTGTTATCAAAAGTGTTGTCTACTACAAGGGGATGTTCGGAAAAGACGCGGCGTATTGGGAAGCCTTTGACCCGAACGCGCGAAAGAAGAGAAACTATGGCGATCGACGGAGACATTCTGGCTGACTTCATTCGTGAGTCGAATGGCATTGAGGGGATTCATCGTTCGCCCCTTCAAACCGAAATCGACATCCACGAGAAGCTTCTCGGTCTCCACGAGATCAGTATCTCGGACCTCGTAGAGTTCGTGTGGACCATTCAGCCTGGCGCGAACCTGCGGAACAGGCTCGACATGGATGTTCAAGTTGGCAGCCATACTCCGCCGCCTGGTGGGCCTGATGTCCAACAGATGCTTGATGCGTTGTTGCAGCGAGTTTCCCTTCACGACATCTGCCCTTGGGAGGCGCACGCCGTCTACGAGACGATTCATCCCTTCATGGATGGCAACGGTCGTAGTGGACGGGCGCTCTGGTTGTGGCATTCAATCCGAGATGGAGAGTATGTCCCGGGTCGCTCGTTTTTGCAGCATTGGTACTACTCAACCCTGAACCGCTTCCGTTTGCCGAGGGATTAGGATGGGCAGAGCAAACCCTGACATTCTGAGATCGCTTGGATATCAAATTCGTTCTCAAATGGAAAAGCTTCAGGCAGACCATGGCTGCTGGTTTGGTGATCTTAGTGGCATGTGCGCTATAGCTTCTTTCTATCTTTTTAGATTGCTCAAGAAGAACGGGTATAAACCTGCATTTGCCATTAATGAAGGACATGCTTTTGTTGTGTGCGGAGGATATGTTGTAGATGTAACCGCTACACAGTTTGATCAGAAAAGACGAGTTGTAGTTCGACTGCTTTCGAATATAGACTCAAATAAGCATTCGTTTTGGCAAATTGATGAGAAACACTATTCTGAAGCAATGATACAAAAAGCCCTGTCTTCTTGGCCCTCAGACCAAAAACCTAACTTTGTGAAACAACTTTCTCGGAAAAGAGCGTGAATTGCTGAAGGAGTTCTTGACTTTGCTCCGAAATAGGTTACTATCATGGTCATGCAGAGCGTTTCGCTCCATTTCGGTTTGCTGTTACTCGCGTGAGGGGAAAGACCCCGCGAACGCTTGCAGTACGGCAAGACCTCACCATCAAAAACTGAAGAACATACTCGCTGAACCGCTCGCCTTATGGCTGACGTTCATAATGGGCGAGTTTTATGGCTCCATGGCGGAACAGGCAGACGCGCCGCATTCAAAATGCGGTTCCGAGAGGAGTCCCGGTTCGATTCCGGGTGGAGCTATTTTACACTGGTTACATTTGGCTCCGTGGCGGAATAGGTAGACGCGCGTGACTTAGGATCACGTTCCGAAAGGAGTGCAGGTTCGAGACCTGTCGGAGCTATTATGAACAATACTGTTTCAAAGCATGAAGCCAGTTCATGTATTAGAAAAACAGGATACTCAAGAGCAGAAGCTTTAAAACAAGCTTGCAAACTTCAGCAGAACGAAAAAGCTAAACCAGGTATTGTAATAGATGCTTATTCTTGTAAATATTGTGGCATGTGGCATATGGGTCATAGAAAACTATAATTTGGCTCCATGGTGGAATCGGTAGACACGACGGACTTAAAATCCGTTTCCTTCGCGAGTCCGGGTTCGAGTCCCGGTGGAGCTATTTCGCCCATCTTGCCGTCACAATCCACATAGCCTGATCAAGGCATACCATGGTGTATGAGTAGTCAGTATACGTGGCACATGCCATCCAACCCGAATCGTTTTGAGTTCCAACGTGCTGTTGAGGATTGCCAAAGGGTCTGCAATTTGCTTGAGACAGCGGCTACCCCGGTTTTGCTTGGCGGATGGGATGGAAGCGGTAAGCCTAGCTTTTTGCCAGGCATCATCAGCTTCAACGGTCTCGGCGATGAGTCTGCTCAGACGTTTCAGATCCGTCTTGATGGCGCTGGTCCGAATGCATGCGACACCGACTCCTTGTATTACGACATCGCAGTCCGCTGCTGCCTTCTCATCTTCAAGGAGCGAGTGAATGGGTTCACTTACACAGGTGGCCCTGACAAGCCTGCGTGGGAATACAGTCGGGCACTGAACGAAAATGCTCTGAAGTAATGCAAGTGATAATTAGATGTTGTAGATTACATCCTTCTATCCGTTTGAAGGAGCTACGACATTATGAATCACGAACCAGGCACCCAAGAGCAACGTAAACCAGCTTTTCACATCAATGAGCCAAACCCACTGATGGGTAATCGAATCGTCGTTACGATGAATCCATTGATGGCACGGGCCTTGTGCGATTTGCTCGACAGCGTGGAACTCGGCGAAGGCGAGAGTCATATCTACGCGATGAAGAAGCACATCCGCCGTTATTACCACAAGCTGAAGGAACAGCGTGGTGGGGTGGAAACATCAGATGAAGTCCGCGAAGTTTCGCTCAGCGAGTGAGACTCTGAAGACAGGCTTGTCTTTTCGCCGATAAGAGAAGACACGGGCGGGTAGCTCAGTTGGTAGAGTGCTGCCGTTACATGGCATGGGTCGGGGGTTCGAGTCCCTTCCCGCCCACTTTTAGGGAGCATAGCTTAGCTGGTCCAAAGCCCTCGACTCATAATCGAGTTATCGTCGGTTCGAATCCGACTGCTCCCATTAGCAATGTCATGGCGAGATGCAAGAGGGCTTGATTCCTGAATCCGAAGTCGTTAGGGTGTGGGAAGAATGGTGAAAGCCACATACGGTCAAATCTGAAAGCCATGGGGCATGACTGAAACCACGCCTGCCAACGACGGTCAATCTTTCTTTCGATTTCAGGTTGCCAAGGCAATTTCAGCAGCGCCGCTTTTGATTGCTCTGCTCGAATTGCCCTATGGCTACTACATCCTTCTGCGACTTTGGACCTGTCCGCTCGCTATTGCTGCGGCCTATGCTTGTTTCTGCACTCAGAAGTTCAAGTGGCTTGCCATTCCGTTTGGCATTATCGCTCTGATGTTCAACCCGCTGATTCCCGTTCATTTTGAGCGAGAAGTTTGGCAGGTCATTGACTTCATCGTGGCAGCGATGTTTCTACTGATTCCTATGCCTCAGAGCAAAGAGTTCAAGGAGATGTTCTCGTGAGCCAGAAAACATACATGCTCTGGGCAGCAGAAGTTGTTCTTCTTGGAGCCATTGCTGTTTTTGGTACTGGCTTCAATGAAGAGATTCATGATTGGGCAACTGCTCCTTCTGCCGCGGAGCGCCAAGCCGCAAGAGATCGTATTGAACGCCGAAGAGAAGAACAAGTCATTGAGGCTCAAAAAAGGCAGGCAAAGCAGATTGCTATTCAGCAAGAGCGAGAACAAGAGCGACAGGCTATTGAAGCCCGAAAGAATGAGCTTACCGAGTTCGCACAGGCATTTTGCCGTTTTATTGATAAACAAGAGGGACTGTCTGCTTCTCTGACTGAATCAGATACAGATCGGGCTCGTCGGTTGCTCTTTAAACATCATCAGTTTTATGGAGGAGAGACCTATATTGAACCATCTATGACAGTCGAAGCTGTAGTTACAGGCGACACTTCGTATCGTTCAGGATTTCAAAAACGATCGATGTTTTATTTGACAGATTATACTGTGTGCAATATCAGTATTGCATTTGATGAAGAAAATGGAATCGTTGTTACATCGCAAATTGAGTCCAAGTTTCCTTGGCAACCTAACAAGCCTTGGCTTTCAGATGATATTGTTGACAGTCTGAATAACTGCGAACACAAATTGGACATCGAGTATGTTGAACGACTTCTTATCTCTCCTCTTGATGAGTTGAAATCCTATGGCTCTGCGTCATATGAATATTCTGCGACTTTTGACAGGAAAATTACCGCTGAAGATGTAGAACGATTTATTGCAGAGATCAAGAAGCGACAGATTGAATTGGACCAGATCATTGAAGACTCATAATCGAGTTATCGTCGGTTCGAATCCGGCTGCTCCCATTAGCTCAGGCATGACAGGCACTTCGCGGAAGATGGGTGCATGGCTCTTGCCGTGACCAAGGCGTGTTGTTTCTTCACCACATAGGATTCCGAGATGGCCCTATACTGTGTTCAACAATCAAGTCCTCACTGACGAGCGCTCAGAAGAGCCGAAACGACGCTTTGCGAGACATCGCATGAACCGTCGTATGAGGTGCAGAAGACCAGGCCTAAGCAACCTGTTCTTACTGTAAAACAGACTTGTCGAGCGGTCTGTGGAGCTACTGCACTAAGGCAAACTTATAGGCTAGCTCGATGATATGCAGAAGTTGCTTTTTGCATATACATCCAAACTTGTTTAGCGACTTGTTTGGATTTT
>Ga0180430_10001934_pt1 | contig 19413 bp, 20 predicted proteins | sample SS_ome_9_FD_132999 | JGI IMG/M metagenome (GOLD analysis project Ga0180430, IMG submission 132999) | Hypersaline lake sediment archaeal communities from the Salton Sea, California, USA - SS_1_S_2 metaG | ecosystem: Environmental > Aquatic > Non-marine Saline and Alkaline > Hypersaline >... | reverse complement strand
TCCGCTACCTGGAAGCAACCAACAGATCTCAAAAACATTTTATTTTACCACGGAACCAGATCCAACATCACCACCATATCAACCAACAGATCCTTCTCCTATTAATGGTTCTATACATCAGAATAACTCTCTAATGCTTGAATGGTTATGTGAAGATCCAGATGAAAACGATACACTTGTCTACGATGTATTCATCAATGACTTAGAAAGAAATGAAACCTGTCTATCATATCATCAACATACTTCCTCTTATCCTCTTGATAATCTCAACAATAATACTACTTATTGTTGGTATATAATGGCATGGGATTCACAAAACCATTCTACGAAAGGACCACAATGGTACTTCACCACTAGACCTTTCCCTAATCCGCCAAAGTTTTCCATGGAACAACCACAGAATAATTCACAGAACATATCAATTCATCTTTCTTCAGTTTCACTTCACATAAATGATACAGAACAAGATGCTTTTCATTGGAATATTACTTGTTCATCAAATGATACCGCTTCAGATTTCTCTTTTTCAAATGGAATGAAAACATGTAATCTAGCAAATACATTAACATATAATACGACCTACACATGGACTGTAACAGCAACTGATCCCTTCCCAGGTAGTGAAAAACACACTACAGCAACCTATATTTTTACGACAGAAACAAAACCAAATACCGTTCCAAACCCTACGTCTTCACCTTCGCCCAAAGAAAACGAAACAGATGTCAATCTTACCTGTGTTCTCTCATGGATAGGAAGTGATCCTGATGAACAAGATACACTCACCTATGATATTTTTATTGGAACGAATAAAACAGCCCTCACCTGTCATCAATGCAATCATACTATGAATAGCACTGTATTTGATGGACTTCAACAAAATACAACTTATTACTGGCAGATTATTACTCATGATGAACAGGGCGCTTCAAGCACTGGGCCTCTCTGGCGTTTTACCACGATACTTATCAATAATAAACCAACAAGCACCCTTCTTAATCCAGTGAATGGAAGTACACTTGTTTCACCTTTCGGATCAAATATCACGATGTTGATTCAAGATGCTGATGCTGACCCACTTTGGGTTGAAATCTGGTCTAATCATACTGGAAATTGGACAAAACTTGCAGGGTACTGCCTGTATGAGAATGCATCGAATCAAACACAAAACACCACACTTTTTTCCTGTGTAGATTTCAATAATGATTCCAATTTGACTGAACAGGATATTGGATGGATATCGAATAGAAGTGGATGGGGGCAAAGTGGGATATGGGGGTTTTATAACAATACCACAATGACAGCACTATGGAACATGACCAAAGAAAATACCACCTATTATCTCTCAATACATGTATATGACTCTAAACATTGGACAAATACCACGTATTATTTCAACACAATGCAGCAATACCCTGATATAACACCACCAGCACAAGTCACTGGGTTACAGATAGCTGAGGAAGGTGATCAAACACTAAAACTAACCTGGAATCTCACAACAGATGATTTTAATATCAGCTCATATCATATTCTCAGAGACACCGTGGATAATGAAATCGCCATCCTCACAAATACAAGCACAACCTATATGGATACTGGATTACAAAACGATCAAACATACACCTATTGGATCTATGCTTCGGACACAGCAATGAACAAAGGAATGATATCTGAACCTGTAACGGGGACACCCCAGGCATCACCGCCACCAGCAACCGGTGGTCCAACTGGTGGTTCACCATATATTCCATCACCTCCACAAAACATTGCACCACAAGCCATTATTCAAACAACAAACACCACAATATATCAGGATGAACCCATCAAAATCCTTGGAAATCAAAGCAAAGATACTGATGGAATCATTGTAAATTACACATGGATGCACAACTTTCAGCTGCATTCATACGAACCAAACATTGAAATTATGTTTCAGAGTCAAGGGCAACACACCATCACCTTACAGGTCACCGATAACAATGGAGCAACAAATACAACAACGATTTTGATAAATATTCAAAAAAGAAACACGCCACCTGAACAACCAAGGATTTCGGGGCCAAAAAACGGTACATCAAATACCACATATAACTTTATCATCCAAACTCTTGATATTGATAATGATACCCTCACCTATGAAATCGACTGGGGTGATAAAACATGGACAAATACAAGTAATATTTCATCTGAAACTGTAACTACTCTGACACATTTCTGGTCAAAACCCGGTATCTATCAAATAACCGTGTTTGTAAAGGATGACAATGACTCATCAGCTCCGAAGAATTGGATAATTCTTATCGATTACCATAAAGTGGATGACATTGGTTACCTCATTGATACTACCCATGATGACATTTATGATTCCTTCTATGACATAAAAAATAAAACCAGAACTCTTGTGATTCAAACAGCACCAAGTACATATCTTCTTGATCTTAATGCAGATAACACATTTGATCATACGTATACACTTCTTGGAGAATTAAACTTTTATATTCCCCCACCAAAAACAACCATGCATCCTGCAGAACTACTTTTCATCATTGTTTCTATCACTTTTTTTAGTCTATTCTTTGTTTTATTCATGTTTTTTAAAACAAAAAATTACTAAACTATTTGAAATCAACTCAAGAAAATGATATCATCCAATCGTGTTTTTTATGTCTTAAGGCTGTTTTTTTAAGGTGACAATAAATCAAGAATCTTTCCTAAGACCTGGGTTTTCTACTCGAATGGAGCCATGATGTTTTTCAACGATTCGTTTACAAATTGATAAACCCAATCCACTACTATCAAACTCATGACGGCTGGAATCTTCTTTATATAACTAATCAAAAAGATGCTGTAATTGTGTTTCATTCACGCCAATACCAGTATAAGATATATTGAGAAATACTTCCTCATTATTTTGCTGTGCATCAATTGAAATTGTTCCACCATTTGGATTATATTCAACAGACTTATTCATCAGGTTTTCCAAAAGTTCATGTAACTAGAGTTTATCATCTTTTCACGTTAGATTTGTGATAATATCTTTACGGATTTTTATGTTATGATCAGTGAAAAAGAATTTGTTTTTTTAATGTTTTGATTAAAACTTAATCTAATAATGATTGTATATGATATATATTAAAATGGAATATTTCCTATAAATCATTAATGATATTTTTGAATATTTTTCAATTTCGCATTTGAAAAAATAACGGATCTTAAACATATTATTACATATTTTATTATAATAATATTTACCGATTTATTTTATTTATTATTGCTGTTTTATATATATTATAAATTGATTTGTTTGTATACTGCCATTGCATTGGTTGACGAGCAAGAATATCGCCGTGTTGAGTAATGGTTCCAATGGATTGTTGCTGAGTCATTGCTTTTTCAGATCCATAATAGATGATGACTGGTTGATGTAGTGAAAACATGAGGTTGACTGCCTGTTCTAAAATCTTAGGATTTTGATGACACTGATATAAAAAGCGGTCCATATCATGATTATCCAGGAATTGAGCGAGAAGATATGAATCAGGATACTTTTTGAGGTGATTTTTAACTTCACTTTTCGTATCATGAATGTTTGGATATATAGATCTACATAGGCTATGTTGTATTAGCTGTTGACTCTTAAAATCTAACACACCATCAAAAATATTTACATAAGTTTTCAACAATGCATCAGAGGCACCACCTTGCAACCAGTACCACCATTTATGTTTCATTTTAATGGTATTTAGTTCATGCTTTTTTATACCCTGCATCCATGCTTCACCAAGGAGAACTACATGCGGAAAATCCTTTTTCACTTCATTTACAAATTCTTTCCAAAAACCATGTGATGGACCAATAACATGATCTAGTCTATAACCATCAAACCCCATTTGTAACCAATTTTTTGCAACATTAATAATATAGTGACGTGTTTTATCATTGGATAGGTTTAGTTTTGGTAACTCTGGAAAAGAGAGAAAACATAGATAGGAATGGGGCCATTCTGTAAAATAAAACCAATCCCGATACTTACTATGAGGATTCTTCTGAGCATCACGGAAAAATGGATGAAGATGTGAGCAATGATTTGGCACAAAATCAGCTATTATTTTCAGGTTGTTTTCATGTGCTTCATCAATTAAGAGCTTTAAGTCAGAATGAGAGCCAAAATGTGGGTCTACTTCTTCAAAATTAGTGATATGATACCCATGATACACTGCTGTTTCATAAAAAGGTGAAATCCACAGACAGCTAACTCCTAGATCCAAGAGATAGGGGAGTTTATCAATAATTCCTCTGATATTTCCTCCAAGAAATTGTGGTTGTTTCCAATCTTTTGTATAATCCACACCCGAAAATCGATCAATTAATATTTGATAGATAATCTCTGATTTAAATGCTGAAGAATGTTTCATAACGCCGTATGTTCATTGTATACCGTATTATAAGTATTTATAAAAAGTAAAAAAAGGGTTATTCGCCCGAGAAAAGTGCGGCAACTTTATCCACTTGATCTTTATGAGCAAGTACCGTTGCTTTATCCCCAGCAAATAACTCAACATCTTCAGTTGGAATAATGAATTTTTGATCTCGCTCTATTGCTACAATGAGGCTTTTTCGTGGAAGGCCAATTTTACTGATGGTTTTTCCAGAGAATTTTGAGTCTGCGGATACTGGTATACGGAATATTTCTGCATGTTTTCCAACATTCATGTAATCTTCGACTGTTGGATGTTTAATTGATTTATACAAAGATTCCGCCATCACAAGATATGGATTTTTTACCATTTTCACATTTTTCTCAAGAAACATTGGTTTACTTTCTTCTTGATTAACAACGGAGACGAGGTGTTTTACTCCTTTGTTTTTTGCTAGTGATACCACCATGAGATTCACTGCGTCATCACCTGTAGTGGCAACAAGAACATCTGCTTTTTTTATTTCAGATTCATCTAAAGTTTCTTCTTGAGTGGCATCAGCGTTTATTGCAATGGCATCAAATTTCCGAGCTATTTCTTCACAACGCTCTTGATTCTTATCAATAACAATAACATTGTTTTTTCCTTCGTTAACAACAAGTTTTGTAAGTTCTTTTCCAATGCCACCTGCACCGATGATTACAATAAACATGATAGATCCCTTATGTAATCTTTATAATAGGAACCAGTAAAATGAAGCATGATTTAAATCTTTTCTATAAATATTTGTTGAATAGTTAATATTTAAATTATTTGCTATATAACCATATATTATAAATATACATACTTAATTATTGATATATTGAATCTTGCATTTATTTTACATTACAATTATAGATTATTGTATATTATTAAATTAGTACATTTTTACTACCAGTATTTATTATTAATCATAGTTAAGTAATAATGTTTATTTATTAAGTATATTAGTACATTAACAAATTTCATGTCAAATTATAGCAATATTTTGATCTATGCGTACTTTTTTAAAATCTCAAACAAAATTATGTTTGCTAGATATTATCTAACAATATTAATATTGGCTGCATTACAAAAAAATTTGTCATTAGATTTTGGTGATGGTTTTTGATTCAACTATTGTAAAACCAATGAAAAAATTGAAAAACCAGGGAGTATAAGGAGTTTTATAACGTTTTTCTCCTATTGGGGCTTGTCAACTTCGGTAGACCGAAGGTAACGGAATACTAAAGGAGGATGCTAGAAAATGCCTAGGAATAGTGGAGAAGATTTTGTGAATAGCGTAAAAAGATCATTTCTTTGAGTATAGACTTTAGATTGTAATACTGCATTATTTTGGATTAAATAGTATAAATGCTAGACAATATCAAGCAAACAATTTGGTTACTAAGATATATTGATAGAGTTTAACTAGCATGATTAGTGTGTACATTTTTGAATTTAGGATAACTGAATTATAACAAAAATAATAAGTTTAATCATAACAACAAAAAATAAAGTAAATTACTTAAATACAATATATTTATAAGCATTAACAGAAATTTTAAAGAAAATTAATTTTTTTTGAAGGTTTTCCATATTTACTTGCAATTATTTTTTGTGTCTCATTGAATTCATATTCAGATATAATTGGTTGATGAGATCCTTTATATAAAAAATCCTCCCAATGAATATATCCACAATAGGTAGGATTTTTTAATATTGTTGAAATAGTCTTTTTAGCCCAAAAACCCCCCCTTTTCGTTGGCGTTTTGTTATTATTAAGCATTTTTGAAATTTCCTCGAAGGAACTCCCTGAAAGATACCAAGAAAAGATCTGTTTTACTACTTTTTTTTCTTTTTCATTAACTAAAAGCGTACCATCATGATAATCATATCCATAAGGAATGTTAAACCCCAACATGCCCTTTTTCGTCCGTGCTTTTTGTTCCATACCTGCATAGACCCGTTCACCTATTTGTTCTGATTCTAATTGAGCTATACGTTGAATAATGTCCATAACAAAACGACCCATAGCTGTTGAAGTGTCAAGAGATTCAGTCATAGAAATAAATTCTTTTTGATGTTTTTTTAATACATCCATCATTTGCATAAAATTTTGGGAATTACGGTGTATACGATCCATTTTTATAACTAATACTATATCCCAATTATTAATTTCATTAAACATACGTTCATAAGCAGGTCTTTTTATATTTCTGCCCGAGTACCCGTCATCAACATATTCGCCAGCTATAATTAAATCACATGCTTGACAATAAGATCGTAGTTGATCCAGTTGAGCATCTAAAGAAAACCCTTCATTTGCTTGATCTTCTGTTGATACTCGCGTATAAATAGCAGTTCTTTTTCTTGAAATATTCATCTATATACTCTAATTTTCTAGGCATATATTAAAGTAATGACTTATAAAAAAATGAAAAAATTAATAAAAATAAAATTTTATTCTGCAATGGGTTTTGGCTCTAAATCATCAAATAGTGTATCTTGAATATTCTGATAATTTGAATATACTTCTTTCATATAGAGGGCCATTTGAATGATCTCACCAAAATTATATTGCGCGATATATTTAATGATTAAACATGCTTCATTTATTTGTTGTTCATAGGTTTTTTCTGTCTTTTTAAACCAATTGAACTTAAGAATTAATCTTTCTTTTTTATTCTTTTTCTCTTTAATATATACTGATTTATTCATTTGTTTAATGCGAAGTTGTTTTTTTGTATGTTCTTTTGGGAATGGTTCAATTTCTTCCCAAGAATGATCAATATTTCCGATTGGATCAATATCTAATAGATTTCCCGATTCATTTTCTTCCATATTTCCGTTTCACCTTCTTGCTAATTATTAGCATACTTTTTGTTCGTAAAGCTATATAAAATAAATCGATGAAACGGACAATATGATACTTTGATCATATTGACAGTTTACCAGATAAAAAGTAGATTATTTAGAAAAAATATTCATAAAAAAAGAACAACAAGAGATACAATATAAAAAAATATGTTTTAGCGATTTATGTTTTATTTTGATTTTCTCAAAGATCGTTTCAATTTAATTTTCTCCTGAACAGAGTTAAAAATTGTTTCATCAATGATAGGAACATGTGCACCTGGAAAGACATACTCTTCCCAATGAGTGAATCCACAATATAATTTATTTTTTAGAATTTTTGATACCGTTTCATTTCCCCAGGTTTTATTCTTTTTTGTTGGAATACGTTTTTCATTTAAAAAAAACGCAATATTCTTCATACTCATTCCTTGTAAATACATATCAAATATCTTTTTTACAATCTTTTGCTCCTTTGGATGAATTATTAATTTTCCCTCTTGATAAAAATACCCATAAGGGATATTAAAACCGAGAGCTCCACTATTTGTTTTGGCTTTCTGCTTCATGCCAGCGTATACACGTTCACCTATTTGTTCTGATTCTAATTGAGCAATACGTTGAATAATGTCCATAACAAAACGACCCATAGCTGTTGAAGTATCAAGAGACTCAGTCATAGAACCAAATTCTTTCTTATGTTTGTTTAGTTCTTCCATCATCAACATAAAATTTTTTGAATTTCTATGAATCCTATCCATCTTCAGAACAAGCAGCATATCCCATGAATCAATAGAATGCATCAGTTTCGTATACGCCGGTCTTTTAATCGTTCTACCAGAATACCCATCATCAACATATTCATCGAAAATATTCCATTGACGAGCATGACAATACAGGCGCAATTTGTCTAATTGGGCATCAAGAGAAAACCCTTCTTTTGCTTGATCCTCCGTTGAAACCCTTGTATAAATTGCAACTTGTTTAGCTTCAGCATGCATCCATCATCATTGAATTCAAAAGGTCCTTATAAGCGTAACGAAGTCTATTTTTTTAGAATGAAAACATCTAATAGTATGAATGTTATTCCGGCCATTATAGATTAATTAAAAGGATATGATTTTATGATTGAGCAAAAAAAAACAAAATTAGATGCAATTAATGAAGTGCAGAACCATCATCAAAAAATTATCGATGATCTTCTCAATATGAGCGTACATTTATCCGTAGAATCCTGTATTGAACAAGATATTTCACCTTTGAGAACACCAAATGACATCTATGCATACACCTTAAAACAGAACCTCAAAAAAACTAATGAACAACAGGTAAAAGAAGCACCACAAGACAAAGAACAATAAAATTTTTTATTTTTTATTACTTTTTAAATCATATTTATGAGTTTCTACGTTTAATCATATCATCAATATCTTCCTCAATCTGCGTAACAAACCGTTTAAATCCACCTGTACCAATAAAATATATGCCAATGATGGCCATAGTAATACCACCAAGAGTATCCATGGCCAAATCAACCATGGTATCAAATAAATCAACCTGTGAATGAAGATGGAACAAGTAATCACCAAGCCATTCAAACCATTCCCAAATGACGCCCATTGCCATCGTACCGATAACAGTTCCTATGGCTATTGCATATGGATGAATTTTAAACTCATCCCATTTTAAATCAACAAGGTACAACGACATAAAAATCAAAAACGCAACGATAAAACCACTGAAATAATGCGTAATCATATCAAAATTTGGAAACGTGAAATACACATTAAACATCTCACCGACACCCGTATGAAGAAATAATGCTAGTGTAATCATCAGATCAATTATACCTGGTAGTGTAAAAATACGAAGATACCGAAGAATTGTTGGAAGCAGGCTAAGAAACAAACTAACAGAACTGGTAATAATCCAAATCATATTTTGTTCGGGAATTGCAAGGAAAAAAAGCTGACAAGCAAAAATAATTTTGATACTATGGCTAATAATAAATGCTGCATGCTCATGAAGCTCAAGTTTTCTACCCATCACTCATCCACTGAATCTATATTGAATTCTCACGTTAAAAACCTGTCTATTTTCAGGGATTTTACTTCAATAACGTAATCATATCCTTTTTTTTAGTAATGAATTAAAAATAAGATACTATATTTATTTAGAAGAATTTCCATATTTTAATCTCATCAGAACAAGTAAACCCTTGTGTATCCGTTGCAACCACAGAGATGGTTTTCCTTCCAAAAGATGTTGTTGTATATTCAAATTGAAATGGGGCACTTGTATCATTTACAATGTTTTTACCATCAACAAACCATGAAACAGAAGAACTAGTACTTCCCTGATGAATCACATCCGCAGTACACGTGATATCGCCAAAAACAAGTGGGACAAAAAACGGAAACAAACGTGTATTATTAAAAAACAATCCGTTTTCTGGATGAGTGATATGTATATCAAAGAAGTTTGCGTCTCCAGGATGCAATGTTAAGGTGGGATCTCCACATATCGTAAGTCCATAATACCATTCCTTTTCCCATAATTCAAATGGTGCTTGTGCATCAAACCAACTCTGAAACGCAACACCAATAGAAGCTCCATTTCCAAGAGGCTCATAATAATCAAAGAAATTGAGCATACTACCACTTTTTGCTGATGCAACAGTAATCAATCCATATGTTGTATTAAAAATATAGGAGCCTGCAAGATAATTCTCATCAGTAAACCGACCTGGACCACAAGAAAACAGATTATAAAATAATACAGGAGGATCAGCTTGCTGAATAGTCTCAGAAAAAACCCAACCACCCTTATCAAAAAACAAACCAAGATCAAAGGGTGCACCATCACCAATGCCTACATCCCATAAAGCATTACCCGTTGTCATATTCTTCTTTGGAATAATAATTGATTCTCCATCTAAATAATCAATAGATAATCGACTGGTTTCATCCTCATTTTCATACACTCCATGAATTAACCAGTTCCCAATGTATGAAACAGGTTTTTGCACAGGTTCATACCTTAATCCTTTAACCTTTGATCCATTTTGATTCTGGAAATACGCGCAAAATCCATGGTTCCCCATCCATTCAGATACCTTTACAAGGAGATGATTCTCACCAGGCTGTAAGACAACATCAATTGTTGCCATATCAACTACAAGATCCCCATATCGATTATCACAAAAGATCTCTTCACCATTTAACCAACAACGAACTCCATCATCATAACCCAAAGATAATTGACAAGATTTCTGCTCATCAGATATCACTTTAACATAAGCATATGAGCAACCATAATCAACATCCCGATTCAATGCTTCTAAATTAATAATCGGAGATCCTGACTCATATAATGTCCATGAGCATCCACCCATTTCTTCACCCTCAATTGGTTCTATTGAAGCTTCATTTACATCTAAATAATTAGTATATAAATAATCATAAAAATAATCTGCACTATCCTGATGAAATCCATTCACAAGCCAACTTCTGATAAACGATTGAGCAGCTTCTACATCATCAGGATGGCCACTCTGATAGATTAAATCTGGAAATGAATGATAGGATGCATCAGTTATTTGAACAGAAAACTTATAATCCCATCCCTCCTGACTAACTTTACATAACAATTGATTCCAACCCTGATTCAAATGAATATCAACTCGATATTGATCTCGTTGATACCAACCATTATACTTATCTTTTTCAAACACACATTCTTGATTAACCCATACTTTTATTCCATCATCAACACCAAGTAATATTTTTGCATCACGATCACTAGGGCTATACACATAAACATGCGCATAGGAAACAGCTTGAGTTGGCCTTGTACTAAAATAATGTCCTCCAGGATATGAATGTGCGCATACCTGCATATAATGATGCTGTTGAGCAAGTTTCGATAAATAATCTGTAGAGTTCGTTGAAAAACCAAAATCATACCGACTAATATTTTGATCATAGACCTCTGAAAGATAAATATCCATATCATACCAATCTTCCTCAACGTATTCAACACCACGCCAAGGGGCAGTAAGTACACCTTTACGATAAAGATGAACTTTGTTAAAATACTCTTTTATCATCGTTTCTTCTGCATCCCATGCTAGACTTGAGGCGAATAATCGACCAATATATATCTCAGGATGCATATCACCGGATCCACTTGTATGAGCCTCATAAATCCCATCACTATTCTCATCAGCCCATTGTCCATCAAGATCCATATAGAATAGGTCGCAAGGAAAAACTGAAGCAGAAACCTCTACCCAAGCAGCAGGAATATCACCTATGAAAATAAACCCTTGAATACCTTGTTGATACTGTTCTATTAACCATTGTTTTATTGACTCAGGAGAACCACCCTGAACCGTTTCAAGAATGACTTGGTAACCATCTATTTGCAAATCATTTATATACACGTCTAATTCTGAAATAATAGAAGGATACAGAAAAGCATCAACAAGAATTCCAAATGTAAATGCAGTATTGCTCATCTCATAATACGGTAATGAAATAGTTTGAAAAGAAGCAGAAGAATATGGATACTTTTCACTATATTGATCAAAAGTACCAATAGTTACGCCTGGTGGAAACATCATCTGAAACTTACTAATATCCGGAGTAGGAATTATCCTGTCATCAATAGAAAATGTCGTAATATACTGATTTGATTGTACATTCTCTTCATCAAAATATAATGAGGTCTGATGAAAGGGCATGATAATAATGCTAATAAGTACTATATATCCTATTATAGTTGAAATGTAGATTTTCAAATAACTATCCCCTAATAAGTAATAATAAGATATTCTTATTTAAAAAAGATTCGATTAAAAATTCGTTCTAATACATCAAATCACATTCGCTTTGATATCTGATGAAGCACCGTTTGTTTGCTAGCAGTTTTCGAAATCAGCACTCGTCCTTCTTTTTTCCATGAACGAGAAGAATGCATCCGCTCTTTTTCAATAACTGGTTTTAATCCAAGTGATTTTGCCGCATTGGCAATTTGTTCCACTGTTGGTTTGTCTATGCAACTTTTCAATGGTAACCGTCTTCCGTTACATCGAGAAATCTGCTTATCAAAATATATTGGATAAATAATGAATTGATCATCTGAACGATATCCCATGATATCCTCTCAATATACTCATTATATGAGGCTATGCAATTAAGATAGCGTTAACTACACCTACTTGACCTGGGCGTGATGTTACTCGTGCTTTTCCAATAGAAGTATCGATGATTGCTCCCTTAGTAATAATGTTACGTCGAATGTAATTAATATTTGCAGGATTATCAAGAACCGTTTTTATTTCAGTTTTTGTTGTCTTGTTTGTTTTTGGATCTACAACATAGGCAATATCAACTGTTTTTGCAGTGATTTTTTGCTGATTGCCCCTGGTCCGTATTTTTTTCGTGCGATTTTCTCCAATGGTGATTAAATGAGTCTCTCGACCAATTTCAAATTTAAGTTTTCCACGATGAAATCGAATTCTTCTACCGGTTTTACTGCGTTGAGAGCTACCTTGCCACAATGCCATAGTATCACCGGAATGCTCCTCACATATATAAATTATATGTCTCTTAATAGGGATTATTAATAGTATATCTGCTCATTTTAATACATCTATTTTATATATCAATAAATTATTACCAAAGTAGTGAGGTGGATGCGTTAATATGTTTCAATCATCAAATATGGTTACAGATGAAAAAAGAATTTCAACAGGTCTTCCTGGATTGGATTCACTAATAGAAGGCGGATATCCAAAGGGTCATGTTATTTTATTATCTGGAACTCCTGGAACTGGAAAAACGATTGCATGCTTGCAATTTCTTTATGCAGGACTATCTTTAAATGAGTCTGTTTTATATATTTCAACTGATCAACCGATTCAACAATTAATTAACGAAGCAAAAACAATGAATATCGAATTAGAACAAGCGATGGATTCACAACAACTTCGATTTATCTATCTAACAAATCAAACAATGGACATGTATAAAAGTCTAGAGAAAGAATTAAAAGAACATCAGTATCAACGAATTATTATTGATTCACTTACACCTTTTTCTGAGCAACCAATATGGATGGTCCATGATGGCCAGGAACATATACCCTCAACTGGTGTATCAAGTACGAAGATACCGATTAATTCACCACAAGCACAACGTGCTCATATCAGATATCTTATTACACTATTAAAACAAACAGATGCAACTACTCTTGTCACATCAGAGATTCCAGAAGGATCTCGAGATCTTTCTAGAGATAGCATTTCGGAATTTCTTTCTGATGGAATAATTCTTCTAACTCTTGATACAACAATGGATAGAAGAATGCTAACGATTAGGAAAATGAGGGGAACAAGTCATAGCTTGAAAACTCAACAATTGGCCATTACAAAAAAAGGGATTTCCCTAAAATCCTAATGTACTCTCTCATCATATATCTTAAAAATTATCTTTTATTTTTTTTTTAACTTAATTAAATACAAGAGTTTTTAATAGAGAATTAAATACGGTTATCTGAGAAAGCCATTGGCTATGAAGTCGAAGAGTATTGTACAAAAAGGTGATTGGTAATGACGGAAGAAAGTGATGTAGATAACATTATTTTTATTGGAGCTAAAGCTCCTATGAATTATGTGATAGCAGTATTAACTGAGTTTAAATCAAATAATGAAGTGGTTATAAAAGCCCGTGGACGTGCTATAGGCAAAGCTGTAGAAGTCGCAGAATTAGTTCGAAAAAAATTCATGCAAGAAGTTGAAGTTATTGAAATAAAAATAGATTCAGAAAATATCATTGATGATAAAACAAATAAACCAATGGATATCCCTGCAATTGAGATTTACATTGCAAAACCTTCACAATAAATTGTAATCTTATAACAAAATAATTGGATATCAGTTACATTTTTTTTTCATTATTTAATATTAATATACTTCATCAGTGCAACCACTTGTTGTTCATATCCAATATGGTATATCAAAAAATATTTAAAAAAAATAAATATTACCTCTTTTACATTATAATTATAAAAATGAGGGGCTCAATGAAATCAACCACCTATGCAAGTTTAGTTACCATAGTCTTTGTAATTCACAGAGATCATATTGCAACATCTATCGATGGTGCACTTAGAGAAGTCGATGGTCTATGTGACCAACTCGGTTTAACCTGTGATCTCAGCCATATGACAAAATATCGCATTGTTAAGGATATGTTAGAAAATAATATTTTGATTACTCGAAAAACAAATAAAAATAAGAAACTCCGATTATCAAAAGCTATTAGAGATGTTTTGGAAAACTCCTAAAACATAGACAGCCATGTCGGTTTTTTTTGTCTTATCCTTTACTCCATTGTCGTTTTTTCTCAATCCAAGCATTATCAATTAAATCGCGAAATTCAATAGGAAGATTCGGTGTCTCATCATGAAATACACCGTTATCATCCTCCCACCATACTAATTTATCCATGGTCTCATTTGTATCTTTGTTTATAATGGTTGCCCATATCTCGGTTTTCTCTGACCCAGTTGCACCTTCTTTAATAACACGATCAATTTCAATTTTATAATCAGTCATACCATCAACAACTCCACAAGTACTACAATTCTAAAAAGAGATAGTTTTTAAAAAACCTTCCGATGTTCCCATATATAGAACCATATTCTATTTTCAGACATTTGGTGACGCGTTATGAACTATGGAGAAAATACAGATGCATATCAACATGCAGATGTATCAATTCATCAACTTGCTTCAAATTCTACACAGGGATCATTAGATATCACGATTTCTGCAATAAATATAATGCAACAATATATTGAATCAATTACCTGTCAATCTCTGACTGAATGTAAAACCTCAATAAAGCAATTATTAAAAAAGATTCAATCAGCACAACCATCAATGGCCTATATAATAGCATATGGTGAACATCTCTCATATATCCTTCAAAACCCTTTAGTCACTTCCTTAAAAACTTTTAAAGCACATATTACACTATTTCATAAAACATTTTTAAATGAATTAAACAATGCTCCATATAAAATTGCCACACACCTTGATTCTCTCATACCGCCACAAGCAATAATAACTACCTTCTCGAATTCATCTACTATTTCTATTATCCTGTCTGTATTGAAACAAAAAAGAAACGATTTTATTGTTTATTGTTCAGAAGCTAGACCAAAACAGGAAGGAACGATGTTTGCTGAATTTTTATGTAATAAAGGGATTTCAACAGTACTTATGACCGATGCAGAGCTTTTTTCTTGCGTAGAAGAAACAACAATTCTGCTCATTGGTGCCGATGCAGTATATCATAATGGTATCATTAATAAAATAAGTACAAAATCACTGGCTACACTTGCACATCTCAACCATATTCCTGTTTATGTTGCTTGTCATGATGAAAAAATCCTATCATATGATATGAAGGTTCCTCAAATACTTGATCAAAATTCTCAGGATATTGTCCACAAGCATCTAGATACGCTCTCAATTAGAAATCATTACTTCGATATCACTCCATTATCCGTTGTAACGCAGGTAATCACACAAAGTTCAGTATATACAATTGCAGAGATAATGTCAAAAATGAAACATAAATAAAAAATTATGAATGTAAAACACTTTTAATTAAGAAAGAACAGGATTGGATGACATACTATCGATTGATTGCTTGTTTTCGTAATAAAAATCCAATGAGGATTAATACCAATCCAATAAGAGATACCCATAAAGGAATGGTCTTATTATCACTTAACAACATATCAGTACCGGTTGCAATAATTAACATGAACCCAAAAATAACAAAGTAAACTGCAAATCGGGAATCCTTATTTGAACTCATACTATTCAATACTGCATCAAGTTATTGTCTATTATGCTTTTGCCTTTTTTTTTGTCCCTTCTCTTGGAATCTCACTCATAAAAATCATAATGAAAATATCTTGCCATAGAGCTAAAAAGACATTTCTTTATATGTCATGTATGGGTCATCAATCGGTGTTAACACATTATCAGAAGATAGTACAACAACATACACAAGCAAATTATCTTTTAACTAAAAAAATATCAGTATCTTATCACTCAAAACAGCCCTTACATGAACTATGGAACATACATAATGCAGCAACAAAACACCCAAAAATTAAACATTACCCTCCAAAACAATCTCTCTTAGATCTAAAAATCTTAATTGCAGATAAAATATTTACCAAATGTTGTTTTTGTTGCCATCGATGTCAAGTCAATCGAACACAATCAACTGGACTCTGCCAACAATTAGAACCATTGATCCCATCAATGTTTTGTCATCATGGAGAAGAAGAAATATTTGTTCCTTCGTTTACTATCTTTTTTTCAGGATGTAATTTTCACTGTACATTCTGTCAGAATTGGGATATTAGTCAGAACACAAAAGGACTAGAAATAACTCCTGAAAAATGTGCTGATTATCTAAATGGATTATCAAATACGACTATAAAAAATATCAATTGGGTTGGGGGAGAACCAACGCCGCATATTCCATTCATCTTAAAAATATTACAAATGATAGATAAGAACATTCCTCAGATTTGGAATTCTAATATGTATTGTAGTACTGAAACCCTCTTATTATTAGATGGTGTGATTGATGTCTATCTTACTGATTTTAAATTTGGGAATAATTCTTGTGCACACATCCTTGCTCAAGTACCACACTATGTTGAAACCATTCAGAGGAACCATCAAAGAGTAGAGAACTCTGCAGAATTTTTTATTAGGCATTTATAATACTTCCAGGCCATCTTAACTGTTGTACAAAACCAATCATTGATTGGATTGCAAAAAATATGTCTACCACACCGGTGCATCTGATGAGTCAATATTATCCAAGTTATAATAGTAAAAATGATGATTTTTTAAGAAGAAGATTAAGTGAAAAAGAAATAAATGAAATAATAGCTTATGCTAAGGATAAAAACATCTTATTGTATTAAAAAAAAATGTACTATTTATTTTTATGGTTAATTTTTGCAATAATGCCTAAATAAACAAACAATGAACAGGCAGTAATAAACAATCCTATTGACATCAGTATAAATATTGCATTAAATCCATACAATCCTTTTGACCATCCAATAATACCTGCTACAGGACTTCCTATGAGAACAATTAAGGAACGAAATATACCGATTTTTGTTCCTGCAGTTTTTTTCTCCCATAAATCCATTAAATATGATGTACGAACTGGGTAAAACGCTCCAGTTTGAGAAAACACAAATGTAGCAATGACCAATCCAATTAGTGAGGTTTCGATAGTCAAAAAGAACAGGGAAACACCCGCCATCAATGTTAAAAGACCCATGATGAAGATATGATTCATTTTATCTGAAAGACGTCCAATGAACGGTTTAAATAAAAGACTTCCAGAGAGCATGATAGAAAAAAGTATGCCAGCAATTTCAGGGCTAAATCCTTTTACTTGCTGAATATATGTAGGAAACCAAGATAGTAACCCCATCCAGGCAAAAGTGATTACTATATTAATAATAAACATAAATAATGTATTTTTTTCAAAAAAAGCCTGAAGACCCATTCTTAGCTGCGCGGTCTGTCGTTGTTTTACAGGTTCAATTAATGTTTCTTTTACATAAAATAAGAATAATATGCTTAATATTACTCCAAAAATACCCCATATTAAAAAAACACTTCTCCATCCAATACTATATGCAATGAAGGGAAGCACAACTGGCGCTAAGCCTGAAAGACTACCGATGGAAGAATGAATTCCTAATGCTTGCCCCTTTCGAGGGCCAAACAATTCAGCAATCATCGTGAAACTTGGTGCTGGAAGAATACCCGAAGCAAATCCCATAAAAGAAAACGTCAGAAGGATTGATAAAAAATTCCAATTAATTGCCATAAAAAAACTTGCAAAAGTAAAACATATCAAGGAGATAACAATAATACGCTTTCTCCCCTTTACATCAGACCATGCTCCACCAGGATACTGCATAATACCATACAGTAACCACATACTTGAGAGAGCAATCCCTGCTTCAACATCAGTGATTCCTACCTCATTAACGATTTGAACTAAAAGAGTGGAAGGAGTTATCCTTCCTACAAAGGTTAAAAGCCATGCAAATGAAATCAAAAGAAGCGCAATATTCCTGGCTTTTTTCATCACACGAGGCATCAAAAGGACCTATAAAAACAATTCCCTGTAGTTACGATCATACATAGATGTTCTTAACTATATTACATCAACTATGGAAAAGTATAAGTGCATTAACTTAGATATCATACATTGTGTGAGGATGTACCAGATGAATAAAAGTAATATTGGTATGAATGCGGGTAAGATTTGGAATACCCTTCATGATAACGGTGCACTTACGAAACATCAAATTCTCCAACAAACACAAATCTCTCCTGAAGCATTTCACGCAGCTGTTGGATGGCTTGCTCGAGAAAGTAAAATAAAACGTGATGGAGAACTCTATACCCTTGATAAGACAAATCTTTCAGAGACTATTGCTCCAAATGCTGAAAAACTTATGCATATCATTAGGGATATTTCATCGACAATATCTCAACTTCATAAAGTTACCAATATGGCGGATGATGAAGTCAATGAGGCAATAGGGTGGTTATCTAGAGAGGGAAAACTTGATCTTTCAATTCCACAGACTGGAGTGTCCCACTCAGAAGATGCTGTAAAAATCCAGCGATTACAAGAAGATATGAAATCACTTTATGATGATCTTATTGCAAGAAATGAGATCATTTCAGAACTTACTACTCAATTAACCATTGCACAAACAAATATTATGAATCAGTCAGCTATTATTGAATCACTTCATGGTAATGAGTCAAAACATATTAAATCAAATCAGACAGAGCCTTCAAGACTTAAAGATGCAAATGAACGAATATGCCTGCTTACTGAGGAAATTGAATCATTAAATCATGAACTCATCGCTAGAAATGAAATCATTAATGAAATCACAAAACAACTCACAGATTCTCAGCTCATGCTCATGCAACAAACAGATACCATTGATCATCTTGCAGATCATATAGTTA
>Ga0180430_10001932_pt1 | contig 19419 bp, 16 predicted proteins | sample SS_ome_9_FD_132999 | JGI IMG/M metagenome (GOLD analysis project Ga0180430, IMG submission 132999) | Hypersaline lake sediment archaeal communities from the Salton Sea, California, USA - SS_1_S_2 metaG | ecosystem: Environmental > Aquatic > Non-marine Saline and Alkaline > Hypersaline >... | reverse complement strand
GGCCGAGTACCTCGTCGGCGCCGCGACGAAGGGCGCGCTCGGCTCGATCAACGCGGCGGTCGACTGCTGCAACGCGGCGAGCCTGCACGGTGGACTCTCGATCAGCGTCGTCGACCTCGCGCGCGCGTCGCAGCCGCTGCGCATCGGGATCGCGGCGCCGGACACGCGCTACGTGTTCAACCCGTCGGGCCAGGAGATCGACGTGAGCGGTCTTCTGTGCCTGTTCGACGCCGACGGTCCGTGCGCGAACGCCGTGAAGGACGCGCAGCGCACGAAGACCGACGGGACGACCACGCGCACGCTGTCGGTGGTCTGGGGCACGAACGCCTTGCCCGGCCGCACGGCCGAGCTCGCGCGTTGGTACCGCGACCTGCTCGAGGCCGAGGGCGCGACGACGCGCGCCCTCGAGCTCTGAGCCGGATCGACTCAGGCGTCCAGCGCCTGTTCGATCGCCGCGACCACTTCGCTGCTGTCGGGCTTGGTCGTCGGCGCGAAGAAGGCGAGCACCGTCCCGTCGCGTGCGACGAGGTACTTGCCGAAGTTCCAGCCCGGCAGCGAGCCGGTGGCCTTGCCGAGGAACGCGAAGACCTCGGACTGGTTCTCACCCTCCTTCACGCCCGACTTCTCGAACAGCGGGAAGCTGACGTCGAAGCGCTCCGTGCAGAAGGTGCGGATCTCGCCCGCCGTGTCGAACTCCTGGCCGCCGAAGTCGCCGCTCGGGAAGCCGAGCACGCTGAAGCCGCGCTCGCCGAAGGTGCGGTGCAGTTGCTCGAGGCCTTCGTACTGCGGCGTGAGGCCGCACTGACTCGCGGTGTTGACGACCAGCGTCACCTTGCCCTCGTACGCGGAGAGCGGAACGGCCTCGCCCTCGAGCGAGGTGACTTCGAGCGCGTAGAAGCTCTGGGTGGCCACGGTGTCGTCCTTCTCGACGGAGTCGGTGGTGAGGGCGCCGCAACCGGCGACGAAGGGGGCGAGCAGGAGCGCACCGCAGCGGCGCAGGGTTCGGATCAGGGGCATGGCGAATGGTCGGGTGGGAGGACGGAGGCGTGCGCGACGCGCGCGAGTCAGCCCTTCGCCCGTCGATCAGGCGACGGATGCGGCGAGGCCGGTTCCGTCGAGCTGCTCGCGGAGTCGCTTGAGACCGCGGCGCGCGTGGGTCTTCACCGTACCGAGCGGCATGTGCAGCGCCTCGGCGATCTGGCTGTGCGACTGCCCCTTGAAGAAGCACATCTCGATCACGCGGCGCTGGATCGGGCGCAGCGTCCCGAGGTGGACCTCGAGCGCGGTGCGCTCGTCCTGGCGCTCGACCGCGGCGAGGCCGGCGTCGCGGTTGGACGGATCGGGGCCGAGGTCGGTCTGGGACGCGCTCTCGAGCGCCGGCTCGGCGTCCTCGAAGCGCAGACGGGCCTGGGCGCGGCGGTGCCGGTCGATGCAGCGGCGGTGCGCGATCGTGCCGACGAAGGTGGACTCCGAACCCATGGCCGGGTCGAAGCGCGCGGCCGTCCGCCACAGGTCGATGAAGATCTCCTGGACCGCGTCCTCCGCCTCGGTGCGGTCGTGGTGGTGGCGGCGCGCGATGCTCCAGACCAGGGGGCCCCAGGCCTCGAGGGCCGCCTCGACCGCGTCGGCCTCGCCGCGGCCGACCCGCTGGAGGAGGGTCGGCTCGTCGTCGGTGGACGCGGTCGGGGCCGGCGCTGCGGCCGGCGAGGGGAGAGCGGACGAACGCGGCGCGGCCTGCTGGACCGGGCGCGTGGCGTCGACGGAGCGAACGGCGGGGCGCGGGCGGGTCGTGGCGGTGGTCATGGTCGGTTCGGGTCGGACGGTGCGCGGCGCGGCGCGCGGGGTGGCCCCGGGAGGGGCTTCAGGGGCGGGCACGGCCGAGTGGCTCGGAGCTGGGCCCGCCTGGGGCGTCTGCGGCCCCCCTCGGGCGTCTGCGGGTGGGGGACCCGCTCGCCCGTGCTTCGACCGGATCCTAGGCGAGATGGCGTCTGTCCAGGGATTTTTCGGGACGGAATCGGGGCGGGCGGATGCGCTGGAAGATGCTGGATGCTCGTAAGCTGTTATCCATCATTTGCTTAGGTTTATTGGTGGCTCCTGGCGCGCGCGTCGCGAAGTCTGGACAACGCGTGTCGCCCCTCGGAGCTGTCCAGGTCTTTTCGCGGCCTGGGGATGGCCCCGGTCCGGCGGGGCTCCGGTCCGACGGGACGGAAGGGGCCTCGTGGCGAGACGCTCGGCCACGACGCCTCGCCACGACCGGGGACCGCGCTCGATCGGGGCGGGCGTCCGAGCACCGAGCTGGCCTTCCGCTCCGACGGGTCAGCCAACGAACGGGTCCATCCGACGAACGGGCCCACCCAACGAACGGGCCCCGCTCGCGCCGGGGCGCGGGCGGGGCCCGTTCGTGTCGCGGTGGCCGGTCGACCCGGCCCTCGCGTGCTCGACTCAGTTCGGGAGCACGACCGACTCGAGCACGTGCACGGTGGCGTTCGTGCTCTCCACGTCGTTGCCGGTGAGGGCCGCGCCGCCCACGTGGATGCGGCCGTCGATCACGCGCACGGGCAGGCGCTCACCCGCGAGGGTCTCGACGGTGCCGAACGCCGCGAGCTCGAGCGCCGAGTAGCGGCCCGGGATCACGTGCAGCTTCAGCACGTTCTGGAGCTTGGCCTGGTTGTCCGGCTCGAGCAGCGAGCCGAGCAGCCCCTGGTCGAGCGCCGCGAACGCGTCGTCGGTCGGCGCGAGGATCGTGAGCGGCGTGTCGCCGTTGATCGCGTCGACGAGGTCGGCCGCGCGCACCGCGGTCAGGAGCGTGCCGAAGGCGCCGGCGTTCGAGGCGACGGTGACCACGTCCTCGGTCGCGGGCAGCAGGACGGTGTCGAGCACGTGGACGATGCCGTTGTCGGCCTCCACGTCCGCCGCGACGACCTTCGCGCCGCCGACGAACACGCCGTCCGCGCGGTTCTCGACGACGAGGCGCTGGCCGCACAGCGTGCGCAGCTCGGTCTCGCGCATCACGTCCGCGGCGGTGACGCGGCCGGGGACCACGTGGAAGCCGAGGACTTCGCGCAGGGTGTCCAGGTTCTCGGGCTTCAGCAGCGTGTCGACGGTGCCGGACTCGAGCGCACCGAAGGCGGCGTCGGTCGGCGCGAACACGGTCAGCTCGTCCGAGCCGCTCAGCGCGTCGACGAAGCCGGCCGCCTTCACGGCGGCGACGAGCGTCTCGTGCTGGCCGGTTCCGACGGCGATGTCGACGATGGTCTTCGACTGCGCGGCCGGATCGACGGCCGTGGCGGTCGAACGATCGACGAGCGCGACGGTCGCGAGGGCGGCTGCGGCGAAGGCGGGGAGCGAGAGGGTGATGATGCGGTTCATGGGTCGTGGTTCGGTCTCCGTGCCGTTCGCCAGCAGTGGGCGCGGCACGCGGTCGACGATGGCGGTGATCGCTCGTCCGCGAGGGGGGACGCGAGCGCGAGCGCGAAGCGGGTCGGATCGATGTCCGAGTTCCCGGGTCGCTGCGGCTTTCGCCCGCCGAGGCGTCGGCGGATGCGCGCGAATCGCGGACGCGTGGCGAACGCGGACCGGCGCCGAGGGTCGCGACCGCGGTCGGACCCACCCCGCGGCGCGCGATCGGGGCGTGCGGTCGGGGCGCGAACGGGGAGTCGGCAGCGAATGCGCGGGCGGCGACCGGCGCTCTGGCGGCGCTCGAGCGGGGCGGGTTCCGACCCCCGTTCCCGCGCGACGCGCCCGCGAGCGCCGCTCACGCGGACCCGCGCGGCTCGATTTCCCGCCGGCCGAGTGGATCCTGTTACAAACGCAATGCGAAGGCCTGCGCCTCAGGCCCACCCGAAGACCGTGTTCCAGGACGATCCAGAGACCCCGCAGGCGCCGCTCCCCGAGCCGGATCCGGACCGCTCGGAGGTCGCCGAGGACGCCGGCGGCGAGGATGTCGGCGGCGAGGGAGTGCGCAGCGACGACGACGCGGCGACCCTCTCGGTCGGACGCGTCGCGCGCGAGACCGGGATCTCCGCGGAAACGCTGCGAATCTGGGAGCGACGCTACGGACGGCCCGTGGCGACGCGCCTGCCGTCGGGACACCGGCGCTATTCGCGCGCGCAGGTGGTCTGGCTGCGACGCGTGGCCGAAGCCGTCGCGCGCGGCGTGCGCGCCTCGATCGCGGTGCGCGCGAGCGAAGTCGAACTCGACGAACTGGTGCGCGACGACGAGCCCGAGCGCGACGAGCGCTGGCTGCAGCGCGCGATGGCGCGAATCGCGGACCTCGATCCCGACGGACTCGAACGCGTGCTGCTCGACGGGCGCGACGACCTCGACGTGGTCACCTGGCTCCGCCTTCGCGTCGGCGTCCTCGTGCGCGAAGTGGGATCGCGCTGGGCCTCCGGTGAGATCGACATCCGCCACGAACACATGGCGACCGATCGCATCGCGCACGTGCTGCGACGGGAGAGCGATCGTTTCACGCCGCAGTCGACCGCGCCGCTGCTCCTGCTCGCGACGCTCCCCGGCGAGCAACACGGGCTGGGCCTGCTCATGGCCGAGCTCGTGGCGCTGCAGTGTTCCTGGCGCACGGCGCACCTGGGTCCGAACACGCCGGCCGAGGACATCGCGAAGACCGCGCTCGACCTCGGTGCACGGGCCGTCGGCCTCTCCGTCTCGCTGTCGACGCGCGGCATCGAGTCGCACGATCGCGTGATCGAACTGCGCGAGCGACTGACCGACGGCGTCGACGTCCTGCTCGGCGGCGAGGGCGCGCGCTCCGGCCGACGGCTGCCGCGCGGCGTGCACGTGCTCGCGAGCCTGCGCGACGCGTCGCAGTGGTTCGCGGTGCGCGGCTGATCGAACGCCGACGACGCGGTCCGTCGTCGACAGCGCGCTTCGTGAACACCGCGCTTCGTGAACACCGCGCGCGACGCGTCCCGAGCAACGGCGACCGCGCGCGACGCGCGACTTTCCACGGCTTTCTCCGCCACCGCGGGCCGCCCGGACGGTCTCGCTCCTGGACCCGTTCGAGGAGGGGGGCGTGCAGGAACGAGAGAGGACGGTCGGCCGATGGGCCGGTGCGGTGGCGGTCGTGGTGCTGGTGGCGGTCGCGGCAGCGATCTGGTCGGGACGGGGCGAGCGCGCGGCCGCGCGCGTCGAGGCCCGGGGTGAGGAGGCGAGCGGCGAACCGATCGCGTCCGTGCCGCTCGCGCGGGACGGGGCCGCGCCGCGACGCGCGGTCGCGGGCGAGGCGCCGCCGCTTCGGCCGACGGTGCGCGCGGGTCTCGAGGCGCGGCTGACGGCGCTCGCGCGCGCGGAGACCGCGCTCGCGCGGGGGCAGGAGCCCGACGCGGCGCGAGCGCGCCTCGAGGAGGTCGTGGTCGAGCTGTGCCGGACACCGGACGCGCTCGCGTCGATCGGCGCGGTGCGCGCGCGGGTCGCGGCGCGCGACGAAGGTGTCGCGCGCGAAGAGGGCGCCGCCGACGAAGCGCTGCGATCCCTGCGCTACGGCGCGGTGCGCGGCTTCTACTGGGTCGTGCAGGACCGGGAGCGCTCGGGCGACGGCGCGCTGGTGCGCGCCGCGGTGTTCGAGGCCGTCGATCATCTGGCGCAGCTCGAGCTGGGGACGGCGACCTTCCTGTGCGACTGCCTCGTCGCGCTCGTCGAGGATCGCGCGATCGCGCCGCCCGACGCGCTGCTCGAGCGGTTGATCGAGCGACGCTTGCGCACGCCCGAGCGGGCGAACCTGTTCGACCGCGTGCTGATGGCGGTGGCGCAGGGGCTCGACGAGGACGCGCGGTTCGCGCTGTCGAAGTGGCTCGTGAGCGATCCGAGCGACGCCGACGCCGTGGCGGCGAGCCTCGCCGGGTTCTTCGACGCGGGGCGCGTGGCCCTGGGGATGGAGGTGGCGCGCGACGCCTTCGCGCGCGGCGACCACGCGGCGCGCACGCTCGTCGCCGAGGCCGTGGCGCGGCGCGCTCCCGCGGACGACGCGGCGGCGTTCCTCGTCGAGCGCGCCGACGGACTCCAGGCCGCGATCGGGGCCTGGGCCGAGTTGGGGGCGCGCGACGGCGGGACGGAGGCGCTGCAGGTGGCCTACGACGGTCTGCGCGCGCTCGAGGAGAACGCGACCGGACGACGCCTCGCGGTGATGGCGATGGGCGCGGCCGAGCCCGAGGACCTGCGCTGGATCGCGCGCGACGACCCGGACCCGCACGTGCGCGGTCAGGCGTTCTTGACGCTCACGACGCGCGGCGGGCCGATCGACGGCGCCGACCTGGACACGGCGGTCGAGCTGCTGGACGGTCTGGACGCGCACGCGTTCGGCAGCGCGGCGGCGGGTGCGCGCAACCTGCTGCGACGCGCGGCGCGCGGCGGCCGCACCGACGAACGCGTCCGCCTCGTCGAGGCGCTGCGCGCGGCGGCGCTCGATCCGTCCAAGACGCCGCGTGCGCGCCGGGAGGCGCTGCGCTCGCTCGACGGCTGGATCGACGACGCCGAGCGGCAGTGGCTCGAGGACGACATCGCGGGCGAGTGACGAAGGGGGCGGGCTGTTCGGGCGGCGCACGTCGCGCCGTCGGCGGCCCGCGACGAAGGAGGACGCTATGGAGACGAAGAAGGGAACGGTCGTGCTGGCGGGACTGACGGCGGTCGCGCTCGCGGTCGGCGCCGATCGACTGCGCGCCGACGACGGGTGCAGCTACCGCATGCCGGCTTGGAACCAGGCGCAGGTGCGCGTCGACGGCGGCTACGAACGCTGCGGGCTCGGGCTGCAGATCTTCGGGATCGGTGGCGCGATCCTGGGCGAGAAGTGCCCGCGGCACGAGATCGCGATCCCGCCGCACACCTACTGCGTGGGCAGCGACACGGCGGCGCTCGACTGCGTCGTCGATCACTGGGCCGTGGTGCAGCGGCGCTCGTGCGACTGCGACGGCCTCGTGATCCCGCTGATCGAAACGGGGATCCCGACCAAGTGCGTGTGTTCGGACTGGGTCGAGTTCGGTCAGGTCCCCGTGCACGTGGCGGTGCGCTGCGACGGGCCGGTGACCGGCGACGGCGCGGAGCCGGGAGCGCGCGAGTCGGGCGCGGGTTCGGACGGTCGCGATCCGCGTCGACGCCCGGGCACGGAGTGACGGCGCAGAATGACGGCGCAGAGTGACGACGGTGCGTGACGACGCGGCGTCACGGCGAAGTCGCGGCGGCGCGCGGCCGTGGTCCGGGCGGCGGGGCTCCGACCGGTGGAGCGGTCAGAGCTCGCAGAGCGCCCGGGCCGCGGCGTCGAGCCCGTCGCGGTTCTCGCGGTTCACGGCTTCGACGCCGGTCTCGTACGCGGCGAGGACCGCGTCGGAGTAGGCCGTGCGGTCGAAGCCGTGCTCGCCGCGGAAGTCCTTGATGAAGTGGTTGCGCTTGCGGTCGAGGCCGTCCTGGCGCTTGACCCAGGCGCGCACGGTCGCGCGCGCGGACTCGGTGCGCGCGGCGTCGAGCCCGTCCGGCCAGAGCGTCGCGGCGGCGTCGCGCGCCTCGTCCGCGGCGCCCGCGCCGAGCACGCCCACGTCGAGGTTCGGGCCGACGCCCAGGCCGCAGTTGCCCGCGTCGTCGCTCGTCGATCCGGCGAGCACGGCGCCCGCCTTGCCCGAGCGCGAGGCGTACACGGCTTCCATCAACAGGCGGCGCGCCGCTGCGAGGCGCGGGTCGGTGCTCTCGTCGGTCATGGGGCCGTGATCCTAGGACATGGGCCGCCGCCGAGCCGGGCGGAGCGCGCGGCAGGTGACCGGTACGGTGCCTGACCCCCCGGTCGGTCATCGGGGCCGCCGCGCAGCGCGCGGCGGCCCCGATGACCGACCGGGGGGTCAGGCACCGTACCGGTCACCTGCCACCCGTCAGGCGCCCTTGCGCTGCAGCTCGCGCAGGCGGCGGTGGTAGGCCGCGCCGAGGTTGTTGCGCGTGATCATGCCGACGACGCGACCCGACCCGGGTCCGTCGACGACGGGCAGCGCGTGGACCGACAGCTCGTTCATCGCGCGCAGGGCGTCGTTGAGCGAGTCATTGCGCGTCACGCGCACCGGGTGGTCGACCATGAAGTCGCGCACGAGCACCAGGTGGTGCACGTCGGTCTCGAGGAAGATCCGCCGCACGTCGGAGAGGGAGAAGATCCCTACGAGCTCCTCCGCGTCGTCGAGCACGGGGAAGTAGCTGCCCTGGGCCGTGCTGATGACGTCGAGCGCCGTGCGCAGCGTCGCGTTCTGCGAGACCATCGTCGGGAGCTGGTCGTCCTCGACCACGTCGCGCACGTGCATCGCCTCGAGCACGTCGACCACGAAGTCGCCCGCGTGCGCCGGCGAGTCGATTGGGGAGTCGACCTGGGTCTCGTAGATGCTCCAGCCGTGCGCCAGCACCAGGTGGATCACCGACACGAGCATGAGCGGCGCGAGCAGGTTGTAGCTGCCGGTCATCTCGCAGACCATCACGACCGCGGACACCGGCGTCTTCGCCACGCCGGCGAAGAAGCCGCCCATGCCGACGAGCGCGAAGCAGGCGGGGTTGCTCGGGAGCGCGGGGAACAGGTCGACGGCGACGCCGCCGACGAGCGCGCCCACGAGCGCCCCGATCGCCAGCGATGGGGCGAAGACACCGCCCGAGCCGCCCGACCCGATCGTGAACGAGGTGGCGAGGATCTTGGCGACGATCAGGACCCCGAGGGCGGCGATGCCGATCTCGCCGAAGATCGCGCCCTTCATCAGCTCGTAGCCGCCGAACAGCACGCCGTGGTCGCCGCTCACGCCGGTCGTCGCCAGCGCCAGCGCGCCGAGCAGCAGGCCGCCCGTGCCGGCGCGCAGCGCCAGCGGCCAGCGCCGCAGCCCGTGGAAGAAGCGCGCGATGCCCTGGAAGCCGCGCACCCAGATCCACCCGACGAAGGCGCAGACGATCGCGAGCACCAGGTAGGCGGGCAGTTCGACCGGGCCCTGGAACACGAGGCTGCGCGTGAAGTCCGGATCCATCGGGATCGCGCGCGTGTGCCCCGTGATCGAGGTGAAGGTCGTGTACGCGAGGATCGACGAGACGATGCAGGGGATGATCGCCTCGCCCTCGAACTCGGCCTTGCGGTAGAGCACCTCCGGCGCGAAGAGCGCGCCGCCGAGCGGAGCGGTGAACAGGGCGCCGACGCCCGCGCTCGCGCCGGCGAGCAGGAAGATGCGCCGGTCGCGCTCGGACTGCGACAGGGCGTCGGAGGTCGCGCTGCCGATGCCGCTGCCGATCTGCGCGACGGGCCCCTCCTGTCCGGCCGAGCCGCCGGTGCCGATCGTGATGGCGGAGCACAGCGCCTTGATCGCGATGACGCGCCGCCGCACCGAGCCGCCGAGGCGGTGGAAGGCGTGGATGAGGCGCTCGGTGCCGTGGCCCTCGGCTTCCGGCGCGTACTTCTGCGTCAGCCAGCCGACGACGAGCCCGCCGAGCGTGGGGACGAGCAGGATCCACAGGTTGCTCGTCGCGAACGCCGCGAAGCCCTCGCCGTCGAGGTCGAGCGGATCGCGGACGAGGTGCTCGCCGATCGCGTCGGTGAGCCAGTCGAAGGCCACCGCCGCGAGTCCGCCGAGGATGCCGACGACGGTGGCGATGCCGACCGCGCGCCCGAAGTAACCGAGCTGCCCCGAGCTCCCGCCGGTCCTCCTGCGCCACAGGCGGCGAGCGAGGAGGGGAAGACGGCGGACCATGGCGGAGGAGTATAGGAGTGGTGGCGGGCGCGAGAGGGGTGCGAGGTAGGGCCACTCGCGCGAGGAAGAAGGAAGAAGGGCACAGAGGCGCGCCCTTCGGGCGCTACACAGAGCCGGCGCTGCGCGCCGGAGAGGACCACAGAGGTGGAGCGCTTCGCGCTCCACGAGGACGCGCGCGCTCCGCTCGCGCGGGAACCGGGCAGGAGATCGCGAAGTCGGACGGGTGACGCCGACCCCGACCCGAAGTCGTTGCAGCGGTCCGGTGCGTCTCGTCCGCGGTGGGCTTCCAGCGGGCGCTCCGCGCCCGCCCCGAGTCTTCTTCGCCGAGGGCGAAGCGCTCGGCTCTCTGTGGCCCTCTCCGGCGCGCAGCGCCGGCTCTGTGTAGCGCCCGAAGGGCGCGCCTCTGTGCCCTTCTTCTTTCCTCGAGCCCGGGCGTGCCCCTCGACCACCTACCCCACCTTCGCCCGCTCCACCTTGAGCGGCGCACCGAGATCGTCGCTCAACGAATACCGCAACCGCTCCGCCGGCTTCCCCGTCAACTTCGCGAGCTTCGCCAATTCCGCCTCGAGCTCCGCCCGCTCCGCCTCCACACCCGCCACCTGCAGCGCCACGAACCGATCGTCGTCCAGCCGCGCCAACGCCGGCACGCCCGCGCCGTCGTGCCGCCCCGACTCGACCACCTCGGCCCCGAACAGATCGCCCGCCTGCAGCGCCACGTGCTCGAGCGCGAAGTCGACCACCGCGTCGTGGAACAGCCGCTCGAAGTCGGGCACCACGTGCTCGGTCAGCACGCGCTCGCCGCGCCCCGCCTCGATCAACGACAGGTGCGGCTGCACGTGGCGGAAGTGGAACGACAGGAAGCGATCGGCGATCCGGTAGCGGCCCTTCCTCGACCGCAGCGGATCGGGATCGGTCAGCGGCACCGAGCGCCGCACGAGCCCGAGCTCGCGCAGCGTCGACAGGTACTTGTTCGCCGTCGTCGAGTCGACGCCCACCTCGGCCGCGATGTCGCCCACGCGGTCGAGCCCCTTCGCCACCGCGCCGAGCAGCGAGTTGTAGGTGGCGGGCTGGTGGAACTCGCTCTTGAGCAGGAACTGCACCTCGTCGAACAGGTAGCCCTCCGGCCGCAGGATCTCGCGCCCGAGGTTCGTGACCAGGTCGACGCGCTGGTCGAAGCGCCGCAGGTACGCCGGCATGCCGCCGACGATCGCGTAGGCGAGCACGCGCTGACGCAGGTCCCAGTCACCGAAGAAGCGCAGCGACTCCGCCGGCGTCAGCGGCTCGAGGCGGCGCTGTGCCGTGCGCCGTCCGAAGAGCGGCGAGCGTTCCGCCAGCACCTCGCGCTCCATGAACGACACCTGGCTGCCGCACAGCACGAGCATGAGCGAGCTCTTCTTGCCGCGCGTGTCCCAGAACTTCTGCAGCTGGCTCGGCAGGCCCTTGTTCGCCTCGCACAGGTACGGGAACTCGTCGAGCACGACCACGAGGCGCTCGTCGCCCGCGCGGTCCGCCGCGAACGCGAGCGCGGCCGGCCAGTCGCCGAACGACACGGTCTGCGCGAGCGGGTCGTCGAGGCACTCGGCCGTCGCTTGCGCGAACGCGGCGAGGTTGTCCTTCTCGCGCACCTGCGCGGCGAGGAAGTAGACGGCGCGGCGCCCTTCGCAGAAGCGCTGGAGCAGCTCGGTCTTCCCGACCCGCCGCCGGCCGTAGAGCACGAAGAACTCGGGCCGCCCGGAGCCCGCGAGCTCGGCCAGGACGCCGAGCTCGCGGGCGCGGCCGATGAACGGGTCGTCGGGGGGCGAAGCGGACGAGGCCGAGGCCGAAGTGGGGGCGGAGCGGGCGGGACCGGTCCCGGACGGGTCGCTGGTGGGGGTACTCATGGCGCCTCGTACTATACGGAAGCGTATGATACGCGATCGTTTTGTACGGGCGTAGGTCCCGGTCCGAGGACGGTCAGGGCCCGGATGCTCGTCCGACGGGCCCGTGCGCCCGGGCGGTTCCGTGTCGACCCTCGATCGCGCGGGCGCCGGACGGATCGGTCGCAGCAGCCCCGGCCCGCGATCCCCGCGGCCGAGCGCCGGGATGCCGAGACGGCCGGGCAGCGGCGGGCGCGCCCGGTTCGGGAGCGGTCGGAGCGCCCGGGCCGCGCCGCCATCCGGTGCTCGGGCCGGGTGCTCACGGAGCAGCGGGCGCCGGCGACCCCGGCGGACGCGGGTGCTAGCCCGCCCTCGCCCCGTCCCGTTCCGACCGCTCCCGAGCGCTCGGTCGGCGTTCTCCTCGGAAGCTGCGAGGTCACCGGCGTCCGCGTCGTCCGTCGTCGCGTTCGCCTCCCGGCCCCATCCCTCGCTCGACCCGGGCCTCAGCCGACCCGGCCCACCCCCGACCCCCTCGGGCGCTCCGCCCGATTCGTAGACTGGCCGTCCGCGTCCCTCTCGCGACGCCCTGGCCCGCCCGCCGTCCCGACCCCGACCGCGCCCGCGCACCACGAAGCGCGGCGCATCGACTCGCACTCGATCTCCATGCGACCCGTGACCCGCGTCCTCGCTTCCGCCCGCCCCGTTCCGTCCGTCGCGCTGCCCCGCCTGCTCGGGCTGGTGGTCCTGCTGCTCGCCGGCTGGACCCTGCTCGCCCCGGCGGCCCTGGCCCAGGCCGGCGGCTACCGCTCGACCGAGCTCGAGACCATCGGCGTCGAGCTGAAGGTGCCGCGCAACTACGACGCGATCCCGGTCGACCCGCTCGAGGAGTGGGTCACGCACCAGTGGGTCTTCCAGCGCAAGAAGATGCGCGAGCCGGAGAAGGACGAGTGGGGCAACGAGTTCCCCGAGCCGTACCTGCCGAAGATCGAGCTCGTGTGGATCGACTACGTGCCGGACGAGCGGCCGACCACGGGCGGTGATGGCGGTCCGCCCCCGGCGCCCGGCGCGCGCGACGAGCGCCCGGTCGTGCGCAGCAAGCCGATCAACTCGATCGAGCGCTACCTGCAGCGCGTGCGCGGCGACGTCTTCGAGCTCGCGAACCCCGAGGAGCAGAAGGAGATCGACGACGACCACACGGCGACGATGTACGAGCTGCACCCCGGCCCGAACGCGCGCAACATGACGGGCTTCAAGGGCTGGTGCTACGTGATCAAGAGCCCCAAGCGCACGATCGCGTTCATCGGCACCTGCGAGGAGCCGGAGTACGACGACCACAGCGACGTCTGGGAGGAGATGGCGTCGAGCGTCGAGTTCTTCGTCCCCGAGGGCAAGGACATCGAGAAGCTGCGCAAGTACTACGAGCGCCGCCCCGAGTACATCGACCCCGAGTACCGCATCCAGATCATCAGCGACCTCGTTCGCGGCTGGGAGTACAAGGACACCGAGAACTACATCTTCATCTTCCGCGACAACCTCGAGAAGAGCCCGCTCCTGCGCCGGCTCATGACCGACATCGAGGCGATCCGCGAGGTGTACCTCGAGCTCTTCCCGCCGGCCCACCCGGTGACCGCCGTGTCGACGGTGCGCATCTGCAAGGACCTCGCCGAGTACCACCTCTACGGCGGACCGCAGGGCTCGGGTGGGTACTGGAACTCGGCTGCCGAGGAGCTCGTGTTCTTCGACTACGAGGACACGGACGGAAAGGGATCGGGCACCGAGGACACGCTAATCGTCCTCTACCACGAGGCCTTCCACCAGTACATCTACTACTCGACCGGGGAGCTCGCTCCGCACTCCTGGTACAACGAGGGCACGGGTGACTACTTCTCGGGCGCGCTCATCAAGGGCGGCAAGTACAAGAAGATGCAGGTCAACACCTGGCGGATCGAGTTCATCCAGCAGGCGATCCGCGACAAGAAGTACGTGCCGTGGCGTGAGATCACCAGCTACAGCCAGGCCGAGTACTACCGTCGCGCCGGCCTCTGCTACGCGCAGGGCTGGTCGATGATCTACTTCCTGCGCGAGTGCGACGATGTGGAGGACCATCCCGTCTGGAGCCAGATCCTCGACATCTACTTCAACGTGATGAAGGAAGAGTTCCAGAAGGGGATGGCGGAGGCGCGCGAAGGCCTCGGCGAGGACGAGGAGGTCAGCCAGACCGTCAAGTTCATGATCGGCAAGGAGTCGCGCGACAAGGCCGTCGAGAAGGCCTTCGAAGGCGTCGACTGGTTCGAGATCGAAGAGGCCTGGAAGGAGTTCACGCTGGGCCTGAAAGTGCCGCGTTGATCCAGGCCTCCGCCAGCTGACTCGAACGACGGGCCTCCGCGCGACGCACGCGCGGCGGCCCGTCGTCCTTCACCCCTCCTCGTCGTGCACGACCCTTCTCGCTCCTCCTCGCCCGCTGCGAACGACGGCGGCCGACGCGTGCTGACGGTTCTGCTCGTGCTCGCGCGCGTGGCGTTCGCGTTCTCGGTGCTCGGCGTCGTCGGCGCCGGCTACCTCGTACTGCGCACGAGCCAGTGGATCGACGGCGCCGCGCGCGCCGACGCGGTCGTGCTCGAGCTGGTCCCCAGCAGCTCGCGCGACTCGAACGGCTTCGCGCCGGTCTTCGAGTTCGACGACGCGGACGGTGAGCGCGTCCGCGTGTACTCGCGCAGCTTCAGCTACCCGCCGGTCGCGCAGGTGGGCGACACGATCGCGGTGCTCTACGACCCCGAAGAGCCCGAGGACGCGCGCACGGACACCTTCTTCGCGAAGTGGGGCGTACCTCTGATCGCCGGCATCTTCGCGTCGCTGTGGTTCGGCGGGTGCCTGGTCGGGGTGCTGCTGCTCGGGTGGTTGCGCCGCAAGGTCGCGCGCGACGAGCAGGCCGCGAGCGCGTGACCGGCGCCCGCCGCCCACGGGCGGCTCGCAGCGTCCCGTCGCATCGCCCGCTCGCGACCGTCTCGCGAGCGCGCCCGAACGAGACGCGGGCCGGCGCGCTTCCATCGCGCCGGCCCGCTGAACCTCCGGGTGGCGGGGAGGTGTCCGCTCCGCCGTCCTCGTGGAGCGGCGGATGGTTCGGTCCGACCCGGGCCCTGCACGGGGGCGAGGGCGGACCGACCGGACGCGGCGGAGGACACCGCGTCCCGTGCGGCCGACGGGAGCCGGCCGAGGTCTCGGTCCCGAACGCGCGGGACCGTTTCGTCGCGACCTAGAAGTAGAGCGTGGCCTGACCGAAGCCGACCTGGCGCTCCTCGTCGTCGATCGCGTAGCCGAGGCCGACGTGGAAGCCCTGGCGGACCTCCTTGCTGGCCAGCAGGTCGACCTCGAACTCGCCCTGCTGCGGGATGCCGTCGCCGCGGTCCAGCGTCAGGAACGCGAGCGTGCAGTTGATGTCCGCGCCGGGCGAGAACTTGAGTGCGAGCTGGTTCGTGGTGAGGTCGCTGCGCCACGGGCCGCCGTACTGGTGCAGGAGGCCGGCCGCGTTGAAGTCGGCGGGGTTGATGTGGAGCGGGCCCTCGGCGCCGGTGTGCGTGAACGACACGCCGTGGATGAAGCCGAAGATCGGCTCGTCGTAGCTGTGCTCGATCATCGCGCGGTAGCCGGAGACGTCGTCGCCGCCGTCGACGGAGCGGTTGGCGAACTGCGCCTCCCAGCGGATGTCGGCCGGGAGCCAGCCCGCGGCCTCGACGCCGACCCAGTCGTCGTCGGCGCGCTGCTCGTTGTCCCCGTCGCCGGTGCCGGCGAGGTAGTAGGCGTCGAGCGTCTCGAAGGCGCCGCCCTCCTCGATGTTCCAGCGCGTGGTCGCGCCGGCGTAGCGCTCACCGCCGCCGGCGATCTGATTCTGCAGCGGGCCGTAGTTGTCGAACGCGAAGAGCTCGACGTCGAACTGGCCGAAGCTGCGCGAGATCCAGATGCCGGTGAAGGAGCCCGGGTACTGCAGGTAGTCGCAGGAGCCGAGGACCAGGCCGTTGCCGAGGAAGTAGTAGCTGCGACCGATACGGATGCGCTCTTCGAAGCCGAACGCGTTGTCGAGCTGCATGTACGCCTGCGAGACGCCGTTGAAGTTCTCGCGCGAGGCGAGGCCGTCCGGGTCGTTCTGGAACGGCTGCGCGTCCGAGTAGGGCTCGGAGCCGGCCCACACCTCGGAGAAGTTGAACTCGACGAAGGCACTCGCCCACTCGTTGACGTTGTAGTCGAGCTGAATGCGCGCGCGCGTCGTGTTCTGGTCGGAGCCGTTATACGGCGCGTCGTCCGGCGAATCGGCGATGCGCGCGCCAGCGGATGTCACCGGTGACGGTGAGGCTGTTCGACCTCAGGTTGAGGCTCGTCTCCATCCGGTCCACCTCCGCGCCGGGAGGCGCGAAGCTGAAGCAGCGGTTGAGGCACTCGTAGCACTGCTGCGCCGCAGCGTGCTCAGCGAACAACGCGGCCGCCGTGATGGCGGCGGCGGGAAGGACTCGTCTCATCGAATCGATCATGGAGGGTTGGGACCGAAGTCCCGCGGCTCGTGATCGTTCGGAGTGTCGAGCGCATGCCTCGTACGAGGCGCGTGCCTACGAGGAGCCGACCGCTCCTCCGACTCTCCGCGAACAGGTTCCGCGGGAGCGTCGGAGGCTGCTTCACGTGGGAGGCAGCGCGTGGATGGAAGGGGTGCGGTCGGGCACGCCGCGCAGACTACACGCGGCGCACCGGATCTTCCACTCGGGGCGCGGCGCCGACTCCCGTCGGCTCTCCGCTCTCCTGGCGCCCTTTCACCGGCGAACGCGGCCGGTTCGGTTCAGTCCCCGCGAAGGCGCCGCGCGGCCTCGGCCATCGCCGCCAGCTTCGCCTCGGCGATCGCCGGCGTGCAGATCGGGTTGTCGGCGAAGGTCGCGAAGCCGCAGTCGGGGTTGAGCAGGACGCGCTCCTTCCCGAACAGGTCGAGGGCGCGCTGGGCCTTCGCGACGATCTCGTCCACCGACTCGACCGCGGCGTGCTTCTGGTTCACGACGCCGACGCCGATGCGCCGGTCGTCGGGGATGGCCTTCAGGACCTCGGTCTCGCCCGCGCGCGGCGTGCACAGCTCGAGCACGAGCGTGCCGATCGGCACCTTGGCGAGCACCGGCAGCAGCGGGCGGTAGTCGCCCGACAGCGCGACCGACTCGTCCGGCGTCCAGTTGCCGCGGCACACGTGCAGCGCGAGGCGCTCGGCCGGCAGGCCCTTCACGGTCTCTTCGAGCACGCTCAGCGCGAACGCGAGCTCCTCGTCGGTCGAGCCGCGCTCGCCGAGCGCGCCGCACATGAAGCTGCGGCCGTCGACCGCGGCGCCGTACGCGACCTCGGTCAGCACGGGCTCGTCGAACTGCACGAGCGACGCGCCGGCGGCGAGCAGGTGGTGCAGCTCCTCGCGCAGCACGCGCACCACGTCGCGCGCGAGCTCGTCCCGCGTCTCGTACGCACGGTCGGAGATGCACTCCATCCACATCGTGCGCGTGAGCAGGTACGGCCCCGGCAGCGAGACCTTGATCGGCTTGTCGGTCTCCTGTCGCGCGAACGCGACCTCGTGCGCCGCGAGCGGGCGGCTGCGACCGAGCGGACCGAAGACGGCGGGGTGGCGGATCTCCGACGCGGGCACGTCGAGCTCCGCGAGCTCCTTCTCGAACTCCTCCGGATCGTCCACGTAGGGGAGGAGGTCGGTGAGCGGCACGAGCTGGTGGCAGTTGTCGAGCAGACCGCCGACGAAGCTCGAGTAGTTGTCGCGGCGCTGTTCACCGTCGGTGACCACGTCCGCACCCGCGCGCACCTGCGCCGCGATCGCGAGGCGCACCGCGTCGTCCGCCGTCTCGGCGAACGCGTCGTCGGACAGGCGCCCCTCGAGCCGCTCGTGCAGCGCGCGCAACAGCCAGGAGGGGCGCGGCCACGAGCCGACGCCCATGACGGCGAGCGGCGGGACCGGCGGCGCGTCGACCGGCTCGGGTAGGCGATCGGGGATCTTCACCTCGACCACTTCCTGCGTGAGCGGCATCGACTCGCGCTTCTGCGTGCCCGAGCGCAGCTTCCCCGCGTCGAAGGGTCCCTTCGACACGAGGTAGCTGCGCCGGTCGGCGAGCTCGATCTGCGAGACGAGCTCGTTCCCCGTGAGCCGGCACCAGGCCGGTAGGTCCTCGGCCACCGACGGTTCCTTCGAGAGGATCTCGATGAGCTGGCTCGGCCCGAGCGGATCGATGTGGCGCCGGATGAGCAGCAACAGGCCGTTGCCGCAGTCGAGGTCGCCGCCGTCGAAGCTCACTTCGGGCTCGTGGGGATGATCCACCATGGAACTGAGGACGGGTGGGTTCGTGGATTCAGTAGGAGATGCTCGGCACGCCGCCGGCCATGAACTCGACCAGCTTGGCGCCGCCGACGACCTTCGCGCCCGCGACGAGCTTGGTCTCGTCGAGACCGCGCTTCTTGAAGCACGGCGCGCACACGAAGATCGTGCCGCCTGCCTCGGCGAAGTTGGTCATCAGCTCCTTGAGCGGCGCGAAACCTTCCTCGGCGATGTCGTCGGCGTAGCCCTCGATCGCGAGGCGCACGGCTTCGGTGCTGAGGAAGACGAGGGTGTCCTGGTCGGAGCCGAGGGCGGCGTTCGCGACGACGAAGGCGACGGTGGCCTTGTCGGTGTCGTTCTTCGCCTCGGTCAGGGACACGCAGAACTTGTTGGTCATGGCGTGGAGGCCCGGGTCGGGGTTCGGGGTTTCAGGGTCGTCGAGCGATGAGGAAGTGCGGGGGCTCCGCTCGCTCGAGGCGGTGCCCCGTCAACCGGCACCACGCGGGGATGTCCTCGCGCGCGCCGGGGTCGGTGGCGGTCAGGTGCAGGAGCGCGTCGGGCTCCATCTTCGACAGGCGCACCTTGAGCGTGAGGACGAGCTCGCCGCAGCCCTTGTCGCCCGCGTCCCAGCGCTCGCCCGCGTCGTCGAAGGTCGCGGCGCCCTCGTTCGGGGCCGCGTTCGCGCTCGCGTTCGCCGTGGCGACCGTTCGTCCGGGCGCGAAGTCGTCGTCCTCCTCGTCGAGGTCGTCGTCGTCGAAGTCGTCGTCGTCGTCCATGCGCAGGCGCGACGGCACGCGCTCCTCGGGCCAGGCGCCGGCGGCGTCGAGCTGGCGGTCGGCGTGGGCCCAGCCCGCGCGGTAGCAGTCGAGCGGCCGGATGCTGCGCGCCCCGCGCTCGAGGAACGCGCCCGTCTCGGCGGCGTGCGCCGCCGCCAGGCACGGGATGCAGCGCGGCGCGTCGCGGAAGCCCAGGAACAGGCCCATGACCGCGTCGTGCCCGATCAGCCGCGCGTCGCAGCTCGCGCAGGTCCGGCCCGTGTGCGCGTCGACGAACGCGATCACGTCCTCCGCGCGCGGGTTGCGCGGCACGGGGCGTTCTGGAGTGGCGGGGCGGTCCTGCGGGGCCGGATGGTCCATGGTCGTGCGAGCGCGCCGGGGCGTCGACGGCGCCGTTCGGCGCGAAGGGTGGCACGAAGGCGCGCGGGCTGCAATCGGCGGCGCCGAACCGCGGCCTCACCCGCGCCGCCCGGTCTCAGCCCTCGAGCCGCGCGACGTGCTCGTCGAGCGTCGTCAGCACGGCGCGGTCCGTCGGCGTCGTCGGCGGGTCGGCGAGCAGGCGCGCGAGCGACGCCGCGTCGCCGACGGCGAACCGCCGGTCGGCCTCGACCCGCTCGGCCGGCGCGCCGCGATCGGGTACGAGCACCGGCAGCCCGAATGCGATCGCTTCGTCCACGGTCATGCCGTGCGTCTCGAGGAACAGGCTCGGGAACACCGCGAGGTGGTAGCCCTGCGCGGCTTCGCGCAGC
>Ga0180430_10001930_pt1 | contig 19425 bp, 13 predicted proteins | sample SS_ome_9_FD_132999 | JGI IMG/M metagenome (GOLD analysis project Ga0180430, IMG submission 132999) | Hypersaline lake sediment archaeal communities from the Salton Sea, California, USA - SS_1_S_2 metaG | ecosystem: Environmental > Aquatic > Non-marine Saline and Alkaline > Hypersaline >... | reverse complement strand
AATGGGGAAGAGAATATTGAGGACTTACTTCAACGCCTGGACAACCTGGTGGATTTGGAATAGGTATAGACTTCCGAAGAATAGCCGCCGGAAGACTTCCGAAGTTTTAAGGCTAGGGCTTTCTCGTGCTGTAATTTTCATACTTCGGAAGTCTGTTTTTGATTAACACGGACATACTTCCGAAGTTTTAAGGCTAGGGCTTCCTCGTGCTGGAATTTTCATACTTCGGAAGTCTGCTTTTGATTAACACGGACAAACTTCCGAAGTCAGCTAAGGTATCCTCAATTCAAAATGACCGCCTGAAGACTTCGGAAGTATAGCCGCCGGAGGACTTCCGAAGTTTTAAGGCTAGGGCTTCCTCGTGCTGTAATTTACATACTTCGGAAGTCTGCTTTTGATTAACACGAACATACTTCCGAAGTCAGCTAAGGTATCCTCAAATCAAAATGACAGCCTGAAGACTTCGGAAGAATAGCCGCCGAAGGACTTCCGAAGTTTTAAGGCTAGGGCTTTCTCGTGCTGGAATTTTCATACTTCGGAAGTCTGTTTTTGATTAACACGTACAAACTTCCGAAGTCAGCAAAAGTATCCTCAATTCAAAATGACAGCCTGAAGACTTCGGAAGTATAGCCGCCGAAGGACTTCCGAAGTTTTAAGGCTAGGGCTTCCTCGTGCTGTAATTTACATACTTCGGAAGTCTGTTTTTGATTAACACGTACAAACTTCCGAAGGATAGCCGCCGGAGGACTTCCGAAGTTTTAAGGCTAGGGCTTTCTCGTGCTGGAATTTTCATACTTCGGAAGTCTGCTTTTGGTTTACACGAACAAACTTCCGAAGTCAGCAAAAGTATCCTCAATTCAAAATGACCGCCTGAAGACTTCGGAAGTATAGCCGCCGAAGGACTTCCGAAGTTTTAAGGCTAGGGCTTCCTCGTGCTGTAATTTACATACTTCGGAAGTCTGCTTTTGATTAACACGAACAAACTTCCGAAGTCAGCTAAAGTATCCTCAATTCAAAATGACCGCCTGAAGACTTCGGAAGTGGACAAAAAGGAAACACCTTAATACTATCTAATTTTGTTTTCTTAAGATACATTCCTCATAGGGGGATATTAAGCTCAAGAATGTTCAAATAGGATCCCCTCAAATTACACAAGTGAAGAGAAAAATCACATTTGAACCTGATGCGTTCTATCATATCTACAACAGGGGAGTGAACAGAGAGGTCATCTTCTTCGATGAAGAGAATTATAAATTCTTCATAAGGAATATCGATCGCTACTTAACCCCTGTGCTGGATATTATTGCATATTGCCTGATGCCAACTCATTATCATTTACTAGTTTGCGTGAAAAAAACAACAGAACATGGCCATAGCCAGATAACAAAAGCAATCCGGAAATTCTCAATATCGTACACAAAAGCCATTAACAAAAGATATAACCGGGTAGGTCCTTTATTTCAAGGCTCATATCAAGCTAAACTCATTAATGGAATAAATCACTCCAGAAGAATAATTCCATACATTCATGAAAACCCAGTTCATGCAGGGTTAGTAAATGATGCAATTGAATGGAAATATTCAAGCGCAAGGATTTATGAGAAGATTGACGATCAGGGATTTACAAAACCTCTACTATGAAATGCCTTCCGAAGTTTTAAGGCGAGGCATTTCACATACTTTAATTTTCATACTTCGGAAGTCTGCTTTTGATTAACACGGACAAACTTCCGAAGTTTTAAGGCTAGGGCTTTCTCGTGCTGGAATTTTCATACTTCGGAAGTCTGCTTTTGATTAACACGAACAAACTTCCGAAGTCAGCAAAAGTATCCTCAATTCAAAATGACCGCCTGAAGACTTCGGAAGAATAGCCGCCGGAAGACTTCCGAAGTTTTAAGGCGAGGGCTTCCTCGTGCTGGAATTTTCATACTTCGGAAGTCTGCTTTTGATTAACACGAACAAACTTCCGAAGTCAGCTAAAGTATCCTCAAATCAAAATGACCGCCTGAAGACTTCGGAAGAATAGGCGCCGGAGGACTTCAGTCCGCATCATCCTTCCACCTCAAACGAGTCTTCCGGGACCCAGGCCGGCGCACAAAATGCCAGAAAAACAAGATCCGCTTCACCTTCATTGGAAATCTTGTGAATATCTCCTGGTTCAAGGTAGCAGGCCTGCCCGGGAATAAGCTTGAATTCCTTCCCATTCACAAGCATTTCAGCTTCCCCCTTTAAAATGAAGTAAGTCTCTTCTGTGATTTTATGATAGTGGAGATTACTGGACTTTCCCATCGGAATCACAATTCGTGCCAGGCTGTGGTTAGCATTATCACCAACAGCTTTCCCGATCATTTCTGCAATGATCTCTCCACTGGGTGTTACTAAAGGTTCTTCAACGAGACTTGGATCCGCTATTTTCATCAAAAATCTCCAACGTGGCATCTTGTTTGTTTATTTTCACCTGAAGTTAAGATCAGACAGAACAATCCTCAAGATTGCTCTTGAAAGAGTTTTTCTGTCCTGGCCGCCATAATGAAATCATTCTCGTGGAGTCTTTTGTACACAAATGTCCACCAGCTGACGGCGCATCTTCCCCAGCTGACCAGGATATCGGGATGATGGTGGGCTTCCTCAGCCAGTTCGGCTACCTGGTTGGCGAATTTTATAGAATCCATGAAATCATCGAAATTAAAACTTTTCTCCAAGCGGGGATTTCCTTCCCGAAAAACGATCTTCCAATCAGGAAGCTTTTCTAGAAAAACATTCATCTGGTCTTCGGTGAGCGGTTCATCATATTTGGTGTAACTGAGAATGGGTTGATTGGCTAACTTATCCATAATTCTCCTCCATAACTGGTCTTTCTAACTGGAAAAACTGTATCTGGATCATCTCCCTTTCAAAACTACTCTGGATCTTAAAACCCAAACGCTGGAAAGTTTTCAAAGAACGTTGATTAAAGCTGGCAATAGTAACCCGGAACATTTCAGGTTGGTAGCCCTCAGCTCCATAATCTAAAATTGCCCTAACGAAGTCAGCACCTCTGCCCTGTCCAGTATACGATGGCTTCATCCCTACGCCAATATCCAGGTATTCAGGTTCATTTTGTGGATACTTCCCACCTGGCACCCGGGCATCCAATCCAAAACAGCAATAACCTATCAAGCTTCCATTTCGATCAAGCACTTGATGATAGCGATATTCTGGATTTAAAAAACCAGACAGATCATCTGCATTGAGATCATAGAGATCATATGGCTCAGGATACCGCCAGGTAGTGATTACCCGTGCATTTTCCTCATAAAGGGGGGAGATGCTATAAAGGGCCGTCACAAGATAGATTCCGTTATCCTTATTCTGCTTTCAGGATATGGGTAATGATCGTCGCGCCGCTGCCACCAATATTCTGGGCCATACCAGTCCGGGCACCATCGATCTGAGCTGGACCAGCTTGACCCCGCAGCTGCTGTACGGTTTCCACGATCTGGTACATCCCAGTCGCGCCTACAGGATGACCGCGAGCTTTCAAGCCGCCCATTGTCGCCAGGGGGACCTTGCCGTCAGGCCCAATTTCTCCATCAAGGGCCAAACGCGGACCCTGTCCTCTTTCTGTAAAACCGCAAGCTTCCAGGGAAAGCGCGGCCATGATCGAAAAAGCGTCGTGGATCTCAAAGAAATCAATTTCCTGTGGGGAAACGCCTGCCTGGCTGTAGGCATCTTTAGCCGATTTTTCGGCCGCGGCAAGCCAAAGCGGATCATGACGATCGTGCACTGCCAGGCTGTCTGTGGCAACTGCTGATCCTGCGATCTTTATGATCGGCTTTGTCTTCTGACCTTTGATCAAGTCAGCAGGAACCACAATAGCCGCCGCTGCGCCATCCCCGATAGGAGATGCATCCATCAGGTTGATGGGATCAGCGATCATCGCTGCATTTTTATAAATTTCTGGGGTGATCGGGGATTGGAAGCGGGCATTGGGATTCTTAACGCCGTTGGCATGTGCATTGATCGAAAATTGAGCAAAATCCTCGTGCTTCCAACCATATTCATACATATAACGACGCATGATCAACGCGTTCAAGCCCACAAAAGTCACACCATGAATCGCTTCCCAATCTGCGCTGGCCGCTGTTGCCAGAGCGGCTGTAGTTTCCCTTGGCGAGGTATCAGTCATTTTCTCTACACCGACCGCTAATGCACTGGAAACTACTCCTGATCCAACGGCCACCAGGGCACTTCGAAGCGCCAGGGCCCCGGAAGCACAGGCGGCTTCTACAGTCATGGCCTCAATACCCCGGAAGCCTATCCAATCAGAGACCAAGGCTCCCAGATGGCTTTGCTTATCCAGCTGGCCAGCCATCATATTCCCTACGTACAGAGCTTCAACCCGTTTGAGTTCAGCATCTTCCAGGGCTTCAAAGACTGCATCCCCGGCCAATTCCACCAGGCGCTTATCCCAGTGCTCTCCCACTGGCACCTGCCCTATTCCCAAAATGGCAACTTCCCGCATATTTTCCTTCCCCTGCTGTCCCCATTCAGCAGTTCTCATTAATCAAATACCTACACAACCTATTATGTGCATCTCTGCTCTCAAATCCTATCAGATTGGATTCAGCCGATAACAGCAGCCAGGTTCGCCAAAATAATGATTCCTAAAAAAATGACCATCCCAATCTTGCTCTCCTCCACCGCAGCCGGGAATAATAGCAAAGCCGGCACGATCAACAGCAAGAATATCATCAGGTAATATAGAGCTGGACGGGAATTCCGAAAGGTTGTGATCTTGTTCATAACAGGTAAACCGCCAGTGCAGTGATCAAACTGACCATCAGGAGCAATATACAAATCGCTGGCAGTAACTTTCGAAGAATATCCCCCTCTTTGCCCTCCATACCAGCCGTGGTAGCGCCCACAATGATTTTGGTTGGAGCAGCAACAGATCCCAACGCGCCTCCGGTTGTCTGAGCCGCCAGAATAATGGCCGCTGGCAGTCCCAGGATCTCAGCGGTTCGGAGCTGGAGGGCTGAAAACACCAGGTTAGAATTGGCATTGCTGCCAGTCATCACCGCTCCCAATGCCCCAAGCCAGGGTGCAACTGCGGGATAGAACCAACCGATCGTATTCGAGAAGCCTTGTGCCAGGGTATCCGTCATACCAGCATGCTGCATGATCACTGCCATCATGACAATCGAGGTGATGCCAACGCTAGAACCGATTACCCGGGAACCGGTGCTTCTAATAATCCTACTCAGGGCTCCATCCCTATACCAACCTGCCCTGTTGAAGATCAGGTAGGCCGCCAGGGAAGAGATCAGCAGGATCATACCAGCATGGCGAAAGATATACAACTGCCTTCCAGGACCAGCAGGCACGATATGACCATTGGAAGTTATTGTTTCAGGGAAGGTAAATCCCAGTTTCACCTGGCTGAGGAAAGCTTTTACCGGCGGCACCAATTGAATAACCAGCGTTAACAGGACCAGAACGCCATAACCAGCCAGGGATATCAATAGATCTCGCCAATTGATCTTTCCAGATGAAATATTAGTTCTTTGGAAAAACCAGGCGATCGGAATACCAATCACCAAACCTGCCGTTCCCCCCATCAATCCGCCAATATTCCACAACCCCAAATTCGCAGTTAAATACTGCGCTGTGGACATAGCCAAGGCAATAACCAGAATTGGTAACCATAATCGCCGGAGTGTTTTCCAACCTCCGACCACCCAGGCGACCGCGATCCCTACCAGCAAACCAGTTATGCCTAAAAAGATGCCTGCTGAAGGAGCCAGGACTTCCCAGCCCAGGCTTGTGGCCGCCATCATTGCGTTAAAGGATGCTCCGAGCGAGCCAAAAGTGACAGCCCAGGTATGACCCAAAGAAGGGATCACCACCGCATTCAAGGGTGAAAATCCCAATCCCACCAGGATGGGCGCAATCACTGCCGTTGGCACTCCAAAACCACCCACGCCCTGCAAGAAGGAAGCGAAGATCCAACCGATCAGCAAGGCTTGCATCCCTTTATCTCCGGTCAAATGTGGCAGAGTAGTGCTCAGGACCTCAATACCACCCGCTTCTGCAACAACCCTGTATAACAGAAAAGCCGTCCAGATGATCAGCAGCACATCCATGATCAGGAAAACAGCTTTGGCGTGAGCGTATGCCAGGGTTTCAAGGTTTTTCCCAAACCAGATCCAGGAAATCAATAATGCTGCCAGGTAACCCAATCCACCAGCGCGGGAGGCTTTCCAGCGAAAACCTACCATTAAAATCAAAATGACCAGGATCGGAGATAACGCGAGGATAAACATAGGAAAACGATTATTCCTTAAAATATCAATCTAATTGTAGCATGGATAAAGAGGAAGTCTCTCACTGGATTCCTCGTCACATCACCAATATATCAATCTCATGCTACAATGTGTTTTCGACAGAAAATCAGTATTCGAGGTATTTATGCACCCGGTTATTTTTGACCAGATCCAATTCAACCCAGATCAGGTAAAGTTCCTCAAAAAAATGCGTGTGAAACCCGAAAGCAAACAAAAAGAGCAAGTTCTCTCCTTGCTGGAAGAAGCATGCCAGATAGGACGCCCGCGGGCAATATACACAATAGCCGGAATCGATCAACACCTGGAAGATGGAGTAGTGCTTAATGGAATCCGGATGAACAGCAAAGTGCTGGCGGTAAATCTCGGCGAAGTTCACAGGGTCTTTCCCTATTTGGCTAGTTCAGGCAGAGAGCTTTTCGAATGGACTCGATCCAAAGACAATATTCTAGAACAATTTTACGCAGAGGAGATCAGCCAGCTAGCTTTACGGGCTGCCGAAAGATATCTCCTATCCAAATTAAAAGAAACCTACCAATTGGGTAAAACTTCTTCCCTGAATCCCGGTTCACTCAAAGATTGGCCGATCACTGAGCAAAGATCATTATTCCAACTGCTTGGCAATCCATTGGAATCAATAGGTGTTGAATTGACAGAAAGTATGTTAATGCTCCCCAATCAATCCGTATCAGGAATTCGCTACAGCTCTGAAACAGATTTTTCTAATTGTGAACTCTGCCCAAGGGAGAAATGCTCGCATCGCAGGGCACCCTATGATGAGGATTTGTTGTTGAAGAAATATCAGTAGCCACTAACCCCGCTTTATCCATATCAGGAGATTGCCGCCCTTCGACAGAGCTCAGGGCAGGCTTGCCTTCGGTCTCCTCGCAAAGACAGTAGGCGTATACGTTATTGCGAGCCTGTGTTTAGCGAAGCAATCCCCCCTTAGTCATAAACCCCATCATATCCATACCAGGAGATCGCCGGCCGTTATCATAGATGTTCATTCAGGAACCCCAGCACCACAGCAGCTGTTTTCTCGGGTGCTTCCAGGGGAACAAGATGTCCGGTTCCATCCATTGTATAACTCACCCCCCGGGGCAGCTTACTTACCATTGGATTGATGACCCGATCAAATAAAACATAGGTATCTTCACCCCGCATGACCAGGACAGGACACTTGACCTTGGATAGATTACGCCACACATACCAGTCAGCGATCCCACCTTTCTCATAGACGCGGGATTCCCAGGCTGGAGAGTAAGTCAATCCAACCCCGCCATCCGGAAGATCGGAAGCCAAACCATCTACATAGTCGCGCAGTACCTGGTCAGGCATTCCGGAAAAGACCGATTTCTTGCGGTAGTTTTGGTACATGATTTCACGAGAATCAAATCGGGTTCTTCTCCTTAAAGTGCCGCGGATCAGCGGATGAAATTTCCTTAATATGCCAATAGGTGACAAAACTCGCATCAACAGCCCCCTGATTCGTGGAAACAGGACCGGTTCTATCAATACCAGCAGCTTGAATTTCTCTGGGGCTTGAATGGCTGACATTAATGTTGTCATCGCTCCCAGAGAATGGCCTATCCCGATCACTTTTTCATCCTTACCAAATCTATCCTGGATCGACTCCAGCCCGGGAAGGTAATCGTCTCTGAAGGTCCTCCAATCCTTCATCTCAAGGGGATCTGAACCAGGCCAGAAGGGACGCATAAAAACAGAAAAGACCTGGTAGTCTTCAAGGAACGGCTCCAAGAATGACCGGTAGGCCCGAGGAGGATAGCCATTTGCATGGGCAAATATTAACAGCGGGCCGTTCTCACTCAATCGGATCGGATCCAGTTTATTCATTTTCTTCCCCTTGATCCTGCTTCCGATTCCTTTTCTTTCTGCTGCGGGCTTTCTTGGAATTGGCAGCTCTTCGAATTAATAACCCGAATGATTTAAATCCCAGTCCTGCCAGCAAGAACCAGGCGTCTTCAATAATAAAGGCGGAGGAGGTAAAGAAGATTACCAGACAGATTAAACCAATTAAGATAGAAAAATTTCCCAGGCGTCGAATCATCAGATCATCCAGCTAGTAATTTGGGCATACCTGGGTTTATTCAACATAATCTTCCAGTTTGTAGGACACGTTGGGGCTGCGAAGTTTTCTCAAGGCAGTAGCCTCAATCTGACGAATTCTTTCCCTGGTAACATCAAAATAAGCCCCCACTTCTTCCAGGGTATGGACTTTGCCATCCATCAAACCAAATCTCAATTCCAGAACCTGCCGTTCTCGAACGGATAGATTATCAAGTGCTTTCCCAAGTTGCTCCCGCATCATTTCTTGTGCCGTAGCTTCGATTGGTGAAGCCGCATCTTCATCTCGAATGAAATCTTCCAGCTGATTATCGTCTTCATCTCCAACTGGCCGATCCAAAGACATGGGATCTTCCGCCGCTCTGAGATAGCGGTGAACCTTACTGGTCGCTTCACGCCATTTGCGGAGCAATTCTGGTGGGAGAGTATCTTCCGACTGAAGGATTTCCTTGATGGCTTTTTTATCCGCTGGTTCCAGATATTCTGTTTCCAGGGCAATTTCTTTCAAGGTCGGCTCATGCTCCAGCTGCTGGGTCAGCTGGCGGCGGATCCGCAGCAGCTGAGTTACCGTTTCAAAAACATGGACCGGAATACGGATAGTGCGAGCCTGATCAGCAATAGACCGGCTGACAGACTGGCGAATCCACCAGGTGGCATAAGTGCTGAATTTAAATCCTCGGGTCGGGTCGAATTTCGAAACTGCCCGCAGAAGGCCCACATTTCCTTCCTGGATCAGGTCCAAGAATGAGTTACCTCTTCCGATATAGTGTTTGGCTACACTCACAACCAGTTTCAGGTTGCGGCGGATAAGGGCGTTGTAGGCCTCATAATAGCGGCTCCAGAGATCTTCGATCTCGACTTGCAGTTCTTCATCAGGTGACAGGCGATCTCGAAATTTCTTTACAGTAGGCAGGGATTTCTTTTCATTCAAGCAATCCTTCAGCCAGGTGCCAATCTCGTCCGGGAAAGAATAAAAGGCCACAAAAAAGTGGAATATATTCCGGGCGACACAGCCCCATTCTTCATTTTCCCCCCATAAGCCATTGTCCAGGTAATCCCTCGTGTAGGATGGCGGTTCCAGGAACCATGAAGTCCGCAATTCGCAAGCTTCTTCAATAATCAAATCCCAGTCGGGACATTTCATGCGCAGGCGTTTTACATCCTCGTTTATCCGGCGATATTTCACACGCAGGTCGTCATAAATTGCCGCATAAAGGTCGCTTTCTTTGGGATGATCGGTGTCTACCTGGGGGTGTTCCCGCCTTACTCGATCTATCCTGCGGGTAGAGAGCAAACGGGCACCCAGCCAGAATTCCTGATGCACATCTAACAGATCGATAGTACCGATATCGTTCAGGTACATCTGTACAGGATCATCACGGTGAGCAGCCCTGATATTGGCGCCTTCAGATTCTGGGATCGTATGTTCCTTCTGCATTGGCCTTCTCCGATGAAAGGTCAAAATGGGCAGGCAATAAACATACTGGTAATGAGCTTTCTCTTCTTCAGGAATCGAAAGCTGCTGTCCGACTGGTATAACGCTGCATTGCTTTATCTATTTTATGCTCTTCTTGCATATTTTGGGAGATAATTTTTAGATATTCAGCGGCTTTATAATCCCCGTTCTCATGGCTGTTTTCCTGCAAATACCTGTAATGGTCATATTGTCTGACTATCTGCCACTTGCGCAAATTCAAAAATGCCCTCATTAAGTCTTCCAGGACCTTGTCGGCCGTGGGATTTAGATCTTCAGTCAATTCTAATAACTCGTCGACAATCTCAATAAAATCTTCAGGGAGCTGCTTGATTATATAGTCCCTGGGTTCCTCCTCCGATTGAGTCAAAGCATCCCTGATGTATTTCACCAGGATCTGGAAATCAGAATTCTGAAAATCTTTCTCATCAAAACGATGCAGGCCGTCTTTACTCAGAGCCCGATCCACCTTATAGATCAATTCAGGTTCTCTCAGTAAGATACCCACACAGTGTTTTTCGTAGGCTTCTCCTTCTCGTCGGCCCGTTTTCTTGATGGATGGATCTCTCGCAGAAGGAATCTCCTGATGCTGTTTAGCTGCAGGGCGTCTTCTTCTACGTTCAGGACGGAAACCAATCAGTGTGTTTTCATTGATCTCCAGCAACCGTGATAAACGCTGGACATAAGCATCTCTCTCTATTGGATTGGGAAGATCGTCAATCAATGGCAGCACCTGGGAAGCGATATCGCTTTTCACTTTGGGGTCATTCAGATCCTGATCCTTGGCCAGCGTTGTCATTACATGAGCAACAACAGGCTGGGCATCATCGAGAAGCTGCTGCCACAGGTCCGGATCCTCATAGGTGACGTCGTCAGGGTCCTTCCCTGGTGGCAAAGTCAAAACCCGGATATCAGCCTTCAAGCGGCCTTCATGATGAAGCAGACCTCTGGCGTCAAATCCGATCTCCTGAGTTCGATCCAGCGTTTCCCGGGCAATCTCCAAACCGCGCAAAGTGGCTTTCTGTCCAGCAGCGTCACTGTCCAGGGCAAGGATGAATTTTCCAGTGTACTTCTTCAGGATCCTGAGTTGATATTCGGTCAGGGCAGTCCCCATTTGAGCGACAATGTTTCGATATCCATGCTGATAAGGGCCAATCACCCCCATATAGCCTTCAACGATCACTGCCTGGTCCAGTTCACGAATATTCTTGCGGGCAGTGTCAAGCCCAAAGAGCAGCCTGCTTTTATCAAATGTCTGAGTCTGGGGAGAATTCAGATATTTGGGCACGTCATCGGGATTCAAAACACGGGCCCCAAAACCAGCCATTTTGCCATTCCTGTTCCTGATGGGGATCATTAAACGGTGCCTGAAGCGGTCATACATCCCACCATCATCTTTTTCCGTTACCACCCCCGCATCTCGAATTTCCGCATCTGTATACCCTTTGGATTGGAAGTGCTGCAAGGCCGATTCCCAGGCCTTAGGAGCATAACCCAATCCAAATGCCTCAATTGTCTCAGCGCTGATCCCCCGGCGATCCAGGTAGGCCTGAGCGGTTTTTCCTGCCTCAGTATTCAACAAATTATGGCGGTAGAAGGTTACCGCGTCTTCCAGGAGCGTCCTCAACCTCTCTCCCTCTTCCTGCTCTTCCAATGCTTGAGGAGTAAGCGGTTTAAGGACAATTCCGGCCCGATCTGCCAGATTCCGGAGAGCTTCCGCAAATTCCCAGCCCTCTTTTTTCATCACAAAATTAAAAACATCTCCACCTTCATCACATTCGCCAAAACATTTCCAGGTCTGGGTATCAGGGAAAACAACAAAAGAGGGGGTATTTACATTATGGTGAAAAGGGCAGAAACCAGTAAAATTCCGGCCTGCCCGGCGCAATTCCACGCTCTCGGACACTAAGTCTACGATATCAATGCGATCTTTGATTTCGTCCGTTACGCTCATAGATTTCACCACAATAAAAAGGGTCAAAACCGATTATACCAAGACCAGTCGTACTTAGAGATTAAAAATCCACCCTCTTTTCGTGCTTTTCTACAGAGGATGGATATTAATTCTCAACCATATTCAAAAGCAAAAATTTAAAAACCTTCCAGACGGGTCAGATCAAGGATGCCATCCGCATAACCAGCTATAGTCTGCAATAATCCCAAACGATTTTCGCGCAAAGCCATATCCTCATCCATCACCAGCACGTTATCAAAGAAATCAGTGATCAGAGGGATCAAGGGATCGAATAAAGTGAAAAAGTCCTCCAGATCCCCACCAGACAACTTACTCTTGTCAGATTTTTGCACACCTGCAAATAAGGCTTTCTCAGCATTTTCCTTGAACAGTTTCTCATCCACTGGATAGGTCTTGTCCAGATCACGAGTGATACGCACACAGCGAGCAAATGAATCCAGGGTATTTTCCCAATTCTTGTCTTTGACTCGTTCTGTAAGGACCTTCACTGCCCGGAATGCGCCAGCAGGATTCATACCCTGGGCTGCAACCACCGCATCCACCACATCGTGGGCATATCCCTGGTCTCGAAGATAATTATGCAAACGATCGCTGATGAATAACAGGCAGGCGTCGCGAGTTTCAGGGTTCATCTTGATCGGCAATTCGCTGATCGCCTTATCAAGGGCTTTGGCCACGTCCAGATCCTGATCCCAACTGATCAAGTTTCCAACCAATCCCAATGCTGCCCTCCGCTGTGCAAATGGATCCTTGCTGCCTGTAGGTGCCAGGCCAGCAGCAAAAAGCCCAGCCAAAGAATCCAGCCGATCCGCCAGACCCACCGCAAGGCCGGCTTTGCTTTTCGGTGCCGGATCACTTGCCGATGCTGGCAGATAATGTTCCCGGATTGCCGTGGCAGCCTCTTCATCCTCACCTGAGTTCTTGGCGTAATAATAGCCCATCACTCCCTGGAGCGAAGTCATTTCCACAACCATCTGGGTTGCTAGATCTGCCTTACAAAGCTCAGCCGCTCGTCGGGTTATATCAAGATCATCCCCGGATAGATCGAGCATGGGAGCCAGTTCATCAACCAGGTTCCGGATCCTTTTGGTCTTATCTCCCATAGAGCCCAGATCAACCTGGAAGGTTAACAAGTCAAGGGCTGGTACATAGTCAGCCAATTTCTTTTCAAGATCCGCTTTCACGAAATATTTAGCATCGGCGAATCGGGCCAGGATCACATCCGCATTGCCTTCCGTGATCAAGGGCATTTCCGGGAATTCATTTTCGGATGATTTCTTATTTGCTATGGTGATGAAATTCGGCAGCAGATCGGCGCCCTTTTCAACCGGGAAATAGCGCTGGTGTTTTTTCATCACGGAGATCAACACTTCCCGGGGTAAATCCAGGAAGGCCGGGTCGAAATTCCCTAGCAGCGCAGTCGGTGCTTCTACAAGGTGGGTCACTTCTGTTAATAATGACTGATCCTCGCTAACCACTCCCCCGATCCTGGCAGCCAGGGTATCCAGATCGTTCTTGATGCGCTGGCGACGCTTATTTTGATCAAGCAAGATGCCTTGTTTCTCCAGCACAGCCAGGTACTCCTGGACAGAACTGACTGCGATATCCTTTCCCCCATCAACAAAGCGCAGACCTCGCGTATAGGGTTTGGCTGATAGCCCAGCATAGGAAAAATGAACAGGAGCATCGCCGTGCAGCGCCAAGAGCCAGCGAATCGGCCGTGAAAAAGCAAGCACGGAATCATTCCAACGCATGGATTGCCCAAAACGGATAGATTTAATGATATCGGGAATAGCTGTTGAGAGAACCTCATGGGCTGGCAGCCCTGTTTTCTTCTCAATGGCAACCACATATTTTCCACCATCGATCTCATGGATTTCTAATTCGTCTACAGACACACCCTTGGAGCTTGCAAATCCTTCTGCCGCCCGGGTGGGTTTTCCTTCCTCATCAAAAGCTCGTTCCTGAGGAGGTCCTTTTACTGTTTGTTCCAGATCTTTCTGCCGGTCAGCCAACTTCTCGATCTGGACCACTAACCGCCTGGGAGTTGCCAGGACCTTCAACCCTTCATAATCGAGCCGCAGCTCTTCCAAAACAGCAGGGGTTTTTGTTTCCAACTGGCTGAGAGCATCTTCGACATCTCCCGAGGGAAGTTCTTCAGTACCGATTTCTAGAACAAAAGGTGCTGGTTTGGAGGGGAAATTTATGCTAGTTATCTCTTCTTCACCAGATCCTGACTGAGTGGTTTTATCCAACCAGGGGAACTCCAACTGCTGGCGTTCATCCAGGTAGGCATCTGCCACATTTCGGGAAAGATCCCGCATGCGGTGGAAATAACCGGCTCTTTCTGTAACGCCCACAGCGCCTCTGGTATCGAGCAGATTGAAGATATGAGAGCATTTCAGGACATAATCGTGAGCTGGAAGTACCTGATGGGCTTCCAGGCAGCGGTTTGCTTCTTCTTCGTACAGGCGGTACAGCTCTCGCATATTTTCCACATCTGCCAGCTCGAAAGCATATTTACTGAACTGCTGTTCGCTTTGCAGCTGCACATCCCCATAATTATAGGTTTGGTTCCAGCGAATATTCTTAAAATCTCGCACACCCTGAAGTGCCATGGCAATGCGCTCCAGACCGTAGGTCAGCTCGACAGAAACCGGGTCCAGCGCCTGTCCACCAGATTGCTGGAAATAGGTGAATTGGGTGATTTCCAGGCCGTTCAACCATACTTCCCATCCCAGGCCCCAGGCTCCCAGAGCAGGTGATTTCCAGTTATCTTCCACAAATCGGATGTCATGGACAGCGGGATCGATTCCCAATGCTTCCAGGGATTTCAGATAAAGCTCCTGTGGGTTGCCGGGATCTGGTTTCAAGATCACCTGATACTGGGTGTGCTGATAAAAACGATTGGGGTTCTCTCCATAGCGGCCGTCATCTGGGCGGATGGAGGGTTCCACATAGCCAACATTCCAGGGTTCAGGTCCCAACACACGCAGCGATGTAGCCGGATTCATAGTTCCTGCTCCGACCTCAGTATGATAGGGCTGCCAGATTAAACAACCATTATCAGCCCAGAACTTCTCGAGGGCCATGATCAGGGATTGGAAATCAAGCGCTTCAGTCATATCTACTCCTGCAACAATTTCTACTATATATAGATTATTCTCATGTGAAAATTCAGGTTAACTATCGAGAAATTATAACATGTGGAGGGGGCCTCTTCGTCTACGGACCTGCGGTCCTCCGCTCAGAGATTTGGTTTTTTGTTAATCTCTTTCCTCCAAATCATCGAGCGGAGCGAAGTCCTCAAGACTGAGTGCAGACGAGAGGCTCTTCGTCTGCGGACCGGCGGTCCTCCGCTCAGAGATATGTGGCTGGCAACCTTCCTGGAGAAATACACACCATTGCGAGGCAGGAGTGAAGCGTCGAACGAAGCCCAACGGTTAAAACCGTGGGCTACTTAAACCCAAACCTCCCTCAAGGGAGGTTTAATTTCAAAACAAACCCCGCTTGAGCAGGGTTTAGATTTCCTTAGCCCGGGATGCGAAGCACTTCGAGCACAGCGAGAAGCATATCCCCGGGGTGGGGTCAGTATCAACCTAAGACAAAATTGCCACCCTTCACGTTGAGCCCTTCGACTTCGCTCATAGTGAAGAACTCAGGGCAGGCTTGACCTGCGTTCTCTCATCGCAATGACAATGTGTTGGTGCGTCATTGCGAGAACAAATCCACAGACATGCCCAAAAACGCCCGATGGTTAAAACCATGGGCTACTTAAACCCAAACCTCCCTCAAGGGAGGTTTAATTTCAAAACAAACCCTGCTTGAGCAGGGTTTGCTTTTCCTTAGCCCGGGATGCGAAGCACTTCGAGCACAGCGAGAAGCATATCCCCGGGTGGGAGGTTCATTCCCGATTCCTCCAGCAGAATGTCGCCCTTCGACCCTGAGCGAAGACAATGGGTTCAGAGCTTTTTTGGACTTCGTCCTCCATGCAATGACAGAGCGCCAAATCATCGAGCGGAACGAAGTCCGCAGGACAAGAGAAGTCGAGATGCTCTTCGTCTGCGGACCTGCGGTCCTCCGCTCAGAGAGTTGAATTTATTCGTTTGCTTGCTATGTCCAAATCATCGAGCGGACTCCGAGTGGAGACGAGGAGGCAGACGAGATGCTCTTCGTCTACGGACCTGAGATCCTCCGCTCAGAGAGCTGTCTTTATTCACTTTCTAGTTATATCTAAATCATCAAGCGGACTCCGAGCACAGCCGAGGAGGCAGACGAGATGCCCCTACCCCAGAACCCTTTTTTTGGACATGGGTATATTCATGAAGTATAATCGCAAGACCAAAAGCCAATCATATAGTAAAGCGAGTAATCCATGACAACTTCCTATGAACAAGAACGCTGGAGTTTAAATGCCCTCTTTCCCGGGCACGAGGCACCAGAATATAAGGACGCGATGAAAAAACTCGAGGGCTCCATAGAGTCATTCGAGAAACTGCGCCCCAATCTGGATGTCGAGATCGACGAAGAGGATTTTCTGAAGGTCGTCAATGATTTGGAAAAGATCACAAAAGAGAGCAATCGGCTCTATGGATATGCCGGGTTATGGTTCACAGAAGACACACAAGATCAAGACGCCCAGGCCTTGCAGGCCAGGATCGAGCAATTCCTGGTTGGGCTCCAGAACAAAACGCTATTCTTCAGCCTGTGGTGGAAGGGGTTGGATCAAAAGACAGCAGACCGATTAATGGACGCCTCTGGGGATCTGAAATACTGGCTGGAAGAAATGCGCCACTTCACTCCCCACACACTCACAGAACCTGAGGAGAAGATCCTCAATATCAAGAACGTGACCGGATTCAGCGCCCTGATCACTCTGTATGACTCGATCACCAACCGCTACACCTTCAAGGTGGATATCGATGGTGAAGAAAAAGAACTGACACGCGGCGAATTAATGGTATACGCCCGCCATCATGACCCCAAAATGCGCTCAGCCATTTACCAAGAACTATATAAGGTCTATGGAGACGATGGTCCTATCCTGGGCCAGATCTACCAGACTGTTGTGCGCGATTGGGCCAATGAGAATATCGATCTTCGGAACTATTCCAGTCCGATCTCTGTCCGGAATTTGCGCAATGATGTTCCAGATAAAGCGGTAGACGCTCTGCTGGAAGTCTGCCAGAAGAACGCTCCTGTTTTTCAGCGCTTCTTTGATCTGAAAGCCCAATGGATTAAGACTGACCAGCTGCGCCGCTATGATATTTACGCACCAGTTGCCCAAGCAGACAAAACCTATACCTTCCAGGAAGGTGTAGATATGGTGTTGGATGCCTTCCAGACCTTTGATCCACGCGTTGCTGAACTGGCAGAAAAGATCATCTCTGACGGCCACGTAGACAGCGAAGTTCGCCAGGGTAAACGGGGTGGGGCTTTCTGCTGGTCCGTTGACAAAGACCTCTCCCCCTGGGTGATGGTGAACTACCAGGGCACAGCAGATTCCGTAGCTACTCTGGCCCATGAGCTGGGACACGGCATCCATGCCCTCTTGGCCCAGGATCACAGCGTCTTCACTTACCATTCCTCCCTGCCCCTGGCAGAAAACGCATCCACCTTCGGCGAGATGCTGCTGATTGATAAATTGCTCTCACAGGAAAAGGATCCGGCTGTTCGACGGGATATTCTCTTCAAACAGGTTGATGACGCCTACGCCACCATTATGAGACAGTCATTCTTCGCACTCTTTGAAAGAGAAGCTCATAAGATGATCAAAGATGGGGCAATTATCGACGATCTGTCAGAGATGTACCTCGCTAACTTGAAAACCCAGTTTGGCAAGGCTGTTTCGATCAGTGATGAGTTCCGCTGGGAATGGGTGTCTATCCCTCATTTCTACCACACACCATTCTATGTGTATGCCTACGCTTTTGGCCAGCTCCTGGTCCTTTCTCTATACCAGCGTTATCAGAAAGAGGGCGACTCCTTCAAACCTGGCTACATCAAGATCCTGGAAGCAGGCGGATCCAAAGCCCCAGCGGCTATTCTGGCTGAATCTGGGATCGACATTAACAGCCAGGACTTCTGGCAGGGTGGTTTTGATGTAATTGATGGAATGGTGAAAGAATTGGAGGGTCTGCCAATCGAATAGTGCTATTCATTTTCCTGAACAACTACATAGCGTAAAGCAAGTATCGCCAGCAAGTTCACGACCGCGGCAGCTACAGCATTCGTCCAAAATCCCCAGGGATACAGGGGAGCCGCCAGTAATGAACCCAAACCCCTCCCGAGGTTTGCGCTGGCGATATTTAGTGCCATTAATGAACCTCTTGCGGCTGGCAAAACGCCGGTAACCATTGGCAGCATACTTACGATTGAGAATTCGAAGGTTAGATAAAAAAAGAACAATCCAATAAACGCGCCCCACACACTGCCGCCCAAAAAGGGCAGGATTAGGGATGCCAGCACATTTCCAATAACACCGATTAAAACTGCTTTCTCTTTACTGATACGATCCGTGATCCCGATCACCCCGCCCTCTCCTATCAGTTCGGCAATGCCAATCACCGCAGAAGCTCCACCCAAGGCAGCTATTTGCAGCCCGAAAGAGTCATTCAACCAGACCCCGAAAACCACATTGACCAATTGATTTGCCAGGCAGATGAATAACATCACTGCCAAAGCAGCCAGAGCGGATCCGGATTTGAACACAAGGCTGAAGTTTTTAATGATTGATGGTCGAGATTCTTCAGATGGCTTATCCACCGGGAAGAGAAGCAAAATTACCAGGAAAGAAATCAGACCCAAAACCATCAACAGAATGAACGGCGCTAAAAGGTTGAACTTGTCCAAAAAGAAACCAATCACTGGAACACCAACAAAAAACGCCAGCGACCAACTCGTTTCAGTAATGCCGAGAACAAATCCACGCCGTTGATAAGGAATAATATCTCCAAAATATGCTATTACTGAAGGTTCGAATACTGCCTTCGCCAGCATGGATAGAACCAGGAATCCGAAAAAGCCCCCGGCTGTTGGCCAGATGACCACTACAAGTGTCCCCAGACTGAATAAAACCATCCCTCCCAACATACCTGTTCTTCGCCCTCGGGTATCCGATACTGATGCCAATACCGGGCTGATCATACCGATCAGGGATTGTCCTGCGTACATCCGGCTGATCTCGGCCAGGTTGATGTTAAACCCCTTCATTAACATCGGCTGGAAGGGGAATACCATTCGAAAGGCGGTATTGTATACCGTTCGAACCAGTGTTGAGCTGATGATCTGAAGCCAGGTTTTCTTGGATAATTTCATAATCTCCCTATCATATCATGCTTCTTCGCAGAAGGCAGTGAAGTGAAATAATCCCCAAATCATCGAGCGGACTCCGAGTGGAGACGAGGAGGCAGACGAGAAGCTCTTCGTCTACGGACCTGCGGTCCTCCGCTCAGAGAGCTGTCTTTGTTCACTTTCCAGTTATATCCAAATCATCGAGCGGAGCGAAGTCCTCAGGACTGAGTGCAGACGAGATGCTCTTCGTAATATCTGTGTACGCAATCGTCATT
>Ga0180430_10001929_pt1 | contig 19435 bp, 12 predicted proteins | sample SS_ome_9_FD_132999 | JGI IMG/M metagenome (GOLD analysis project Ga0180430, IMG submission 132999) | Hypersaline lake sediment archaeal communities from the Salton Sea, California, USA - SS_1_S_2 metaG | ecosystem: Environmental > Aquatic > Non-marine Saline and Alkaline > Hypersaline >... | reverse complement strand
GCCGATAGCATCGCCGGCATTGCGGGCGATGTGGAAAATGCCCACCGTGCTGATGCTGTCGCCGATTGCGCCGCCTTTGCTGATGTTACGAGCCACAAACCCCGGCCCGGCGATAGCTTGCCATTCGTCCAGGGCGGCGGCCAGCTTGTCACTGATGGGCACAACCCGGTCCTTTGCCCCTTTGCCGTGAATGTTTAGCACGGTTCGCATTTTACCCGCCACCGGCTGAAATACCACGTCATCAAAGGTCAGGTTCGCCAATTCCTCTCGCCGCAATCCAGCCGCCACCAACAGCCCCAACACAACCCGATCCCGTTTACCGATGGTGGTTTTGGGGTTGCAGGTGTCTAACAGCCGCTTCACTTCGGCCTGAGTGAGCCAGGTATGCGCCTTTTGGCCCTTGCTGGCTTCAACCTTGATAGTATCGTTTAACGCCTCAAACCGGGCCTCTGTCGCTTGCACGGCGGCGATGTTTTCCGGGGTGGCTTGGCTCTTGGCTTGGGTGACAACGCGCTTTGACCATAACCGGATTGCCGCCTTCAAAAATGCCCGGCTTGATTTACTCAAATCGGTGGCATAAGCTGCGAGCGATGCGGCATCGGTCAAGTTCACCCCGGCGGCAATGGCATTAGTCAACGCCTTTTTGTACTGTCGCTTCGTGCTGTCGGCCAGTTTGGGGTTGCCGTCAATCATCGAAAGTATTTCGCTTTGAGCCGGTTTGGTGGTGGCGCTTAGGCGTGCTGTCATTTTTGCCCCTCACTTGTCATATATTATTTACGTATATAATGATTTACGTAAGTAATTATATATCAAGAGCCGATATAGTGCAAATTGGGGGGTGACTGTTGTAACAACAAAAAACCGGCTTGCGCCGGTCTTTTTGAGTGATAGATAGCCAATTTTTATGCCGGTTGCAGGATGTCGGCCAGGTTGAGAATGAAGTTGTCTTTATGCAACGGACTATGTTAACGGTTGCAACCTGTAAAAAGGCTGTCAAATATTTTTTTGACAGCCTTTTGGAAACACCGGTAATGGTTTTTGGGGACTAATCTGCTATTCGTCCAGCAGATAGACTGGTTCTTTGTAATATCTTACTTTGCTGTTGGCCTGTTTATCAATAATGAATTGATACAGCCATTCATTCTTTTCGCGGAGAGATTTATCGCTCATCAACCCGTCGAGCTTGGCATTCAGGCGCAGGACCCGGCCCGGAATAATGAAGCGGGTAATGCCGGCGGGCACCACATGCCCCGCTTTGGCTACTTGCAACACCTGTTGCACCGTGTATTCCGGAAAAACGATCAGACCGGTCAGGTCCGGGTATTCTTTTTTCAGACTGATGATGTCGGTGTTGAGGGTGCGGGTGACGTGACTGCTGCCAATGTAAGTGTTGGTCACTTTGTTCAGCGCTACCAGCCGGTTGGCCCCCACCGCCGGTTGAATGAGAAATACTCTGCCGTCAACCGTGTGCAGGTAGCACAAACCGCCGTACTCAAACATGTCGTCCAGTACTTTATTGGCGCTGCTTTCCACCATATCAATTTCCGGCAGGTCGTCCATCAATTTGATCAGTCTGGCGGCGTCGGCTTTACGCACGGCGTGGTACCAGGTGTGCAGGTCGAGATCATCAACATTTTTGACAACCTGGACAATGGCGTGCGGATACCCCAGTTGTTTCAGAGCCGTGGTCCGGGTGGCCCCGTCGAGAACCACGTATCTGTCTTCGGTTTCGACGACAATGGGCGGGTTTGACAAAACACCGTCTTCGGCCAGCCGCTTCGACAATTTTTCGACGCGGCGGGGGTCTACGTGTTCGTGGGGAACCACTTTTGCCAGATCAACAACCTGTAATGACAATGGATTTTCTACTTTTACGTCGCGAATAATGTCGATGATCTGTTTGGCGATGGTGACCGCGGCATCCAGTTGGGCATCTTCGGTGCTGGCCGCGATGTGAGGGGTGGCAATGACCCGCGGGTGTTGGGCCAGAATGCTGTCGGTCGCCGGTTCCTTGACAAATACGTCCAGGGCTGCGCCGGCAATGGTGTTGTTATCTAAAGCTTCGAGCAGGGCTTTTTCATCAATAACCGTGCCGCGGGCGGTGTTAACCAGGTAAGCCGCTGGCTTCATCAGGGCCAACTTTTGGGGGCCCATCATCCCTTCCGTTTCTGGTTTGGATGGGACATGCAGGCTAACAAAGTCGGCTTCTTTGAGCAAGTCATCCAGGTCAACCGCCTCTACTCCCAATTCCAGATTGAGTTCCGGAGTTGGCCGGCGCTGGTTGACCAGCACCCGCATACCAAAGGCTTTGGCTCTAATGGCCACCTGGCGACCAATGCGGCCAAATCCAACAATCCCCAGCGTTTTGCCGGCCAGGCCGGTGCCCATCAGCTGTTTTTTCTCCCATTTGCCTTCCTTCATGCTCAGGTCTGCTCGGGGCAGCCGGCGGGCCAGAGCCAGCATCAGGGCCAGGGTGTGTTCGGCCACCGCCTGGGTGTTGGCATCGGGGCTGTTAACCACCTCAATGTTTTTTTCTTTGGCCGCCACCACATCAATATTATCCAGACCGGCGCCGGCTCGGCCGATGACTTTTAGTTTCAGGGCATGTTCGATGATATTGGCTCGTACTTTGGTGGCGCTGCGCACTACCATCGCTTCGTAATCGCCAATGATGGCGATAAGTTCTTCCGGACTGAGGCCGGTTTTGACATCAACATCAGCTACTTCTTGCAGCATTTCGATGCCGGTATCGGCAATTTTATCACAGATTAATACTCGTGGACGTCTTCCTTCTGATTCCATTTTTTCTCTCCCAATCTCGATTTTTTGATTATCCAATGACTCCGCTGAAAGACATTTCAGTGGGAAGAAAATAGTATATATGTTGTGTGTGAGCGAAGCTCACACACAACATATAGTATTACTTTTTCTGTAACTGCCCTTTTTTCAGGGCAGTCATCCAATAAATTCGTCAATGGCGTTAAACAGACGGTCCATATCAGCTTCTGTGACCCACCCCATATGGGCAATGCGGAACGAGATATTTTTGAGTTTCCCGTACCCGTTAGAAATGACCATGCCCCGTTCTTTGAGGAAGCTGTTTAAGTCTGCTACGCTGATTTCCAGACTGTTGGCAATGTTGGATACCGTGGGCGAATGGTAGCCGTCTTCCGACACCATTTTGAAACCCTTGTTCAAGGCCCAGGCCCGGGTTTTTTCGGCCAGGGCCTGATGGCGGGTAAAACGAGCCTCCAGCCCTTCGCCAAAGATGTGATCCAGTTCCACTTTGAGGGCGCGCATCAGCGAGATTGCCGGCGTGGCCGCGGTGGTGCTGCGTTTGAGATATTTTTCCATTACCAAAAAGTCAAAATACCAGCCCCGGCCGGTGACGGTTTCTGCTTTTTTCAGAGCACGGTCACTGACCGCGGCAAAAGCCAGCCCCGGCGGCAGCGAGAGCGCTTTTTGGGATGAGGTGAGCATCACATCCAGGCCCCATTCATCGAACGGTAATTTTAATCCGGAAAACGAACTGACCGCATCGACCAAAATCAGCACATCCGGATATTTCTCATGCACCAGGGCGGCAATCTCGCCCACGGGAGAGGCCACACCGGTACTGGTTTCGTTGTGAACAATGGTGATGGCTTCGACATTTTCGTATTGTTGCAAGACGGCATCAACCTGTTCCGGCTTGACCGGGGTGCCCCATTCAACATCAATTTTAATAGCATCTTTGCCGCACCCGGCCGATACATCGTGCCAGCGTTGCCCAAAGGCGCCGCCCACAAAATTCACCACTCGATTCTGCACGCAATTTCTGATGGCCGCTTCCTGCATGCCGCTGCCCGATGAGGCGGCAATATAAACCCGCTGCTCGGTGAAGAACATCTGCTTGAGCTTGTCTTCACATTCTGCGTACAGGCTTTCAAATTCCGGGGTGCGATGTCCAATCATGCCCTCGGTCTGGGCAGCCAATACATCTTCGCGCACGTTGGTAGGGCCGGGAATATATAAAAAAGGATGATTTTTTGTCGTCATTGAATGTTCCTCCGCTTTATTATTTTTATTAATTACGATGGGAATGGGCGACCTTGAATCGGAAATACGTCCCGATAGATTACGCATAATCTAACATATCACAAAGCCGATAAAGAGTGCATAAAGACGATGTAAAGAAGCCGTAAATATTTTTTTGTATGGTATAAAAAAATGGGATAAGTGGTGCGGTGAAGTGAAAATCCCCTGCCAAAATATATCATACCTTGGCTGATTACGCCAAATATACAATAGATAGGGTGCGTCCCAATTTCCCAGCGCCCACAGATTTGTTGGGCAGGTGTGGGACGCACCCAATAGATATATCGGCTTAAAAAATAAAAAAACCGCCGGCGCCGGATACAGTCCGGCGCCGGCGGTCGAGGCAGCGATTCAAGTCGCGTGCCAATTTTTAACGACGGTTCAGGCGTGGATTGAGCGCATCTTGCAGGCCGTCTCCCAGCAGGTTAAAGCCCAAAACCACTAACATAATTGCCAAACCGGGAATAAAAACCAGGAAGGGGGCGGTGAAAACCTGGTTCCGCTCCGCACTAACCATCAAACCCCATTCCGGGGTGGGGGGTTGCGCGCCCAGCCCCAGGAAAGAGAGGGCCGCTACTTCTACAATTGCCGTGCCGATGCCCAGCGTGCCTTGCACAATCAGGGGGGTGATGGCGTTGGGTAGCACATCTCTGATCAAAATTCGGGCCGGCGGTACGCCCAATGCTCTATCGGCCAGAATAAAATCTTGTTCTTTGACCGTTAGTACGCTGGAGCGGATGACACGGGCATAGATTGGAATGGTGACAACGCTAATGGCTAACAGGGCGTTAATTAACCCCGGCCCCAGCACCGTAACAATGGCGATGGCCAGAATCAGGGCCGGAAAAGCCAGAAAAACATCCATCAGCCGCATGATGATATTATCAACCCAGCCGCCCACAAAACCGGCTACCGACCCCAGAATTGTACCACTGACAATCGCAATCGTGACCGCGGTAAACCCCACACTGAGCGAAAGCCGGGCGCCGTACACAATCCGGCTAAAGAAATCTCTGAAATTGGCGTCCACGCCAAAAATATGTTGGGGTGTTTCAGGAGAACAGCCCAGGGCATGGATGCAGGGCGGTGACCGTTTTTTGATGCCGTCTTCCACCCCGATCAGTTGTTCTTCGGGGTCAAACGGGGCCACCAGCGGCGCCGAAAGTGCAATCAGGGCCAGTAATATCAGAATAATCACGCCCAGTACGGCAGATTTCTTTTGGATTAAATGGCGAATGGCATCTTTATATAAACTGGAAGGTTCTTTACTCTTGCTCAATTCAGGGGGCGGCGAGTTGTTTGTTTCAGTCGTCATAATTTTCCTCTTGATTGGGTTGGGCACACCCAGTTTGTTTTTGGGACCGGATTTCATATTTTGGGTGTTGCAGCCAGGGTTGTTTACCAATTAATTAACAATGGTTGGGTGATACATTGTCAATTTTTCTATTCCTAGCTTAACCGGATACGCGGGTCCAAAAACGCGTAGGATATATCTACCACCAGGTTAATGAATACAAACCCAACGGCAATAATCAGGGTGAAGCCCTGCACAATAACGTAGTCTCGGGCGGTAATGGCTTCAAACAGAGTACGGCCCAAACCGGCCAGGTTAAAAATGGTTTCGGTCAGGACGGCCCCGGCCAGTAGATAGCCAAGCTGTAAGCCGACAATGGTCACAACCGGCAGCAGGGCGTTGCTCAGGCCATGTTGGAAGACCACCCCAATTTCGGCCAGCCCTTTGGCCCGGGCCGTGCGGATATAATCCAGGCTCAACACCTCCAGCAGGGTAGAGCGGGTGATTCGGGCAATGATTGCCAATGGAATTGTTCCCACGGCCAGGGCCGGCAAAATCATATGTTTGAGTGCGTCACCAAAGGCTTCCCAGTTGCCGCTAATCAGAGCATTAAAAATGTTAAGGTTTCCGATAAAGGAGGCTATAGAATACAGACCGGTATCTTCTTGAATGGGCAACCCCCATACTTCAAAGAAGGGCGGGCTGATGACCCCGGGACTCATACGGCCGGAAGGTGGAAGCTGCAAAAAAGTATCTTTCAGCAGCAGGGCAAAAACATACTGAAACAGCAATCCCAATACAAAAACAGGAATAGAAATGCCGACGTTGGCGCCTATCATTGTCGCAATATCAATGGGCGAGTTATGCCAGTAGGCGGAGATAACCCCCAGGATGATGCCGGCGGTGGTCGCAAAAATCATGGCCGAAATCGCCAGTTCAACCGTCACCGGCAGCCGTTCAACAATGATGGTTATGACCGGCCGGCCAAATCGGAATGATTCGCCCAAATCCCGTTCAATCAGAATTTGCTTGAGATAGATGCCGAATTGAACCGGTATCGGTTCATTGAGGCCGTTACGCTCAAAGAACGCATCGCAAATTTCATCGGTAGCCCGTTCCCCCAAAACTGCCCGGCAGGGGTCTCCGGGGATCACCCGGGCCAGGGCAAAGGTGGCAAACAAAATGCCGATGAGTACGGGAACGGCCAACATAATTCTACGCGTAATATATTGGGTCATTTTGCCAAAAATACCTCCTGATGAAAACGATTGTTTTCGCAGAGAACAACTTTGTCGTCTATCTGATTAGGGCGCGTCCCATATTTTCCAGCGCCGCACAGCTTCGCTGTCCAAAGGGGGTGTTGGAAATTGAGACACTTTCGGCGGGGGGGATTCGGGGGGTATTCTCCCCTTGCCCCCTGTGCTTCTCTGGAACGCACTTATCTGATTATCCAAGCAACAAACGGGAATGGAACACGATGAAGTTTATTCTATTCATTATTGCGCATTATGCAACATTGGGGCGTGTTCGGATTTGGTGACAAAAAAAGCCGGGGATAAAACTTGCCCCCGGCTTTTCTAAAAACAACGTCTAAAACCTGACGGGAACCCCGTCAGGTTTTATGGTACAGCTTATTCGGCGTTTTTGAAGGCGCTAAAGAAAGCGTTAAAGTAGGTGAAGTTACCGTCGCGACCGGTGTGGAGCGGGCTGGCCGCATCCCACTGGGCTTCCCAACTGGTGATGACGTCCTGGGCATCCAGGGCGCTGCCATCGTGGAAGGTTACGCCTTCGCGCAGTTTGAAGGTCCACTCGGTCAGGTCGTCGTTGACTTCGTAGCTTTCGGCCAGGCCGGGTTGTACGGCTGTGCCGCCCACTTCGTAAGCCAGCAGACTTTCGCTAACCTGTTCACACAGGCGGAAGGTTTCGCCGTCGGTCTCGTCGGCGCAGTAGGCGCTGATCGGTTCGGCGTTCTGCATCCAGACCAGGGTATCCTGGCCTTCAGCTTCCATCACGGCGAAGTATTCGTTGCCCAGCGGAGAGGCATGGGCGCCTTCAACCCCGGCTTTGAACACCGTGGCGGAACCACCGTGCGCAATCGGAACCATCGGTACGTGCTGGCCCAGCAGTTCGTTGGCCTGGGCGTACAGTTCGTTCCGGGCGGCCTGGTCGGGCAGGCTGGCGGCTTCGGCCAATACTTCGTGGATGTCTTCATGGCCACCGCCAAACTGGTCGCTGGCGCCGGCGCCAAAGTGGAAGTCGAGGAAGTTGGTTTGGTCCGGATAGTCAGCGCCCCAGCCCAGCATGTGGAAGCCGGTCAGTTCGCCGCGGTCGGCGGCATCCAGGAAGGCGCCGCTTTCCATCACAGTGATTTCAGCGTTAATGCCCACTTCTTTGAGCTGGGCCTGGATGTCTTGGGCCACCACGCCCGGTTCGGGCAGGTAGCTGCGGACCACGTCGCGGTAGGCGATGGTGGTGTCAAAGCCATCGGGGTAGCCGGCTTCGGCCAGCAGTTCCTTGGCTTTTTCGATGTCCTGATCCGGCCAGGCCGGGCCTTCGCAACCACCGGGGATGGCGCACGGGGTAAAGTGGCTGGCCACCACGGATTCGGGCGGGTAGAAGTTGTCAACAATCCGCTGCCGGTCAATGGCGTAGCCAATGGCCTGGCGGACCAGTTCGTTATCAAACGGGGCGTGGTAGTCGGTCATCCCAAAGTAGAAGATGTTCAGACCTTCGCGCGGGTACAGCGCCAGGGTGTCGTCGCCTTCGACAACGGGGAAGGCGTCGGGGGCGGGGTTGTCAATGCCGTCAACCGCGCCGGATTGCAGTTCCAGCAGACGCTGGGCGCCTTCAGCACTCCAGCGGAAGACCAGGGTTTCGGTTTTGGCCGGTTCGCCCCAGTAGTCCGGGTTGCGTTTGAAGACAATGCTGTCGCCGCGGGTCCATTCTGCCAGCATGTAGGGGCCGGTGCCGATGGGGGCTTCCAGGATGTCGCCGGTGCCGCCGGTGGCTTCCATGTATTCGCTGGGGTGAATGTTGAAGGCGGTAAAGGCTACTTTGGAGGGGAAGGCCACGTCGGGCGAGCAGAGGTTGAATTTGACGGTCATGTCATCAACCGCTTCGATGCTCTTGAGCAGGCCACCGTAGGCGCAGGCTTCGTCGGCCATAGCTTCTTCTTCAGCCATGGCTTCTTCTTCGCCGGCAGCGGCAGTGATGGTGGCAAATTCGCCATTGGTTACCTGGCTGATGCTGATTTTGGCATCGGCGCAGTCGCCAAATTCGTCACAGCTTAAGCTGCCGGTAATACCATCGTGGCCGCTGGTGGCGTAGACGGCATCGCGCAGGGCCTGGCGGCCAATCAGCAGGTTGCCGGCGGCATCTTCCTGGGCCACGGCTTCGATGGCGTCCAGAATGATGTTGGTGGCGTCGTAGGTGTGGGCATGGAACGGAGCCAGCGGTCCTTCACCGGCAATTTCGGTGTAAATTTCTACGAATTTGTCGTAGCGGTCGCCGGCAAAGTTCAGGTCGGGACCGGAGTGGTACATACCTTCAGCCGCGTCGCCGGCCGCATCCAGGAAGTCCTGGGCTTTTTGGCCTTCGGCGCCGGCCAGAATCACATCTTCCAGACCAGCTACTTCTTTAGCCTGGGCAGTGATGAAGCCACCTTCGGCGATGAAGACCGGGTAGTAAATGATGTCCGGTTCGCCGGCGGCAATAGAGGTCAACACGGGGCGCATGTCGGTGTCGCCCACGTTGACGGCTTCTTGAGCAGTAATTTCGCCGCCGAGTTCAACAAATACGTCGGCAAAAACCTGCTGGAGCTGTTCGGCGTAGGGGCTGCCATCATGGATGGTGGCCGCTTTGCGCGCGCCCAGTTCGTTGTAAACAAATTCGGCCATAACACGGCCCTGAACTTTGTCGTTGGGGGCGGTGCGCAAGAAGGCCGGTTCGTGGCTATCGGGCGCAGTCAGAGCCGGGGCGGTGCAGGAGGGGGAAATCATGGTCAGACCGGCATCGCTGTAAATGGAGGCGGCCGGGGTACATGAGCTGGAGCAGGTGTGGCCCATCACTGCGACAATGCTGTCGTCGGATGAAATTTTTGTGGCGGCAGTCTGTCCACCTTCGGCGGAGCAGGCGCCGTCTTCGGCTTGCAGTTCAATGGGATGGCCCATAATTTCGCCGCGTTCTCTAATTGCGACTTCGGCGCCGTACTGTTCGTCAAGTCCCAGCGGGGCGTTTGGTCCGGAAGTAACCAGTGCAGAGGCTACCCGGATGGGGTCGCCGGGTTCCACAGTGACGCAACCCAGGGCATCCGTACAACCTTCTTCGGCCGGAGCAGCTTCTTCTTCAGCCGGCGCTTCTTCTTCCATGGCTTCTTCTTCAGCCGGTGCTTCTTCTGCGGCTGGAGCAGCTTCTTCGGCGGCCGGTTCCGGAGCGGCGCCGCCACAGGCGGCCAGCAAAGCCAGAACAGCCAACATCGTAATTAACCAAATGGTTCGTTTACTCATATTTTTCTTCTCCTCAGAAATTGAAAAATTTTTAGAAGAATATTTTACGATTGACCAATACTTATGTCTATCTTACTGGGGCATCACTCCTTTCTTTTGTTGAATTTAAGTAGCTATTCAGCCTGCCATTGCGAGGTTTGTGGTCGGTCTATGACCTGTTTGGCGGCAACAAAGATGCCTGGTGGGCATTTTACGACCCAAGCATTATGGCTGAGTAGTTACATGTTTAGATAATATACACCGTACCTAACCTAAAGGATAAAGGAAGATGGCGATAGTAATGGGGGGGAATTATGTGTCCGTGCCGAGTGTTGGCATCATTGCATTGTGATTCGGCAAGGGTATGGCTTAGCGAAAGAGCTGCTCCGGACAGATAGAAAACAGGCAGGGTGTACTATCCATAATTGGAGAATTTTACAACCAAGCCCTGAAAAAAGCAAGGATTTCCCCCAAATTTTTGGGATTGAGCCTCGGAAGGGGGAGAATTTGTTTTTCGCGGCTGTTATCTCACGGAAACCTGACTACCGTCGGGGGTTTTCCACACCTCAATGCGGGCGGGAAAGGCTTCTTTTAGCTCATCAATATGGGTGATGACGATGATTTTTTCGAAATCGTCCTGAATGGTATTGATGGCTTCAACCAGCCGTTCCCGGCCCTGCCCGTCTTGCGTGCCGAAACCTTCATCAATGACCAGCGTTTGCAGGCTGGCCCCGGCCCGGCGAGCCAACACTTTGCTCATGGCAATGCGGATGGCAAAGTTTACCCGAAAGGCTTCTCCGCCGGAGTAAAGTTCGTAATCGCGGGTTCCCAATTCATCAGAAATACGAATATCGAGCGTTTCGATGGTGTTGTCGCTGCTTTTGGCGGCGCGTTGGGTTTCAAAGCGAACATGCATCCGGCTGGCGGTCATGCGGCTTAGGAGTTTGTTGGCCTCGTCTTCAATTTCAGGGATGGCGTTTTCGATGAGCAGGGCCTGTACCCCTTTTTTGCCAAAAGCGGTTTGCAGTTCGCGAAACAGCCCCAGCGAGTTCCGTACTTCTTCCAGTTCCGTTTCCAGTTCGGCTCGTTTTTTGGCCTGGTAGGCAATATGGGCCAGTTGTTGTTGCACGGCAATCATTTGTTCGCGGGCGAATCGTTCTTCCCGTTGCAGGCGATTCAGTTCATCACCGGCCTGGTTGAGTTGCCGGCTGATTTGGGGGAGTTCCGCAGTGGCTTCGGTAAGCTGCTCGATGGTTTGCCGGTCCGCGGCGGTCTGTTCCAGCAGGCGGGTATGGCGGGCAGTTTCTCGTTGCAGCCGTTTTTCTTCTTCCTTTATATATTTTTCTGCGGTGGCTAACTGGTGTTTTTCGGTTTCAAAATGAGTTAAGCTTTCAACTTTTTGTCGCATTTGCTGGTGGGCAGCCCGGTCGTAGCCCAGGCCGGCCAGCTCGGCTTCAACTTCAGCCAGAGTGGCCACAATATCGGGGGCATAATCCTGATTATCCAACTGGGTTTGCCATTCCTGGCGACGTACTTTGGCTTGTTTCAGTTGGGTTACGGCCGCTTCGGCCTCTTTCAGGCTTTGGGCCAGTTGGGCAGAGCGTCCCTGAACCGTGGCCTGTTGGCGTAGTTTGCGGTCGGCTTCGTTGATTTTTTGCTGGAGGGTGGCCCGTTCCATTTTTATTTTTTCTACCCGGTCTTGATTGCGGCGATAGGTATCACCTTTGGCTTTACCTTCTTTTTCAAACTGGGCCAGCACCTCGGTTTGGTGATGCTCATCCAGCGGGCGCTGGCATACCGGGCATTTTGAGTCGGCCTGGGCTAACTGGTCAAGGTTGGTTTTGATTTCTTGCATTTCCAGTTTGAGCCGGTTGTTTTGTTCTCCCAGCCGGGCCGCTTCGGTATCCAGTTCCACCACGGCGGCCTGGTCTGCCTGTTTTTGCTGTTCGATGGTTTTGAGCGTGTCCAGTTCTGTCTGGGTGTCTTTTAGCTGGCTGCGGGTAGATTCCAGGGCGTCAGCTTTGGGCGAGAGCAGGTTAATGGTAGCCGATAGCTCCCGCAGATTGGCCTCAATGTCGGTCCGGGCCGCGTTCAGGGCCGTATCCAGTTGATGTTTGCGGTCGGCCAGTTGCGTTGACTGGTGAAATCGTTCTTCCCAATCCTGGTTGGCTTCTCTGGCGTTTTGCAACTGCTGCCAACCGGCTTCGATGTCGGCCCGGCGATCCAGGGTGGTTTGGTAGTTGTTGATATTGGTCCGGGCCTGTTCAATCGTTTCAGACATTTCGGCCAGGTCCTGCTCGGTTTGGCGCACCCGTTCCAGCAGGGCATCGAGTTGTCGCTGTTTTTCGTTGATGCTGCGATGCTGTTCCCGCAGCAATTCCATCTCTTTTTCAGCCAGTTGGAGTTGGCGGTTCAGGGTGTTGGCCTCTTCCTGGGCCACGGTTAGCTGTTCCCGGTATTCTGGCTCACGAGCCAAATCCTGCTCTATCTGCTCGATTTTGGCTGAGATGGCGGTCGCTTCTTTATCTTTTTGATTGGCGCGGCGTTTGGCCCGCTCCACATAAAGATCGTAAATGCCCAGCCCCAAAATATCGCCCAGAATCTCTTTCCGTTTGCCGGGAGTTTTGGTGGTAAATTCATCGGCCCGGCCTTGCAACAAAAAGGCCGAATTAATGAAGGTATCGTAATCAAGGCGCAGTAAATTATTGATTTTTTGTTGGGTCGTCCGTAACGAGGTGTCAGTTAAGGTGCGCCAGCCACCGGCTTCTTGCACCTGAAAGCTCAAATTACTGCGACCCCGCTTGCTGGCATCCCGTTTGCGGATGATCCGGTATATATTGGGGGCCAGGTTAAAGGTAAATTCCACCTCCATATCGGACTGGCCCAGATAAATCAGTTCATCATCGCGGCGGGCACGGGCCTTGCCCCATAAACTCCAGGTAATCGCATCCAGCAGACTACTTTTGCCGGCGCCGTTTTCGCCGGTCAATACCGCCAGATTAATACCCTGAAAATCAAGGTCGGCCTCCCGATAAGCCATAAAGTTGTTTAATTTTAGGTGGATGGGGATCACAGACGCCTCCCGTAGGTCATCTTTTTACGGATAGTATTATAACACAGCGCCAGAACGGGTAAAAATGCTTCCGCGGAAAAAAGTTACCTTTGTTGACATAATTTAATGTGTTATGGTATACTGACCATGCTGTACATAATGTGATTCAGCAGAAAAGTGAATCAGGAGAGTCCCATGACCGCCAATTTAGATTTTGACGATGCCCCCCTCGAGGAGGAAGAATTCGAATTAGAGGCCGATGAAGAGCAATCGCCTCCGCCCCGGCGTAATTCGTTACGGATTATTTTGCTGGCCTTACTGGTTTTGGTGCTGTTGTGTGTTGTGTGTTATTTAGCATCGTGGTATGTTGACATTCCGGGCATCAGCCCCACCCCAACTGCCACCGCTACGCTGGCACCCACCCAGGAACCAACCACCGAGCCGACTGAGCCGCCCACCACGGAACCGACCGTTGAGCCGACCGAGGAGCCTTTACCCACGGAAGAACCAACGGAAGAACCGACCACCGAACCAACTGGAGAACCCACCACAGAGCCAACCGTCGAACCCACTACCGAACCGACGGTGGAGCCCACTGGTGAACCAACCTCCGAACCTACGGTTGACCCCTGTGCCCAGAATGACCCGCCCTTGGCCGACGCCAATGGCCCCTACGAAGTTATGATGGGCAAAGGCCAGGCTGTGGTCAACTTCGATGGCTCCGCCTCCAGCGACAGCGATGGCTCTATCGAAGGTTATGAATGGGACTTTGGCGACGGCGGCGTTCCCGAAACCGGCGTAACCGTTACCCACGTGTACACCAGCACCGGCGAATTTGTGGCCATGTTGACCGTCACCGATAATTGCGGCGCTACCGGTTCCGCCACCGCCGATGTGACCATCACCGCCGCGGTCCCGCCCACCGTCACTGTCACCCCGCCGCCCACCGTAGAGCCTGGGCCGGGTGAAGCCACCTTTGGTTTCTGCCATCTGGTGCAGCGTGGACAGACCCTGTCCGGATTGGCCTGGTATTATGGTGTGCCGGTAGACGTACTGGCTGCGGTCAACGGCGTCAGCATGGATTACTTTGTGGTGGCCGGTCAGGGATTATTCATTCCGATGACCCAATATGCGCAAGGGCCAAACGTTTATGAGGCTTTGCCCGGTGAGACGCTGTACGGCGTAGCCTGGCAATGTGGCTTGACGCCGGACGTGTTGGCTTCAGCCAACAATCTTGACCCCGGCGCAGTGTTGATGCCGGGCCAACAACTGGTCATTCCACGTTGGCGAGACGTTTATCCGTAATCATCGGTTTTTTGATATATCCAACCCAATAACGCCCCGATTTTGTCGGGGCGTTATTCGCATTAACAACGTTGATTGTCGGCGGCTTGACCCACAGATTGATGGGAGCCGCCAATTTTTCAGGAGGCACGGGCATGACTGACGAAGAATTTGATTTGCAAGCCCCTTTTGATGACGATTCTGTAGAAATTGATCTGGACGAAATTAATGCCGTGGACGACGAAGACCAGACCGTGGTCTCATCTCCCCGACGACCGTTTGACCGTCGGCTCTTGCTCGTTGGCTTTGTGGTATTGGCCGTTTTGTGTCTGGTAGGGGCCATCATCTTTAGGATTTACACCGATGGCCAGCGGGACCAGGTTGAAGAGCCGTCCGCCACCGCCACCCAGGTCGCGGCCCAGCCCTCACCCACGGCTGCAGAAGAAATAGAGCCGGAGGAACCAACCCCGGCTCCCACCCAGGTCATCGAAGAACCAACCACCGCCCCGACCGAAGCCGCCCCCACTGTGTTTCCCACCAGTACTCCGCTTGCGGTCCAACCCTCACCCACGCCGGTGCCGCCAACCGCTACCCCGGTGGGTGAACAGTTGCCGGTTAGCGATATCGGGGTGGGGCCAGGCCCGGTTGAAAATCTACTGCAAAATGCCGGGTTTGAAGCCGGAACCAAGGCTGACTGGGGCCATTTTGCCACCGGTGAGGCCACCATTACCTTTTCGTCTGAGAGTGCCGGGCCACTGGTTAACAGCGGCGACGCAGCTTTACGCATCAGCATAGACCGCACCACCCGCCCCGACCGGTACGGCGGCATTTATCAAACCGTCGAAGTCGTACCCGGCCAACCATACACCCTTGAACTGAACGGACAAATTCGGTCCAAACCGCGCGATACAATCTATAATTACCGCATGCAGTACGCGGTCGATTACAGTGGCGGCACCGACTGGCAGGCCGTCCCCGCCGAAGATTGGGTGGAACTGCCCTGGGACGAGCAGGATATCGCCGCCGCCCAACCCCAATTTAATACCTATACCACCGTTATCACCCCCACCGAGCGGCAGTTGACCATGTTTGTGCGGGGCTGGCATAAATGGGCCGATTTGAGTTTGGCCGAATTTACGCTCGATGATCTGTCGTTGACCGGAGCCTCGCCGGTGGCGGTTGAGCCACCACTTATGGCCGAATCGCCCGCCCCGGCGGATGAACAACCGCCTGCCACCGACGAACAGTTGATCCCTGTGACGGGTGACGATGGCCTGGCCGGTTTGCTGGTTGATGCCAGATTTTGGGGAGCAATGTTGATTTTACTGCTGCTGACCGGAGGAGCGCTCTATCGAGGCAAGTGGAGCTATTAGTTTTTGCCCAGCGCGCCTCGCAGTTGCGCCAGTGAGGCGGTACCGGTAGTACCCAACTGTTGAATCGTAATCGAAGCGGCCAGATTGCCAATCTGAGCCGCTTCTTTATTGGCAGCCCCGGTGCACAGAGCCGCGGTCAGCCCGGCGAGCACGCTGTCGCCGGCGCCCACAATATCAATTGGCCCCGTAACGGGCGGGGCCGGTAAATGCGTCAGGGTATCACCATCCACCGCCAAAATACCCTGTTCGCCCAGGGTGATGAACACCGGGCGTTGATTTTTCTCAAACAGCGTTTGACCGTACAGTCTGGCTTTCATCAGCGGGTCAGATGCCGATGACTTTTCCTGCCCCACCGATTCTAAAACCGACTCTGCTTCGTGGATGTTGGGTTTAATCATCACCCCGGCAAACTCGCCGATGCGCGTCCGGGAGTCGGCGATGATTGGCTTTTGGGGATATTGCCCGGCCAACTCTGTCAGGGCTTGCCGCACCGCGTCGGTGATGACTCCGCAATTTCGTTCCTGCACCTGGTCGGCAATAATCACCCCATCCACCGCTGGCAGCAGTTGCTCCAGTTGAGCCACTACCGCCGCTTCGACATCGGCGGTCAATGGCCGGCGGTTCTTCACATCGAGCCGATTCAACTCCTGCGCCGGCCCGCCGTTGGCCGAAAGCCGCATCGGTTTGGTGTAGGTTGGAGTAAAGCGGTCGTCTGCTTCCAGCAGCCCGGCCAGGTTGACCCCCATCGTTTGTAAATCTTGCCGCAGGTCAAAACCGGCTCCATCCCGCCCGGTCACGCCCACCGCCGATACCTGCACCCCCATTGCTCGTAAATTGGCCGTTACCGTGCCGGCCGCGCCGGGGCTGTGCCGGATTTCGACAATCTGGTACGCCTCCAACCCGGTTTCCAGCGAGGCTTCGCTCAGAGCCGGGTCTATCAGCAGGTAGTTGTCCAGAAAAAAATCACCCACCACCAGCAGGTGCAGGCTGGGGAATTTATCGAGTATCTTGAGCAAATCCGTATTGTCCATTATTCATTAACCACCAGCCGGTACAGGGCCGGCAGCGTGACCCGGTGGTCGCCCCGAAAATAAAAACTTTCGCCGCCATCCTGTACGGTGCGGACGAGAATTGTTTTGTAGGGGCGGTAATAGTAGCGCGGGTCATTTTTGTCCGCCTCGGTGTGGATGTCGGCTTCGCCCAGATTAATTAAATCGAACACGGCGGTGGTAAACTGGTTGATGCGCTCGCCCCGCTGGTGGGCCACATTGCGGGCCATCGCCAGGGCCTTCAGGTACACCTCCGGTCCCATCACGGCCGTGCCAAAGTTGAGCATCACCCCACCTTGCAGCCCGGTCACAGTCTGGGCCATCACCAGAAAATCATGGTATGAGGTTTGGCCCAGGGCCGCGCCGTCGGCGTTGGGGTGCTCGTGGATGATGTCGTAGCCAATGCCCACGTGGACGGTGACCGGCACGCCCAGCCGGTAGCCCGCGGCCAAAATGCTGATGTCCCGGTGCGGGAACTGTTCCGTTTCAATCATGCGGCCCACGGCCTCGCCCAGGCCGATGTTATCCCGCGCCCCGGCCTTGATGGCCTCATTGATCCGCCCGGTGTCGGTCCACAGGCCAAACTGTCCTTCCTGAATGTAGCGGGCCACACTTTCGGTTGATGCGCCAATCAGGGCCAGCTCAAAATCGTGAATCGGGCCGGCGCCGTTCATGGCCACGTGGGTGATGAGGCTCCGTTCCATCAAATCAATCACAAAGCGCGACAGGCCCGTTTTGATGACGTGGGCGCCCATCATCAGGATGACCTGGCTACCTTGTTTGTGGGCGGCCTGGATCCGTTGGGCCAGCATGGGTAAATCAGGGTGATCAAAGGGGGGCGTTTCGTCGTCCAGGTTGAGCAGAGTCGGCAGCCCCATATCGTTGATGCGTTCGGCCAGTGGTTTCAGGTGTAGTTGATTGCGGTCAAATGTTGGATAAGGCATTGGTGTCAAAAACCTCCGGTGATGTGATGTTTAAAATGTGCCAAACCCCAGCCCGATTAGAATTCCCATCAAAATGGGCTGGTGGATCAGATAAATCAGCAGAGAGTGGCGGCCCAAAAATCGTAACCCGCGTATCGGGGGCGTTTGGCCCCACGCCGGCAGACCAAAAATGCGCCGTCCCTGCGGATAGAGCGTGGAGCCGGCAAAAACGCCCACCAGAGCCAGCCCGCCCCAGGGCAGCAGGGGGTAATAGTCAACCATGTAAAGCCCAGCCTGCCGTACTCCCAACCAAATGAGCCACGGCCACGACACAACAATGGATTGCAACCCCCACCCGGCGATGATGATGGCGGCACCCGCCCACAGACTCAGCCAGCGATTGCGGCCCAAAAAGGGATAAGCCAAAATCACGCAGCTACCCAGCAGATGCAGAATACCGTACCGCACATAACCGGCCCCGATGAAAAAATAGGTGGCGATGGTGATCAGCATCCCCAGCCCAAAAATCTCCAGGCCGCGGCGCAGGTATTTGCCCCACAGACGGGGCTGCTCTGCTTTTTGGGCAGCCCGGCGGTAACTGAGGGTCAGCGACAGGCCCAAAATCAGCAAAAACTGGCTGGCGATGCTGCGGGCAAAAATTTGCCACGGCCCCTGCAACATCGTCGCTTTGAACAGGCCAAAATAGTTCAGATCCCACATAAAGTGGTAAAAGACCATCTGAATAATGGCGATGCCCCGCAGCGCGTCAATTTCCCACAGGCGGGGGGCGGCTGGGGGGCTGGTTGTGGTTGGTTGGTTGGCTGGCTTCACGGTGGGCTAACCTCATCCAAATAAGTCAACAAGGCCGCTTGCTCTCGAAAATCGGGGATGATGAGCGACGCCCCGGCTTCGATGAGACGCTGCCGTTTCCAGGCGTCGATACCCTGTCGGGTGGCTTCGTTGCTGGCCACGCCCACGGCCAGCCCGCCCACTTCTACGGTGTTTTCGATTTCCACATAGCCGTCGCCAAAAGTCAACAGGCTGTCACCGGACAGATGGTTCTCCCGCAAAATGCGCTCGATAACCATCTTTTTGGAGAAATTTTTGTAATTATCCAGCGCGCCGTAAATACCACCGTTAAAATAGGAGGCCACACCCAGCGCCGCAGATTCATCCAGCACGTACGGTTCGTCGGTGCCGCTGGCCAAATAGCAGGTGACGCCCCGCGCCCGCAGCGCGGCCAGCAACGCCAGCGAGCCGGGCACCACCATTTCCGCCGGGGACAACTGACCATTTTTCAGGCCGGCCACCCGGTGTTCGATGCGCTGCCACAGCCGATCCAGATAAATATGTTTGTACTCGACCGCTTCTTTGGGCTGGCCGCCCCGCTGTTTGATTTCGTCAGCCAGTTCAATCATCTGGTAGATGGTTTGTTTGCCGGTCAGCCGGGTTACGAACTCGGTGACGAGTTTGGTCAGGCTGGCTTCGTCTTCCGCCTCCGGCGTTTCGAGCAGAAACTCGACCATCATCGGAATCATAATTTGCTGCCAACCCTCGCGAATCAGGCTGATGGTGCCGTCGAAGTCAAACAGGGCGTGTTTGAACGGGCCGCCCGGATGATCGGGTTGGATGATTTCAATATTAGTGTTGGGGATGAAATTTGTCATTTTTAGTTGGTTAGTTCGATGGTTGGTTGAGTATTGATTCTGCCAGGGCTACGGCCCCCCACAGCGGGGCGTCATCGCTGAAGGCAGCGGGGACAATATCCACCCGGATTTCCGGCAGGGTGTGCTGCCGGGCCGTGTCCCGCACTACCTGCCACCAGCGTTGCCCCGATTTGGTGACGCCGCCGCCCAGAATCACCCGGTCGGGGTTCATCAGGGTGAGGGCGTTGGCCAG
>Ga0180430_10001928_pt1 | contig 19443 bp, 12 predicted proteins | sample SS_ome_9_FD_132999 | JGI IMG/M metagenome (GOLD analysis project Ga0180430, IMG submission 132999) | Hypersaline lake sediment archaeal communities from the Salton Sea, California, USA - SS_1_S_2 metaG | ecosystem: Environmental > Aquatic > Non-marine Saline and Alkaline > Hypersaline >... | reverse complement strand
TTAAGACAAAACTGACGCCTTTAGAACTTAGGCGTCAGTTTGTATAATATACTCAGCGAGAGGTCTTAATTACTTGTCCAGTTGACGGGGTGCACTCCACAAAGGAAACCGTATCCTTGTTCAGTTTTATTCCACGATCACTCGATCACTGCTGCTTCTGCCAAAGACCTCGGGAGAGTACATCTCCTCTGCTTTCGCAGGCGGAACAACGAAGGTTCCAGGGGTCGTAGCGCGGGCCACATAAGTATATTCAAACACCCCATCCCACAGCAGCGATGTAAAGGCTTCCGCCCGCTCATCACGCATGTTCTGATGCTCATACCAGGGTCCCCACCACCACCATCCATAGTTTCCTTCCGAGCTGTCAGGATCCTGAGGGATGCTTCCCGAAACAGCCAGAGCGGGGTTGATGATTTCCAGGCCGGCGGGAAGCGGATCGACCAGTGCGACATGATAGCGCCGATTATCCGCGATCATTGTGATCCGCACTCTAATTCTCGCTCCCGCTTTGACTACCCAGGTGCCGTCTTCCAGCCGTTTTACATCATCAGGGTCATCCACAGCTTCATATTCCCGCTGCACAACGAATCCCATTTCCAGTGGATCCAGCTGCAGGTCAGTGGGGGCGTATTTCAAACCCAGTCGATAATACAGCCTGCCGGGACCTTCTTTGCTGATGATCAGGTCCTGTCCCTCTTGATCGGTGTCCATCAGGAAGCTCATTGGAACTTCGGTCAGATGCCTTTCGGTGCTGTAGCCAACATATTCATGCTCACCGGCGTAGGTATCTCCCAGCCATATCCGGGCTACAAATTCCGGTTCCACGGACTCATAAGTATTGAAATAGCGATCCAGGGCTAGAAGCACGAAGACATTCTCCTGGGTACTGCTCCAGTGGCCTCGTTTCCTGTGCGCCAGCAAACCGGTTACCAGCTTGGGGATCAGGTCGCTGTTTGGATCATCGGCGATCATCGTATCCAGCATCACAGCGTCAGTTTTCCTGTCAGAGCTCAATAGCAGATAGGTTTGATCATCATAGTAGGTTGTGAAATTGGCAGCTCCAGGGGTTTCCACTACTCTGTTCGCCACCCAGGTGCGAATGTTTTCCAGTTCATTCAATGACCCAGAATCATCCACCAGCACCTGCCAGATCCAACCAATCCCGGCCATGGAAATGTGGTCGAATCCTGATCGGTTGAAGAGATCGCGAGCTTTAGCTGGATCGGGATCGTCCATCAGGTCCCGAACGTAGAGGGCATAGGAACTAAGCGTGTTGCGGGTGTATTCGCTATACCAGTAAGGATAGTAGTTCTCAATATCCCTCAGGTAGCTCAATACCATGTACCACATATCTTCAGATACTTCAAAACCTTTCTGCTCAGCCCTTGCCAGGGAATGCGCTACGTGGATGGTATTGTAGGGTATTGAATCCTGTCCTCGGCGCCAATACGGGAAGCCGCCATCATAATTCTGGATCGTACCCAGCATCTCCAGATCCGTCTTCACTCGATCTTCCATCTCCTGCGGAGATGGCATATCCTCTGCTTCAAACGCACTCAGCACATCTCTCAGAGCTGCGATTCCCAGGATGCGAGAAGCCATTTGCTCTGAACATTCATAAGGATAGGAATAGAGATACATCACAGCATCTGTCAAAGCCTGGAGCGCTGTAGATGAGGTATTGATCTCCAACCCACCGAACTGCGGGAAAACATCAGTCGGTCTGGCAATCGGCTGGATCACAGCTCCCTGGTCAAGCACGCCGTAGGTAGCAAAAGCTTCTGTTGTTGCAGGAGTGTAAACCGGCATTTCACCGGCAGCGGCATCGGCGTATTCACCAGAAATCGCCGCCACGCGGAACTTGGCATCACCTGCCATATCTGCCGACATTGGGAACCGAACCTCGATACGGTCGTTGGCCGGAATTTGCACCTTCATACCCATCTCATCATTAAGTTCCAAATTGCTAGCCTGGATGATCACTTCAGCTTCCATCATTTCGTCAGTTTGATTCTGCAGGACGATCGGCATTTCAAACTCATCTCCAAAGTTCAAGAATCTGGGAGCTGATGGGCGAACCATCAACGGCAGCCGGGCAGTGATATTGGATTCACCCGATCCAAACTGATTGCCGCTCTCATCAACTGCCACAACCATCACTCTGTAGCGAGTCAGATTATCCGGCAGGCTGATCTTCACTTTAGCTTCGCCAGTGCTGTTCGTTTTCACCTCCGGCGCAAAAGTCGCCAGCGGGTTGAAATCGATCCTGACCTGGATCGCTTCCCCTGCTGAGGGGCCATTATCCATACCCATCCCTTTGGCTGCCATATCTGCGTCTGCCATTTCCATCGCTGGCGCTTCCATCAGAGCTTCTTCAGCTATTTCGCCTTCCATCACCATCGTAGATTGAGGCATTGCTCTGATCTCATCAGCTGCCTGTTCCAGCAGTGCGCCCGGATTTGCCAGCAAGATGCTGGACCGGGTGTAATAGCTGCTGGTATCTGCCGGTCGGGTGGCATAAAAGACCGACAGCGGATCAGAAAGCTGGTATCCAGTCAATCCAAGGATCGCTTCATCCACAACGACTACCGCGAGCTCAACTCCGGAAAGCGGCTCACCGGAGGCGTCCCTGACTTTCACATCCAGCCAAGTTTCCTCTCCGGGCTGCAGTTTATCTTCTCTCGGTATTACTTCCAGATCGAGGGTCCGCTGCAGAGGTGGTATGGACAGATTGATCTGTCCAGTTGCAAAGGCCGGCCTGGGAGGTACTCCATCCAGCGGTTCACCTTGATCATCTGTCCTGGCAGTGGATCCGACCAGATCCACCTGGACATACAGATTCGGGATATGCTTTTCTTCAATTGGAACCTGCAATGTATGGCTGCTGCCGTCCATTGTGAAAGTTTCAGTTGAGATGATCCCGCTGCGGCTGATGGTCAGCAATCCTTCTGCATTGCTAAAAGGAGCCTGGACCAGGATTTCAGCCACATCACCTGGCTGATAGGTTTCCTGGTTGGGGATCAAGTTGACCTGCTCCTGTTCCACTTCCCGGGAAGGAGGGCGCTCCCCACCGCTGACCCAGCGGGTCATCCTGCTTTGATTGATCCTGCCTTCTGGGTCGGTTACTTCTGCGGTTAGCTGATAACGTCCTCCGCGGGGGGTTTCAAATTCACAGCTGACAGGTTCTTCTGTAGAGCCAACCACACATTCCTGAAGATCGACTTCCACTTCCTGCCAGCGTCCATCCTGATATTTCCATTCCAGGCGGGCAGCTGCCACATTGATGGGCCTGTCTGTAACAGCATTCCCATCCAAATCAGTGACTATCAAGTCCACCTCAAGGGGATCACCCATCTCGACAAAATAACGATCTGTCCTCATCCCGACATAAAGATCGGCCGGGTGAACAATCAGACTGGTTGATCCGGTCCAGGCCTGACGATTGACATCAAAGACTGTACCCTCAGCTACAACGCTGTATGCTCTTGGATTTTCCATGGATTGGAAATCCATCCGCAGGTAATGGTTGCCTGAAGCATCTGTCACGCCGCTGAAACTATCACCAGTAGTACCAGAATCCTGATAGTAATAATCGTAATACCACCACCAGGGAGTCCAATATCCAAAGCTGAAATCAGTCCAATTCGGCGGCTGATAATTCGTTGGCGAAGACATCACATACCAGTTGGTTTCTGCGTTTGGCAAGGGTCCACCTGCGTAATAGCTGGCCTCAACTGCTAAAACCGCATGATCACCAACAAAATACGGGCCGGTAGTCTCATTGCGAGCACTGACCTCAAATTCTGGGCGTCTGAATTCCTGAACCTGGATCTGATGATAGTAGGTGTTATAAGATATCCCGGATAAAGAACCGATTGGATTTATGATCACCTGGGTATATCCGAGGTTCGCATTCTCCGGCAGCGAGAAGTAGAAATCAAAGCCTCCCAGGGAATTCACATCTGCCTGGCCGGATGCCAGCTCGTTTCCCTGAGATCCAATAACCTGGTAGGTCACCTTGCTGACTTGATTACCAACCAATTCAACATCGCCAGACTCATCGCTGCCAATTCTGCGCATCCACCCCTTCAGATAAACCTCTTCACCTGGTTTGTACATCTGGCGGTCATCCCACACATACCAGCGAAGCTCATCCACCAGGCCCCGCCTGGTCCAACCGCTGTCACTCCAGTAATAAGATGAAGGCGGCATAAAAGCCAGGTCATTTCCTTTTTCAGCAATCAGGTACGGGACACCTTCATATGGAAGATCGAATTTTGCAACGCCGGTCTGATTTGTCATTCCAAGTGTAGAACCCGTTCCAGATTTAATGGTCACACCCTCCAGGGGCGCTCCGCTTAGGAGATCGGTTGCCCAGACAACCATTTCAGTATGATCAACAAATGCATCCAGCCCGATATCTGTAACCTGGGCCCAGACCTGGACATGCTGCCAATAGCGATCCTCCTCAAATAAGCCCTTGGGAGGCCTGGCAATGACAATGAACTGACCGCTCTCCCCATCCAGGTATTCTGTCAACGGGATAATGGTTTCGGTCAATTTATCAGCCGGGGATTCCACAGCCACGGCATCATCAAACACTTTCTTTCCGGGAACGGATAATTGGATATCCGTCCGTTGGTAATCCCTTAAATACTGCAGGAAATCAGGCCAATCAGCTGGTTCTACCTTGTAGATCTCTACGTTCAATTTGTTGTAGTTAATTGTGTAGAGAGACAGGGCCGGGTCCTGATTGGCAGGATCCATAGTAACGAAGATCTCATCCGGGCCAAACAGGACTGGCTCCGCTGATCCGATCCTGAATTTGAGGGTTTCCTCTTTACCAAGAGTTTGTCCGAATTGGTCCTTGATCGAGCTATCCACTGTTACCCGGTAGGTTGTCCTTCCCTGGGTATTCCCCTGGATATTGATCGTATTGCCGTAGATGTTAATGGATGCATTAGGCAGTTCAGGGGTGATTGTGACCATGCTGCCGTCATAGGCATCCATGTCGATCGGGTTGTTAAACCTGATATAGAGAGGAGTAAGAGGCCGGCAGGGTTCATCACCCCAGGAACAGCCGTGCTCCTCAACTCGCAGAGGCGCATATGTTGAGAATGAATAACTCTGGTCGGACTCCGTCACCAGGGGCCCTTCCTCAGAAGGAGTACCAGCCTTGATAACAACAGAGATGCCGGTATCGGGCGGCAATGGCTCAAGAGCCCGGAAAGCCAGCCAACGGCCTTCTTCTGCACTCTTGATCCTCTGACTGACATACTGGTCTGCCTTGATCTCTTCTTCACTGGCCAACTGAACCTGGACAGACGTGTTTCCGGCAGTAACCTGGATATAGTCAATAACTGCATCCGGATCAACCCGCTGATCAAAGGTCACAAAAAACAGCGGTTCCAGCGGCTGCGGCCCATAGGAAGGATAATACTCTTCCATCACTGGCGGTGGAGTGGAAAAACTAAACTGCACAGTATCTTGAAGGGTTTTTCCTACTGCTGACTCAACTCCTGCAGGAATGGTCACCAGATATTCTGTCGCCATCGGCAGGCGATCGTACAGATCAGAATCCGAGAGGAAATTAAGGGTCCGTGTTCCCAACCAACGCCAGGAACCGGGAATTACAGGAGTCACCTGGACCGGCACATCTTCTTCAGCCAGAGCTTCCAGGGTGTTCAAGGCGATCATCGGTTGATTAAAAGTAACGCTGATGAAAGGAGCAATAGCAACTGCTCCATCCGGGGCATACCGCAGGACTTCAAGTTCCTCCCCATAAACCGGTTGAGGTTTTGTCAGATCCACAGAACTGGGGAAAGACTCCGGAATGATCTCACCTGTTAAAGGAGGTGGCAGGATCTGCACCGGAAGCCGGAAATCAACTTCCAGTCCCTGTTCTTCTACCCAGGGCACCAGCCTATCCAAAATTGCTGCGATCTCTTCTTCTAATAATGGCTCCCCTTTCACTGGCACCATTTGATCAATGGCTGATGGTACTTCTTGCCCATCACTCAGGCGGATAGTCAATCCAGGACCATCGTCGTCCCCATTCTGAGTAGGGCTTCCCTGCTCAATTGTGCTGGTTCCGTTTTGATCCATTGGAATTGGCTGAGGAGTAACTTCTCCATTTCCCCCCTGCCCTGGCAAGGTACAGGCAACAGTATTACCCAATAACATGATCACTGCCAGGCTGGCCAATACCAATCGTCTTGTTCTCTCAACCCTATTATTCATTGGAAATCTCCTCTTCGACTCTGGATAAACTTAAATTCACGCATCCAGTAGACGGATTTCGCCACCTTTTAGTTCCCAACACTTTCAAATCCACCTTAATCATAGGCGGCCAGATATTCCCTCAAATTCCCCTCAGCTTCTTCCATATCTTCATATTCCAGGACTGTAAGAAGCCGATGAGGATTGCCAGTGATCATTTTTGAGACCACAACCCCTTTCCGATACAAGCATAATACTGGCTTTTCTAAATCCAGGGCATATCCGATCTCATATCCAACACCATGTGATGGTGTACTGACCTCAGCAACCAGAACATCACTTTCCCGGATCCAACTGACATCACGATCATAAATATCCTCCGGCTTCTCCGAAGCATCTAGTTCTTCGACGCCAGTTTCAGCAATGTGTGCGGTGGGTATATCTATTCCCATACCAACCATCACTCCCACCAGATATTGATAAGCCTTTTCATCATTTCTCCCCCCGCTAATTGAACAGGCAAAATAGATCTTCATAAATCACACCCTCTCAATTCGTGTTATTGTGCTGGAATCCAAGAAAACCGGATATGTTATACTCGAATTTGTCAAAATACTTTAATTATGTGAATTGTACCCTCTGATTAATATGGGCGGATTAGAAATTCGAGATATATGGAAAAGATTTGGAGAGGTTGATATTCTCCGTGGGATCTCATTTCAGCTAAATAGAGGTGAGATCCTGGCTTTGCTCGGTCCGAGCGGCAGTGGAAAGACCACCATGCTCGAGATCATCGCGGGGCTGGATCAGCCTGATGATGGAGACTGCCTCTGGAATGGGAAGTCCTTGTTAGGAGTGCCTCCCCACCTCCGTAATTTCGGATTAATGTTTCAGGAATATGTCCTGTTTCCTCATAAGAACGTAGGAGAAAATGTCGCCTTTGGTTTAAAGATGGCAGGGACAGATAGGGATGTCACGTCAGCCCGGGTTGAAGAAGTCCTGGAATTGGTTGGATTGGCCGGTTTAGAAGATCGAGATCCAGTAACCCTTTCCGGTGGTGAACAGCAGCGCATCGCCCTGGCCAGGTCACTCGCCCCTGAACCCAGACTGGTGATGCTGGATGAACCACTTGGTGCTCTGGACAGAAGCATTCGGGATCGGCTCATTGGAGAACTGCGTGACATTCTAAAGGACTCTTCCCAGACAGCTTTATATGTTACCCACGACCAGGAAGAAGCATTCCAAATTGCAGACAGGATTGTTATTCTTGGAAACGGAAAAACAGCCCAAATTGGCACTCCCCGGGAAATCTATCACCAACCCAACTCTCCTTATATCGCCAAATTTCTGGGGATGAACAACCTGATAGAAGGAATTGCCAAACAATCGGATGAGGGAAAAATCCTGAATACAGAAATTGGATCCTGGCTGATCCATATCCAACACGATGGTCCCGGAATGGTCCTGATCCGACCTGATCGGGTTCAGATTGGATCAGCGAATGATAAAAGAAAGGCCTCACTGACAGGGAAACTCATCAGCAGCTCATTCAGCGGCTCAGTAATCCATTTAAAAATTGATATTGGGGGTCACGAACTGGGTTTTTCCTGCTCAGATTCCGGAATGAACTTGCCTCAATCGGGGGAATCCATCCAGATCTCATTCGACCCGGATGAAGCTCTTCACTTTTACCCTGACTAAACCTATCCTCCGATGGAAAATCACTGAACACTGATATCCTCATCGGTAGATTCTGGATTCATATATTACCCCATTTCCGATACTAATACTCTGGAAACCCACTCCAGGTTCCGGTCAACAGAAAACGAACCAGGTCTATCAATGCTATTTGGGTCAGCGCCGAGGTGACCCCAGCTATTCCCCACCAAATCAATTCGTTCCAGGATGTGAAAGTGTTCTCCTTTTTTCTAAGGAGGATCCAGATCACTGTGTACAGGACAGTCAGCAAGATCATCAAACTGGCGGTACTGGCCAAGATCAGAGGGTAAGTAAGCAAAGGATTTTCGCTCAGGATCAACAAACCAATTCCGATAGCCCCTCCCAACAAGATCAACCAATCTTTACCTCCACGAACAGATGGCAATAAGGATGTCTCTTTCCATACAGTTTGGCCTGCCAGGGGATAGAGGACAGTGCTGATCGTAATTCCAAATCCCAAACCTGAAAATAAACGCAGCATATTAACAGGCTGATAAAGTGATAGGTGTCCTAATCCTGGATAAAAATACACAGCGGAATTCAATCCATCCAGAAGATAAAAAAGGAAGAATACTGCCATCAGAAGCATGCCGCCGCGACGCGGAAAACCGGATCTCTTTTTCGAAACAAGCAATTGAAAACCAAGCCCCCATAGGAAACCAAGATATTGACCTGTGCAGCGCGCGCATAGGGAAAAAGGCCTTTCGCCAAAATAGAAAGCATGTGAGGATATTCGATGGCAAACCGCGTAAGCAATCGCATCCGATTTTCCCAATAATCCCGGAGGTGTGTTGATCAACCAGGCCAGGATCAATCCGCTCAACAGGAAAATCAGGACATAGCGGATAAACTTATTTTTAAAGGGAGGTGAAGGGTCTAATTTATCCACTTTACTCAGTAAGTATCTTTGAAATCAGATCCATCGAACCTTCGGCAGTCAGATCCAGGTTCAGCGGTGTCAGGGAGGCATAACCCCTTTTTATGGCTCCATAATCCGTACTCTGATCGGGAATCCCAACAGGTGGGTCGCCTCGAAGGCAGTAATAAGTAACACAACGCGGATGGTCTCTTTTTAACAATTCATCGTGGTAAACCCGCAACCCTTGGCGGGTTACCTGTAACCCTTTGATCTCGTCCAATGGAAGATAAGGGATATTTAGATTTAAGACCACTTCTTCTGGAAAATCTTTCTTTATCATCATCTCTGCCACACGCCGCGCATATTCAGCAGCAGGTTGATAATCCAGTACTCCCAGGTGATTATCTGGGCTGTCCAAAGATACGGCTAAACCTGGCAGCCCCCAGATCACCGCTTCCATTGCGGCGGTTACTGTGCCAGAATAGGTCACATCATGACCGATATTGGCGTGGGGATTAATGCCAGAGACAACCAGATCAATATCCGAAAGGATCCCCATCACTGCCAGGGCTACACAATCTGAAGGAGCTCCATCGCTAGCGAGCGCTATACTGCTATCCTGCAGCTGGACCTCCCTGACCCGCAGAGGACGATGTAAAGTTTTTACGTGTCCAGAAGCTGACCAATTTCGATCCGGGGCCAGAATACTGACATCTCCTACTCCTCGCAGGGCATCTACTAATGCGAACAACCCTGGCGCAGTTACACCATCATCATTTGTTACCAGTATGTGCGTCATAAACCATCCCATTGATTTCAAGCCATCATAACAATTTACTATTATAAACGATGTGTAGTTATACCAGGATGCAGGGAACCTCCTTGCATTGTCAGCAGACTGAATTACAATGAGGACATTAATTTCACAGCACAATTCGATTGAAGAAAAATATGGATAAACCAGATCGCAAACACCCGGTGGATGTATCCCTGCTCGGCAGGATCAAACTCTATCAAAAATCTTATCCTCCCCAATTCTGGCTGCTGTTCTGGGGCAGTCTGATCAATTTTACGGGGATGAGCATGATCTGGCCATTTTTGGTGATCTACCTGGGAGATGAGTTAAGTCTCCCGCTTACCATCGTTACCACATTAACATCCATCAATGCCATAGCAAGCCTGATCTCATCTTTTCTAGCTGGGAGTATAACGGATAAACTTGGCCGAAAATGGACCATGGTCATCAGCCTGTGCATGACAGGGTTTTCCCTGGCGGCGATGATCCCAGCTAATACCTATGGTCAATTTGCGATCTTAATGGCATTACGGGGAGCCTTTCGCCCCCTGTATCGGGTAGGTTCTGATGCGATGATCGCTGATCTCGTTCCACCCCAAAAACGGTCTGATGCCTTTGCACTAACCCGTCTTGTGAAAAATGTCGGCGTTGCTCTAGGTCCAGCACTGGGTGGCTTCATGATCGCTTCCTCTTACAAGATCACCTTTGGGATCGCTGCCGGGACCACTATCTTCTTCGGGGTGCTGATCGCGTTATTTACAATAGAAACCCTGCCAGATGCCGCCCGGGAGATCCAGGAAAAACTACTGGCCACGATCCAGTCCTACCAGGCCATATTCCGGGATCGTATATTTTCCAGTTTCATCCTTGGATTCACTCTGCGCCAGATCGCCGGAAGCATCCTTTGGGTACTGCTGGGTATCCACGCGATTGATAATTTTGGACTATCGGAGACTTTATACGGTTTGATACCTACTGTTAACGCCGTGATGGTTGTTCTTTTACAGCTCTTTGTGACCCGCAGAACTTCTCGCTTTCGCCCTTTGGCTGTTATGGCTGTAGGGACGTTATTCTACGGGTTGGGAGTAGGAAGCATCGCCTTTGCTAGCGGATTCTGGGGTTTTCTGATCAGCATGGTGATCGTCACCATAGGTGAATTGATGGTCATCCCAACTGCCAGCACTTATACGGCTAATCGGGCCCCTGAAACCATGAGAGGACGCTACATGAGCATGCTGGCCTTAACAATGGGCGCAGGTTCAATGGTTGGCCCCTTGCTGGGTGGATTCTTAAATGACACCTTCAGCCCATCTGCAATCTGGTATGGGGGTGGAGCAGCAGGATTGCTGGGAGCTTTGATCTATCTAATCCTGACTGTCAGGACCAGAGATCAGGATCAACCCATCCCAGCTAATTAACAGGCAGGGTTGACCCGATGGGTCACCCGTTATCATCAGAAGAAAGAAACGGGATGGAAGATTGCCATCCCGTTTTATCACCTCAATTATTCGTTCTTATTCACCTTCCAGGGCAGACGCCATCAGTTTTTGGATCCTGGGAATCATCGAGGCCGGATCTGGATGCAAACCCTCAATTAATAAGGTGCTTTCAAATACCTGTTCCACGATCAACTCTCTCCGATGATCATCATCCTCCAATTTGCTGATCTTCTTCAGAATCGGATGCTCTGGATTTATTTCCAGGACCTTCTTGGGTATCTGGTAATCCTTGTCCATCATCCGGTATACACGCTGCACCTCCTGCCCCAGGGAGCCTTCTGCATCCACCAGCCTGGCTAATGAATTCGTCAAGCGATCAGTGATCTTCACATCGGATACTCGATCATCTAAGATCTCCTTAAAAATTCCTATTAAGTTATCAATATCCTCTTCTGATAAAGCTGCTGGTTTTTCCTCCTGCTGTTGTTCTTCCTGATCAGTTTCTTCAGGAAGACTCAGATCAGAGGCTGCTACATTCTGAAGAGAAAATTCCTTATATTCCCTCAAGCCCAGCAGCATAAAGGAATCTACAGGATCTGTTAAAGTCAACACTTCATAGCAATGGGTTTGGAAATAATCCAGATGCGGACTGCGAGAAACGGAGCTCTCATCATCTCCCAGTATGTAATAGATCTTATCCTGTCCTGGTTTCATATGATCCAAATAGTTGTCCAGTGACATCCATTGATCCGGCATGGTCGTGGAGTGAAACCGGAGCAGGGCCGAAAGTTCATCGCGATTATTATCGTTCGCAGCTACACCTTCTTTGAGGAATAAACCGAACTCAGACCAGAAATCAAGATATTTCTCTGGATCCTTATTTGCCATTTCCTTCAATTTTTGGATGACCTGATTGGTCAATATCTTGTTGATCCGATTGATCATCGCCGTAGCCTGGACACTTTCCCGCGATACATTTAGCGGAAGGTCTTCTGCATCTACAACGCCCTGAATAAATCGGAAATAAGGAGGCAGCAAGTCTTTAGAATAATTCTCAATCAGGATCTTTCTGGCAAACAGCTTTAAACCATCCTGTTCCCGGAGCGTGAACAAGCCTCTGTCCGGTTTAGCTGGCATAAATAAAAGGGCATAGATCATCAAGGGCGCATCAGCCACAAAGTGTATCTTTTCCAGCGGCTGATCCATTTCCAGTGTCAGCTGGCGGTAGAACTCCTGATATTGGTCCTCGTCCACTGAGCGGGGGTTTTCTCGCCAAATCGCTGTTTGCTGGTTGATCTGTTCCTCTTCTCCCTCTATGAAAATCGGATACGGCACATAATCTGAATGGGTTTTAACAATCTCCCGAATCCTGTTCGTATCCAGGAACTCCTGTGCATCCTCATTCAATTTGATCTCAATCGTCGTACCCCTGGTTTCCTTTTCCGAACTGCCCATTTCAAATGTGTCTGCACCAGTGGCATACCATGAGGCAGCATCTTCGACGGGTTGGTAACTGCGGGAGGTGACCTTCACCCATTCAGCAGCCATAAATACTGAATAAAAACCAACGCCAAATCTGCCGATCACATCCAGCAGGTCTTTTTCGTCACCTTCTGCAGCTTCAAGAAAAGCTTTGGCTCCGGACTGGGCGATCGTCCCCAGGTTGGTCTTCATCTCATCACCGGTCATGCCAATGCCAGTATCTGAGATCTTGATCGTTTTCTCATCCTGATCAATCTCAATCCTGATTGCCAGATCAAGTGACGGATCCAGAATCTCGCGATCAGTCTGCAAAACAAAACGCATCTGGGTCAAGGCATCAGATGCATTTGAAAGTAATTCCCGGATGAAGATTTCTCTCTTTGTATAAAGGGAGTGAACCAGAATATTCAATAATTGCTTGATCTCTGTTTGAAAAGCAATTGGGCCGCTGGTATTATCCAGCTGCGGTTTATGATTATCAGACATAAACTCCTCCTGATATAACTTCTATGATATTAATTTATCAAACGAGTGTTAACTTGTCATAAGAACAAAAAACCCGGGAAGCAAACTTCCCGGGTTTTCCGATTGTTCAAGGAATTTATTTTGGTTTTTTACCTTATCAATGCGTCCGTCATCCTGACTGTGCGCATCAACTCTGGCACATCATGGACCCGGACGATATCCGCCCCCCGGGTAATACCCACCGTAACCGCAGCTGCTGTCCCTTCAATGCGGTCATCCGGAGGCAGATCGAGGGTGTAGCCGATAAATGATTTACGGGATGGCCCCAGGAGGATCGGGTAACCCACTCCCCGGATCTCATCCAAGCGCTTGATAAGTTCGAGATTCTGCTCGACCGTTTTGCCAAAACCGATCCCGGGGTCAAGAATAATCATCTCATCGGGAATCCCGACCTCCTTGGCCAGGGCTACGCTCTCCAGCAACTCAGCCTTCACATCCTCCAATAAATCATCATATTCCATTCCTACGTACCGTCCTCCCAGACGCTCCTTAATGGCAGCGTTATTGGGATTACTGCGATTATGCATCAGGATGACAGGCACATTATTCTCGGCAGCTGTTTTCGCCAACTCTGGATCTGCTTTTAACCCCCATACATCGTTGAGGATTGCTGCTCCAGCTGTGATCGCTTCCTGTGCGACCTGGGCTTTGTAGGTATCGATCGAGATCAGAGTCTCAAATTCAGCTGCCAGCTGGGTGATAATCGGCATAACCCGATCCAATTCTTGTTGAGTAGATACGGGATCTGCTCCCGGACGAGTACTTTCGCCCCCTACATCGAGTATATCAACCCCAGCCTCGACAAATAATCTGGCTTGTTCAAAGGCAGCCCCCTGATCCATGTCCACCAGTCCATCTCCAGAGAAACTATCCGGTGTCAGGTTAAGGATGCCCATTACATAAGTCCGGGCTCCCCAGTCAAAAGTGAAGTTGTTTATTTGTAAGTCTTTCATAATATCTTTATTTAAAGATGGTTTCTTTACAGGAAACCGTTTCCTTCTTTTATCCCTTCACAAATTCTACTAATTGATTCTAACTCATGCGTATCCATTATTGTATTATATAGATCCTTATCTAATAATATTTCTTTCGCAACCAATGATCTTCGATCTTGTCGAATATATGCATTAAACGATGAAAATGGCCAAATCCTGTAATCCTGAACAATTCCATGGTTTTGTGGATTTTGATGTATATATACTATCAATCTAAAAAAATATTCATCCTTATCAACTATTTTTCGTGAGTATCTTCCTTCAAATAAATGGCCTGTTCGATGATATGCCTTATTTATCGCTTTAGTATAGGTTCCTAAAAATGTCCTGAATAACAACCAGATCTTGCTTTCATCTTGAATACAATTCTCAATTTCTTCCAAATCACGTATCCTAACCATTAAATGATAATGGGTAGGGAGCAAGCAATAAGCATACAGATGAACAATCTGATGTAAGTACTTCTTATATAGATCGAGAAAATAGTAATAATTTCTTTCTTCTTTGAATAATGCTTCCTTATTATTTCCTCTATTATAGATATGGTAAATATACCCAAAGTGCAATTGATCTTTATTGATCATATCTCCCCCTTCTTTGCTGGAGGATACGGTTTCCTCGGAGGAAACCGTATCCTTACTGAATTAATCCCGCATCCTAACGCCTCCCTTAAAACAATCACGCATCTTCAGTTTCCTAACCCCCTCACTATCAGATGCGTGATCTATTTCTATTTATCGATCAGGATGTTATCTTAACCACCCTCTTAATCAATACCCTATGTCATTAAATCACCTCGGCAAATGGTTTCCGTGCCAGGAATTGGCCCTGTCCTCGTTTTCCAAGCCATTGGTCCCCATCCACGATGCATTTTCCGCGTAAGAAAACTTTCTCAGGGTATCCCTGCAGCTCCCAACCCTCATAAAGATTGTAATCCGTCCGCTGATGGGCGATATCTACCCCATATACCAGCTTCTTCTCCGGATCCCAGATCACAAGATCCGCATCCGATCCAGGTTCTAGGCATCCTTTCTGCGGATAAAGGCCAAATATCCGCGCAGGGTTTGCGCTTGTATAAGCAACAAACTGGTTTGGAGTGATCTTTCCCTTTCCAACACCTTCAGTCCAAAGGATTGGCATCCGATCTGCCACACCCGGAAGGCCGTTCGGGATCTTCGTGAAGTCATCCTTCCCCAACTCTTTTCCCGGGATCTTTACGTCTTCTCCCTCATAGGAGATCGCTTTTGTGCCATCAAAGAAGAATGGGCAATGATCGGTACCCACAGTTTGTAAGGTATTATCCATCAACCCCTGCATAATGCGCTGGTTATCAGCTTCGGTCCGCATTGGTGGCGAACAGATCCATTTAGCGCCATCTGGCTTTTCCAGATCGTCTTCTGTAAAGAACAGATATTGTGGACAGGTTTCTCCCATGACTGGCACACCTCGCTCCCGGGCATAAGCCAGCTGATCAATGCCACCGGCAGTATTCATGTGCACAATATATAGAGGAGCATCTGCTTGAGCCGCCAGAGCAGCACTTCGCAGCACGGATTCAACTGCTCCCCAGGCCGGCCGCGTTCGAGCATGCCAGATGGGTTCGGTATGGCCAGCTTTCAGAGCCTCGTCTACCAGAACATCTATTACATCCCCGTTCTCCGCGTGCAGCATTGTTAGGAACCCGTGTTTTGCAGCAATTTTCAGCAGTTCAAAGATCTCGCCATCCTGAAGGCGCAAGCGATTGTTATAGGCAGTGAACACTTTCAAGGTCGTTACACCGCTATCCAGGATGGAAGGAATTTGATCTGCAACCTTTTCGTTGAATTTTGTAATATTGATATGGAAACTGAAATCAATGGCGGCTTTAGGATCCGCTTTTTCGCGCAATGCAGCAATATTATTCAATAAGTCTGGATCCTTGTCTTCTACGAAGTCCATCACAGTTGTGGTTCCACCAAAAGCAGCTGCCTTATGACCTGTGTAATGATCATCAGATGAGACTGTATCGAACATGGCCAGATCAAGGTGAACATGGGGATCAATGCCGCCGGGCATCAAGTATTTTCCAGTGGCATCAATGATTTCAGCTCCTTCTATATCAAGATCACTGCCAAGCCTGGCAATCTTATCGTCCTCGATCAATAAATCTGTTTTGACCGACTCTTCTGGAGTGATCAATGTTCCATTCTTAATCAATATTTTTGCCATATCAATTTCCTTATTTATTTCCGTACACAGTGTAAATTTTGCCTTTTGAATTATACACCAGACAGCATTCTAGCTCCCTCAAGGGTAAACAAAATCGATATGCCAAAATCAGAAAAATTGTAAGGATCAACTTTCCGGGATACCTAACAGCGCAGATAGAATATCCATAGGAATCTCATCCAGATCATGCTCTTTCGTCTGGTATCCAGTCTTCCTGGCACTTCGCTCTCTAAGAGCTTTCCATAACCTCCTCCTTTCCGCAGGTGCCACTGTGAGATCGGTGAGTATCTTTGCCCCCCGGAAATATTCACCGGTAGTGTATAAGAATGTGAAACGCTTCCAATCTCCAGCGCCAATGGGATGGCTTAAGGATCTTACTGGGCCGAGCTGGACCTTGAAGTATTCTTCATCCGCCCGGGGATGACCAAGTTCATCCTGAATTAATTCTGACCTGGTAGTCAATTCATGGCCCAAGACTGGAGCCAGGAATTCTACTCTCCATTTTCGATCATGAAATGATGCTGGCTGATAAAAGGCCAGATAGTCTACATTCAAGATCCGTGGTGCGGATCGGGTTGGGATACGATACCAACCCAGAATCCTGGCAACCTGGAGATCTTCTGGTGTCGGTATGATCGCTACCAGGATCAAAGTGTCTGGAGATAGATAGGAACCATTCATAATAACCCCCTTCTGAAACCATTATAGAAGTTAACCCATTCCAAAATCAATAGGGTAAGGATTTCCATTTAAACACAAAGGATACGGTTTCCATGAGGAAACCGTATCCTTATTATCATCAGCCTAAATCCAATCTAGATCAATCCAACTTTCCCGTTAAACTCATTGATCAGTTCATCGATCTCAGGAAGCTGATTCTGGAAATTGGTCCAGTAATCTTTGTTGTACCACTGGTCCTGGATCTCCTCGTAGGTCTTGCCCTGCTGCTCAATCCAGGTGAAATATTTCAGGTTGTGAACCCGGCGCTGATCGGTATAGGTCAGCTCCTGAAGATTGTTGGCGCTCAGGCCTTCAAGGTAACGTGCATGTGTACGCCCAGCGTCATATGCAGTATATTCACCAACTTCTTCATGCATTTCCTTAAGGCGACTCTCATACAGTTCCATTGAATCTGTCCAGACTGTCAGGATTACATCACTCTCATCATACTCGTAATGCTTGGCCATCTTGATAGCCATGATAGTATTGGCAATACTGGAGAATCCCAGCAGGTCTAGTTTACCCACCAGCTCTTCAGGAACACCTTTTTCAACCAGGTATTTGCGGCCGGCCGGCTCGTTGAACAAACGGGCCAGATTGACAACCGCGTTGTCATCGATGGCCATGATCATGTCAGTGTTGCGCATATTATGGATCCAGGGCACGTGCTTATCACCAATACCTTCAATGCGGTGGGCGCCGAATCCATTTTCCATCAATGTTGGGCACTGCAGAGCTTCACCAGCAACATTCTTGCTGCCGGGGAATAACTGTTTCATATAATCACCGCAGCCCAGTGTACCGGCAGAACCTGTTGTCAGGGTCAGTCCCCTGTATTCATCATTGGCACCCAATACTTCCTGCAGGACCTCTTCCATAGCGTGTCCAGTGACATCATAATGGAACAAATAGTTGCCAAACTCATCAAACTGGTTGAAAACAAAGACATTGTCTCGTTCAGCACGAAGTTCCCAGACTTTGTCATAGATTTCCTTAACATTGCTCTCGGATCCAGGTGTAGCAATAACTTCTCCAGCCACTTTTGCCAGCCAGTCAAAACGTTCCCGGCTCATGCCTTCAGGCAGGATGGCGATGGATTCACAGGCCAGCAGAGAAGCGTCATAAGCGCCACCACGGCAGTAGTTGCCAGTAGATGGCCAAACAGCCTGGTGGTAGGTGGGGTCAAATTGACCGGTAACCAGCGGGGGAACCAGGCAGCCAAATGTCGCACCGACTTTATGGGCACCAGTGGGAAACCATTTCCCGACCAGAGCCACGATACGGGCATCCACACCGGTAAGACTGGAAGGCAGCTCAATATAATTAACGCCACCGTATCCCCCACCCTTGACAACGGGTTCGTTTTTCCAGGTGATCCGGAACAGGTTGCGGGAAGTGATATCCCAAAGTTCAATATCCTTTAATTCGTTCTTGATCGAATCGGGGACCAATTCAGGGTTCTTCATTTGCGCAAAGGTTGGGATGATAATATTTCGTTCCCGGGCACGCTGTACGGTTCTTTCTAATTGCTTTTTATCCATGGAAAGGTCTATCATTTTTCTATCCTTTAAAACTAAGATTGTCAAAATTTACTATAGGTTTTAAGTTGTCAGACAACTTACCTATCATACTATAAATGTTCATTTTTCGGGAGGGTTTTCCCTCACAATATACAACGGCCTATCCCTGCTTTCATCATATAGTCTCCCAATATATTCCCCCAGTAAACCCAGGGAAATAAGCTGGACCCCACCCAGGAAAAGGACCGCGATCAGAGTTAGGGCCTGACCTGATAACAGTTGGGATCCTGTCAACCGCAGTATGATCACAAACAGGGCAGCAAGTAAACTCAATCCTGCTGCGAAAAATCCCAGATAAGTGGCCAACTGCAGTGGAAAGTATGAAAATCCAGTAATGGCATCACTAGCCAACCGGAACATTTTTTTAAGAGGATATTTAGTTACTCCAGCTACCCTTTCAGCTCTCTCATACTCGACACCGATCTGCCGGAAACCAACCCAAACTGACATACCGCGCAGGAAGCGGTGCTTTTCCCGCATCCCCCCCATCACATCAACAACTTTACGATCCAGCAGCCGGAAGTCCCCGGTGTCCCTGGGGAGATTGATATCCGTAATGCGCTGGATCAGGCGGTAAAACGCTGAAGCGGTGAATAACTTGAACCAGGATTCACCTTCGCGTTTGGAGCGGGTGGCGTAGACAACTTCGTAGCCTTCTTTCCATTTTTCGATCAAATCGAGGATGACCTCAGGGGGATCCTGTAAGTCCGCATCAATAATGGTCACTGCCTCTCCCCGGCTGTAATCTAAACCAGCAGTAACAGCGATCTGATGGCCAAAATTACGGGCAAATATCACTGGTACGATCTTGTCATCTTTTTTCTTCAGTTCCAAGATTGCATCAGTGGATCCATCTGATGATCCATCATCGATCATTACAAATTCCCAGGGTTCGCCATTT
>Ga0180430_10001924_pt1 | contig 19470 bp, 15 predicted proteins | sample SS_ome_9_FD_132999 | JGI IMG/M metagenome (GOLD analysis project Ga0180430, IMG submission 132999) | Hypersaline lake sediment archaeal communities from the Salton Sea, California, USA - SS_1_S_2 metaG | ecosystem: Environmental > Aquatic > Non-marine Saline and Alkaline > Hypersaline >... | reverse complement strand
GTTGAGCCAGATCCTTGCTGGACGCAGGCGCAAGTCATCCCCGTACCCCGCGTCGACGAGCACGGTCAACCACTGCAGAAAGTCTGCCCCTTCCGTTAGAGGAAAAATCAGCCGAAACCACGCCGGGTCGCTCGCCTCCGGCGTCGGCCGTCGGGCCAGGAGGGATTCGGCCAGGCGAGCCCGCAACGCATCTAGCCGGGCACCGTCCAGACCGGCCCCGTCCTGACGAGCACCGTCCTGCCCGCCCAGTCTTGCATTGAGCGCCCAAACGACCTTCACCTCCCACGCAGAAACCTGGGGCCGCCGTCCTAACTCCATCGTGCGCTGTTCGACCTCCCCTATGATCCACCGCCAGGCCGAGCGCACCTCGGCCTCATCGCCGTACCCCAGGGTCTCAAGCGCCCACAGAAGACTGGCATTGAGGTCTATGGGCGCATCGTCGGGTTCCTTGCTGGCCCGGAACGCCCCATCCTTCCGCTGGTTGGCGCTGAAGATGTGCTCAACGGCTCGGTCCAGCGGCCCACAGTGTTCCAGGCCAAGCTGAGCCAGAATGAGGATCTGCCACAAAGTGGCTCGGTAGCGTGGACTGGCACCGATGCCGGAGTGCATCCAGTAGCCCTGAGGGAACTGGGCCTGGAGGATATCCACCGCCGGCGGATTACGGGGGATCCCAACGCGGCTGGCCCGTACGACCGCTGAGTCCTCGTCCTTGCCCAGGAGCTTGGTAAGGGCCAGATACCTTGGAGAGGGATCCTCCGGGTCCAGGAGCCAGGCCAGCGTGTCGCCGGGGACGGAGAGTCCGCTCAGACCAGGATCCATGCGGCGATGGGATAGCCCCAAAGGAGCGTCGCTACGGCCCCCGCGACGAGAAACGGGCCGTACGGAATGTGATCCTGGAGCCCCTTGATTCCAGTGGTCAACAGGATGAGGCTTACCAGGGCGCCGATAAGAATCGTCAACACAATCGCTTCGATCACCATCGGAAACCCCGTGATGACACCAATGAACGCTGCCAATTTGACGTCCCCGCCGCCCAGGGCCCCCGCGCCGAAGGCGGCCCGGCCCACCACCGCCGCCAGGAAGAAGAAGGCCAATCCAATGCCCCCCCCCAACAGCGCGCTCCACCAGGTCACCCTGGGAACGAAAAAGCTGCCTACCAGGCCAAGAAGAATGGCCGGATACGTCACCACGTTCAGGATCAGCCGGCGCTCAAGATCCGTGATGAGAATCAGGGCGAATACGGCGCTGTAGAGGCTGTAGAAGACGAGCTCGCCGGAGGGCCCAAACGCCACCCAGAGATACCCGTATGTGAATCCCAACCCAATCTCCACGAGGGGCCGCCGCATCTTGATCGGCGCGCCGCAGGCGTCGCATTCAGGCTGTCCCACAAGATGCGCCAACAGACCGAGCCACTGCCACCAGGCCCGCTCCCGCCCGCAATAGGGGCAGTGGGGAACCGTCGGCGTGCCGTGGCCCGGAAGATCCGTTCCAAGCTGGTTGACCACGCCGCCGATCCCAATCCCGACGACGAAAGCAGCGATGACTTCTAGCATGGGTGCCTCTCAGGTAATCCTCGGCGTCGCCGGGCGAGCAGCAACATCCCCTCGCGCGGCTCTCAGTTCGTCCCCACCGTGTTGCAGAGCTGAACCCCCCTCTGCGCGTTGGCATCCTCGGGATCGATCTTCAAGGCTGCCTCAAACAGTGGGTAAGCCTTCTCGCACTCGTCGAGGAAGTAGTGGGCCAGGCCCAACGTGTAGAAGTAATCGATGCGCGGGCCCTCGACCGGCGTCGCCTCAAGCTCTACCTCGACAAGCCCCCCGTCGAGCGTCAATGGCCCGGTGCTCAGGGGAGTTCCCGAGAGCGTGTTCACGCCGTCGAACCACCCCACGTAGGCCTGATCTGCTCGAGTCTCCGGCATCGCCTCCAGCGTCACCGTGTAGGCCCCCGTCCGCGTGTCGAGGACCACCGAGCCTTCGGCCCCTTTCCAGCCCCCTTCATCGGTCTCCGGAACGAGTGAAGCGACGAGCACGTCGGGATCGTCCAGCGAGACAGGATCGAAGTCCCCTCTCATCACAACCTCCGTCGAGGAGCTGTCCAACGCCCCCTGACGGGCCTCCACAGAGACAAGGAACCCGCGCGCTCGGCGCCGGCCTGCCTGTGAGTCCAGCATGATGGCTCGCTCCAAGTTGGGGATCGCATCCTCGTAGTTGCGGCGGCTCCAGTATGTAAAGGCCAGGTACCCGAACGCTGCCCCGAAGCGCGGATCAGCTTCCGTGGCCGTCAGCAGGTACTCCTGGGCCGTGGCCGGTTCTCCGCGGTCGTAGTAAGCGCGTCCCAGGCGATAGTAGGCCTGGGCACTGCTCGGACTCACTTCAGCTGCCTTCTCGAAACTCTCAAGCGCGGCATCGTTTTGCCCCAGCGCAAGCTGATTCTTGCCTATTGCGATGTATAAGTACGCCAAGTTCGGATGGAGCTCCAGGGCTTGGGCGTAAGCCTCCAGTGCCCGGGTGTAGTTCCCCTGGACCTCCATCACGTACCCATAGTTCCGGTGCACGTCTACGCTCTGGTCGTCCAACTCAAGCGCCTTCTCGGCGTTCTCCGTCGCCCTGGCCCAATCTCCGTCGTCCGCGTACGCCTCCGCCAGATAGGCATAGGCTTCCGCGTACTCAGGGGCCAGCTCGATGGCGTGCTGGCAAGCCTCGATGGCCTCCTGGAACTCGCCGTGCCAGTCGTACGTCATGCCCAGCACGGCCCAGGCCCGGGCGTTGTTCGGCATCCTCTCAACTGCTTGTTCCGCCCGCTCCACCGCCTCGATGGTGCGACCCTCCAGGGCCAGCAGCCTCGCCAGGCTGATGTAGGGCTCCACCGACTCCACGTGGAGCTCGATCGCGCGCTCGTACATGGCGATGGACGCTTGAATGTCCCCCTCCCAGTACAAATCGTCGGCCTCGAACAGGTAGGAGGTAGCCGTCCTGGTGGGCGTTGGCGTGGGCACGAAGGGGGTCTCCACATGCTCTCGTCTCACCTGCATCAGCACGTAGACGCCGACGCCGATCAGAATGAGCAGGATTAGCACGCGCCATGGAGAGGAACGGCGTCGTCTTGGTCGTGATCCCAAATACATGGATTTCTCGCTGGCGCTTATTCGCCGGGTGCTGCGGAATGATAACACGTCGATGGTCCAAGTCAAGGTTGTCGCATCGAAGCCCTATGGTAGAATCCCCTGTAACTGGAGCAGGTTCAGAGCGCTCACACACCCGTCTGTCGGCCCGCCCCGCTTGGGCCTGATCTGTACACCGAGGAGGTCTCTCGTGCGAAATCTGATGGTCACTGGCGGCGCTGGATTCATCGGCTCGAACTTCACCCGGCTCATGCTCGAGAAGCATCCTGACTATCGCGTCGTAGTCTACGACAAGCTCACCTACGCCGGCAACCTCGACAATCTCAAGGACGTGGCGGCGGACTTCGCGGAACGATACGTGTTCGTCAAGGGCGACATCTGCGATGGGCCCGCTGTGCGTGAGGCCGTTGAGGCCAACGACGTGGACACCATCGTCAATTTTGCCGCGGAGACCCACGTCGATCGTTCAATCATGGGGCCGGACGCCTTCATCAAGACCGATGTTTATGGGACGTACACCCTCCTTGAGGCCGCCCGTGAGCTCGAGTTGGAGCGCTACCATCAGATCAGCACGGACGAGGTCTACGGCCACGTGCCCGAGGGCTCCTCGAAGGAGTCGGACCCCGTGGCTCCACGCAGCCCGTACGCGGCTAGCAAGGCCAGCGCCGATATGATGGTCAACGCCTACCGCGTCACCTACGGCCTGCCCGTCACCATTACCCGCGGTGCGAACAACATCGGGCCCTTCCAGTACCCAGAGAAAGTGGTGCCCCTGTTCACCACCAACGCCATGGACGACCAGCCGCTGCCCCTCTACGGCGACGGCCTTCAGGTCCGAGACTACCACTTCGTGCTCGATCACTGCGAGGCCATCGACCTGGTCCTCCACGAGGGCGAGATCGGCGGCGTCTACAACGTGGGCACCGGCTCCGAGATGCCCAACATCGAGATGACGCGTCTAATTCTGGACATTCTCGGCAAGCCTGAGAGCCTCATCCAGCCCGTGCAGGACCGTGCCGGTCACGACCGCCGCTACTCCATCGACACGAGCCGCATCCAAGCCCTCGGTTGGGAGCCCGCCCACACGTGCGAGGAGGCTATCGCCAAGACCGTCCAGTGGTACGTAGAGAACGAATGGTGGTGGCGCCCGATCAAGAGTGGGGAGCACTATCAGGAGTACTACCAGCGGCAGTATGAGGGGCGCGAGATTGGTGAGGCGTGAGCCATCGCCCGCTGCCAATGCGCAATCCGCAGTCCCTGATGCGTAGTCCCTGATGCCTGGTGCTTGACGCGCAGCGCTTCACGCGTGGTCCATCTTCCGGCACTCTTTCGCCTGAGGAGTCTGGGCTCCGAGGCCTGTCTTCCCGTGTGACGACCTCGAGACAGCGTGAGGACAGGAACAAGCGATTTGGAGAGCAGCGATGACTGACGCCGACCGCACTGCCCACTTCCTGCTTCGGGAGGTGACCCGAGCCGTAGGCGAGTTCAAGCTGCTCGAAGATGGAGACCGGCTGGCCGTCGCCGTCTCTGGCGGCAAGGACAGCCGGACGATGCTCGATCTTCTGCTGCGTCACCGCGCGAAGGTGCCGTACGACTACGACTTGCTCGCCGTCCACGCCGACCCCAGTCAGGCCGGTCTCCCAGATCTCCGTCTGGAGCTCGAACCCTGGTTTCAGAGCCGCGCGGTCGATTACCGCTTCGTCCCTCTCGACCTGCCGCCGGACGAGCCGCTGCCGTTGGACTGCTTCCGCTGCTCATGGCTCCGTCGCAAGACCCTTTTCACGACCAGTGTCGAGAACGGGTGTGGCAAGATTGCCTTCGGCCACCACGCCGACGACGCTGCGGTGACGACCTTGATGAACCTCATGTTCAACGGGCGTTTGGAGACGATGGAGCCAAAGGTGGTCTTCTTCGACGGGGCAATCACTGTCGTCCGGCCCCTGATCACCTTGCCCGAGAAGGAGCTGGCCCGCTACGCCAGGGTCGCCGGGTTCCCCGACCGGCCTCCTTGCCCTCAGGGCCAGGCGTCGAAGCGGGCGGACATCGAGGCGTTTCTACGGGGTTTCGGTCGCCAACAGGAACAGATCCGCACCAACGTGTGGCGCGCCGCCAGGGAGGCGATGGGCTTCTAGCCGGCCCGGAATCGCCGTTGAGAGCGGTGGGTGCACGAACAAGTTGTCGCCTTTACCGGTGCGATGCACGTTCCGGATGCGTTGCACCTCACGAGCGTATGCTTGCCACGTCCGCGACAACCCGTTTGCGCACCCGAGAGCGGTTCACTCGCCTTCGACGTAACAAACCACGCCGTCTACGATCCCTTGAGCGACCAAATCAGGATAGCGCGTCAGTAGCTCACGGTCCAACCAGAGGAATCCTGTCTCGATGATGGCACCGGGCGTGCGACCGTCGATGTCGTAGAAGGTGTGGTAGCCGGTCATGTGCCCGGTGATGCTGTTTTCGTGGACTGGCAGACCCGTCCGGCGGCCGTATTCCTCGGTCAGGCACGCCACGAGTTTTTGTTCCTCCTCAGGTACCGCGCTGTCGACGACGCTGGCCACTTTGAAGCCGGTGGGCGCGGGCGTGGCGTCGGGAAAGCGCATGCAGGAGTCCGCGTGGATGGAGACCAGGGCATCCGCCAGATACCCCTCCCGTCGCTCGTCGTATTCCTGAAGCAGATCCACTTCATAACCGAGCCCACGCAGAGACTGGACCACGAGTTCAGCCACTTCCAGATTCACCTTCACCTCGGTGAGGCCATCGGGACAAGCGGCACCGTCGTCGCTGCCCCAATGACCGGCGACGATGCCAACGCGAGGTACGGAGGGCGTGGGTGTCGTGGGTTCCGAGCCTTCAGCGACGGTCGCCAACGCGCCGGACGCATCCGATGTAGAGCTGGGAGCCTCTGCAGACTCGGGATCTGGCGAGACCGCCGGCGCAGTGACAGAGGTACCCTGGCCCTCGGCGGAGGCGATTGGCTGTCCCCCCCCTTTCACCACAGCCACCACAGCGGCGACGCACGTGATGATGGCAACGGCCCTCGCCACGTTGGGCCCTGCTCCGCCACCACCTCGCTGAGTCAATGACGCGTGCTCGTTCTTCCGATATGCCACTTGTCTCCCCTCGGTCTGGCCTCGGCGATCGATTATGGATTGAGTCCGGACGCCGGTTGCCTGGGACGCATGCCATCATACGTCAATCAGCCGGTCTCGTCAATCTCGGCCCATACGCCTGGAACCCTCACGTGTTCTGACACAAGGCGCAACGTAAGATATGGGAAGAGCACTCCGTCCGGTAGGTCGCGCGGCACGCGTGCATCGGACCGCGCACTTGGCTTCGTCCACTCGTTGGTTCACTAACGAGTTGTCGCCCCTGGCGGTACGATGCGCCTTCCAGGCGCGTTGCACGTCAGGACCGTATGCTTGCCACGTACGCCAGTCACAACGGGTCAGTACACTGGCGCCCAGGCCTCCAACCATCGACGATCTCCGCGACAAGTCGTTAGCGCAACCTCCACTCGACATCGACATCGATCCTGCGACTTGCATCCCACCAAAACCTGTGTTATAATGCTTTTCGCCGAGCGGGCGTAGTTCAATTGGTGGAACATTTCCTTGCCAAGGAAAAGGTTACGGGTTCGAGTCCCGTCGCCCGCTCTCTAGCTCAACACAGACGACCAATGCCAAGAGGTTGCACGAGGGACATCCTCGACCTCTTGGTTTTTTGTTTCTTGGGGGATGCCTCCATGACCAACAGGTCCAACGACATAATCGCCCTCATACCTGCCTGGAACGAGGCCAGCCGCCTGGGCCCCGTCATCAACCAGACCCACGAGCATCTTCCGGTGCTGGTCGTGGACGACGGCTCTGAGGACGCCACCGCCCGCGTCGCCCGGGAGGCGGGGGCCGCTGTCATCTCCCACACCCAGAATCAGGGAAAAGGTGTAGCCCTGATGACCGGTTTCGATTTTGCCCTCGCGCACGACTATGGTGCAGTCCTCACTCTGGACGCCGACGGACAGCACGACCCGGCCGACATCCCCAAGTTTGTCTCCGCCTACGCCAGCGGCAATTGGGACCTGATCATCGGCAAGCGGGACTTTGGACAAATGCCCTTCCCTCGCTGCTACACCAACCCCTTCGGCTCCTGGCTCCTGTCCAGGGCACTGGACGAGCGCATCCTCGATAACCAGAGCGGCTTCCGGCTCCACAACCGCGATCTGCTTAAAATGCTCAATCTTACCACCTCTGGATTCGAGCTGGAGGTTGAGGTCATCATTCAGGCTGTGTGCCGGGATATGAGGATCGGCTGGGTGGAGATTCGCACCATCTACGACGTCGATAAGGTCAGTTACTTCGACCCGCTCAAGGACTCGGCCCGGTTCCTGGGTATGGTGTGGAGGGCCCGGCGCGCCCGGAACTCCTGCGGCCACTGACAAGCCTAACTCCGGCCGCGAAACGCACTCACGCGTTACGAAATTGGAGCGATGCCTCAGCCGAAGGGGGACCAGGCGCTCTCTCCCCACTGCCAGGCGGACAATTCGACAGCGCAGATCGTTGTCTGCCCTGTGCCCCGGGAGAGGCCGCGACGGCAGCCCGCGGCCTCCTCCAAGGAGAGCCTACGAAAGAGATGACGACCCGTCGTCCTCCCAGTGCTCCATCAGCCGCCGCATCCGGATCCTCTGCGCCTCAAGCCAACGGCGCGGGCCGAGAATTCGACGCCCCATCTCGGGCGGCGCGTCGGGGAGCCGGCGGAGCGTGCCCTTCTCCACCAGCCGCTGGAAGAAGGCTCTGAACCGGCGCTCTAGCTCCTCGTCACTGAAGGGCGCACCCCGCTCCAGCGTCAATCGGGCCAGCTGGACGACAAACCTGGATGTCTCCTCCACCATCACCTCGACGGGCTCGAGCACGATGCCCCAAGCATAGATCGGATCCAGGGGCATAGCGCTCAACTCCATCGTCGACAGCACGCCCGTGTCACTTTCCGCCCGTGAGACGGTATCCGACTCCGCAGCCTCTACGGTACGAAGGTGCTCCCTCTCGGTGCTTGTCCGCTCATCCCGATCGTACGTCACACTCCTGCTCCGTTCCGCGACACCTTGGTTGCGCACCCTGCCGATGAGTGGGACCCTACCACTCACTCACCGCGAAGGTGGAAGCCAGCAGAGCTCGTCTCTCCTGGTCCGTCATCGGCCGCGGACGGGCACTATCCTCAAGCATCGCCGTCAGCAGCTCCGTGCTGATGTGCCGGCCGTCGTAGAACACGTGCCGATCGAGAAACTCCTGACGGTACTCCAAACGCTGCATCTGGTCAAAAAACAGGTTACCCAGGCCATAGTGGATGAAACCATCGGCGTGGAAGTCAAACCCCTGCGGCCAATGAGCCTGGCTGCCGCTCACGATTACGGCCCCCGCCTCCGCAACAGCCTGGAAAGTGGCCCGTTGACTCGCAGTCGGGGCGTACTGATCGACCTCCAGGAACTGGAACGTAACAATCGGAAGGATCCCCTGCCCCCGAAGCTCGCGGACTTGAGCGGTCAGCAGATCGTAGTCACAGGGCGCTGCCCCGGCCCGTTCCGCCGTTGCCCACGCATACGAGGGGCCGACCGAGTTGCAGCCCAGGAACCCAAAGGTGTGCACGCCGTGGGTCACGGTGAGCGGTGCCTGCGCCTCCTCCAGATTCCAGCCTCCGCCGAACGTTGGGATGCCCCGCTCCTCGTACAGCCGGAGCGAGTCCTCCATCGCATCGACACCCCAGTCCAACAGATGGTTGCCCGTCAGTTCCAGTACGTCAATATCCACGTACTCGAGCAGGCCGAAGTAGCTGGGATCAGAGCAGAAGACGAGCGTCGACTCGCCCGTCGGCGCCGGGCAGTCCTCGGCAAAGGAAACCTCATTGCTCGTGTGGGTGATGTCCGGCTCGGTCATCCAACCAACAACGTCTCGCCCCGGGAATTGCACACCCTCCCGCTCCATCGTCACAGCCGTACGCCGCGTCAGGGCCGTGACGCCCGTCATCATCAGTACGGAGAGTCTCTCCGATTCCCGGTTGGTGAACCCGTGGGGCAGAAAGGGAAGCGCGTCTGTCCGCTCCCCAGCACTCAGATAGGCAACCTGCGCCAGAGGATACGTCTCGGGATTGAGGATTCGGTCCAGGGGGGAGACACCATCAACCCGGAGCACCTTCCAGCGTGGGTCCAATTCGTGGAAGGGCAAGATGGCCCAGCCGTCGATGCGCATCGCCTCCGAAAGCACGGCCGAGGCTTGAACGACCCTCACGTGCCCGGCAGGGGATCCCAGGGACAGAGCGCGCGATGTGTCCGCCGAGACCACCAGCGGATGATTCGCCAACGCTCCAGCTGGCTCACCTGTCCAGGTTGCCTCTAGCTCGTCTCCCGTGATCCCATCTTCAATGGTGAGAAAAGGGGCCACCAGTGCATACACCCAGGTGCCGAAAGGAAGGCTGTCGGGCGAGCTCTCTGACCGCACTGTCACCTCGGCAACAGAGACGTCCTCCACCCACGAGAAATGCTCTGGATCGCTATCGACAGCCTCCCGCAGTTCCTCACAGACCTGATCCGCCACCTCGTCGGCGCACCCAGCTGCAACAGGCCAGGCCGGCGTCGGCGTGGGTGAGGGCACGGGCGTCGGCGTCGGCGTCGGGGGGCGCGGGGTCCGAGTCGGCGTGGGTGTCAGCACCGGCTCCGTGGGGACCTCACATGCTGCCAGAGCAGCCACGATCAGGCCGACGGCAGCAAGAAGCACCATCCAGAAGGCGCGGATCCGGCTGGGCCCGCGCGGCGTGAGATTGTTCGACATCAGGATGCCAGGCGGGGGAGCGCCCTACTCAAACGGGGAGCTGTGGTGCGCCCAGACCCAGGTGCTCGGCGATCCCGATCCAACATACAGTGTCTGCTGGCCCTCCGGCATCGCGGGATCCGACCAGTTGAAGAACCACTCAGCATCACGAGGCGCCAGGTTCACACAGCCGTGGCTGCGGAGGAACCCGAAGGCGTCGTGCCAGAAGGCAGCGTGGATCGAATACCCATCGTGGAAGTAGAGCGTCCAGGGCACGTCCTCAATGTAGTACCAGGTCGCGCTCCCATCCTCCACATCCGGGTTGCCCATCTTCCCCTCACGGACCTTGTAGTAGACACGATACAGCCCGGTGGGGGTAGCCGTCGCCGTCCGACCGCTGGAGATCATCGTCGCATAGACCATACGGCTACCCTCATAGGCCGCAATCGTCTGCTCGAAGAGATCGATCTCGATCCACTTCTCGTCCGGGCCGATCTCCGGCGGCGGGGGATCCACGTCGACTCGCGACACGTTGCTCTGTTCCACCCACTGGTCCTGTCCCACCAGGTACCAGATCTCGCCGTTTCCCCGCCGCTCCTCGGCAAAGAGCGTGACCCGTTCATAACGCCCCAGAGCCGGCACCGCCCCGTTGATCGATCCCTGGGGGACGACCGACGGTTCTGTCCAACGATTCATCCAAGCAAAGGGGTGCTGGGGCTGCTCATGGAGATAGACTCCCTGGAATTTGGATGGGCTGGCGAAACCGAGAGTCCCGGCGGGCACGAACTCATCCGTGTTGATCCTGTACCAGCGTTGGCCCTCGAACTCCACCATACCCTCCACGCTCACCCACCAGTCCCCGGAGAGCATCGTCCGGACCGGGGGCATGCCCTGCGCCGCCTCCATCGGATGCCGGTAGATGTTCGCGGGCAGCTGGTTGACGTGCGCGTAGGTGTGCGGGAGGAGATCGTCATCCTCCTCTTCGGGGAGCTCGCGCACCGGAAGCTCGGGAAGAGGATCGGGCAGCCTGATGGAGGCGATGCGGTAGCTGGTGGTGCCCGGGCCGTGCGAGGGGCAGAGAGCACGATCCTGCCAGACTAGGTTCGGAATGCAGACGTAGCGCGCTGCAGGAGCGAGATCTGTCGTGCCCGGATCGTAGCCCGCGGAAGCCGACACCGGCTGGTTCCACAGAATCAGAAGACCCAATAAGGCGAGTCCAATTATCAGAATGCGACGCATATCCTATCTCCGTGCCAACTCTCTCAACCGAGGATTTGCTATTGTAGCACGCTTTTCTTCCGTAGCCAAGCTTTCGCCAGGACCGGGTGCGCTAACGACTTATGGCGGAGATCGTCGCCGCTTGGAGACCCTTGGCAACCGTGTGCTGACCGGTTCTGACTGGCACACGTGGAGAACATGCGTTCGTACGGTGCAATGCACTTGGAAGGTGCATCGCACCGGTCGGGGCGACAAATCGTCAGTGCACCTCCAGAACCCGACTGTTGGACACCGGGCTGACACCGGATCCACCGAGAAACGAGGTAGGCGTCCGCCCTGGAACCACTCCTGGCGAGGCCGCTCTCAAGGCATGAACGACACCTATGGAGAGCCTCAATCCATCTTCCGTTCGAGGCGCTCCAGACGGTGTCTCAACGCCGCCATTTCGTCCTTTCGGCGCATACCTGACCGCCAGCAATCCACCTTCCTGACAGCCGCCCTCGTCCACGCCGCAGCCCGTCCGAGCTCGCCAGTGTACCACTCGTAGTACTTGGCGAGCTCCACGCAGGCCAGAATACCATCGCTTCCCTCGCCGCCCTCAAGGGAGAGCTGCTGCCAGTACGGGTACGCCTCATCGCGCCGGTCCTCCCGCTTGAGCGAATACGCCAGCTCCCGCAGTGCCCTGATGCGTATCTCCGAGCCGGGCTCTTTGGCCAGTGTTAGTGCCATTCGGTAAGCCCGCTCGGCCTCCTCGCTGCCCCTCGTGTCCGCATACCAGCGGCCCAAGCCATAGTACTCGGCACCCGACATCTGGCGGCAGCGCCTCCCTTCGTCCTCCCGCCAGGGGTCCTCGTAGGCGCGGCAGAGACGAGCGGCCAGGGTGACCAGGCTCAAGATATCAACCTGGTTGTGGTAAAGGACCCGCTCCATGTCCCGTGCATCCCCCGTCCGCAGGTAGTCCCGGTAGAGCAGCGGGATGACACCGCTGGGCACATCCGCCTGCTGACGTCGGACACCGAGCACCTCTCTCTCCAGCGACGTCAGAGCGCACGATGAGAACGCATACCTCCAGAGACGGCGGGCAGGATGGAGGAGGTCCACGTGGACCTTATCGCGCAGTGTCGGAGCGGTGCGCGACAGAATGAAGCGGTTCTCGATGATCGGCACGTCGAAGCAGCGCCCATTGAAGGAGACCAGGGCCTCAAATCCGGGAAAGGATTCCTTGAGCGCTTCGACCATCGCCGGCTCATCACCCGGGTCCCGCAGGAAGTACTGCTGCAGACAAAACGCCCCATCCGCGAAAAATCCCAGGCCGACGATGAAGGCCATCGTTCCCGTGCCGCCCGACAGCCCCGTCGTCTCCGTGTCCAAAAAACAAACACTTCTCAGGTCAACGTCGCCGACTCGCGCGTCTTGTTCCAGCTCCGCCATCGTCCTCGGTGAGAGCTCTAGGAACGCGGACAAAGGGAGATCCCCATGCCCATGGTCGAGCGGATACGTAGCCTCCGCGATGAAGCACTGCCCGCGGGACGTGGTGTGGAAGCGTCCCGCTACGAGATCTTCGATAGCATGAGCGGGACGGGCCTCCCGTTCCTGGAGCGCTCGAACGCCCTTCACCACGCCAAGCTCGCGCAAGCGGCGCGTCAGGTCATCACGCATCATCAGCCGCCCAGGGGGTCCCCGTGCCTCCGCTAGAGTGGATAGACGCCCTCCAGTCGGAGCAGTGACTCCTTGATGCTCAGTCCTGACCCAAACCCGGTCAGCTCGCCGCCGGCCCCAATCACCCTATGGCAGGGGATGACGATGGGCAGAGGATTGGCACCGACGGCTCCCCCGACGGCTCGAGACGCCCGAGGCTTGCCCACCAATTCGGCAATACCGCCATAGGTTGTGGTGACACCGTAGGGAATGCGGGACACCTGACTCCAGACGGCTCTCTGGAACGTCGTGCCGCGCACATCTAGCGGGAGCTCAAACGCTTGTCGCGCCCCAGAGAAGTACTCTCCGAGCTGCGACGTCGCGACATCCATCAGATCCGGCGCCTCCTGCGGTTCACCGGGACTCACGTGTCTGGACAGCCAGCTCAGAAACGCACCAACCCCTTTGTCGCCCAGTGAGATCTTGCACAGTCCCATCGGGGTGGACGCCACCCAAACGGGCCCTATCTGAGAGTCCAACCGGGCGTAGACAATCGGCTTTCCCAAAGGCCCCTCCAAGATGTCGTTACGCTGTCTGCCCCACGGCCCCACCAGTTGGCACCGCGGGTGCAAGCGAGAACAGTCCTTCTAGATGACTGACGACAGATCGGACACACGGTCCAGAATCAAGTCAGCGCCTGCGCGCTCCAACTCGGGTCTCTGCCCAAAGCCGCACGTCACGGCAATGGCAACGGCGCCAGCGCGGCGCGCACTCTTCACGTCAACCACTGTGTCACCGACCATGGCGCAACGGTGAACCGCTACACCCAGCTCCTCCGCTGCAAAAAGGATCGGGGCTGGATGCGGCTTGAGACGCCACGTCTCCTCCCGCGTCACCACCAATTGGAAGACATCCCTCAGATCGTGCTGCGTCAGAAACACCTCGGCATCCTCTCGTCCCCGCGTCGTTACAACTGCGAGCCGGTACCTCTCTGAAAGAACCGTCAACATCGCATCGGCCCCCGTCATAAGCCGGTAATCGGGCTCTTCGGCAGCACCTCGCAGGCTCCGCAGCCACTTCCACATGCCCAGCAGGGGGGCGTCGAGTCCCACCATGTCCAGCATTGTCATCAGGGCATTGGCCGGTGTCTCCGCCATCATCACCAGTCGGCGGGCGCATCGATACAGGCGAGGAGACTCCAGCCTCTGAAGCCGCAGGGCCAGATTCTCCACCATCTGGTCGTCCGTGTCCATCAACGTGCCGTCCAGATCGAAGAGGACGGCGTCGATGGCCTCAAGCCCCGTAGTCGCTTCTTGTTTCCCGATCATGACGTGCTTGAGACTGTACATTGACAGAGGACGACTGTCAAGGTCGACTCCGGTCCGGAAGCCGGTTGGTGCGTTTGATGCCGGCCCATAACGACAGCATCGTCCGCATCCAGGCGGGCGTAAGACTGTGGACACCTCTTGTACACGCTGGATCAGCGGTTTCGGAAACCCCGCTCTCCTGTGGGGCCTGCGTGCAGGATTCCTTCTCAAGTCCAGTTATCGGCGGCCTTTCGGTTCTAACGACGCCCCCAAGTGCCTTGACGATTTGGCGCGGTTCCTGGCCTGTGCGGACCTGATCAGCGCGGCTCGTCCAATAGGCTCAGACGGATCGACGTGTTGACAGCGGCTTGCAGCGACCAAGCTGCGTCGCGCAGGGCACGTGCGCCGCACAGCACGCGTGACCGTCACCACTCGGTGGTGCATCCAGCGGCCTCGGAGGGCTTGCCTCGGCGCCTTTAGCACCTATAATGCTCTTATGATGGACCTGGCCGATGTCCTCAGTTCCCTCCGACAGGACGCCTCCTTCATGCGCTGCGTCACGGCCTGGGAGCGCGTGCCAGCTCGTCCACCCCGGACGGCGCACTGGCCCAGGGGCCTCGATCCCCGACTGGTCGCCGCCATCCAACGGCGTGGCATCGAGCGGCCCTATGTCCATCAGGCCCAGGCGATGGAGGCAGCCCTGTCTGGGGATCACGTGGTCCTGTCGACCTCAACCGCATCGGGCAAGACCCTGGCCTACAATGGGGCTGCCCTCAACACGCTGCTGAACGATCCCGAGGCCTGTGCCCTCTACCTCTTCCCAACAAAGGCCCTGGCCCACGATCAGATCGCCAATCTCAAGGACCTCATCGAGGCTCTGCAAGCTCAGACGTCCGCAGAGCGGGCGGCCATCGCCGTACGCCCTTACGACGGCGATACCCCCTCAGCCCACCGTTCCACCATCCGGAATGAGGCACGTCTCGTGGTGACGAACCCGGATATGCTCCACGTTGGGATCCTTCCTCACCACACCCGCTGGATGCGATTCTTCGGCAATCTGCGCTACGTGGTGCTCGACGAGATCCACACCTACCGGGGCGTCTTCGGGGGTCACGTCGCGAACGTGCTCCGCCGACTACGCCGCGTCTGCCGTTTCTACGGAGCCAATCCGGCCTTCATCTGCGCCTCCGCCACCATTGCCAATCCCCAAGAGTTGGCCGAGCGCCTGGTGGAGGCGCCCGTTACTCTCGTGGACCAGGACGGGGCGCCCCAGGGCGACAAGCACGTCATCTTCTACAATCCCCCTCTGGTGGACGAACAGCTCGGCATCCGACGGAGCTCGGCACTTGAATCCAAAGACCTGGCAGCGAAGCTTCTGGCGGCCGATGTCCAGACGATCGTGTTCGCTCGGGCTCGCCTCACAACCGAGGTCCTGCTGGGGTACTTGCGCGACGCCGTCGCCCTCTCCGGCGGCAATGCGGAGAGTGTCCAAGGCTACCGTGGGGGCTACCTGCCCAACGAACGCCGGCGGATCGAACGCGGCCTCCGCGACGGTGAGATTCGCGGCGTTGTAGCGACGAACGCCCTGGAGCTGGGGGTCGACATCGGGCAGCTCAGCGCCTGCGTGATGACCGGCTACCCGGGCACCATCGCCAGCGCCTGGCAGCAAGCGGGACGCGCCGGGCGGCGGGCCGGGCTCTCAAGCGCCGTGCTCATCGCCAGCGCCCTGCCCCTGGATCAGTACGTGGTCACGCATCCCGAGACCTTCTTCGGTCAGCCTGTCGAACACGCCCTGCTCGACCCGGACAACCTGGCCGTGCTGTCCAATCATCTCTCCTGTGCAGCCTTCGAGCTGCCCTTCGAGCCTGGCGAGTCGTTCGGCGGTTTCGACGAGGCCGACGCTATTCTGGAGGCACTCGCCGACGAGGGCCTGCTCCATGGTTACGACGGGCATTACGCGTGGGTGGGCGACGGGTACCCGGCCGGCGGCATCTCGCTCCGCACCAGCTCTCCTGACAGTATCGTCATCCAGGCCGAGGACGAGGAGGGAAACGCCCCGCCCAGGGTGATCGGGGAGATGGACCGGCCCAGCGCTCCCCAGCTCATCCACGAGGGCGCCGTTTACCTCCACGGGGGGGACACGTACGTCGTCAGATCCTTGGACTGGGACGAGGGCCTGGCCCTCGTCCAGCCCGCCGAGCTTGACTACTACACGAGGGCCAGCTCGACGACAGAGGTGGAGGTCGTCGAGGTCTTGCGTTCGACTGACGAGGATGATGGAGGCCCCCTGTCCTCGGAAGCCCGCACCATCACCGCGTATGGTGAGCTCCTGGTCACCACCAAGGCCACCGGCTACCGGCGCATCAAACGGTACACCCACGAGGTGTTGGGCTGGGCGCCCATCGATCTGCCGGAACAGACGATGCGCACCATCGGCACCTGGCTGGCCTTTTCCCACGAGCTAACGGAGCATCTGAGGAACGTCGGCATCCTCAAGCCGAGAATCGACTACGGCCCGAACTGGGAGGCTCAGCGGGCCGCTGCACGAGCACGCGATGCCCACCGCTGTCGGCGCTGCAGAGCGCCGGAGCGGGAGGGCCGCGAGCACGATGTCCATCACCTGACGCCCTTCCGCGTCTTCGGATACGTGCCTGGAAGGAACGACTTCTACAAGCTCGCTAACCAGCTGGACAACTTGATCACCCTCTGCCCCAACTGTCATCGTCAAGCCGAACGGGCACAGGGGACCCGCGGTGCCCTGGGCGGGCTGGCGTACCTGCTTCGGAACCTGGCCCCGCTCCACCTGATGTGCGCCCCGGGTGACCTCGGTTCCGCGGTCCAGGCTAGGGCGCGGGACACCGGGCTTCCGACGGTGACCCTGTACGACGGACTTCCTGGAGGCGCCGGTCTCAGCGCCAAGCTGTACGAGATACACGCAGAGCTACTTGAGGCAGCCCTCGACAGGGTGCGCGATTGCCCCTGCTCCGCCGGCTGCCCGGCCTGCGTCGGTCCTGCCGGCGACGTGGAACCGGGCGCCAAGGGGCTGACGGAGCGCTTGCTGAAAGCCATCACGTAAGGCCGCGAACGTGATCCGTCCGCCGACCGGGTCCATCTGGGTCATGACAGTCCGGCGGACAGCGGGCCCGAGACAGGTGGCACCCACGCTGAAGCGCTCGCGAGAGACGCTTCCAGGACGTACACCAATCGAGTCCTGAGAGGAGACCCAGGGCAGTCCGGGGGCGCATCGACCGCCGTGCCTGAGGTTTGCCGCCCCCTGGCACCCGGCCCGGGTTTCGATTGGCCGAGACTGGAAAAGGAGACGGTGGATGGGACACAGAAGGGCCGACCGGAGCACTCTGGTCGACGATGCTGCGGACAAGATACGCCAGATGATCCTCACCGGCGAGGTGAGCCCCGGCGACTTCCTGCGGCCGCGGCGTGCGCTGGCAGAGGAGTTTGGGGTTGGCATCTCCACCATCCACGAGGCCATGCAATCGCTCAACGCCGTGGGCCTGGTCGAGTCCCGCCCGGGAAAGGGGACCTGGGTGCGCGAGGACGCCCTGGACAGTGTCATTCGTCCATCGACGATCATCAACCGCTTCGGAAAGATGGACGCCGTCACCACGTATGAGGCTCGTACCTTTCTTGAGGCCTCACTGGCGGAGCTAGCAGCCCGGAAGGCAACCGACGGGGATGTGCGTCGCATCTGGGACGCGTTGGCCCACGCCCGCGACGTCATCGCTGACGACAAGTACTTCGTTAGCGCGGACTGGGACTTCCATCTGGTGGTCGCCGAGGCCGCCCATAACGACCTCCTCCAGGCCTTCTACCATCTTGCTCGCGAGCTGCTTCTCGACTTCATCGAAGGCGCCATCAGCTTGCCCAACGTCAAGGAGGAAGCCACCCAGTACCACGTAGCCCAGGCAGAGGCTATAGAGCGGCACGACCCCGAGCAGGCCCGGCAGGCGGCCCTCGACCACATGCGTTACGTCAAGGAGCGTCTCATGGAGGACCCACCTGAGTAGCCGTGGTCGCCCTCAACCGAGTCCTCGTCCATCCATTCGTCCTCGGCGCCAGACAGCAAAGACCAGGTTTGACACCGATCTTAGGCCGTGATACACTGGCTCTTGAACAAAAATATCTGATATATCGTAAGTTCCGTACTTTATACAGGCCTGTCGACACGCAAATGGCAGTCCGCTCGCTGCTCCGGGTAGGAGAACGTCCGGCTCCACATCAGCAAGGCATCCAAATGAAGTAAGGAGGCAAGGATGGACAACGAATACAACTTGCTCTATCTATCCCAGAACGACGTCGAATCAACCGGTCTAACGATGGCAGAGATCATCGAACGGGTCGAAACCGCGTTCCAAGAGAAGGGCGAGGGGCGCATTGAGATGCCCCCCAAGCCCGGCATCCACCCTGGTGAAGGTGACAACTTCATTCATGCAATGCCGGCCTACATACCAGCTATGGAGTCCGCCGGCGTCAAGTGGGTCAGTGGGTTCCCGGACAATCACAAGCTCGGCTTGCCCTATATCACCGGTCTGCTCATCTTGAATGACCCGAAGACCGGGCTTCCTATCTCCGTTATGGACTGCGTGTGGATCACGGCGATGCGCACCGCTGCTGCCACCGCCGTCGCCGCCCGCCAGCTGGCGCGTCCGGACTCAGAGGTGCTGGGTGTCTTAGGATGCGGCGTCCAGGGGCATACCAATACAGAGGCTCTCGATGTGCTGTTCCCTCTCAAGCGCGTGATGGCCTACGATGTCGACGAGAGTGCGGTCGACAGCTTTTCCGAGGAGATCGAGTCCCGGTTCAGCCTTGAGGTAATCAAGGTCGACGACCCCAAAGAGGCAGTTAGTGGCTGCGACCTGGTCGTGACGGCCGGTCCGATTCTGAAAGAGCCCCACGCCACGATCCGACCCGGTTGGCTCGACGAGGGGGCCTTCGCGTCCTTGGTCGATTTTGACTCCTACTGGCACCCTGACGCGATGAAGGAAGCCGACAAATTCTGCACGGACGATGTCCCGCAGCTTCGCCACTATCAGGAGGTGGGGTACTTCAAGGACATCCCGCCGATCCATGCCGACGTGGGAGAGCTGGTCGTTGGGGAGAAGCCGGGTCGCGAGAGCCGAGATGAACGGACGATGACGTGCAACCTGGGCCTTGCGATTGACGACATGGCGGTCGCACCAGCCATCTACCAGCGGGCCCGGGAAAAGGACATCGGCACCTGGCTGCCCCTCTAGGAACGCTGGAAGAAGGAGAAACCTATGTTCTGCCCCGACTTATCCTTCAGGCCGCGTCTTCAGGTGGCGAGCGAGGATCAAATTGAGCACCTCCATGAGGCCACCCTGGAGGTCTTGGAGCGTACCGGCGTCCAGGTCAC
>Ga0180430_10001919_pt1 | contig 19493 bp, 17 predicted proteins | sample SS_ome_9_FD_132999 | JGI IMG/M metagenome (GOLD analysis project Ga0180430, IMG submission 132999) | Hypersaline lake sediment archaeal communities from the Salton Sea, California, USA - SS_1_S_2 metaG | ecosystem: Environmental > Aquatic > Non-marine Saline and Alkaline > Hypersaline >... | reverse complement strand
TTTTGATCACGTCCCCGTCAATTCGACACAGCAAAGATATTCTTGTTGCTTGACGTTTGTCGTTCTCTGAGCCTCTGAGTCTCTGTGTCAAGATCCGAACGGCCCGGAGCCGGTCCTGTTTCGCAGAAGTCAATCATGATGTCACGGCGTCCGCGATCATCACCGCGTTGAAGAGCATGTGGATCATTATCGGGGCCCAGAGCCGACCGGTGCGTTCGTAGCTGTAGCCCAGGGCGATCGACAGTGCGAACAGCGCCGGCAGAGAATCCGGCACCGTCATATGGACTGATGCGAACAGGATCGACGCGAGTACGATCCCAATCCAGGGACGCCCCATGTATCTGCGGAGCATCGACTGCAGCAGACCGCGGAAGAGTATCTCCTCGCCGATGGGCGCCATGACCACCGCGGCGGCGATGACCATCACCGACCAGGCTATCGGCGTCTCGGGCCTGGTCAGTATAGTCAGGAACTCGTGGGTGTTCAGCAGATCGGGATTCAACTGCCTGATCGCCCATCTCGTCGCCAGCAGCAGTCCCACGCAGACCGGAAGGACCGCAAACAGGGTTATGACGGATCTTATGCTGTCGGATATCCACCGTCGGGGCGTGAATCCCATTCCGCGCGCCGCTCCGTCGTCGAAGCAGTAAGCGGCGATCGGCAGCCCTGATATCAGGAGTGCGGGGAAAGTCAGTCCCATGATGATCGCCAGAAGATCGGAGTCCAGTTCGGTATTCATTTGAATCCCCGCGGCCAGAGCGGCGCTGGCGAACAGCGCGCCCAGCAAGAGGCCCAGCACGTGCAGCGGCGTCAGGCTGTTCCTGCGCCCGGGGCTGTTGGACAGTTTGAACTTCTCGGGGTTCATCAGCACGTATGCGATCCATACCAGCAGGACGCATATCCCCATTCCGCACAGGGTCGTCATGAAGGGTGAAAGCTTGTCGTCTTGAGCCGCATCCGGGCGCGTTGCGGCTCCGGCGGCGGCCAGGAGTATTGGTAAAGCGTTTGACATTATGCGATCGATCCGGTTAACGTGGCGATGGCCCGGGCGGGCCTGAAACCTCCACGAATGAACATGAGTAATATATTAGACAGGATACTGAAAACCAAGCGCCAAGAAGTTTCCGCTCTGAAGGCGTTGACGAGTGCGGACGACGAACGCCGCCGTGCGGTCGACGCGCCGGAGGCGAAGGATTTTTTTCGGGCCGTCGGATCTGAGCCGCGCCGACTGGTGAATCTTATCGCCGAGATCAAGAAGGCTTCTCCGTCGGCCGGCGTGATTCGCGAGGACTTCGACCCGCCGACGATAGCGAGTCAATACGCCGCTGCGGGGGCCGACGCGCTGAGCGTGCTGACCGACGAACAGTACTTTCAAGGGTCCCTGGACTATCTCGTCCAGGCCCGCGCCGCGGTCGACATACCGCTGCTGCGCAAGGATTTTATCATCGATCCGATCCAGATTCACCGCGGACGGGCGGCGGGGGCTGATGCGATTCTGCTGATCGCCGCGGCCCTGGCCGCCGGCGAACTGGGCGACCTGCTGGGCCTGGCCAACGATTTGGGCATGACGTGCCTCGTTGAAGTGCACAATGCCGATGAACTGGACAAAGTCGAGGCGATCGTGGCCGGAGCTCCGGGGAATCTGCTCGGCGTCAACAACCGCGACCTGACGACATTCACCGTGGATCTGGCGACTACGGTCAATCTGCTGAAGCGGATCGGCGCCGGAATTCCCGTTGTCAGCGAGTCGGGGATAAAGACCCGCAATGATGTTGAGACAGTAGCCGCCGCCGGAGCCAGGGCTATACTCGTAGGCGAAACGCTCATGCGGTCCGGCGACATGGCCGCCGGCGTGCAGGGGCTGGTGGGCTGATGAATCAGGATTCCAGAGAACGTGCAATGACTCGAGAGAAAGAAGATATCCCCGCATCCGGACGCAAATGGGCGCTCATTGGCGGTGCGGCCGTCCTTGTGGTGGTCGCAGTAGTGTGCCTGATGATCCTTATCGGCGGGGAGACCGGACCCGACGAGCCCAACCCAAGCGCCGCGATGCAACGGGCCTACAAACAGCTTAGCCGGCGAGTCGCCGAACTTATGACGGATGCGGAATTCGTCGAAGCCTCCGGCGCCATAGAGAGTTTTCTGAAGCAGTATCCCGATACGCCTCAGGGCGCACGGCTGTGGGCCTTGAAGATAGCCTGTCACCGAAAGAGCAATGACTTGAGCGGGGCGTTGCTGAGCGTTGCGGATCTGGCGGCGAAGTACCAGGGGCGAGGAGAGGATCTGTGCGACGCCGGCGACGTGCTTTCCGGCAGGGAGTGCTTCCAGGACGCCGCAAAGGCGTACGAACTGGCGTCGGACGACGAATCGGTGCGGGCCAGGGCGTGTTATCACGCTGCGATATGCAACTACCGCCTCGGGCGATTCGGCGCGGCGATGAAGTACATAGACGTTGTCGCGGCGATCAAGCCGGACGACCCGAAAGTAGCCGCGGCGGTCAAGCGAATCGAAGACGCCCGGTTCGCCATGGACTAACCTGAGACCGCTTAGCCGTCCAGGCGTATCCGCTTTGACGGCTTCAGTTCGCTGTTGGCCCTATACAGCAGCACCGTCCTGCCGACGACAGCTATGCATTCGGCTCCTGTCGCTTCGGCCAGAGCCGGTCCCACTTCCTTGCGAGCCTCTCCCGAAGGTCCGGTAAGGCGCACTTTGATCAACTCTCGCTTGTCGAGCAGGTCGCTTATGGAACTGACGACCGGATCGGTGATCCCTTCCTTGCCGACGGTGAGCAGGGCGTCGAGGATCTGGCCCAGGCCGCGCAGGCGTTTCTTCTGTTTGCCGGTCAATTCGGCCATTGTGGGGGGCTCCTGGGGTCGCTACAGCGACGACAGCGGTTTGAGGTGCTGTTTGATGTTCCCGCCGCTGATGTCCTGATCGGCGTCGAACTCCGCGATATATCCGCGGGCGTGGTCCGACAGCACCACCGCGGCGCGGGGGGATATTACGTCGTAACCGGCATCGGTGTGCTGGTGGGCCATCAGGAAGAAGCTGACATCAAGTTTCGATGCGAGATCTTCGAGAAACTCCTCGGTGTGTCGCCGGCCCCAGACCCAGTTGTACGCCGGTCGGTTTCGCTGCATGTCGTCAAGTGTCGTCGTGCGGCTGAGTATGTCGATGCAGGCGTCGTCGAACTTCAGCGGTGACGGAGCCGAATGCGATATGAACGTTCCGCCGGGGCAGCGCACCGCCAGCGGCATCGACATGAACAAGTCGTCCAGGGCCCTGATCACTTCCTCGGCGTCGTCGCTGAACGCATACCGCACTCCGGCGACGAACGCTTTGCAGACGCCGTGTCCGTATTTGGATATCTCCGATCCGGACGCCTGGGCCAGATCGTGGTTTCCCATGATCATCAGCACCTGCTCGGGATGTTCGATTTTCAGTCTCGCCGCTCGCATGAGCAGTTCTATGCTGCGATCGAAACCTGCGCTCTCGTCGGGCGGTCCGTGGAGTATTTCCTGCAGTATCAGCCGGCGATTCGGATCGGCCGACAGGTCGGCGTGGGAGATGATCTTCGCCAGTCCGGCGCGATAGCCGTGGATGTCGCCGGAGCAGACCACCGTGCAGTCGGGTGACAGCGTGACAACGTTTCCGGTCCTTCGGGGATCGCCGCGGTTAAGCTCCGCGGCCTGGCGGAATATGTCGACTGCGGCGCAAGGCACGTTATCCGGCCTCGCCGACGGGTTCGGCGTTCTGGGCTCTCCGCTTCATCGTGAGCCTGACCAGCCCGAGGCGGGAGACAACGTCCTTCATCGAGTTGGGCCTGCGGACGGGCATCGGTTCTATGCAGTCTTCGACAAGCTTGCACAGGGCCGCAGGAACTTCGGGATTCAACTCGGATATCGGGCGAAGCATGTGTTCGTGCTTCATCTTGATCCCCTCGGTCGGCAGGACTGTGGGAATCGCACGTCCGGTAAGCGTCCAGTAAAGGGTCGCCCCGAAGTTGAACACGTCGGTCCGCGGATCGAGGGGCTGGCGGTGGACCTGCTCTGGTGCGATGAAGTCGGGGGTGCCCTGGATCCGCTCCTTGACCGTGCCGGTCAGGCAGCTCTGCCCCAGGTCGATCACCTTGACCACGTCGTTTTCAGTGATGAGGATATTGTTGGGCTTCGTGTCGGCGTGGATTACGCCGCGCGAATTCATGTGCTCCAGCGCTTCGGCGACCTGGTTGAAAATGGAGACGACCCTCGGGATAGACTGCGGGCGGGAGTTTTGGACGGTTTCGCCCTCGCAGTACTCCATCATCAACTGAATTTCACTGACCGCCAGCCACTTTCGAATGCGCCGCAGGTCGTAGATCTTGCGGAGGTTCTGATGGTCCAGTTTGTGGGCCAGCGCGTGCTCGGCTTCAACCTGCTCTATGAATCTATAGTCGCTGCGCTCGCGCTTGACTACGCGCTTCAGCGCAAAGAACTTGCCAGTGCTAAGCTGGCGAACTTGCCAGATCGTGCTGCGTGCGCCGTTGCCCAGTAACCGTACAACCTTGTATCCGGGCGCCTTCAATGCTCCAGAAACAGTAGCCATAACTCAATTCATGCTCTAGAAAAAAGGATAATCAGTTCGCGCAGAGTCGAAAGCATCCGACCCGATACGCCTTAGAAATCTCTAAGGAGGCTCATTGTAACGCGCCGCAAGCCTTGAGAGCAAGGATCTGTTTCCGATAATTCCGAATTTGAGAGGAAATTCTCTATGTCGTTTGCCCCAGTCGATTGGCCGACATGTTGTCTATTGGTCGGCGATGCGTTACAATCCGGCGAGTCGACAGACTCACTCATGCTGCAAAACACCAAGAAAACACTGATACTGACCGCGAAGTTGCTGGTTGGCGTTGCTCTGATGGCCTGGGTTCTTATGGGGGCTCACTGGGAGGACTTCGTCAGAACCCGCGATGGAAATAACACTTACTCGATCATCGAAGTCTGCGATCCTCCGGGGCGATTCATTGTCCGCAAGGGATTCCTTCTCTGGTCGGAGAATGTGGAAGTCTCCGTCGATCAACTGCAGGCCGTCGAGCAAACAGACCAGTATTCGGACACTCCCAAGCAGTATGTCCGCCCGGGCTTTCTCAGGAGCATCAGCAGAATTCGCGTGTGGCTTCTCGCCGCGGCGGTGTTCGTGGCGTTGGCGGGGGTGCTCGTTACGGCTCTGAGGTGGTGGATGCTTCTGGCGATCCAGGGGATCGGGATCTCACTGTGGGAGGCGGTTCGGCTGACTTTTCTGGGGCAGTTTTACTCGCTGGTCGTACCCGGAACAGTCGGCGGCGATATCGTGAAGGCTTATTACGTCACCAAGCACACCCACGCCAAGGCCGGGGCGATACTCAGCGTGTTTGTCGATCGAGTGTTCGGAATGTCGGCGTTGACGCTGGTGGCCGCCGTTGCGATCGTCTCTGCGCTGCTGACGGGGTTGGGCCAGTGGTCCGATCCGATGCTGCGGTACTCGGCGACTGTGACGGTGTGCGTCGTCGCGGCGATCACCGGCGTTATGGCGATCACGCTCAGCAGGCGCCTCAGGCGACTGCTGCACCTTCAGAAGATCTACAGCCGCCTTCCTATGGCCAGGGCTTTTGAATTGCTGGGCCAGGCCGCCAGACTCTATCGCACTCGCTGGAGAATGCTGGTGAAAGTAGGCGCGATAATGATCGGAGCCCCGGCGATATGGGTTGCGGCGCTTGCTCTGCTTGGCGTCAGCATCAATCTTCCGATCCCGTGGCACAGTTACTTTCTCTACATTCCGCTGATCTACATTCTCGGTTCAGTTCCCCTGACGCCCGGCGGGGCGGGGTGGATCGAGTATCTGTATCTGGTTTTCTTCGCCGGACTGGCCAACTCCAGCGAAATACTGGCATTTGCGATCCTGGCCCGCGGATTTCCGATCGCCTGGTCGATACCCGGGATGATAGTGGCCATCAGCGGGCCGAAGCTTCCCAAGGTCCGGGCCATGCACGACGAGTTGGGGATATAGCATTCGATTTCTCCGGGGGCATCGGGGCGCAATAATCGCCGTTCTTATTTTAGAGTGCCTCTGCAAAGTCCGAAAACATCTTTAGACGCATTGCGTGCAGAATTTGCGCAGCGTATCCGGGCTAAAACGCCGGCTACTTCATGGAGTGAAAAATGGCTAAATTGCAGGAAATGACTCAGGAACAGATCGGCGGCGTGCTGAAATCGGCCATCGAGCGGCAGGTTCCGGTTACCGTCACGCTGAAGCGAGACAACGCATGGACCAGTTGCCATACCAGGCTGCTGGCGGTTCGGGACCCTCACGTTTTCCTCGGGCCTCTGCTGCCTCCGGCGGAGCATGAAACGCCGGTGATCTCACCTGCCGAGAAGATCGGCCTGAGCTTCAAACTCAAGCACTACAAACACGTTTTCACTGTAATAGCAGTTGGGCCGGAGGAGTTCCAGAACTCCGCCGGAGAGTCGACCGAGGCTGTTTCCGTATGCTGGCCGACCAGTATGCATCGCCTGCAGCGGCGTGCGTTCGTTCGCGCCGAGGTCCCGCACGGCCGCGTGGTCCGCGCATCGTTCTGGCTGGGCGGACACGACAACGAGCCGGAGCACTCCGATCCGGATCGTCCCGTATGGTCCGGCAGGTTGACGAATATCAGCGCAGGAGGCTTCCAGGTCCATTCAGGCGAGGCCGGCGACATGTGGGAGCTTGTAGTCGGCGAGACAGTCGGCGTGCGCCTGGCGTTTGAGGCCGGCAGCGAATCGGTCTACGCCGACGCGCAGTTCAGGCGGGTCGACCGCATCGACGGCCAGACTCTTCTGGGCTTCCAGTTTGTCGGACTGGCCCAAGATCGACGCGGACGCCAGGGCTTGCAGTACATTTCAGCCAAGGTGGCCGAATACCATCGTCACATCGAGGCCGTCGGAGGCCACAGACGGTAGCATCATGCCTCGCGGCGCCGTATACTCGGCGCTATGGCTTCGAAATCAAAAGACATGTACTACGCCGTCTGGACCACCGCATGGGGTCCAGTCGGAGCCGTTGCGGGCAAAAACGGGCTCAGGCGAATCGTCCTGCCGCACTATACGATGCAGGATCTGACCGAGCTTCTGGCCTGGGAGCACAAAGGCGCAAAGCTCGACGAGAAACCGTTTGAAGATCTGGTCGATCTGTCGCGTGCATATTTCAACGGGGAAAAGGTCGATTTTGCCGAACTCCCGTGCGATCTGCCGCCCGAAACGCAATTCTCCGGCAAGGTCTGGCGCGCCTGCCGCGAAATCCCGTACGGAAAGACCATGTCGTATTCGCAGGTCTCGATGGCGATAAAGTCCGAGGACGGAGCCCGAGCCGTTGCCGGCGCTCTGAGCAGAAATCCCATCCCGTTGGTGATTCCGTGTCATCGCGTGACTTATGCAGACGGAAGGCCCGGCGGATTCAGCGCCCCGGGCGGTGTGAATCTCAAGGCCAAGATGCTCACGCTGGAGTTTTCCGATCAGTGATTCGCCCGCCGTCAATTGCCAACCGCCTGTCCTTGTGGTAGTCTCTCGGCGCTGACACCAAACTACCGTCGCTCGAATCAAGACCAAAGGCATCGTCATGGCACAGACACTCGTTTACAAGATCCTCCAGGACCATCTGATCTCCGGCGAGTTGACCGCCGGCAAAGAGATAGGTCTCAGAATCGACCAGACGCTGACCCAGGACGCAACAGGAACCACAGCGTTCCTGCTCCTGGAGGCCATCGGCGTCCCGCAGGTCAAAACCGAACTGTCGGTCAGCTACATCGATCACAATATGGCCCAGTTCGGGCCGGAGAATCACAACGATCATCTGTATCTCCAGTCGATCGCCCGAAAAGTCGGAGCTTATCTGTCGCGGCCGGGCAACGGAATCTGCCACCAGGTTCACCTCGAACGCTTCGGTCGGCCCGGGCGAACCCTGCTCGGTTCGGACTCACACACGCCTACCGGCGGCGGGATCGGGATGATAGCGATCGGAGCCGGCGGTCTTGACGTGGCTGTCGCCATGGGCGGCGGTCCGTTTTACACCACCTGCCCGCGCGTCATCGGCGTGGAGCTGCGGGGCAGGCTGGCGCCGTGGGTCGCCGCCAAGGACATCATTCTCCACCTGCTGAGCATCCTGACTACGCGCGGCAACGTCGGCTGCATGGTCGAATACTTCGGCCCCGGCGTCGCGTCGCTGAGCGTTCCGGCCCGAGCGACCTGCACGAATATGGGCGCCGAGTTGGGCGTGACGACCAGCGTGTTCCCGTCCGACAGTGCGACTAAGGCTTTCCTCGCCGCCCAGGGGCGGGAGGATCAATACCGGCATCTCGCCGCCGACAAGGGCACCGAGTACGGCCCGATAGTCAAACGCCTTCACGCCGAGCGCGACGCGACAACAATCGACAACATCAAGGACTTCTGCACCGACGTGGACATCGAGCCGGCTTCGGATCCGGCGGCGGCCGACGAGGGAATGCTCGACGTGAGTTTCGGGCACGTGGTTATCGATCTGGGCAAGGTCGTTCCGCTGGCCGCCGGTTCGCCGAGCCCCGACAATGTCAGCACGATCGCAGAACTGTCCGGACAGAAAGTCAACCAGGTCCTCATCGGCTCGTGCACCAACTCGAGCTGCCAGGATCTCATGCTGTGCGCCGCGGCGCTGAAGGGCCGCACCGTGCACACCGGGGTTGAGCTTGGAATAGCGCCCGGAAGCAAGCAGGTGCTGGGAATGCTCGCCGAGAACGGAGCCCTGGCTGATCTTGTCGCTTCGGGAGCCCGGGTGCTGGAAAGCGCCTGCGGGCCGTGCATCGGGCAGGGCTTCAGCCCAGCCGAGGGAACGGTGAGCCTGCGCACGATCAACCGGAATTTCGCCGGGCGATCGGGAACCAAAGGCGACATGGTCTATCTGGTCTCGCCGGAAACAGCCGTCGCCGCGGCCCTTTGCGGAGAGATCGCCGATCCTCGCGATCTGGGCGAACTTGCCGGCGTGGAGTATCCGCATATCGAACAGCCGCGTGCGTTCAAGGTTGACGACGGCATGATAATCGCACCCGTTGACGCCGCACAGGCCGCCGAGACGGAGGTCGTTCGCGGCTCGACGATCGTCAAGCCGCCCGCCGGCGAGAAGCTGCCCGACCCGCTGCCAGGCAAGGTCGTCATAAAGGTCGGCGACAAGATCACCACCGATCACATCATGCCCGCAGGCTCGCTGTTGAAATACCGCTCGAATGTGCCCCAATACGCCAAGTACGTGTTCAACTGCTTCAACGAAGAGGGGGGTGAGACGTTCGCCGACCGCGCGACGGCCATAAAGGAATCCGGCGCCAAAGCCGTGATAGTCGCCGGCGACAGCTACGGACAGGGCTCATCGCGGGAGCATGCGGCGCTGTGTCCGATGCATCTCGGCGTCGGTGTTGTGATTGCCAGGGCCGTCGAGCGAATCCACCAGGCGAATCTGGTGAATTTCGCCATCCTTCCGCTGACGTTTGCGGACCCGGCGGATTACGATCGCATCTCCGAAGGCGACGAGCTTACCGTGCGGGATGTACGGACCGCCATTGCATCGGGAGACACTGTCGCCGTTTCGAACGTCACGCGGGGATTTGATTTCGTCTGCAACGTGTCCCTGGCCCCCAGGCAGCGGGAAATTCTGTCGGCCGGCGGACTGCTGAACTTCACCAGACAGGGCGGTTGATGCCCCCGAGAGAATCAATGGACCCTGAAGTGAAAGTATTCCAAGAGGATGTCGTATCGGTCTTCGGAGCCAATGACGCCGTCGAGGGCGACTATGCGTTCCTGCAGGCGCACGAAGTCGGCAAAACGCTGGCCAGGCTCGGCTACAAAGTCGCCAACGGCGGATACGGCGGGACGATGGAAGCCTCGTCGCGAGGAGCCAAGTCGCAGTTCGGCGACACGATCGGCGTGACCTGTTCGATCTGGAAGACTTCTCCGAATCCCTACATAGACCGCGAAATCCGCACAGACAGCCTCAAGGAACGCCTGGAGACCCTGATCCAGGCCGGTACGAGCGGATACGTCATCCTGCCCGGGGCGACGGGAACGCTTGCGGAACTGGCGTGCGTGTGGGAGATGACCGCCAAGGGCCTGTTGGAGCGCAGGCCGATTGTCTGCATGGGCGATTTCTGGCGTCCTGTGCTGGATCTGATGGCCGAAGAACGCCCCTCGTGCGCCCAATACGTCTGTTGCGCAGAGACGCCTCGCGAGTTGTCGGGCCATTTCGACAGCCTCATGGAAGGGTGATTTCTTGAACTGTCGCTTGCATAGGGTGTAGAATAACTATAGTAGGCGATCGGGGCTTGGGTTAGGTCCCGGATATCTGTAACGGCTTAATAATGAGCGTGATGCGAAAACTCGCTGTCATATTTTTGATTGCGGCTGTGGTGCGCCCCGCCTGGTCGCAGCGGTCGGCGGACGATGACCTGGAGACTGACGGCCAGGTAAAGGCGTCCAAACGCGCCGATGCGATTGATCTTACCGACTTCGATCCGCTCGAGGCCGAGCCCGCCGGCGTCATCAAACCGAGGAATCATAAGCCCGGGCCGCCGAAGAAGCCGAAACTTCCGCCCGAAGGAAGCAAGATTGTCGACCGCTTGTGCAGGATCAAGACCGATCCGAGCGGATGGGTGCTGGCTATGTTCCCCGCCGAGGGAGATCGCAAGGCGATCAGGCCAAGATGGGCCCTGCCGAACCAGGCGCTGGAGGCTCTTGAGAATATTCGCGCCAAGAATCCGAAGCTGAAGTTCCGCATCTCCGGCGAGAACACCGTCTATCAGGACAACAGTTTCGTGTTGATAAGGCGAGTGGCCGTTATCGAACCGGATCCCGAGTCGGCGAACGTATCGTCCGGCGGGGGGACTGAGACGCCGGCGGCGACTGGCGGTGTCAAGGACAAGGTCGACCGCGCCGCGACGACGAAGCCCCAGCCGACAACGGCGCCCAGTTCGGTTGATATTATGAAGGCGCTGCTTGCCGAAAAGAACCCCACGCCGGTGATCCTCCCCAAGGTCAAGAGGAAGATCGCCGCGTCCAAGGTCAAGTCCGTCGCTCCCGGGGCCAAGGGAGACATCATCCAGCCGGCGACGGCGAGGCTGATTGTCGATCGACTGATGACCATTCGCAAGACGAATGTCGCCAACTGGCGCGAAGCGACGTTCGAAGCCGACAATACGCTTCGAGAGCCGCCGGTTACGCTTCTGCCCAGCCAACTGCTCCGATACGCCGAAACCCAGCCCCCCAACAGGCGGTTGAGAGTAACCGGCGAGATTACGAACTATAAGGGCAAACGCTACATGCTGCTGCGGAAGGTCATCATCGAACGGTCGATGAACCGGTTGTAGTCCGCCGGAGGATATCCGCCAGCCATTTGCGACTGACATGAACCCCGGAACGCCTGCGTGTGAAGCATGACTTTTATGCGGCCTTGGATACTCCTGTGTTTGGCGCCTGTGGCGATTGTTGCGCTGCTTACGCTGTTCCGCCCTCGAAGAAGCCTCGTCATCGTCGCATCACTTGAATTGTGGGTCCGCGCGCTTAGTTCGGCCGCATCTTCCGACAGCCGCAGACGAAGGCGAACGTCGCTGTCGTGGTGGCTGCTTCTTGTCGGGGCTGTTGCAGCCGTGCTGGGCGCCGCCGGAGCCGTTCGTCAATCCTCCGGGCCGATCAGGAGCGTGGCGATCGCGTTGCATCCCTCGGCGGAATTGGGTCCCGACGGCATCGCCGAGATGCGTCTGGCTGCTGAGGAACTTCTCAAACGACTGGATCCCGAAGACCGCGTCGAGTTGATCGGGCCTGAACTGCTGCCGCCTCAAGTCGGGCCGATGTCTCCCGGCCGGGCTCGCGAAAAAATCGAGAGTCTTTCGCTGCTGCCGGTCTGTTCGGCTGATCTGTCCGTTGCTCGGTCGACGGAGTCCGTGGGGCGGACGTATCATTTTGCAGTCGAGACAGGGGAAATCGCCGCCGGACCGATTGTCACGCGAATTGACATCCCCACGCGCCTCCCGGCTGTCACCATAGACGATGTTGGAGCCGAACTGATCGCGCCGGATAGAGTGCAGGTGTTCGTTGCGTTGCGCAACAATGATCCGCGCGATGTCACTGCTGTCGTGAGCGCCGGCGACGCGCTGGGCGGCGCTTCGAGCGAAACGAATGTCTCGCTGGCGGCGAATTCCCGCAAGTCGGTTACTCTTGCGATTCCGCCGGCCGAGGCGATAACCGTCGCCGCACGCGTGGGGGATTCCCGCGCTGCGGCGTATCTTGTTCGACCGAAGACATCCGCCAGCCCGGTTGCGATCATCGGCCGCGACGATCCGTATCTGCGGAGATTCATCGAAGTTGACCCGTCGTTGATGCCGGTCGCCGACAGCAAAGATGCGAAGATCGTGATAGCAAACGGCGTGTCGGCCCCCGACCGAGCCGCGGCGCTGGTGATCGATCCGCCAAGTCCGCCGCAGGGATGGGGACAATCCGCCGATCCGCTCGATCGCGTGATGCTCGCCGACGCCGGCGTAGCGGCGGATGATCCGATAATGCGCCGGGTCGACCTGAGCGCCGCTGCGATTCGGAGAACGAAAGCCTGGATCTCCGGGGAGGCTGCCGCAGGGAAGGTGCTCATAAGCAGTTACAAGGGTTTGGCCATTGCCGTGCGAACGGATGACGCTGCCGACGCCTCGGGACCCAGGCGCGTCTATCTTGCGTTCGATATCTCCGAACACAACTGCACGCTCGTTCGCAGCGAGGCGTACGTGGTGCTTCTGGCCAATATCATGCGGTTCCTGGCGCCGGGATCGCCCCAGTCGGATCGATTCGAATACCTCACTCCGCTCCAGGCCGGGTCAAATCCGGCGTGGAAGCCGATCATTCGCGATGAAGCGTTTGACGCCGCGGCGCTCGCGCCGGCCGGTCTGACTGCTCCCGGCGTCCACCGCGATCCGTCCGGGCGGCTCAGTGCGGTCAGTCTTGTCGGCCTAAGATCCGGCGGCGTCCATGAGTCTCCGCGAACTGCGGCGTCGTCGGCGCCCTTGCCGGAGCGTCAGTCGACTGGGCGGGGGATGGATCTGTGGCCCGTTCTGCTTGTAGCGGCGGGTTTGCTCTGGCTGGCCGGATGGGCCGCCGGCGCGTTGCTCGACTGAAGAGAGGATGTGAGGCATGTCTGACTATCACGATGCTATGCTGTGGACGCCGGGCGAGGGAGGAAACATCGAGTGCAATCTCTGCGGGCAGGCCTGCAGGATCGCACCCGGGCAGTACGGGATGTGTCGCGTGCGGCTCAATGATGACGGGCGGCTGGTCAGCACAAACTACGGATCGCTGGTGGCGATGCACGTCGATCCGATCGAGAAGAAGCCGCTGTTCCACTTCCTGCCCGGCAGCAGGAGCCTTTCGATCGCCGCGCCCGGATGCAATTTCCAGTGCGGTTTCTGCCAGAACTGGCGAATATCGCAGGCCCCTCGACGCGATCCGAACCTCTCCGGCGAGGCTGTCGATCCCGAGCGGATCGTCAGTTCCGCCCTGGGGCGCGATTGCGCTTCGATCAGCTACACGTACACCGAGCCTACGGTCTTCTTCGAACTGGCGTACGAGACCGCTCGTGCGGCGCATCAGGCGGGCTTGCGAAACTGCTTCGTATCCAACGGATTCATGACCCCCCGGGCGGTGGCGACGATCGCGCCGTATCTCGACGCGATCAACGTGGATCTCAAGAGTTTCCGCGAAGAGACTTACCGTCGCGTCATGAAGGGAAGTCTCTCGCCGGTGCTCGACTGCCTCAGGGCGCTCGTCGCCGAGGGCGTATGGGTCGAGGTCACTACGCTTGTTGTCCCGGGCATGAACGATTCGCAGCAGGAACTGGGAGACATCGCCGCATTCATCGCCTCGGAGCTTGGTGCGAACGTGCCGTGGCACGTCAGCCGGTTCCACGGGGATTACGATATGACAGACAAGTCCGCCACGCCGCTTGAGACGCTGGAGACTGCATACCGCCTCGGGCAGGCGGTCGGGCTGAAATACGTTTACTGCGGAAATGTCCTCAACGGACACGGACAGTCGACTTACTGCGACGCCTGCGGGGCGATGGTCATAGAGAGAGTCGGATTCTCAGTTGGGGCGATCCGCATGCACAGCGGAGCCTGCGAGAAATGCGGTCGGCAGATCGACGGGATATGGGCGTTGTAGTGCGCAGCACGACGGCGCCGCGGTGATTAAAGCACCGGCGGCGCCGCAGTGCAGCGTATCGCTTAAGCCTGCAATACCGCCGGTCGGAGCAGCACCGGCCGATAGTGCGGACAATTACTTCTTCTTGCGACGGTTACGTCGTTCACGACGCTTCTTGGAACCGATTTTTCTTCTTCGTCTTGGCTTGCTCATTACAACCTCAAATAGTAGTTACGATGCCATCGATCAAGCGGATATAGAGTTCGAAAAACAAACCCGCCCGATTGCGGACAAAGATGATAGCACATTATTATCCGCATTGCCAGCATTATTATTACAGCTATCAGCTCTCAGCCGTCAGCTTTCAGCTACGGCAGGCGCCGACTACGGCCAGGCTCGACAGCGCGTGTTGCAGGTTTGAAGTTCGCCGTCAGTCGTAGCTGAAAGCTGACGGCTGAGAGCTTACAACCAATGTACCTCGGCGTCCCCGGGTGGTACAATACCGGGCTCGTGTGAGTTTTACGGACATGCTATGGGCGAATTCAAAGTAATATCGGACATGACCCCCAGCGGCGATCAGCCCGAGGCGATCGAGCGCCTCGTGCGGAACTTCCGCCAGGGTCAGAAGAAGAATGTGCTGCTCGGCGTGACGGGATCGGGCAAGACGTTCACCATGGCCCACGTGATCGAGCAGCTTCAACTGCCGACGCTGGTCATAAGCCACAACAAAACGCTGGCCGCCCAACTCTACGAAGAGTTCAAGACGCTGTTTCCTGAAAATGCGGTCGAGTATTTCGTCAGCTACTACGACTACTACCAGCCCGAGGCGTACATCGCCGCGCGCGACATTTACATCGAGAAGGACGCCTCCCGCAACGACGACCTCGAACGTCTGCGGCTGTCGACTACTACGAGCCTGTCGCATCGCAAGGACGTTGTGATCGTATCGAGCGTTTCGTGCATCTTCGGACTCGGCAGCCCCGACGAATATAAGAAGATGGTGATCGCTCTGTCCTGCGGCCAGGAACTCGAGAGGCACGATCTTCTCCGAGGCCTGGTCAACCTGCACTACAAGCGGAACGACATCGCGTTCGAGCGAGGAACGTTTCGAGTGCGGGGCGACACCGTCGACATATACCCGGCCTACGAACAGTTCGGATACCAGGTCGAACTGTTCGGCGATACGGTCGACAGGATACGCCTTATCCATCCGACGACCGGAGACGAACTGTCCACCGTCGACAAGGCGTTCATCTTCCCGGCAGTCCACTATCTCGCCGAGGACGACACCATCGAACGCGCCGTCGCGGCGATCAAAGAGGATCTCGAAAACCGCCTGATAGTCCTGCGGAATGAGGGCAAGCTCCTGGAGGCCCAGAGGCTCGCGGCCCGCACGCGCTACGACATCGAGATGATGCTCGAGACCGGGACCTGCCAGGGCATTGAAAACTACTCCCGCTACCTCGACGGACGGCAAGCCGGCGACAAACCGTATACGCTGCTGGACTACTTCGACGGCGAATTCCTGCTGCTGATCGACGAGTCGCACGTAACGATCCCGCAGGTGCGGGCGATGTTTAACGGCGATCGGAGCCGCAAGCAGGTGCTTGTCGATCACGGGTTCCGCCTGCCCAGCGCGATGGACAACCGCCCGCTGAGGTTCGAGGAGTTCGCAGAGGCGTGGGACGGGGTTATGTTCGTCTCGGCGACTCCGGCGGATTACGAGCTGGAGTTGTGCGGCGGCGAGGTCGTCGAGCAGGTGATCCGACCGACCGGGCTGGTCGATCCGCAGGTCGAAGTGCGCCCGGCGAGCGGCCAGGTCGCCGATCTGCTTACGGAGATCGCCGCCCGCGTCGAAGCCGGCGAACGCACACTGATCACCACGCTGACCAAGCGCCTGGCCGAAGATCTCAGCGAGTACATAAAGGCCGAGGGCTTCAAGTGCTGCTACCTGCACAGCGAGGTCAGCACAATCGATCGCGTCGAGATCCTCCGGGATCTGCGCGCCGGATCGTTCGACGTGCTGGTCGGAGTGAACCTGCTGCGTGAGGGGCTTGACCTGCCGGAAGTGTCGCTGGTGGCGATTCTCGACGCCGACAAGCAGGGCTTCCTGCGATCGGCGACCAGCCTGATCCAGACTATCGGTCGCTGCGCCAGAAACGTAAACGCGCGCGTCCTGCTCTACGGAGACCGGGTGAGCGAGGCGATGCGGAAGGCGATCGACGAGACCGAACGCAGGCGCGTTGTGCAGGAGGCCTACAACGTCGAACACAACATAACGCCCGAGACGATCAAGAAGGCGATCTCGGTGACGCTGACTGAGGAGGCCCACGCCAGGCAGATCGCCCGCGAGGCGATCCACGCGACCGAAAATGAATACGATCGAGTCGAACTCATCAACGAGTTGGAGCGAGAGATGCTCCAGGCGGCCGAAGATCTCGAATTCGAACGCGCCGCGCGTCTCCGAGACGAAATCGCCGAGTTGAAAACCGCCGACAAGTGAGAGGTCAGACAGTCAGCAGATCCATAGGTTTGAATTCCGGCCCAAGTACGGATTTGCTGTCGAGCCCGAGCCAACTGCTCAGCATCGTCGCATAGACTCGTCTGAAGTCGGTGTGGTGTTTCGGCGCGTCGTTGTCCAGGTCATCCAGCGCCGGGTGTTTTCCGATCAGGCCGGATCGCACCTTGCCGCCCACTATGAACATGGGCGCTGCGTTTCCGTGTCCCGTGCCTTTTCGCCCGTTTTCGGTAAGCGTGCGTCCGAACTCAGAGAAGGTCATAAGCGCCGTGCGATCGAGCTGCTTTCTCCGGGCCAGATCCGAAGCGAATGCGGCCAGGGACTGCGAGAGGTTCGCCAGCAGCGCCGCGTGATTGTCTCGCTGGATGGCGTGATTGTCGAAACCGCCGATCCCGCCGCCGCCGAGTTCGGTCATGAATATCCTCACCCCGATGTCGGCCTCAATCAGTTCGGCGATAGTCTTCAACTGCGGACCGAGCCCGCGCCGCGGATACCCGAGGTCCGAGCCGGCATCGGCGAGCACCGCCCTGACTATGCGATCGGCCGCACAAGCCGCATTGCTTGCGGCCCGGACGTGGGCCAGCAGCGGATTCCCTTCGGCTCCGGACTTGCTTATGCGATTCGGCTTTCGAAGCGTTAATTGATTCGCCGAGCGAATTGAAACCGCCGTCGAACGCCCGGGGTTCATGGCCGGCGGGGCGTTGATGGGGCCGACAAAAACGCCGTTGGCCGAGACGCCGTCGAGGCCTGAGGCCTGGTCGATCGCGCGTCCGATCCAGCCGGTTGGGCTGTTGGGTTCGCCCGGGCGGGCGGTGTGCATGTTCCTCATGGCTCCGGGATGAGACCTGTCTCCCACCGGACACCCGACGCCCTGGACGACGCCGAGGCGTCCTTCCTTAAGCAAACGCGAGAAACCCTCCATCTGCGGATGGAGGCCGAGGTGTTCGTTGATCGGCAGGACGTCGGCTCTCCTCAGGCGCAGCGTTCGCCGCTTGCGAGCGTAGATGTCGTCTGCGTACGGAACTACGGTGTTCAAGCCGTCGTTGCCGCCGGATAGCTGGACTACCACAAGTACGCGGTCGGTGCGCCGCTTGCTCTCGGTGGCCCCGGCGGCGCAGGTCAGAAACGTCGGCACGGATCCGCCCAGAGACAGGATCGCCGGGCTGCCGATGACGGTTTTCAGAAATGTGCGGCGTGATTGAGGCATGTTGATTCTCCAGGCGTCAGGCCAGTTGGAACTCCGGCCGGGCGATAAGTCCGTATGCGAGTTTGCGCAGGCGATCATGCAGCTTCCCGCGCGGAGGGAGAAGCTTCATTGATTGCTCGATTGTGTCTCCCGGGGCCGAGAGAACTTCAGCCAGGAACCGCGCCGCGGAGTTTGCGCCAGTCAGGCCTCGGCGTCTGGCCAGAGCGGCCGGGTCGCACTTGCCGCCGTAAGGGCCGGCGGCGTCCAGCAGGGCCGCTGCGAGGTTGTATCGTGCGGTCACAGTCGCCTGATTGATCCAGCATTGTCCGCCGGCCCATCCGTCGGGCGTCGGCGGGTGATAGAGATTCTCGCCCAGCGCCGCCAGATCGTCGGCGAGTCTGGCTGTTGGGACATTGGCCTCAAGGCTCCGGAGAATCCCGACAGCGAATTCGACCGGGCTCTTGATCCGCCGCCCGATTGATGCGTCAGAGAAAAACAGATTGCTCCGGAGCATGGTTTCGACCAGGCCGGCGATGTTGAAGTCCCTGGCGAAGGCTTCAATCAACGGGGCGATTAGAGCGGGTCCGGGCGTCTGGGTTTCGCTGATGAACAGCCTGTATAGTCTCCGAACGATATTCGCGGCGGTTGCCGGATGCTTCGACGCGATTCTCACCGCGTCGTCGTAGTCGAAGTTTCCCGTCTTGCCCAGGATTGTCTTGGCGCCGCTGACGTGCCGGTTTTCGAAATAGCGCCGTTTGTGGCGAAGCACGCACCATCCGCTCATCGCCCGGACGCTCTGGCGCAAATCTTGTTTGGAGAAGTTCCCGACCCCTACGGTGTATCGACCGAGCAACTGCCGGGCGAAATTTTCGCCCGGGACAGTCTTGCCGTACGTTGCGGTCTCCATCGCAAGAAGTACGGCGACATCCGTGCATACTTCGGCGATCAGTTTTGGAAAACTCCCAAGTGCGTTGTTTCGCAATAGCGCCGCGTGGCGGCGCATCTGCCGGCCGTCCGGGCCGCGGTCGGCGCTGACGGCGAAAAAGCACTGCCAGAAAAGCGTCATCTTCTCCAGCAGAGGGTGGGGCGTCAGGATCATCCGTCTCAGTCGCCACGGCCGCAACGCAACTGCCGAATCGAGGTCCTGTACGAATTCGTCACAGGTTCGATTGAACGATGCGGCGTCGGTTTTCGGCTCAAGCAGAAGGTCCACTGTCTTCTGCGGACCAGCCTTCAGGGACTCCTTGAGCTGATCGAAAGAGGCTCCGAATCCGGCGCGCCGCCAGAGATGCACCGCCCGCGACAGATTCCACGGACGCCGCTTCGATGGTTCGTACCGACGCCAGGGATGAGTTTCGTGCGACTCGTTCATTTTTTCTCTCCGGTTTTCCCCGAAGGAAGATTCAGGCGGATTTCGAGAGATATTTTCGATCTGGCCTTGTCGGCTCCAACGCTCAATGTCATGTGCGACATGGTTTTCGCCAGAGTTATCAGCGTGTCGACTTCGGTTTGGGCCTGCGTGAGCGTGTGCCCCTTCTCGACCATGTTCTGGCGAACCAGATTCCTGCAATTGGCTTTCAGTATTGACGCAAGCTGGGTCCCG
>Ga0180430_10001918_pt1 | contig 19511 bp, 11 predicted proteins | sample SS_ome_9_FD_132999 | JGI IMG/M metagenome (GOLD analysis project Ga0180430, IMG submission 132999) | Hypersaline lake sediment archaeal communities from the Salton Sea, California, USA - SS_1_S_2 metaG | ecosystem: Environmental > Aquatic > Non-marine Saline and Alkaline > Hypersaline >... | reverse complement strand
CGAGGCCCAACGGCCCGCACCCCGCCGGTCGTGGCTCGGCCGGCTTGTCGCTCGCGGCGGCGGTGAGAGTGCCATCAACGAGAACGACGACGAGGACGCAGACGAGGATGCAGACGAGGCCGAGGAAGAAGACGAGCCCTCCGAACCGCGGATCCGGATGCGGCACCGCGGGGTGGTGCTCGACGAAGACGCGGAGGACGACCTCGGGGAGGAGGCCGAGGAGTCGTACGACCAGGCCGATGCCGCCGACGAGGCGTCGCAATGGGAGGCCGACGAGGAGGAGGCCGAGGCCGAGGAGGATGTTTCCGAGGACGCCCCGCCGGTGCCGATCCGCTCGCGAGCCACGCGGCGGAGCAAGGCCGCCGAGATCGGGCCGGAGCTGGTGCCCGAGGGCGAATACCACCTGCCCAGCCTCGACCTGCTGCTGCCCTCCGACAGCCACCAGCTCGAGGCTCAGGAGCAGGAGGTCCGCGAGAAAGCCCGCCTCCTGGAGAAGACCTTTGCCAGCTTCGGGTTCAAGGTGCGGGTGGTCGAGATCGAGACCGGACCGGTCATCTCGCAGTACGAGATCGAGCTGGAGGCGGGCCTCCGGCTGGCCAAGATCGCCAACCTCGCCGACGATCTGGCGATCGCCCTGCGGGTGCCGAGCGTGCGGATCGTGGCCCCGATCCCCGGCAAGAACACCGTCGGCATCGAGGTGCCCAACACCGACCGGCAGATCGTCCGTCTCCGCGAGGTGATCGAGGAGACCGCCTCCAAGAGCCGCTCGATGAAGATTCCGGTCTACCTCGGGAAGGACGTGGCCGGCAGCCCGATGACGATGGACCTCGCCACGATGCCGCACCTGCTGATCGCGGGACGGACCGGCACCGGCAAGAGCGTCTGTCTCAACTCGATCATCACCTCGATCCTCATGAGCCGCCGGCCCGACGAGGTGCGAATGCTGATGATCGACCCGAAGATGGTCGAGCTGACGCCCTACAAGACCCTGCCCCATCTGATGCACCCGGTGGTCACCGACATGAAAAAGGCCGAGGCGATCCTGGCCTGGGCGGTGGAGAAGATGGAGCAGCGGTATGCCCTGCTGGCTGCGGCCGGCGTGCGGCACATCTCGAAGTACAACGAGCTGGGCCGGGAGGAGGTGCTGCGGCGGATCAACCCGGCCAGCGAGGAGGAGGCCGAGGCGATCCCCGAGAGCATCCCCTTCATCGTGGTCGTCGCCGACGAGATCGCCGACATGATGATGACCGCGGGCAAGGAGATCGAGCAGCACATCATCCGCCTCGCCCAGAAGAGCCGTGCGGTGGGAATCCACCTCGTGCTCGCCACCCAGAAGCCGACGGTCGACGTGATCACCGGCTTGATCAAGAGCAATCTCCCGGCCCGGATCGCCTTCCAGGTGGCCAGCCGCACCGACAGCCGCGTGGTGCTCGATGAGGGCGGGGCCGACAAGCTCCTCGGCAACGGCGACATGCTCTTCCTCTATCCCGGCACGAGCACGATCCTGCGAGGCCAGGGAACGTTTGTCAGCGACGACGAGATCAATCGCGTGATGGCCGTGGTCGGTACCGACAGCCCGCAGTACAGTCAGGAACTGGTCAACCTCAAGCCGGCCGGCGAAGAGGAGGCCGCCCAGCCCGGCTCGCTCAAGCCCCGCGACGAGCTTTACCAGCAGGCGGTCGAGGTGGTGATCCGTGAGGGCCGTGGCAGCGTCTCGCTGCTGCAGCGTGCCCTGGGCATCGGCTACGGACGGGGCGCCCGGCTGATCGATTTCATGGCCGAGGATGGGATTGTGGGCGGCTACAACGGCTCCCAGGCCCGCGAGGTCTTGATGACGCTCGAGGAATGGGCCGCGGCCTGCGGTGAGCCGGCCCCGCCGGCCGACGCCCCGCCCCGCCGGCTGAAGGTCCGTCCGCATGCCGAGGACGACACCGACGAGGAGGACACCGAGGACGCTTTCGCCTGCGAGGAAGAGCAGGACGAGAGCTTCACCCTTGCCTCCGGCGAGCCTGCCGAGGCCGAGGCTGACGTGTCGGAGTATGAGGAGGAGGCGTCAGAATACGAGGAGGAGGACGAGGCCGAAGAGCACTCGGAGTATGAGGACGAAGAGGAATCGGAGTACGAAGAAAGCGAACGATAACCCCCCCAAAAAAATGGGGACGGGAGCGAATTCCCGGCGGGCCGCCCCCGGGCCGATTAGGCTACGGGAATCGTCAGTCTCCGTCCCCCCGCCTCCGTCATGCAACGCATCGAAATCTACGACACCACCCTCCGTGACGGATCCCAAGGCGAGGGCGTGAATTTCTCGCTGGCTGACAAGCTGGCGATCACCCGCCGGCTCGACGAGGCGGGTGTCGACTTCATCGAGGGCGGATACCCGCTCTCCAATCCCAAGGATGCCGAGTATTTTCGCCATCTCCGCGATCTGCCACTGGCCCATTCGCGGGTGGCCGCCTTCGGGATGACTCGCCGCCGCGGCATCGCCGCGGCCGATGACCCCGGCATGGCCGCCCTGCTCGAGGCGGGCACGGGGGTGATCACGATCGTGGGCAAGACCTCGTCCTTCCACGTCGCCGAGGTGCTTGGCGTTTCTCGCGAGGAAAACCTGGCGATGATCTCCGACACGGTGGCCTTCCTCACCGCCGAGGGTCGCGAGGTCTTCTACGACGCCGAGCATTTTTTCGATGGCTGGAAGCTCGACGCCGACTACGCCGCGGACACTCTCCGCGCCGCGGCTGCCGCCGGGGCCACGCGGCTGGTGCTTTGCGACACCAACGGCGGCACGCTCCCCGGCGAGATCACGGAAATCGTGGGCCTCGCGGCGGCTGCGGTCGACGCGAAGCTCGGCATCCACTGCCACAACGACTGCGATCTCGGCACGGCCAACACACTCGCCGCAGTGGCCGCCGGCTGCATCCAGGCCCAGGGCACGATCAACGGGATCGGTGAGCGGTGCGGGAATGCCGATTTGATCTCGGTGATCGCGAACCTGGCCCTCAAAATGCCCGGCTACGAACTGCTCGACGGCAGCGGCACGAGGCATCTCACCGAACTCTCACGGTTTGTCTACGAGACGGCCAACATGAGCTATCGCCCGGGCCAGCCGTTTGTGGGCGGCAGCGCCTTCGCCCACAAAGGCGGGATGCATGTCCATGCGGTGGCCAAGGCGGCAGAGTCGTATGAACACATCCCACCCGAGGCGGTGGGCAACTCCCGCCGCGTGCTCGTGAGCGAACTCTCCGGCCGCTCGAACATCGCCGCGGTCGTGAAGCATCCCGACATCAAGGCCGACCGTGGCCTGCAGGAGCGGGTGCTCACGGAAGTCTGCCGGCTGGAGAACGAAGGCTGGCAGTTCGAGGCGGCCGGTGCCTCCTTCGACCTGCTCGTGGAGCGGCTTGCCGGCAGCTTCCGCCCGGCCTTCGAGCGGATCAGCTACCATGTGGGCGTGGAGAGCCGCGATGGCCGTTGCGGCAGCATCGGCACCGAGGCGACCGTCAAGCTGCGAATCGGGGAGGCAATTCGCCATGAGGTGGCGGAGGGTGACGGCCCGGTCAATGCCCTGGATGCCGCGGTCCGCAAGGCCCTCGAGCCGCATTTCCCCGAGGTCGCGAGGATGCATCTGCTCGACTACAAGGTCCGCGTGATCAACGGTCACGAGGGCACCGCCGCGAGGGTTCGCGTGCTCATCGAGAGCAGCGACGGCGAGCGGACCTGGGGCACCGTGGGCGTGAGCGAAAATGTGATCGAGGCCAGCTGGCTGGCTCTCTCCGACGCCTTCGAGGCTTTTCTGGCAACCACCCGGCAGGCCTGACGAGCCCCGGGGATTGCGATAATCTCAACCGCCGATTCCTGACCTCAGAAAGGATCTAGTGCGATGCGATGGTTTCAATCGACCGCTTCGTTCCTGCTCCCCATGCTCGTGATCACCGCGAGGGTCGCAGGCGTCGCGGCCGCCGCCGAGCAGCCCGACATCCGGCCCAACATCGTGGTCTTTCTCTGTGACGATCTTGGCGAGGGCGACATCGCAGCTCTCGGCAGCCGTGACATCAAGACGCCCTCGATTGACCGGCTTTTTGCCGACGGCACCCGTCTGGCACGCCACTGGGCCGGCAACGCCGTGTGTGCCCCGAGCCGCTGCGTGCTGATGACCGGTCGGCACCCAGGCCATGCCGTCGTTCGCTCCAACCGCGAGGTCAAGCCCGAGGGGCAGCATCCGATGCCCGAGGGCACCGTCACCCTCGCGAGCCTGCTCGGCGAAGCGGGCTATGCCACCGGAGGCTTCGGCAAGTGGGGGCTGGGGGCCCCGGGCAGCGTGAGCGATCCGCTCGCTTCCGGCTTCGACCATTTCTTCGGCTACAACTGCCAGCGACACGCCCACACCTTCTACCCTGACTACCTCTGGGACGACGACCGACGGGTGCCGCTCGACAACCCGCCGGTGCCGCGCGGCGGCAAACTCCCGCCCGATGCGGGCCCCGCAGACTTCGCCACCTTCATCGGCACCACCTACTCCGCCGACGTGATCGCCGATGCCTCCCTGGCCTTCCTCGAGCAGGCTGCCGGGGATGCCAAAAACGGGAAGCCCTTCTTTCTTTACGTGCCCACCACGGTGCCCCACCTGGCCCTGCAGGTGCCGCCCGACGAGCCGTCGCTGCCCGGCTACATCGAGCACTTTTCCGACGACAAGCCCTATCGCGGCGGCGGCGGCTACGTGCCCTGCGAGCATCCGCTGGCGACCTACGCCGCGATGATCACCCGCATGGATCGGCATCTCGGCCGGATCATGCAACTGCTGGAAAAACAGAACCTCGCCGACAACACGATCGTTCTATTCACCAGCGACAACGGCGCGACCTTTCCCGGCTGCGGCGGGATCGACACCGGCCGCCTGAAGAGCAACGGCTCGCTGCGCGGCTGGAAGGGATCACCCTACGAAGGCGGCCTGCGGGTGCCCACGGTGATCCGCTTTCCGGGTCGCATTGCCGCAGGCCGGGTGATCGAGGCTCCCAACGGATTCGAGGACTGGCTGCCCACCCTGCTCTCGCTGGTCGGCCTGGCCGATCGGGTGCCCAAGGGCCTCGACGGGGTCGATCTCTCGAGCGTGCTGCTCGGCAAGGACGAGCCTGATGCCGACCGCTCGCTCTATCGCGAACTGACCGAAGGCCGCTGGCAGGCAGCGGTGGCCGGTCGCTTCAAGGCGATCCGCCGCGGGAAGAACAAGGGTCGTGAGGCCGGCCCGCTGGTGGTCTACGACCTCCTCGCCGATCCGGCCGAGCAGGTCGACATTGCCGCGGAGAAGCCGGAAGTCGCCGCGAGGCTCGCCGCCTTCATCGACACCGAGCACGAGCCCAACGAGGCCTTCGCCCTGCCGTTTGCCGACACCGCAGCTAGCGCGAAGTGAGTCTGCGGAAGGCCGCCAAGCACTTCGGTCGTCAGCCCGCTTCAGGCTCGAGTTTCCGCTTCCGTGGTCACCTCCTCGAGCCTGCCGGTGTCGACGTCATAGACAAAGCCGCGGATCGTGACGGCGTCGGGCCCGGCGGTGGGGATCCAGGGATGGTGCCGGATTGCGGAGAGGCCACGACGCACGTCGGCTGCCAGCCGGGCACGGCTCTCGGGAGTGGGCGGTGCGTCGACCGGTTCCGGACTGCCGCGAAAGGCTCCGAAGGCAGCCGGGCTCGGGGAGGCTGCATGGCAGGGGGTGAAGGATCGCCCCGTTGCCTTGGCCAGGGCGGCGACCGCGGCAGGGTCGCCCTCGAGGCCGGCAGCGAGCAGTTCGTCGGTGAAACCGAGCATCCCGCAGCGGGTGTGGTGCAGGAGGACAATCTCGTTGGTGTCAAGCAGGTGGTGGGAGATCACGAGGCAGCGGATCACGTCGTCGGTCACGATGCCCCCGGCGTTGCGGATGATGTGGGCGTCGCCGGTCTGCAGGCCGAGCAGGTCCTCGACGTCCATGCGGGCGTCCATGCAGGCCACCACCGCCACCCGCTTGGCCGGCCGAATCGGCTGGCTCCCCGGGAACGCCGGGGCATGGATGCTCTCGCCGGCGGCATAGCGGTGGTTCTGCTCGAGCAACGCGTCGGTAACGGGATCTGAATTTGGCATCGGTGAATTGCTCTCCCGGAGGCGTAGGGACCCGGCGGCCGCTCGAGACCAACTTGACAGGCCGGCAGGAGGCAGGGTACCGCTTTGATGGGCCGGGATGGAAGGCGGCTGCCTCGTCGGCGTCGCCCTGCCACCCCGCCACGTCCACCGCGGCCCGGGCTGCCCTGCTGAGGGCTCCCCCGGGCCGTCGCCGCACGAGGGGCCCTCGCTTCTTTATGGCCAAGAAAGCCGCCACATCCCGTCGCACCGCCAAGCGTTCCGCCAAACGCTCCCGGGCAATGACCGCCCCGCCGAGGGGTGACTACGAACTGGTGATCGTGGAGAGCCCGGCGAAGGCCAAGACGATCGAGAAGTATCTCGGCAGCGGATTCGTGGTCACTGCCTCGGTGGGCCACATCCGCGACCTGCCCGCCAAGGCCCCCAAGGGCACCAAGCAGCCGGTGCCCGGCGTCGATCTCGAGCACGACTTCGCCCCCTGCTACGAGATCTCCGACGGCAAGAGCAAGACCGTCGCCGAACTGCGCAGGCTCGCCAAGAATGCCAGCGACATCTGGTTCGCCACCGACCTCGACCGCGAGGGGGAGGCGATCGCCTGGCACCTGACCGAGGTTCTCGGCGTCGATCCGGCGAGGGCCAAGCGAGTCACCTTCGACGCGATCACCAAGGCCGAGGTGCAGCGAGCCTTCCAGTCGCCCCGGGCGATCAACATGCCCCGCGTGGAGGCCCAGCAGGCCCGCCGCATCGTCGATCGGATCGTCGGCTATCGGGTTTCGCCGATCCTCTGGAAGAAGGTGGCAGGCCGCCTCTCCGCCGGGAGGGTGCAGAGCGTGGCCCTGCGAATCGTGGCCGAAAGAGAACAGGAGATCCGCGAGTTCACCCCGGCCGAGTCGTGGCATCTCTCGGCGGCGATGACCTTCAGTGTCGCCGAGGCCGCCACGGCCCACGCCGACTGGACCGCCTTCATCGGCCAGCGTGATGAACGCGGCCGTCCTCCGTTGAAGCGGGACCAGATGGCCTGGCTCGCCGAGCGGCATGCGCTCTCCTGCGAGATGGTGGAACTCGGCGGCCAGCCGCTGAAGATCGCGGCCGAAAATGATTCCTCGGCCGACCTCGCAGACGACGCGGTGGCCGCCGCCGAGGGGGCCGGGCTGCTCGATGTGGAAGTCGCGCGGAGCGTCGATGAAAAGGCCAAGGGCCGCGGACGCAACGTGGTCACGATCACCGGCCGGCCCGATCCTGCCGCCCGCTACACGGTCGAATCGGTCGAGGTCAGCCGCACCAAGTCGAAGCCCTATCCGCCGCTGATCACCAGCACCCTGCAGCAGGCCGCCAGCAGCCGTCTGGGCATGAGCACCGATCGCACAATGCGGATCGCCCAGCAGCTCTACGAAGGCATCGACCTGCCCGGCGAGGGCCGTGTGGGCCTGATCACCTACATGCGAACCGATTCCACCAACCTCTCCGGCGAGGCGATCGCCGGTGCCCGCCGCTACCTCGAAGAGCGGCTCGGCAAGGACTACCTGCCCGAAAAGCCCCGTCATTATTCGAGCTCCAACCAGTCGGCCCAGGAGGCCCACGAGGCGATTCGCCCGACCGATCCCTTCCGCGATCCCGACGCCGTGGCCGCCGCCCTGACCAGCGAGCAGGCGCGGCTCTACCGCCTGATCTGGGAGAGCTTTGTGGCCTGCCAGGCGACCGACGCCCAGTGGGACTCGACCACGGTGCGGCTGCGGCGGAGCGACCGTGACACCGGCGCGGTCTTCAAGGCCAACGGCCGCGTGCTGAAGTTCGACGGCTGCCTGCGGATCAGCGGCGTGCCCAAGGGCGACGGTGAGCAGGTGCTGCCGGAGTTCGAGAAGGGCGCGGTGCTCGCCCCTTTCGAGATCGACGCCCGGCAGAAGTTCCAGGCTCCCCCACCGCGTTACTCCGAGGCCTCGCTGGTCAAGAAACTCGAGGAGGAGGGAATCGGCCGGCCTTCGACCTACGCCAGCATCATCAACGTCATCGAGAACCGCGGCTACGTCGAGCAGCGGGACCGGCGGTTCTACGCGACGGCCCTCGGCGAGGCGGTCACCGACTTCCTCAAGCGGGGCTTCCGCGACCAGTTCATCGAGATCGGCTACACCCGCGAGATCGAGCAGGAGCTCGACCAGGTCGCCCAGGGCACCAAAGGGTGGGTCGAGATGCTCCACGAGTTTCACGATGAGCTCGAGCCGAAACTCGAGTCGGCGATGCAGGAGGAGCATGTCAAGGCGAAGGCCGACCCCTCGCCCTACGCCTGCCCCGAATGCGGCCGCCGACTGGAATACCGCCTCGGCAAGAACGGCCGCTTCCTCTCCTGCAGCGGCTTCAACGAGAAGGTGCTCGAAAAGATTCCCGCCACGACGCCCAGCGGCCGGCCCTCGAAGGCGAAGCCCAAGGAGGTGCCCGCCTGCAGCTACGGGATACAGGTCGACAGCGAAGGAAAGCCGCAACTGCCCGAGCAGATCGACCTGCTTTCTCCGGCGGGAATTCCGATGATCAAAAAGACCGGCCGCTTCGGTGACTTTCTCGTCGAAGACAAGCCCCGCCCGGCGAAGTCCAAGGGGAAAAAGGCGGTCGGCGGCGGTGTTGACGAGCCACCGCCCTACATCGTCAACATCGACAAGAAGGGCAACATCAAGTTTCCCGCTCCGCCCCCGCTTGTGACCGACCTTTCCTGCGACAAATGCGGCGAGCCGCTGAACCTCCGCGAAGGCAAGCGAGGACCCTGGCTCGGCTGCGGGGCATTTCCCAAGTGCCGCGGCCGGGGCACCTTCACGAAGCTGCCGGAGCAGGACCAGAAGAAGCTCACCAAAGAGCTCGAGGCCCATCTCGCGGCCCAGCCGAAGATTCAGCTGACACGTCGCGACGGTGTCACACCGGTGCCCGATGGCACCCCGCTTGCCGATCTCATGATCCCCGGCGGCACCGCCGAACTCAAACTGTTCGAGGAGTAGCGGGCGGGCGGTCTGCCGGCGTGGGCGGCACCGGCGACAAATCCTGCTCGCCGGTGAAGGCCGCCTGGTAGTCACGGATCGCGGCGGAGACAACAGCCTCGGCATGGGCCCGCCGGTAGGGATCGCCGACCCGCACCCCGCCGTCGTCGGGCCGGGTGAGCTTGTAGGTGCTGAAGTAATGCACCAGCCGGTCGGTGAGCACCGCGGGCACTTCCTCGATATCGCTGAAGCCGCCGTAGACCGGGTCGTGGAGCATGACCGCCACGATCTTGTCGTCGGCCTCGCCGTGGTCGAGCATCGGCACACCCCCGATCACGCGAGCCTGCAGCAGCACCTCGGCCCGGTTGATCGGCCGCTCGGCGAGCACGCAGATGTCGAGCGGGTCGAGGTCGCCCCTGCGGGCCTCCGGCATCATCGTGGCCACCTCGCCGCCGGCGAGCGTCTGCGGGATGAAGCCGTAGATCGCCGGCGGCAACGAGCTGGTCTTCTGGGCCCGGTCGACACGGAGATAGCCGGTGTGCTTGTCGACCTCGTATTTCACGAGGTCAAACGGCGTGATCTCGACAAACACGCTCACCACGCTCGGCGGCTCGGGACCGACGGAGAGCCCGTGCCAAGGATGCGGCCGAGATCGGGAGTAGGTCGTCGAAAGCACGCTGGAACCTGTGGGAGCGGGCGGACACGGCCGGGCCGAGTGGGGCCTCGCGGGATCATGCCGCCTTCCGCACCGGGGCTGATCATAACCGCGATCGCCGCTGGCTGCATCTGCCCGCGGCAGACCGGACACCGGGGTCGGTCGGCCGTGGTTGGACGACTATGCTGTGCGTCTTGTTTTCGAGCCTCACACAGCCCTGCCAGCCATCCCATGCACGAGCTCCCCAAGCACTTCGACCACACCGCCGCCCAGGCCCGCTGCCACACCCTTTGGGACTCCGGTCGCTACTGGCATGCCGAGCCGGAGGGGGGGCGGAAGACCTTCTCGATCGTGATCCCGCCGCCGAACGTGACCGGGGCGTTGCACCTCGGCCACGCTCTCAACAACACCCTCCAGGACATCCTCGTGCGGTGCCGGCGGATGCAGGGCTACCTCACGCTCTGGATGCCGGGCACCGACCATGCGGGAATCGCCACCCAGGCCGTCGTGGAGCGGCGGCTGCTCGAGGAGGAGAAGCTCTCCCGCCACGATCTCGGTCGGGAGAAGCTCGTGGAGCGGATCTGGCAGTGGAAAGAGCAATACGAAACCCGCATCCTCGGCCAGCTGCGTGAACTCGGGGCGAGCTGCGACTGGAGCCGCACCCGCTTCACGCTCGACGAGCAGTGTGCCGCGGCGGTACGCGAGGCCTTCTTCCGGCTCTTCGAGCGTGGCCTCGTCCGCCGCGGCAAGCGGCTGGTCAACTGGGACACCTTCCTGCAGACGGCCGTCAGCGACGACGAGGTCTTCCACGAGGAGGTCAAGGGGCACTTCTGGCACATCCGCTACGACGTCATCGATCCGGCGCCCGGCGAGCCGACGAGCGTGACGGTCGCCACGACCCGTCCGGAGACGCTCCTGGGCGACACCGCGGTGGCGGTCCACCCCGACCCGGCTGCGGCCCTCGCGGCGGTGGAGGCGGCGGCCCGCGAAAAGCTCGCGGCCGACCCGGCTGCCCTCGCCGCGGAGCTGGCGGCCCTCGAGCAGCGGCGGAGGGAGATGCTCGAAGAGCTTGAACGGCTGGCGGCGATGGCCCGCTCGGGCAGGCGGGTTCGGCTGCCGCTTGCCGGCCGAGCGATCCCGCTGGTGGCCGACGAGTGGGCCAAGCCCGAGATGGGCAGCGGCGCGGTCAAGATCACGCCCGCCCACGATCCCAACGACTACGAAGTGGGCCTGCGGCAGGGTCTGCCGATGATCAACATCCTCGAGCCCGACGGGACGCTCAACGAGTCCACGGGTCCCTATGCGGGACTCACGATTTCCCGGGCCCGCAAGAAGGTCGTCGCCGACCTCGAGGCCGCCGGCCTGCTGGAGGCGGTCGAAGACCGGCTGATCGATCTCGCCCATTCCGACCGCTCCAAGACTCCGATCGAGCCCTACCTGGCCGACCAGTGGTTCATCCGCATGGCGGAGCTGGCCGAGCCGGCCCTCCGCGCGGTCGAGGATGGGGCGGTGCGGTTCTCGCCTCCGAGATATGCCAAGAGCTACCTCGACTGGCTCGGCGAGAAGCGGGACTGGCCGGTTGGCCGCCAGCTCTGGTGGGGCCATCGGATCCCGATCTGGCATGTGGCGGGCGTCGGCGAGGCCGACCTGGCCGCCGCCTTCACCGGCCGCGGCGACGTGGCCTGGGCACCGGCCGATGGCGAGCCGGCGGGCGAGGGACCGCGGGACTGGTTTGTCTGCTGCCGCGGGGAGTCGCTCGAGGTCGAGCATGTCGCCGGCCAGCCCCTCGAGCGGGATCCCGACGTGCTCGACACCTGGTTCTCCTCGGCGCTGTGGCCTCACTCCACGCTCGGCTGGCCGCAGGCCACGCCCGAGATGGACTGCTTCTATCCCACCACCACCCTGGTCACCAGCCGCGACATCATCACGCTGTGGGTCGCGAGGATGGTGATCATGGGGCTGTTCGACACCGGGCGACCGCCGTTTGCCGACGTCGTGATCCACCCCAAGATTCTCGACCGTTACGGCGAAACGATGAGCAAGAGCAAGGGCAACGGCGTCGATCCGCTCGACGTGATCGAGTCGCTCGGCGCCGATGCCCTCCGCTTCGGGATGGCGAGCATGGCCACCGAAACGCAGGACGTGCGGATGCCGGTGGAGTTTGCCTGCCCCTCCTGCGGCCATCGCATCGAGCAGACCACGGCCAACCGCACGAAGCCGCGGATCGACTGCCCGAAGTGCGGCAAGCCCTTCCGCACCCAGTGGGCGAGCACCGCCGAAGACCTCGCCCTGCCCCGCGGTCCGGCGGTCAGCGAGCGGTTTGACGCAGGTCGCAATTTTGCCAACAAGCTCTTCAACGCCACCCGCTTCGTGCTGCTGAACCTCGACGACTTCAACGGCGACGCCGCGACCATCGGCGGGGCCGGGGCCGAGCCGGCGGCGCCGCTGGAGGAGGCCTGGCTGTGCAGCCGGCTGGCGAGCGTGACCGCCGAGGTGACCGCCGCGATCGATGCCTTCCGCTTCGCCGAGGCCGCGAGGATTCTCTACGCTTTCGCCTGGGATGAATACTGCAGCGGCTATCTCGAGCTCTCCAAGCCGCGGCTGGCCGACCCGGTCGCCCGTCCGCGGGCCCAGGCGATGCTCGTCACCGGCCTCGACACGATCCTGCGGCTGCTGCACCCGATCATGCCGTTTGTCACCGAGGAGCTCTGGCAGCACCTCCGCGAGGAGGCCGGCGACCGGCGGCTGCCGTGGGACGAGGGGCCGCCGGCGGAATCGGTGATGATCGCCCGCTGGCCGGCGCCACCCGATTCCTGGATCGACCGCGAGAGCGAGGAGCGGCTGGCGGCTTTTCTGGCGGTGGTGGGGGCGATCCGCGAGGTTCGTGCCCGCCAGAACGTGCCTCCGCGGACGGTGCTCTCGGTCGTGATCCGTGCCGACGCCTCGCGGAAGGCCCTGCTCGAGCCGATGCTCGACGCCCTCGCGGCGATGGCCACCGCCGAGGTGCTCGACATCGGTCCTGCGGCGAAGACGCCGGCGGATGCGGCGGTGGTGTCGGCCGGGGGGTGCGAACTGGCGGTCGATCTTGCGGGGCTTGTCGACGTGGAGGCGGAGATCCGCCGCGTCGGCAGGGACCGCGACAAGCTCGCCGGGCTCGTCGAGGCGAAACGCAAGAAGCTCGACAACCAGGGCTTCGTGACCAGGGCCCCCGCGGAGGTCGTCGAGCGGGAGCGGGCCCAGCTTGCCGAACTGGAAGAACGCCTCACGGCCGCCGCGGCGACGCTCGAGGATCTCCGCAGCCGCCGCGAATCGAGCTGACCCGCCGGCCCCGGCGGGCGACGGCGGGGGCTTTCGGGTAGACTCGGGCTGTCGCAGGCCCGGGCGGATGGATGGTCCTGCAGGGTTTCCAGGAAGCCTTGTGTCGGAGAACGACCCATGACGGTGCAGATGGAGTTGTCACGGATCATCATCAGCGAGATCAACGACCAGCAGGTCGTCTACCTCAAGGAGGTGGAGGGCGACCGGACGTTTCCGATTTTGATCGGCCTGTTCGAGGCGACCAGCATCGACCGACGCGTGAAGCATCATCAGGCCCCCCGGCCGCTGACCCACGACCTGCTCGTGGCGGCGGTGGAGCTGCTTGGTGGGGAGTTCCAGGACGTGATCGTTTCCGAACTCAAAGAGCACACCTATTTCGCGGTGATCCGCGTGGAAAAGGATGGCGAGCTCATCGAGATCGATGCCCGTCCTTCCGACGCGATCGCGGTGGCGGTCACCTGCGAGCCCAACCTGCCGATCTACGTCGCCGAAGACGTGCTCGCCGACGTCCTCGGCTAGCTGCCCGTGGAAACAGCCCGGGTAGAGCTTTTCAGCCCCGGCTAGCCCGGAGGCCAGCTCATTGAGCGGCCGCCGAGGAGGTGCAGGTGGAGGTGGTCGACCGTCTGCCCGCCGGCGGGCCCGCAGTTGACCACCAGCCGGTAGCCTTCGGCGAGGCCGAGCGTGGCCGCCAGCCGGCTCGCCACGAGCACGAGATGGCCCATCAGGTCGGCGTCGGCGTCGTCGATCTCGCTGAGCCGCTCGATCGGCTTCTTGGGAATCACCAGCACATGCACCGGGGCCTGCGGTGAGACGTCGTGGAAGGCGAGGCAGCGGTCGTCCTCGTGCACGATTGTCGCGGGAACCTCGCGGGCAATGATCCGCGAGAAGATCGTTTCGGCCATGGAAGCTCCTCCGGGAATACCCTGCAGATGGCGGTCGCGGCTGATCCTACCCGAGGCCGAAAGCTTTCCGCAGCACGGCCAATGCCGCCTCACCCTGAGCGGCGGTCACGATCACGTTCAGGCGGACCTCGCTGGTATTGACCAGATCAATGTTGATGCCCGCCTCGGCGAGCGGCTTGAAGAGCCGGTCGGCGACGCCGGCATGGCTGCGGATGCCGACCCCCGTGATCGAGAGCTTGGCCACATGGGGCACCTCGGCGACCCGGGCCCCGCGGGGCTCGGCGATCTGGCGGGCCAGCTCGGCCATGCGGGCCCCGCTCTCGGCCGGCACGGTGAAGCCGAGTTCCGCCCGCCCCTCGCGGGGATGGCTCTGCACGATCATGTCGACCATCACCCCCGCCCGGCCCGCCTCCTCGAAGACCGCCGCGGCCTCCCCGGGGCTGTCGGGCAGGTCGAGAAAGGTGACCAACGCCTGCGAGGCGTCGAGCTGGCAGTCCTCGATGGCGAGGTCCTCCATTCCCTCCAGCCGCTGCACCACCTCCAGCGGGCTGGAGGGGACATGCGGCAGCGACTCGGCGATCAGCAGAACGCCCTCGTCGGCAATCGCCCCGGCGAGGTCGAAGCTGCGGTGCACCGCCCGCACCGCGTCGGCAGCCCGGTCGCGGTCGACGAGCGAAGAGATCTTGATCTCGCTGGTGGTGATCATGCGGACGTTGATCCCCTCGGCGGCCAGGGCGGTGAACATCCGGCCGGCCACGCCCCGCTCCCGTTCCATGCCGATCCCCACCACCGAGACCTTCGCCAGGGCCTCGTCTTTGGACAGGCCGGTGGCCCCGATCCGCTCACAGGCCCTGCCGCTGACCTCGAGCGCCAGCGGGAGATCCTCCGCGGGCACCGTGAAGGAGATGTCGGCCCGCCCCTGCCGGCCGAGATTCTGCACGATCATGTCGACCGCGATCCCCGCCTCGGCAAGGCTCGAGAAGACCACATGGCTCGATCCGGGTTCGTCCGGGGCCCCCTCGACGGTGATCCGCGACTCATCCCGCACCAGCGCCACACCCGAGACGGGCCGCAGGGGGGCCACGTCCGCCGGCACGATCAGGGTTCCGGAGCCCTCGGTGAAGCTCGAGCGAACCCGGATCATGACCCCGAACTTCTTGGCAAACTCGATCGAGCGGGAGTGCATCACCCCGGCCCCGAGACTGGCAAGCTCGAGCATCTCGTCGTAGCTGATCACCGGCAGCCGGCAGGCCTCCGGCAGGATCCGGGGGTCGGTGGTGTAGATGCCGTCGACGTCGGTGTAGATCTCGCAGAGATCCGCGTTGAGCACCGCCGCGAGGGCGACCGCGGTGGTGTCGGAGCCGCCCCGTCCGAGCGTGGTGATGTTGCCGTGCTGGTCGATCCCCTGAAAGCCGGCCGCGATCACGATGCTGCCGCGGTCGAGATGGCCGCGGATCGTGTCGGTGGAAATCGTGCGGATCCTGGCCCTGGTGTGGGAGCTGTCGGTGCGGATTCCGATCTGGGCCCCGGCGAGGCTCACCGCCTCCACGCCGAGGGAGTGGACGGCCATCGCGAAGAGGGCCACGCTGGCCTGCTCACCGGTCGCCAGGAGCATGTCCATCTCGCGGGCGCTGGGCTTGGGTGTGATCTCGCGGGCAAGCGTGACCAACGCGTCGGTCTGCTTGCCCATCGCACTGACGACCACCACCACGCGATCGCCGGCGGCATGCCGGGCCACCGCCTTCGTCGCCGCGGCGAGAATCTTGGCGGGGTCGGCCACGCTCGTGCCGCCGAACTTCTGAACGACAAGTGCCATCCGCCTAGCTCCCCCCTGGCGTGGTGCCGAGGAACCGGCCCATCAGCCTCCAGCCGGGTTCGACCAGCTCGCCGCCTGCCGCGGTCCGCTCGCCGTAACTGGTGCCGCCGTCGGGCTCGATCCCCGTGCCGGCGATCACATAGGGCACGAGGCCCCGCGAGTGGGTCTTCGTGGCCAGCAGCGTGGGGTGGTCGGGACAGACGAGAATCCGGTGCTCGCTGCCGGCGAGCCGCTCGACGAGCGGTCCCACGATCAATTCGTCGATCCGCTCGATGGCCGTGATCTTTTCGGTGGTGTCCCCCTGGTGGCTCGCCTCGTCGGGTGCCTCGACATGCACGCAGACGAGATCGGCCCGCTCGAGTTCTTCCGCGGCGGCTCGGCCCTTGGCGGCATAGTCGGTATCGAGGTAGCCGGTCGCTCCCTCGACCTCCCGCCTCCGCCAGCCGGCCAGGGCTGCCAGGCCCCGCAACAGGTCGACCGCGGTGATCATCGTGGCCGAGACGCCGTAGATCTCGCTGAAAGGCCGCATCGCCGGGGCCCGCCCGGCTCCCCACAGCCAGAGATGCGTGGCCGGCCTGTGCCCCGCCTCGACCCGCCGGAGGTTGACCGGGTGTCCGGCAAACCAGCGGCCGCTGGCGGCCATGATCTCGCCGAGCAGGCGGCTGCCGGTGCCTCGCGGGAAGGCGTCGGCCACCGGCTTGTCGGTCAGGTCGTGCGGCGGGACCGTCCGCAGGTCGTCGGCGACCGGCTCGGCCGCGGTATCTTGTAGCTGTCCCTGCAATTGTCCCCGCGTCTCCCGCTGAAACAGCAGCAGGTTGCGGTAGCTCACGCCGGGATGGAATCGCCAGTGCTCCGCCACGAGAGGGAATTCCCGAGCCAGCCCCTCGCCCGCCGCGGCGAGCAATTCGCTCGCCTCCTCGGAGCTGACGTGACCGGCGGTGAAGTCCTCCATGATCGGCGTCGGGCCATCATCGCGAATCGTGACGAGATTGCAGCGAACCGCCCAGTCGTGCGGGCCGAGCGTGATTCCCGAGGCGGCTGCCTCGAGGGGAGCCCGGCCGGTGAAGCAGGCGTGCGGGTCGTAGCCGAGCAGGCTCATGCAGGCCACCTCGCTGCCGGGTGGAAAGCCCTCGGGCACGTGGCTGACAAGCCCCGATCGACCGCGGGCGGCGAGGCCATCAATCGCAGGGGTGCTCGCCGCTTCCAGCGGCGTGCGGCCATCGAGGTCATCCCTCGGCTCGTCGGCGGCCCCGTCGGGAATCACGATGAGGTATTTCATGGGGGCGGGTCAGGCGGCGGTGTCAGATGTGGCCGGCATGGATTGACTGGTCAAGCACGCCGAGGCAGACGGTCCGGCCAAACACGTCGTCGGATTGGTCGATGGCCGCCACCGCCCTCGCCATCGTCTCCGGCGGGGCGGGATGGGTGAGGATCGCCAGCGGAATGCCGGAGGTGGCCGACTCCCGGCCGACCGGTTTTTCGGGCCGCTGGATCATCGACGCGATCGAGATGCCGTGCTCGCCGAGGATGCCGGTCAGCCCGGCGAGCACTCCGGGCCGGTCGCCGGCATGGATTCTGAGAAAGTGAGCGTCCTCGACGCCGCCGCCGAGGACAGGGCTCTCCGGCGAGAGCATTCCGGTGGTGCGGAAGGTGATCGCGGCCCGCCCCACGACGGTGTCGATGATGTCGGCGACGACCGCCGAGGCGGTCGGCATCTGCCCGGCACCGAGGCCGTGGAAGAACATCGGCCCCACCGCATCGCCCACGATGCTTACGGCATTGAACGCGCCGCGGGTCTCGGCGAGCGGGGTGCCGATTCTCACAAGGGCCGGAGCGACCCGCATCGAGACCCGGCCGTCGCCGCGGCTGGCAAGGGCCACCAGTCGCACGCGGTAGCCGAGTTCGGCGGCATCCTCGAGCACGGCGGGGTCGAATTGCTCGATGCCGGTCCGCGGAATCTCCCTCCAGGGCACCCACATGCCGAAGGCGAGGTGGGCGAGGATCGCCAGTTTCTGCGTGGCGTCGGTACCGTCGACGTCCATCGATGGATCGGCCTCGGCAAAGCCGTTGGCCTGGGCCTGGGCGAGGGCCTCGGCATAGCCGATCCCCTCCTCTTCCATGCGGGAGAGAATGAAGTTGCTGGTGCCGTTGAGAATGCCACGGATCGAGTCGATGCGGTTGGCCGCGAGGCACTCGCTGATCGCCGCCACGATCGGGATGCCGCCGGCCACGGCCGCCTCGAAGGCGATCGATCGGCCACGCTCGCGGGCCAGGGCGAAGAGTTCGGGGCCGTGCTCGGCGAGCAGGGCCTTGTTGGCGGTGACCAGGTCTTTGCCGCTCTCCAGAAGGGCCACCGCCATGCTGCGGGCCGGCTCCAGGCCGCCCACCAGCAGCACCCCCACCGAGATTCCCGGGTCGCTGCTGATCGCCGCCAGGTCGTCGGTGACGATCCCCGCGGGCAGATCGAGGCCCCGCTCCTTCGAGGCATGGCGGACCACGGCCCGTTCGACCACGATCCGCCGGCCGACATGACGCTCGATGTGGTCCGCCGATTCCGAGAGCAGCCGTACCACCCCGGAACCGACGGTGCCGAGGCCGAGGATGCCAATCCGCGCGGGCTGGGTCATGGTGGGATGCGAAGGGGTGGCGGGTGAGAAACCTGTGATCGTAATCACCGCCGCCGGTCGATCATAGCCTGCCCGCGGCGCGACGGCGGGCGGTTGCGTTGGCCCGGGTGGCAGGGCTACGCTCCGCTGTACTTCACCGGTTCCCACCGAGAAACGCCGGCAGCCGGCAGCCGACAGACCCAGCGAGGAGAGCGACGACGCATGGATTCCACGGCCCGCGATTTTCTCGTTCAGCTTCTGGAAACGCCGAGCCCCTCGGGCTACGAGCGGCCGGTTCAGGATCTCGTTCGCGGCTACCTCAGCGGGGTTGCTGACGACGTTTCGAGCGATTCCCACGGCAACGTGATCGGCAGCAAGAATCGCTCCGCGGGCGTCCGCGTGTTGCTGGCGGGCCACTGCGACCAGATCGGGCTGATCGTGCAGTACATCGACGAACAGGGCTTCATCTCGGTGGCTGCGATCGGGGGCTGGGATCCGATCCAACTCGTCGGATCCCATGTCGTGATCTGGACCGCGTCGGGCCCCGTGCCGGGGGTCATTTCGCGCAAGCCGATCCACCTGCTCACCGACGAGGAGCGAAAGACGGTTCCGAAACTCAAGGATCTCTGGATCGATATCGGTGCCACCGACCGGGCCGATGCCGAGAGCGTGGTGCGGATCGGTGACTCGGTGACGTTTTCGCTTCGATTCCAGCAGCTGCGGCACGACCTGGCCGCGGCGGTGGCGATGGATGACAAGGTCGGCCTGTGGGCTGTGCTCGAGGGGTTCCGGCGGGCGGCGGCCGGCCCGCTGGAGTGCGGGCTCTTCGTGGCCTCGACGGTGCAGGAGGAGATCGGCCTGCGGGGCGCACGCACCAGTGCGCATGCCGTTGATCCCCACGTGGCGATCGCGGTCGACGTGACCCATGCCACCGACTGCCCGACGATCGACAAAAAGTCTGAAGGCGACGTGGCCCTCGGTCGGGGGCCGGTCATCTCCCGCGGACCAAACATGAGCCCCCGCGTCGTTGAGCGGCTCGTCGCGGCGGCGGAAGCCTCCGCGATTCCCTTCCAGTTGCTGGCGATTGGGCGGGCCACGCCGACTGACGCCAACGTCCTGCAGACGACCCGTAGCGGCGTGGCCACCGGGCTGGTG
>Ga0180430_10001917_pt1 | contig 19512 bp, 15 predicted proteins | sample SS_ome_9_FD_132999 | JGI IMG/M metagenome (GOLD analysis project Ga0180430, IMG submission 132999) | Hypersaline lake sediment archaeal communities from the Salton Sea, California, USA - SS_1_S_2 metaG | ecosystem: Environmental > Aquatic > Non-marine Saline and Alkaline > Hypersaline >... | reverse complement strand
GTGCGGCATCCCAGACAGCGACCTGGAGAGGTTCGAGCTCGACAGTGCCGACCTTTCCCGCCTGCGCCGTGACCTCCTTGACGACCTCTTCCTTCCACGGGCCGCGCAGGATCCACGTGGACGGCGCCCCGCCGGGAAGCTCAAACGCCTCGCCCACGTCCAGGGCGAAACTCTGCGTCTCGTCGAGCGGGTTGCGCAGCATGAGGACCGCCTTCTGCGGCGACCAGGAGGCGAATCCGTAGACCTCGCCCCGGGCGGGATCGCCCCCCACCCAGTGCGAATCGACGAGCACGCTCTCGTTGGCCTTGGCCCAGCGCGCCGTCTCGGCGAGGATGTCCCAGTGGGCGGGCGAAAGCAGCGCGGCGGTGACGTAGAGCTCCTGGAGCGCCGTGCCGGTGGCGAAAAAATTGCGCACGTCGCGGCAGTAAGCGTCGACGTCGTTGTTCATGCGTGTCGGCGTGCCGAGCTTCGCGAAAGCGAGGCCGTGGAACATGAGCGCGTTGAGCGGAAAGAACGGGCCGCCGCGCACGATGCGCGAGCGGACGAGACTGTCGCGGTAGGAAATCCACCGATCGCGCATCGTACCGGTACTCACGCTGCCGGCCGCCCCGCCCACTGTTTGGCCAACAAAGTTAATGTCCTCGCCCTGCCGCCAGATCGAGTCGACGCTGAAGAGCCACCACGGAGAGGGCCAGGTCCCCACCGTGGCGTTGATGAAAAGGTCGGGATTCGATTGGCGCAAGGTGCCGCAGAGCGCCAGAAGCGCTTCCAGGTCAGCGGTCACCTCGGCGGGCGCGCCGCGCGCAAAGGTGCCGCCGCCGATGCCGTCGAACTTGAAGTAGTTGCACCCATAATCGTCCATGAACCGCCGGCAGACCTCGGTGAAGCGGCGGTTGTAGTTCGGCCCGGCGAGGGAGAATCCGCCCCCGTTGGTTTCGAAGTTCTGCGATCGGCCGTACTTCAACCGCGCCTGCTGCGCACCGCCGTAACCGCCCCAGGGCGAGATCCACGTGCCCACGTGAGAGCCGTGACCGGCCGCCGCCTCGGCAAGGGGCCCGAAACCCTTGGGAAAACCATCGTTGAATTCCCAGAGCGAGTCATGATCGTCCCACCCGTCGTCGAAGACGAAGGAGTCGATCAGAATCCCGCGCTTCTCGATCAGCTCGCGGCCAAAATGCTCGATCACGTCGGCGCAGAGCGACTCCTTCATCAGGTGGCCGGGCCAGGCGATGTCGTACCACGAGTTGTAGTGGAGAAACTGCTGGTAGGGGTGGGCGCGCTCGCGCTCGAGATAGTAGAGAAACGCCCGGCGCGCCTGGCCGGGAAGGGTTATGCCGATCACCGATCGTACCGTGGCCGGCGCCCCGGCGCCGAGCGCCGCCGGCCGCTCCACCCAGCAGCGGGCGCGCCCGCCGCGGTCGGCGCTCTTAGCCATGGGGTGCTCGATACCGCAAAAGAAGGTGCCGCCAAAGAGGGGCGAACCATCGACGCGGCCCCGGACACGCACACCGGGAAGGGGAAGATCGACGAGCACGATCTCGCGCGGTGTGTGATGGTCTCCGTCGACCTGCACCGTCACCGCCTGCCGGATGTAGTTCGATCCGTCGCGGAGGATCGCCTTCCAGTGGACGAGGAGTTTTTTTTTCGGACTGGCGAGGGTGAGACGGATCTCCTCCCCGCCGAGCTTGTCGGAAAAACGGGCCGTGCCCGACCGCGGCGCCACGTCGGCCACGCGCGGCGCGCCCTGGGCGCGCAGGCTGGAGCAGGGCACCGACAGGCCATCGTCGAAAACAATGGTGAAGACTTCGGTCTCCTCGAGCTCGATCGACACCCCCGCGACGAGGTCGGTGGCGCGCAGCGGTTTCAAGCGCCCCTCTTCGAAGCTCCACGCGCAGCGGATCACACTGTTTTCGAGATGGACTTTTCCTTTCGCAGCGCCTGCCGCCGCCGCGCCCGGAGCCGGTCCGCGGAATCCGTCCCGCGGAAAGACATATTCCAGCGATTCCAGGTCCGCGGGGGGTGCGGCAAGCACAAAGGATGGAAACAAGAGCAGAGCGGCGCCCGTAAGGAGCAGTCTCGATATCTGCGTCTTCAAGTGGCCTCCCGGTGAATCGACGGTTTACGTCAGAGACGGTTCGACTCACCGGTGAGTGTACTCGCGATGGTGATCGCGAAGAATCACTTTTCGAAAAGGCCGTGGAGGGTCACTTTCGCGTCGACGCCGTCGGGCTTGCGGATCACGTCGATCTCGAAGGGTTCATTTGCGGTCACTGCTGCGAGCGCCTTGCCGATATCGCTCGTCTTGTTGATCGCGCGGCTGCCGATGCGCACGAGGCAATCTCCCACCTCGATGCCGGCGCGGGCGGCGACAGAATCGGGCGCCACCTTGCGAACGACCACTCCCTCGCGGGACCGATCGAGCTCGGGGAAGATGCCGAGGCGGCGCTTGGTCTCCTTCTTCGACGACTTTCCGCCGAAGAGGCCTCCGAACTTGGGCTTGACGAAATCGGGGCGCGCGGGAGTGTCGGCCACCTTGAGCGCCACGTCGAGCGCGGTGCGCGCAACGCGTGCCGCCTTGTGGGCGTCGATCGTGTCGGGATCGTCGGTGTCGCGGTGATAGTCGCCGTGCATTCCCGAAAAGAAGCCGACCACAGGCACATCGAGAGAGACGAGCGAGCCCGAATCGCTCGCCATGATGAAAAAGGTGGCCATCTCGTCGACGTCGAAACCGTGGGCGGCGGCGGCGGCGTTGGTCCACTCCATGAGATCGTCGCTCGCGGCGAGAACGCCGATCGTCTCGGGATCGTTCCGGCTGATCATGTCGAGATTGATGTAGGCGGCGATCTTCTCCTTGGCCACGGGCGGATTCCGGGCGAAGGCGCGCGATCCGACGAGGCCGACCTCTTCGGCCCCCCACGCGGCGAGGAGGATCGACCTTTTTGGCTTGACGGCCATTGCGCTCACAGCCTCGGCGATCTCGATAACCGCCGCCGTGCCCGAGGCGTTGTCGTCGGCGCCGTTCCACACCTTGCCTGTCCCGTCGGCGCCCACGTGATCGTAATGGCCGCCGATCACCACGTACTCGTCCTTGAGGAGGGGGTCCGATCCCTCGATCACGCCGAGCACGTTGCTCGATTCCACCCCGCCCGCGCAGGGAACGTGAAAGGTGACCTCCTCGCCCCGCTCCTCGGCGGCGAGGAGCGCATCGCCCACGAGCCGGCTGGCGCGCACGACGGGGATCGCCAAGCGCTTGCCGCCTCCAAAAAGATCGAGCCCGCCGAACTGGATCTCGAAGTCTCCATCGGCACCTTCGAAAACCCCATCGGCGAGGTCGCCCAGGTCGTCGGGGCCGGCCACCATGATCTCGATGTCGACGCCCTCGAGGTCGAGGCCGAGCTCCTCCAGGAGCTTTTCCTTGATCGAGTCGGGAATCGATTCGTCCCTCTCCTTGCCACCGAGCCTGGTCAGGATGTCGTCCGGTCCCCGGCTCCCCATCCGCCGGAGGTCTCCCTTCCCCGATTTTTGGGGCAGCCAGTCGTGGTCGGTCACGAAGCAGACGCCCGCGGCGCCCCGCCCGGCGAGCTCCTCGGCTTTTTTCTTTGCCTCCTTGTCGCTCTCGAACCCATGGATGAGAACGATCTTGCCGTCCACGTCACGCCCGTCGGAGGCCAGGAGTCCGTTCACTGCTCCGAGCGCCGAGCCGCCCACCACGTCGACGACGGACGAACCGGTCAGAGTCGTTTCGCCGAAGGAGATGGCGGGATCCCCCGCATCGCCGCCGCCGGGAAGATCGAAGGCAACCTCGAAGTCCGGGCCGGCCGGTTTCATTCCGAGCGCCTTGAAACAGGAGGCGATGTACCCGGCCGCCAGCTTCTCGCCGGTGTGGCCCGCGTCGCGGCCCTCGAGAAGATCGGACGCCAGGTAGTCGACATGGGCCTGGATCTCGTCAGCCGTGATCGTCGCCGATGGCGCAATCGTCGCCGCCTCATCCTGGGAAAAGCCCGGGGGGAGCAGGCAGAGAACAAAAGACACGCACAATGCTGCTTTCAATGCTGCTTTGACGGTGAGACTCATCGCTGATCTTCCTCTCGTCGTCGAACTGGGGATGCCTCGGTTTCAGAACTCTTCATTCTCTAAAATAGCACGGACCGACTTGGCGAACTCCTTGATCCGCGACGGAGGTTTGATGCCGGCGCGGTTCAGCCTGTAGATCAGGCTCTGCCCCTCCTCCTTCGACGCCTCGGGCATACCCATCGACGTCACCGTGCCGCCCCCCTTCATCGCCTGGCGCTTCATGGCCGCCATCGGATCGGTGCGCACCACGGTGAAGAGCGCGCTATCGACGGTTTTCTCGGGACCGACGCAAAACTCGGCCTCGACGCGCAGCACCTGGGGGGCCATGAAGCCGAACTGGCCGCCGCCGGAACTCTTGATGATCTTTTTGGAAAGGGTTCCCTTGAAAAGAAGGGCGTTCTGCTCCTCGATCCGTTCCGCGGTGAACTCGCCGTTCATCGCCGCATCGAGAAGGCGGGCGGTATCGAGAAGAGAGGTAAGATCGCCCGTGACGCTGGCCGTCTTGAACGGTTCGTCGTCGAAATTGATCTGCGTGATCGTGCGGTCGCCGTTGGTGTAGAAGGCCAAACCGGGAAGCGCCCCGGCGGAGGCGACGACGAGCTCCTGCCCGGCCGTGCGCCAGATCGTGATGTCGCCCTCAAAGTCGACGCCGTCCGGACCGCCGCCGCCCATGATCATGATCCCGCCCATGCCGCTCGAATCCTCTTTGGGAATTGAGATTTGGACCGAGCCGTCAAAGACGAAGGGGCCTTCCTGGTGGAGCTGGCCGACTGCGTCGACGAGAACCTGCTTGTAGAGCTTCGCCACCTCATCGGCGGCGACGGGGGTCTCGTCCTGAGCGACGGCCTGAGTCATTCCAAAAAAGAGCCCGACTGCGATCAGGGGGATCAAGGATTTCATATTCGTTCTCCTGCCTGCTGTCTTGAACTGGGTTCTGGTTTGCTTTCCGGAGTGCCGGGAATAGAGCGCAAGGCGGGTGAGATCCCGCGCTCATTGCATCTACTACGGCCCACGTAAGAGGGACGAGAAGGATTTTCTATTTATTTTTCCGGCTGGACAGGGCGAGCAGTTTCTTGAGGTTCATCACCAGCCGCTGATCGTCGACGGGCTTGTCCATGTAGCCGTCGGGCGGCGGCACCACCCGCTGGTAAATCAATCGCCGCAGCTCGGGATGGCCCGTGATGATGCAGACCGGAATGTCGATGAGATCGGGGTCCTTGCGCATCTCCTCGTAGGCCTGGCTTCCGTTCTTGTTCGGCATCTGGATATCGAGGGTGATGAGGTCGGGCTTTTCCCTGCGCGCCACTTCGAGCGCCTCGTTGCCGTCGCACGCCTCGATCACAGTGGCGCCGTTGTCCTCGAGCACCATGCGGATGTAGTCGCGGATATCGGGTTCGTCGTCTACGATGAGAATTTTGAAGGGTGCCAGGTCGTCCACGGATATCCACTCCATCAAGGTCTGTAAAATCGAGCCGACCATAGTAAACCGGCCGCCCGGCGATATCAACAATCAGCATGCGCCCAAAAACCAGCCTTTGAGGGCGGAATTCCCGGTCCACCTGAAGCCGAGCTCCGGCACGGTTCGCCGGAACGGTCTCCCAAACTGGAAGAATACCCCTTTTTCCATGGGAAAATCGACCAAAATTGATATACTGTCTGGCCGTGACATTGCCTAAGATTTACCTATTCGTCTAGCCAACGAAATTCGCACCCACACTGCATACTTTTTTTGTGCACAAGGAGGTCGCATGAAACGCTTGCTGATGATTATCCCCCTTATCGTTCTTCTCGGAACTTTTACCCAGGCCGCTGAGGAAAACATCCCTCTGCCGTCCGCCATCCGGATCATCGATGTTGCCGACAACGACGTGGCGCGCGAAACGCTCTTTGGCGCATTCAGCGTGCTCGACGATCTGGGCGACTTTCTCGTGGCGCGGCCCGAGACGACCGATCCGGGCTGCATCGCCAAGCTGGGCGTCTCGTCCATCGTGGTGACCGTTCCGGCCCGTTCGGGATCGGTCTACGTGGCCACCCTGCGCGCAAACAGCCTCGACGCGATGGCGGCCGCGGGCGCCGTGCTCTACACGCAGGGCGACATCGCCCTCGTGGCCACGACCACTCCCGAAAAGCTGCAGGGCCAGGTTCCCCACTACGGGCTCGAAAAGGGCTACCGTCCCTTGAGCCTCACCCTGGTCAAGGCGGCGCCCCTTTTCAAGGCGCCGGTGAAGAGCCGCGCCGTCGATCCCCGTATCGTGGCCATGGTCGACCAGGTCGACGCCTCCAAGATTCAGGACTGGGTCCAGGATATGCAGGACATGGTCGAGCGTAGGGCCAACTCGGGCGGGTTCGTTGCGGAGACCTATCTCTTCAACGAATTCAGCGCCATCCCCAATCTCAACGTGTCGACCCATCACTTCTCGAGCTCCTACTCGGACAACGTGATCGCCGAGCTGCCGGGTGTCGTCGACCCCGACGTGATCTACGTGATCGGCGGCCACTACGACTCGACCTCGTACAGCGGCTCCGCTCCGGGCGCCGACGACAACGCCTCGGGAACGGCCGGTGTGCTCGAGATCGCCAGGGTTCTGAGCCAGTACCAGTTCAAGTACACGATCCGCTTCTGCGCTTTCGGTGCCGAGGAGCTCGGCCTCATCGGCAGCGACGCCTACTGCGACGACCTCGTGTCGTGGGGCGACTACGTGGACGCCATGATCAACCTCGACATGACCTGCTACCGCTACGGCAGCGAACCGCGCGACTGCGACTTTATCACCAACTACTCGTCGAGCTCGTTGAACGCGTTCTGCATCAGCACCTTCAACGCCTACGTGCCCGCTCTCGGCACGGGCCAGGGGAGTCTGTCGGGCGGCACGTCCGACCATCAGTCCTTCACGCAGCACGGCTTCTCGGCCTGCTTCCCCTTCGAGGACAAGAGCAACTACTCGCCATACATCCATTCTTCGAACGACGTGATCGGCACCTCGGCCAACGACTTCACCCTGGCCCGGTGGATCACCCAGGGCGCGCTCGCTTCGCTCGCCGAGCTGGCCGCGCCCGTCGATATCGAGATCGCCCATGCCGTCATCGCCGACACGAGCAACGTGGCCGGTCCCTACAGGATCGACGCCGACGTGAGCTCCCTCATCGGCAACAACGTCACCTCGGTGACGCTCTACTACGATGTGGGCGGCGGATATGTTTCGCGCGCAATGGTTCCTACGGGAACGGGCGACGGCTACATCTCGTCGATCCCCGGTCTCTTCGGATCGGGCCCGGTCAAGTACTACATCGAGGCTGTCGACGACCAGGGTTACAGCGAAACGGAGCCCTCCGGAATGGGCCCCGGTTATCACCAGTTTTTTGTCGGCGATTTCACGAGCACCTGGTCCGACGATTTCGAGATCAGCGACAACGGTTGGACCCACGGCGGTTCGGGCCAGGACGACTGGATGCGCGACGTGCCCACGGGCAATGGCGGGTACGACCCGGCCAACGCCTTCTCGGGATCCAAGATCTGGGGCAACGACCTCGGTCCCTCGGGCTACAACGGCAACTATCAGCCGAACGTGAACAACTGGCTCGAATCTCCCGACATCGACTGCACGGGCCAGTACGGCGTGTTCCTGCGCTATCGGCGCTGGCTGACCGTTGAAGCGGGCCAGTACGACCAGGCCACGATCCAGATCAACGGCAACACGGTCTGGCAGAACGATTACAGCACCGACCACATCGACACCGACTGGGTGCTGCACGAGGTCGATATCTCGGCCTATGCCGACAACAACCCGAACGTGACGGTCCGATTCACCCTCACCACCGACAGCGGTACGGAGTACGGCGGCTGGAACATCGACCAGCTCAAGGTCGGCCAGCCCGGCTCCGGATTCACGCCCGATCTTTACTCGGGAGAGGTTTACTTTCACGCCGCCACGGGCGGTTCGGTCGGTTTCGGCCTCAACGGCAGTTCGAGCCTGGCCGGACGCTACTACATGCTCGCCCTCTCGGCGAGCGGCACCTCGCCCGGAACGCAGGTCGGCAACGTGACGATTCCGCTCAACCAGGACCAGTACACCGACCTCGTTCTCCAGCTTTACAACAAGCCTGTCTTCGCCAACTTCGTGGGCAAGCTCAACTGGGCCGGCGACGCGAGCGCCACCTTCAATCCGCCCGTGATCACCGACCCGGCCCTGATCGGCGCGCCGCTGCATTTTGCATGGTTCACCTTCTGGCCCGTCGACTTTGCTTCGGTGGCGGTGGAGGTCTTGATCGTGCCGTAAGCACTGCAATCAATCGCTCTGTCTCATGAGACAGACACTGTCTGACTAGACAGCTCAGATCAGGCGGAACCGGAACTCTTCCGGTTCCGCCTGTTTTTTTCCGCCGATCAAGAACCCCGTCGGCTTCAACCTTCGAACGTGACTGAAGCCGTCCACCAGGGAGAAGCCCCCCTCAAATTTTCTCAGAAATCACCGGACCTTGAAAACCAAACGTTCGGTCCGCGCGGTCGGAGGCGTTCAGGATTCTCTAATCTTTAGGAGGAGTGATCACTCTCTTGGCAAGTTTCAGAACGGACGAGTTGATCTTCACCTTGGCCTTCTTGGCGCGAACAAGGTTAATCTCGAATCCGATGCGGTTCTTGTCCTTGATCAGGTTGATCATCCCGCCGCCGTCGACAAATCCGGCAACCTCACCGATGGTGAGCGCATTGGGGCTCTTCAGCCGCTTGAGAATCCGGTCGACGGTAAGAGGTTTCTTCTGGTTCGGCGAGGGGCGCGGGATCCAGAGAATATCGTAGACGAAGGGAACGAGTTTCTTGGTACCGAGAAGGTCATCGACAGGGAGCTTTCGCACGGTGATTTTTCGTCCCTTCACGGTAATCCCTTGCAGGGCGAGCATCGCTCTGTAGGCCTCATCGGCCCCGCCGCAGACGCCGATCACGAGCTCTCGGGGAGCGGCGTCGCTTTTCGAAGCGGAAGCGCTCTTCGGAGCCACAGCGCTCTTCGTCGAGCCCTTTTCGTCCCCCGCCTTCTCGAGGGCGGGAAAGTCGACGAACTTGAGAAGCTTGAAGATCACCGCCGTCTTGAGCTTGTACTCGTTTCCGAGACCGGCCTCGGCGCACACCGCCGCCGGCGCGGCCAGGCCGAGTAGCAGAAGAAGAAGGATGTTTCTTATCCGTCCGGTCATCGAAATGACGGCTCCCTCAAGGGTGCGTTGATCAGAATCTGTATTGCAGCGTGAGCGAGAATGAAGGCGCGGTTGATCGCGTGTCGCCGTAGGGATCAAAACCGAAAAGACGGTTGTTGTTGTCCTCGTCGAAGAATCCGAGCAGGTCGTGGCCGTCGAGGCGCACGAGGCAGTCGTCGCTCCACTCGTACTCGGTGCCGAGATTCAGGAAGAAGGACGGTCCAAACTGGTCCCGGTCGGCGCGCGGCATGCCAAAGGTATCTTCCTGCCACTGCATGTAGTCGGCGAATCCGGGCCATCCCCAGTAGGTGCGCACGCTGCCGTCGACCCGGAAGCTGTCGGACAGCTCCTGGCGCAGGGTGAGCTTGGTCTGGTGATTGCTCCAGTTCATCAGATCGTCGCCGAAACCGTAGGGCGCGGCGGTGAGGATGTCGGAGCTCGTGGCGCCCCGCCGGTAGTCGAGCATCTTGGTGTAGGCGTGGGAGAAGATGACGCGCGTCTTTTCCGTGCCGTACGAGGCTTCCACCTCGGCCCCCCAGCTTTTCATCTTTCCGAGCCGCGAGCAGTAGTTGAGGTTGAAGTTGTAACCGGTGACCTCGTGTATGTGATAAAAAACCGAACCGGCCAGCCAGAGATAGCGGTTCTGCTGCCGTTCGTAGCGCAGCTCGTAGGCGTCGAGCTTGTCCGGATCGGAGTCCTCGTCGAGCACCATGCGCGTGATCTTCATGTCGGCTGCCAGATTGGCCCGCGCCGCGCGCGAGTAGATCAGCTTGACCGTGTCGTCGTCGGTCGGCGTGTAGACGAGGGTGGCGCGCGGCGAGTACATGTTGGGCACGTAGGGGTGATGGTCGATGCGGCCGCCGAGAAAGGTGGTCCACTCGTCGCTCATCTTCCACTGGTACTCGGCCAGTCCCGAATAGAGCGTCGTCGACCAGCGCGGCATCTCGTCGATCCCCTGGAAGGTGAAGAAGAGCTCGCGCGGATCCTTGCCCGGATAACCCGGGCTCTTGAGGCCGAACTGCTCGTAGGACATCTCGCCGCCGAAGGCGACGCTGTGGCTGTCGTTGGGCGCCCAGCGCGCCAGCACGCGGCCCGTGTACTCGTCTTCGCGGTGGCTGTAGACGCTGTCGAAATAGGATTTTTCATTGTCGAAGATGTCGTAGCTCAGGCGGTAGTCGACGGAAAAGGTGTCGCACACCTCCTGGAGATAGTTCGTGTTGATCGTCAACTGTTGGTAGCCCTGCGACTGGTAACGATAGGTGGTGGGCATGAATCCGATCGTCGAGGTGTACTCGCCGCCGCGCGTGTAGCGCACCCAGGCCTCGAAATTGCCCTTGTGGTACTGGGCGTGGAGCTTGCTCTTGGGCATGTTGCGATAGGCCTGGTTCATGCGCGGCTGGTGGTCGTCGAGCGGCCAGCCGGCGCCCCTCAGGATGCCTTCCCAGCCATAGTCCATCTGCGACTCGCCCTCGTCGGAACCGAGGTACTTGGAGATACCGGCGTAGAGAAAGTAGCCCGAATCGTCGCCCGTCTTTTTTCCGTGCTTGACCTCGCCCGTGTAGAACTCCTCGATGGCGCCGATGCGGGTGTTGACCTGCGTGCCCTCGAAGGTCTCGGCGCTCAGGGTCACGATGTTGATCACCATGGCGAGCCCGCCCGGACCGTAGAGGGCCGATCCCGGACCGCGGATCACGTCGACGTGGTCGATGTCGGACATCATCGGCAGATCGCGTTCGCTGAGCGCGCCGAACCGGGTGTGCTCGTTCATCACCCGGCCGTTGACGAGAATGAGGTACTTGTCGTCGCGGTCGGAGTTGATCCCCCGCAGGCCGCTCTTGCGCGTCTCCCAGTACTCGTTCATCCGCTGAAAGTTGGGGATGTAGATGTCGAGCAGCTCGTCGAGGTCGCGCGCACCGCTACGCCGGATATCTTCCTGGGTGAGCGTTGTCACCGTCGATGGATTGAGGCGGCGCGACGATCCGGTAAGCGAGCCCGACACGTCGACGGGCATGTCCATCAATTCTTCGAGGGACATGTTGAGAAGATCGTCGGCGTCGTAGCCGTCCCCGTTCTGTGCGGAAAGATCGGCGCAGCACATCACAAAAGCCGCGACGGTCAAAACCGAATACAGCAGAAGGTGGTTGCCATTCTGGGTCACCATGTTCTGGCCCTTTCGAACTCGGTTTCAGAGAATCTTCAAGTCTATTGCTTGTTCGATCAAAAAGTTTGATGCACGTGGAGGAGGCTGATCGAGCCCAAAGCGGGTTCCGGACCCCTCCGCCATGCAGAGAGACAATAAGATCTTTTCTTTAATCGACTTAAGGGGTGAAATAATTGAGGCTCAATAGGGAGGACGTCTCATTTTCTGCACAGCGTCCACAACGCTGCTGACAGCGGACCGCGATCTCAGCAAACAGAGCCGTCCCGCGGCCTTGTAGGCTGTTGATGACGCGAAAGCCCAGCGTGTCCGCTCGAGCCCTGTTCTATTTCTTCACTTCGATCAGCTCGATGTGGAAGATCAGGGTCGAGTTGCCCGGAATTCTGGGGGGCTGCCCGCGGTCGCCGTAAGCGAGCTCGGGCGGGATGGTAAATTTGTAGATCGCGCCCGGTTTCATGAGCTGCACCCCCTCGGTCCATCCCGCGATCACCCGCGAGAGCTGAAAGGTGGTGGGAATGCCCTTTTTGAAAGAGTTGTCGAAGAGGGTCCCGTCCTCGAGCCAGCCGGCGTAGTGAACGGACACGACGCTGCCGATACTGGGCGGCTCCCCCTCGCCTTCCTTGATCACCTCGTACTGAAGGCCCGTACCGGTCTCGATCAGCTTGCTGTTCGGCGAATGGCCGAAGGGGGGGACCTCCAGGGGGACATAGACCTTCAAGAGTTCGATCTCGAAGACCACCGTCGCGTTGGGCGGAACCAGCGCGCCCCGTCCGCGCTTGCCGAATGCGAGCTCGGGCGGAACGACGTAGCGATTGCGGCCGCCCTCCTTGAGGAGCAGCGTGCCGAGGTTGAAGATCTTCTCTTTCGCCTTGCCCACTTTTATCTTCCAGGGGCCGCCGCGGATCGCGCTCGCGTCGACGAGTTCTCCGCCGAGGGTCCAGAAGGCGAACTCGATATCGACGAGCATGCCCGTACCGGGCGCGGGGCCCGTTCCTTCCTTGAGCACCTCGTAGATCAAGCCCTCTTCGGTCGTCTTCTGGGCGTCGGGATTGCCTTCTCGGAACTGGGGCATCTCGGGGCCCGGTTCGAAGCCGACCAGTTCGACCTCATAGATCAATCCGGCGTTCGGCGGGATCTTCGAACCGATCCCGCGCTCCCCGAAGCCGAGGGCGGGCGGAATGAACAACTTGTACTTCGCCCCCACGCTCATGAGGCCGATCCCCTCCTTCAGACCCTCGGGCCTGACCTGGAAGAGCTTGAATCCAAAGGGCTCCTTGCGCCTGTAGGTGGAATCGAACTCGGTGCCGTCCATGAGCGTTCCCTTGTAGTTCACCTTGACCTTGGCGTAGGGATCCGGCTTCGGCCCCTCGCCCTCGGTGATGACCGAGTAGTGCAAACCGGAGGGTGTGGCGACCGCATTCGGGTCGTCGACAACGAACTCGAGCTTGGGATCGTCTTTTTCGTCCGATCCTGGACTCGCCTTGTCCGACCCTGGACCCGCCTTGTCCGACCCTGGACCCGCGAAGGGATTCTGTCCCGAGGTGTTCACCTGACCGCCGGCGAGCGCCTTGGCGAGGGCGTTCTGGGCATCGGTCTTCGGCTCGAGAGTTTTTGCCGGACCGCTCTCGGCAGGCGGCTCACGATCGGGTTCACCGTGGGGCGACTCTTCGGCCGGGGCGCCCTCAACGCCCGCGACACTCGAATCTTCGCTCTCGTCGCACCCGTCGGTGCACTCGCTGCACGAGGGAAATACACAAACCGCCACAAAGAGGACGGCCCAGAAAAGGTTCCGCATGGCAAACATGTTTCGAAACTCCTTGTATAAACCGCTGGCTCTCCAGCATCGAAATCCATTTGGGAACGGAAAATCATACCGCGCCCGCGGGCTCTTTCCCAGCCGTAAAATTGCACCGCTCTGCGCGGTGTGTCAACTTTCCGCTCGCTATTTGCCGCTAGACGGTGCTAATATTTTTCTCGCTAACTCATTATGACAAAGAAGACTACAACTGCCTTGCCATCGGGTTCGCCTGTTCCTTTCCCAAAATACGAGGGAGAATCGAGGTTATGCGGAACTTTTCTTCAATTCCATGGCTCTTTGTTCTTTTTGCCCTACTTCTCGCGAGCTGCTCCACGGGATCGAGCAACCCCGTTCCCCATGAGGAGATTTTCGATCCCGCCGATCCCGCACGGGAGCCGGTAATCAAGGAAGGAAGGCTCGAGGTTTACATCCTCTACAAGCCCCAGATCCAGTACAGGGACTTCAACGGCGTTTTCGACCTCAGTCCCCAGAGCGCCCGCATTGTGCGCAAATTCTGGAAGGAAAAGTTCAACGAGCTCACGCGCCGCGACCACTACGGCGAGTTCTTCGTCGAGTTCTACGAGTACATGAGCTCCTTTGCCCAGTCCTATCCCGTGGACAACCGCCAGAAGGAGCTCATGCTCGACCATCTCGAAAAAAGCTTTCACGCCTTTTGCGCGGTGCTGAAAATTGCCGATGAATTCAAGGCGTTCCAAAAAGAACAGGAAGCAATTTACGAGAACTAGGAAAACGATGATGTTCAGAAGACTTTTTGCCTGCCTCGGGCTCTGCCTTCTCCTCTCCGCCTGCGTCGAGATCATCTACCTGCCGCCGGCATCGTGGGTGGTTTTTCCCATCGCCGAGATTTCGAGCAATTCGATCGAACCGCAGAGTTACACGAAACTGGCGGAAGACAACGGCGATCTCCTCGAGACACTCTCCGTGGCCGTGCTCAAGAATCCCAGCCGCAAGGGCTGGAAATCGAGGGTCGAAGGGGAAATCGTCGACGAACGGATCGACGAGAACGTGCACCTCGCCGAGTTTCTCCGCGACGAGGAGATCTTCGGCAGCGTGGCGCTCATCGACAGCATCCAGGACTCCGAGCACGATTTCATCATCACCTGCAGCGTCGACTGCATCTACAACATCGAACTCGACACCTGCATGTACCTCATGAACTGCGTCACCCTCGGCATCGGTTCGGTCATCGGCTGGCCGCACCACAACTCGTCCGCCTTCTACGTGGGCGAGTCGATCGTCTACGACAACAGGGGCGACGAGGCGACGGTGGTCACGGGCACGATGGCGCTGAACTACAAGGAGTGGTACTGCGACAACATCTACTGGCGTCCCAGCTTCTACGACGACTACGCGCTCGAGCCGCTCTTCGAGCAGATGGTCTACGAAATGCTCGTCAACGGGGGATGCCTGTCGGGAGGAGGGGAATGATGAATAACCACGCACCACTCACCGCCGCCTCGTTCCTGACCGCATTCCTGGTCGCACTTGCGGCCACGCTCGTCGCCACGCTGACCGCCTGCTCCACCCCGCGAGGACTGTACGAAAGCGCCATCGACACGGTCAACCAGCCCGGGATGCCCGACAACGACGACGCCATCGACGCCTTCGAGGACCTCGACGAAGCGGTGGTCCTGGCCAAGGAAGATCTCAGGACCGACGAGGACGCGCGGTCGCCCTGCTACCACGACCAGACCGCCTACATCATTCCCATGGCGCGCCTCGCCAAGGCGCGGCTCCACGGACGCCTCAACCAGGTGTCCCAGGCCGAAGAGGCGTGCTGGACGGCGATCGACGAGGCGAGCCGATTCTTGGGACGCTACGTGGCCGCCTTCGTGCGCTCCAGCGGGCCGCAGTTTCTTTTTGCCAATTATTCGGTCTTCTTCCGCCGGGAGAAGGTCCGGCGCCATGGATTCACCGTCCTCAAGGAGATCTACCGCAAGGCGGGGGAACGCGACCTCGAGGAGCTGATGCGTGCCCAGATCACGCTCAGCGACATCTACCTGCGATCGAGCGTGGCCCACGACGAGGAGGAGTTCATCCGCCTCGCCGAGAACTCGGACTGGGTCAGGCGCTATAACCTCGAAAAGGAAGATATTGGCTACACCTTCACGGTAATCCTCTTTGCCATGGCCATGGCCGCCCAGCAGGCCGCCTATCAGCAGCAGCAGGCGCAGCTTCAGCAGGGAATGGTGGGCGCCGATCCCGCCACCCAGGCCAACCTGCAGGCCCAGATGCAGCAGCTCGAGATGCAGATGCAGACCAACATGCAGCAGATGATGGAGACGGCGCGCCAGATCGACGAGGCCCACAACGCCGCCGTGGAGAGCATCCAGAATCAGTTTCGCAACACCGTTGTGGGCGCCCTCGTGGCCAACTTCGAAATGCTCGAGCTCTCCGCCGAGGTCAAGAACCTCGCCTCCTACCACCTCTTGCAGCAGAAGAAGGAGGCTTTCGACAATTACGTGGCCCGCGACGGATTCGATCAGAAGGCGGCAGCGGCGCTTCACGAGGTGCGCACCAGTCTCGACGATCTGACCCGCGATCTCCAGTTGCGCCGCGAGCGCTAGGAGGAACACAAGGTGAAGTGCGTGATCTGCAAACTCATTTTTGTCGCCGCAATCCTATCCCTGACCGCCTGTTCGAGTGCGGGTCCCAGCTCGCAGGGCCGGACCCTGACGGGCGAGCTCGATGGCGCGGCGGCGGCGTTCTTCGACGATCTCGCCGCGCAAGGCGTTTCGGCCCAGGCCTACTACACGCTCTTCGTGCCGGAGAATACGGTCAACCGGCGCCACATCGTCCGGTTCAGATCGGCCCTCGAGCGTGCGCTCCGCAAGACGTCGGTGCGCGCCAACCTGCAGTTCAACGCCTCGGCCGACCGCGTCTTTTTTCTCTCCGAGCACAAACCCGAGGGCTGGACGACGCCTCAGGGCGGCCGCACGGCGAGCCACGAGCTGGCGCGCCAATTCAAGAACGGCACCGCCGCGGGTTGGACGGCGCTCCACGCCTTCTGGGGGCAGGTCAACCGCCTGCTCATCGGCGACGCCTCGTGGATCCAGGATCTGCCCGATTCGATCCGCGCCGACCTCTCTCATCCGTTGACCTACGTGCTGCGCGTCTCGGTCTGGCTCGATGCGACGCCCGATGCGGCCACCGCTGTTCACGAGATCACCTTCGACTTCGTCGAGGTCGGCAAGGAGCGGACCCTTTTTTCCAAGAGTTATCCTCTCGTCCTGACTTTTCCCTTGCCCTGAGGCTGGGGGGACTATTAAGGGTAGGCAGTCATGAAATACACGACGCTGTCACTGTTGTTGATTCTCATCGCTCTCGGCTGCGCTGGACCATCGGGAAAGAATCCCGTCGATCCGGCGCCCGGCCCCGAAGAGATGACCGAAGCCGAGAGAGAGGCGGAGGTCGACGCCCTTCTTCTGCCGGTGGCGCAAAAGATCAAGACTGTCGCCGGAGAAGCCAAGGTCGGACTGGGCCAGTTTCTCAAGGACGGCAGGGAGTACGAGCCCGCCGTGTCGCGCTACGTGATCGCGCGGCTCACGAAACTGCTCGTCGACGACGGCGTGAGCGTGATCGAACGGCGCGATCTCGACAAGGTCATCGCCGAGCTCAAGTTTCAGCTCTCCGATCTGGTGGACGAGAACACGCGCGTCGAGATCGGCGAGATCTCGGGAATCGACGCGCTCGTCCTCGGAACGGTGCAGGATCTGTCCCTCTCCGTCTACCGGATCGATATCAAGCTCGAGGAGATGGCCACCGCCCGGATCCTGATGACCGAGAGCGTCGACCTGAACCGCAAGTATCTGCCGGTCAAGTTCGGGGGGAAATAGACGAAATCCCATGATCATCGCGGCACTCACCGACCTCCACGGCGACGTCTCCCCTCTGCGCGGGATCGCCGATGACCTCGCGGCGGCCGACGTGGTCGTCATCACCGGCGACGTGACCCATTTCGGACGGCGGGCCGAGGCCGCCCGCGTGATCGAGGCGGTCAGAAAATACAATTCCCGCGTGCTGGCCGTCCCCGGAAACTGCGACTATCCCGAGGTGGCCGCTCTCCTCACGGAGGAGGGGATCAACCTCGATTGCACCGTCAGAGAGATCGACGGCGTCACCTTCGCGGGAATCGGCGGCTCCCTCCCCTGCCCCGGAACCACACCCAACGAGATGACCGACGACGAGATGAACGCCCGGCTCGAGAGGCTCGGCCGAGTGCTCCCTTCCGGCAGGCCGCTCGTGGTCGCCGCCCACCAGCCGCCCCACGGAACGGAGGCCGATCTCCTCGCGAGCGGCGTCCACGTGGGCAGCAGGTCGCTGCGCGCCTTCATCGAAAAGCACTCCCCGCTGATCTGCTTCACGGGACATATCCACGAGGGGCGCACCATCGACACGGTGGTCGCCACCGGCACGGTTGTCGCCACCGACACGGTGGTTGCCACCAAGGTGGTCAATCCCGGTCCTCTCGGTTACGGCCACCACGCCGTCGCCGAGATCTCCAACCGGGTGGAGCGTCTCGAAATCCGCGGCTGACGATCCACCCTCGACGAAAGGACCGATCATGAAAGGCAAAAAGAACTTCAAGAGCGACCGGAGGCGAGCGGTCAGGCGCCACGAGGATCGCGAGCTCCTCTCCACCACTCTCCGGGGCGAGGAGGATGATTTCACGACTCGCGATCCCTGGCGCGCACTGCGCATTCTGGGTGAATTCGTCGAGGGATTCGACGCTCTCTCGCGCGTCATGCCCTGCGTGTCGATCTTCGGTTCGGCCCGCACACCGGCGGGCTCCGCCTGGTATGAGGCGGCACGCCGGACGGCGGCGCTCCTTGCCGGCCAGGGCCTGAACATCATCTCAGGCGGCGGTCCGGGCATCATGGCCGCCGCAAACCAGGGCGCGTCGGAAGAAAAGGGGCTCTCCATCGGGTGCAACATCGAGCTGCCCCACGAGCAGAATCCCAATCCCTACCAGGACATCTCCCTCACCTTCCGCTACTTTTTTGTTCGGAAAATGATGTTCGTCAAGTACTCGATCGGCTATGTAATCTTTCCCGGCGGGTTCGGAACGCTCGATGAGTTCTTCGACTCGCTCACCCTGGTGCAGACCGGCAAGGTCGAGCACTTTCCCATTGTTCTCTACGATAGCGCCTTCTGGAAGGGGCTCGTGCACTGGATCGGCGACACCATGGTCAATGGGGGAACGATCAAGCGCGACGAGATGGACCTCTTCGTCCTGGCCGACACACCCGAGGAGGCGGCGGCGCCGATCATCGAGAAGGCGCGCGAGCTCCAGTACTTATCCTGAACGGAAAAGAGACAGATGAATTCTCTGAAACGGCATTCTTCCTTCACGCCTCCCGAGGGCCCCGTGGTGATGGTTATCATGGACGGCGTCGGCCTCGGCGGCGATAACGCGGGCAACGCCGTCAAGCTGGCGCGCACTCCGGTTCTCGATCGGATCTGGCGCGATTGCCCCACCACAGAGCTCGTGGCCCACGGCAAGGCGGTCGGAATGCCCTCGTGGGGCGACATGGGCAACTCGGAGATCGGCCACAACGCCATCGGCGCCGGAAGGGTTTTTTCCCAGGGCGCCAAGCTCGTCGACGAGGCGATCAAATCGGGCAGCCTTTTCGAGGGCACGGTCTGGAAGGAGCTGATCGCTCGGTGCGTGTCGAAAATGAGCGCCCTCCATCTGATCGGACTCCTCTCGGACGGCAACGTGCACAGCCATATCGACCAGCTCTTCGCACTGGTGCGCGCCGCCGATCGATGCGGTGTGGAGTCTCTCTTCGTCCATCCCCTCCTCGACGGCCGCGATGTGGAAAAGCGGTCGGCTCTCTCCTACATCAGGCCCCTCGAAGATCTGCTCGGCGCGATCCGCGCCAAGGGCGGCCGCAACTACCGGATCGCGTCGGGCGGGGGGCGCATGGTGGTCACCATGGACCGGTACTGCGCCGACTGGCGGATCGTGGAGCGCGGGTACAACGCACACGTCCACGGCCAAGGCCGGGCCTTCGCGTCGGCCGAGGAAGCGGTCCGGACCTACTACGACGAGGATCCCGAGGTGATCGACCAGTTCGTGGGCGAGTTCGTCATCGTCGAAGACGGCGCGCCCGTGGGGCCGATCGGCGACGGCGACGGCGTGGTGCTTTTCAATTTCCGCGGCGACCGGGCGATCGAGATCTCCCTCGCCTTTGAAAAGGACGATTTCGAACACTTCGACCGCGGCCGGCGGCCCGACGTGTTTTATGCCGGAATGATGCAGTAAGACGGCGAC
>Ga0180430_10001915_pt1 | contig 19517 bp, 14 predicted proteins | sample SS_ome_9_FD_132999 | JGI IMG/M metagenome (GOLD analysis project Ga0180430, IMG submission 132999) | Hypersaline lake sediment archaeal communities from the Salton Sea, California, USA - SS_1_S_2 metaG | ecosystem: Environmental > Aquatic > Non-marine Saline and Alkaline > Hypersaline >... | reverse complement strand
ACGTCCACGTAAAGCAGCAGACACACGACGCCGGATGGAAGCAGTCCAGGAATGCGGGAGTCGCGGCAGAGTCTCAGCACTTGAGACCAGAACGCGCCGCTCGACTCCACACGGTCTTTGATCGCAGCGCGGCGGCTGCATCGCAACGTCGAACTCCTGGCAGTTTCTTTACCCGCACTACTACTCGCGCGGAACAGGCACGGTCTTCCTCGGTGTGCCCAGGCAGATTCGGAATCCGTCGCGGGAGTCGGAGTACGAAACATTCATGATCCCGAGTCGGACAGCACAGCGGGCGTTGCCTGGAACGTCGAAGTAGTTTCCTCCGCGGCAGACAGGACGTGACACCGAGCGTGCTTCGTCGTCCAGGTAATGAAGCTGCTCGTAGCCGCCTTCCGGATCGAAATCATCGAGGACAAACTCCCAGACGCCGCCACACATGTCGGCGAGTCCAAAGCCGTTTCGTCCCTTTTCGCCGTAATGATCTACCGGTGACAGGAAGGCAAAGCCGTCGCTCCACGGAGCATTCGCCAGCGGCCAGACGGTGTCGCGACCGGGCAGAAAATCGACGGCAGAGATGTTCAATCTCCCCTGGCCTTCCATGAGATCGTTTCCCCACCAGAAGTAGTGACTCTCCGAGCTGCCGCCTCGGCAGGCATAGGCCCATTCCGCCTCAGTGGGCAGACGGTATTTCAGTCCTTCTGGAAGTCGCCCCGCTTTTCGTTCCTGTTCCGTAAGCCATCTGCAGAAGGCTTTCATGTCCTGATAACTCACGCAGACCACCGGGTACGAGTCCTTCATGGGGATACCGAAACCCGGGTCGCGCCAGCTCTTGTCGGCCACTGACTTCCAGGGATGCTTGATGCCCGTGTCGTAGTAGTACCGGTCCCAGGTGTGGTCAAAGACCTGCGTCATTCCGCCGGGTCTCTCGGCATCCGTGACGTAGCCCGACTCCTCAACGAATCGCCGGAACTGTCCTCGGGTGACCTCTGTGCGTCCCATCCAGAATCCATCACCGACGCGCATCGGGCGGGGTTCTCCTTCAAACTGCTCGCGATCCGTTCCGGGCTGAGCCCCGCCTTCGATGCCGGTCGCCCAGTTCTTCTCTGCCGCGGTGCTGCCCATCATGAATCGGCCCGGCGGGACGTAGACCACTTCCAGACTGATGTCACCGCCCAGGTCGAGCTGCTTCACGTCGCCCTGCTTTGGTTCAGCCGCGACGGCCGGTCCCGTCGAAACGGCGGCAATCATTGTGACGAACAGAAGCGATGCCAGATTTCGATAGTCTCTCATTTGCTTGTCTCTTGTTTGGCTCGGCAGCGGCTGGTTGCTTACTGGAACTTGAACGAGAACAGGTCAGCATCCTTGAGGACAACTCGCAATCGTATCGGTGTGTCCGAGAGCTTCTTCACGCTGTCCCCGCCTTTCCAGGCAACAGTACGATCAATCTCGTCCCCGAAAACCTCGTGGCAGTCGGACAGCGAGTAGCCGGGAATCGGTTTCCCATTGGCGTCCTGGAGTTCCACGCGAACACTGCCGGCCGCCGAGGTCGCGTAATTGATCTCCAGTTGACTGCCTTTGAAGGAAAGCGGTTTCGTGATGAACTCGCCACCGCTCAGCGGGGCCTGGATCGACACGAAACCATCAGTGCGGAATGAGTAGCGACGAAAGTTCTGGCTCTCGCCGGTCCAGTAGCCTTCGATGGCGTAGATGGACAGCTCGTCGGGCGATTCAGGCAGATCGGATTTCGTCGGCAGGATTCCCCACGAAACCAGGTTATCACCGTAGACCCACGAATTGATTCTCGACGGCCCGGGACGAATCCTGGGGCGTTTCGGTTTAAGTCCACCTGCGCACAACGTTCACCGGCAGAAGTAACGAAACGGATAGCACTCGCAAGCCATCCTGAACCGTTCGATATGACTGACGCAGACTGCGGAGCAGCCACAGACGACTATTAAGTGTTGCATGCAGTCGACAGACAGCAAAGCACGAAACCAAACTGGATCAGGCCGAAGACTCCCTCAACCCGATCCATATGACCCCGCATCCACGAATCAGCAACAATCGCCTGCAGCGCCTTACGCTGGCCTGTGGACGCATCCGAATCGAAGAGACAGAGGTCCCGCGAACCGGACCGGCCACAGCAGGACCTAACGTGGCCTAGTAGCGATCGCGTCCGCCACCACCGTAGCCGCCTCGACCACCGCCGCCGCCGCGTCGGTCTTCGCGTGGACGAGCTTCGTTCACGACGATCTGTCGACCGTCCAGATCGGACCCGTTGAGTGCTTCGATTGCTTCGTCTCCACCTGTGTCCATTTCGACAAAACCGAATCCTTTGGATCGGCCTGTGTCACGGTCACTAATTACCTTGGCAGAGGTCACTACGCCATACTGAGCGAATGCCTGTTCAAGTCCCTCGGACGTGGTTGCCCATGCGAGGCTGCCAACAAAAATGTTCTTACTCATTCCCAAAACCCTTGAGCTCTACAGCTACAAAAACACCAATGATGCTGCCCTTCGACAGCAGTTGAAACGCTAAATCTGACCTCGATTTTCCACCAACAAAGAGGGCCAATACAGAGAGATTCAGGGGGGCGAACAACTGCAACCCAATATCCGGAGACCGCATTAACCAACTGAAATGGAGTCAATACCAAATTCAGATATTGGTGACGCTACCCTTATGGAGCCAGAATAGCAACACCAGCAGGCCCTCTGACGAAGAATCCTGCTCATAAAAAAAAAATCGCATCCAAAACGTTTGACACGTTCTCTGGTCAGAAACGGCCGCTTCCGACCGACTGGTCGGATCCGAGTCTGGAACTCGATCGAATCACATTCGAGGACAATTCTGGTCCATGTCGCCCGGCAACCGGTTCGAAATCACACTGCCAGTTGTTCTGTCCAGAGTATTCTGAAGTGGCAACATTGTCGGAATCCGGTTGCACAAAGAACGAGTGGGCTTTCCACACGACATCAGATTGGATTTCCCCGCTGAGTTGGAACACACAGGTTGCTCTGAGAGACTGCGGCTGCTTCGAGATTCCCGGCCGTGTTCCGGTATTCGCGATAACCGGAGAGACCACGTGACAGAGACCTATGCGTTAATCGGTGCCGGCCCAATGGGCTTATGCACGGCACGGCAGCTTGCCAGGTACGGCGTCGAATTCAGGGGGTTTGAGCTGCACAGGGATGTGGGAGGTTTGTGGGATATCGAGAATCCTCACAGCACGATGTATGAGAGCGCCCATCTGATCTCATCGAAGGCGATGACAGAGATCACCGAGTTCCCGATGCGGGACGACGTGGCGACGTATCCTCACCATTCTGACATTCGCACTTATTTTTCTGACTACGCGGACAGGTTCTCGCTTCGACGACACTTCCGGTTCAGCTCGAAAGTCACGTCAACGGCTCCTGTCGAAGACGGACGCTGGAAGCTGGAATGGGAAGAAGATCAGCAGCATCACAGTGCAGAGTTCGCAGGAGTATTGATTGCCAACGGGCAGCTGCACGCTCCGAACCTTCCGGCGATTGAAGGGACCTTTGAGGGAGAGCTTCTTCATTCCAGTCAGTACAAGTCGGCAAACATCTTCGATGGCAAGCGAGTCCTGATCGTGGGGTGTGGCAACAGCGCCTGTGACATTGCGGTCGATGCGGTCCATCATGCTCGTTCCGTCGATCTGTCCGTTCGTCGCGGGTACCACTTTGTTCCCAAGTTTGTGATGGGAAAGCCTGCCGATGCGCTCGGAGGCCGCATTCGTCTGCCTCGGCGAATCAAGCAGTTCATTGATGGATGGCTGATTCGGCTGGTGATGGGATCACCCAGCCAATACGGTCTGCCGGATCCCGACTATCGGCTCTACGAATCGCATCCAGTCGTCAGTCCGCTGGTACTCCATCATATCGGACATGGCGACATCGATGTCCGTCGTCCTCCTGTTCGATACGAAGGTGACAAGGTCGTCTTTGAAGATGACTCAAGAACGGCCTTTGATCTCATCATTCTTGCCACTGGCTACAAGCTGAGTTTCCCGTTTATCGATTCAGAGTTGCTCAACTGGCAAGGGGCGGCACCCGCGTTTTACATGAACGTGTTTCATCCCGAACGTGATGACGTGTTCCTGATGGGAATGGTTGAGGCTGCCGGGTTGGGATGGCAGGCTCGCTGGGAACAGGCGGAACTCGTCGCGTTGTACCTTGCCGCGAAGGCCCGGGCACCGCAGATTCTGGGCCCTCTACAGAAGTGCATTCGCAAGAACGCGGCCATGACCGGCGGAATGGATTACCTCAAGGTCGATCGCATGGCTTACTACGTTCATAAGGAAACCTACCGCCGGCAGATGTTGAAGCACATCAACCAACTCCGTTCCGAACTGCAGAATGCGACCGGAGAGTCGTATGCCTGATGATGTTCAGCTGAATTTTTCGCCGGGTTCTCTGGTCACACTGAATATCATTCTGGCCGTGATGATGTTTGGAGTTTCACTCAGCCTGTCGCCTCAGGACTTCAAACGGATCGTTAAGTCCCCTCAGGCTCCGCTGATCGGCCTGGCAGCTCAATTTCTTTTGCTGCCCTTCCTGACGTACCTGCTGACACTCGTTCTGCAGCCGCATCCGTCTCTGGCACTGGGAATGATCCTTGTGTCCGCCTGCCCGGGCGGCACCTTTTCCAACATCATCACGTTCATGGCACGCGGCAACCTGGCAGTCTCAGTTTCGATGACGGCCGTTGCGAGCGTTCTGGCAGTAGTGATGACTCCGTTCAACTTTGCCTTCTACGCGTGGCTGAATCCCGTAACGAGCAAGGTGATGAATGAGATTCGGCTGGATCCGTGGCACATGGTGGGACTTGTATTTGCCGTCGTTGGTGTTCCGCTCGTGGCCGGAATGTTCTGCGGCCAGCGGTTTCCAGCGATCAGAGATCGTTCTGAGACCATCATGCGTCGAGTTTCGCTGGTTGTCTTCCTGGGATTCGTTGGGTTGGCGTTTAGCAGGAACTGGGATTTATTTGTGCAACATGCCGGAGGTCTCGCTGTACTGGTGATCGTGCACAACCTGATGGCACTGGGCCTGGGAAATCGTCTGGCGACACTCTGCCGACAGCCGGAAGTCGATCGGCGAGCCATCACGCTGGAGATCGGGATTCAGAATTCCGGCCTGGGGCTGACACTGTTGTTTACCTTTATGCCACAGCTTGGAGGGGCGATCCTGATCACCGCATTCTGGGGTGTCTGGCATCTTGTGAGCGGCCTGCTGATTGCCGGATATTGGGGCTGTCGCCCCATCAGCGTTTTGGAGACGACCAGCGATGTGGGATAGCCAACGCATCTTCATCACTGGTGCCAACGGATACATTGGCCGTTTGTTGTTTGAACGACTGGCCGAAGTCTGTCCTCGTGTGCATGGAATTGATCTCAATGCCCGTGACGCTCCCGCCGGTGTCACTCAGCTGGACATTCGAAACCCACAACTGGTCGATCTGTTGCGGGACCAGAAAGTCACTCATGTGGTTCATCTCGCATCCATTGTTCAGCCGGGAAAGGATGCCGCTCGGGAATATGACATTGATGTCAATGGAACGCGAAATGTTGTGGAAGCGTGCCTGTCGGCGAACGTGCAGCATCTCACTGTGACCAGCAGCGGGGCAGCCTATGGTTACCATGCGGACAATCCGGAATGGCTGACGGAATCACACGCGCTTCGAGGCAATAACGAATTCCGCTATTCACGCCACAAGAGGCTGGTAGAAGAGATGCTGGCAGAGTACCGGCAGAGTCACCCTCAACTGGCACAGCTTGTCCTGCGGCCTGGGACGGTTCTTGGTAACACACCGCCCAACATGATTACTCGCCTGTTCACCGGTCGCTTTCTGCTGGGGTTGCGAAACGTGCGGTCGCCGTTCGTCTTCATCTGGGATCAGGATTTGATCAACGTACTGGTTCAGGGTGTTCGTGAAAGTGCAGTTGGGCAGTTCAACGTCGCCGGTGATGGATGCCTGGAAATGCAGGAGATCTCCGGCATCGTCGGGTTACCCGTTGTGAGTCCACCTGTGTGGCTGGTCAAAGCGTTACTGGCGATCGCACGTCCGCTGAGACTCACGCGGTTTGGTCCGGAGCAGGTGCGGTTCATTCAGTATCGCCCTGTTCTCTCGAACGAACGACTCAAATCTGTGTTCGGGTACTCGCCTCAGAAATCGTCCCGCGAAGTTCTGGAGTACTTTGTGAAAACTCGGGCGGAGGGAAACGGGTGACTCAACGCGTTTTGATCACCGGAGCGGCTTCGGGACTTGGCTGGGCCCTGACTCAGTTGTATCTGCGCGACGGCTGGCACGTCGTGATGGTTGATCTGGATGAGCATCGACTGGCGGACTGCGCGGCGCTTCTGAGTGTTGATTATTCTGACCGCTTTCAGTGCATCTGCGCGAATGTCGCCATCGACGAGCAACTGCAGACGGCGCTGGGACCTGTGTTCAACGCCGACGAGGGCCTCGATCTGCTCATCAACAACGCCGGGATCACTCATCGCAGCCAGGCGTCCGTGACGGATCCGGACGTGTTCGATCACGTGATGTCAGTCAACTGGCGAGCTCCGGTGAGACTCACGCGACTTTGCCTGCCGGCATTGCAGCGGCGAGGCGGTGGCATTATCTGCGTCAGCAGTATGGCCGCCTGGATGCCGGTTCCAGGACGAGCGGCATACGGAGCCAGTAAAGCAGCGCTAAAGCTTCACTTTGAAGCGTGGAGACCCGAACTGCTGCAGCAGGGAATCAGCCTGTTGATGGTCTACCCGAGTTTCGTTTCCACATCCATTGAAGAGAACGCTCTGGGAAGCGACGGCCAGCGAACTTCAAGGCCTCGATCGGCCGTCGGGCGAATTCAAACTGCTGAGGCGATGGCCGAATCAATCGTGCGAGCGCATCAGAAAGGCAGGCAACGGCTGTATGGTCCTCAATGGTCTTCCCACATTGGAGCATGGATGTGGTTTCACACCCCGGAATGGTTCCAGAGAACCGTCTGGCGCAAGTTTGCTGTTGAACTCAAGACTCCGGAAGTTAACCAACGTAACTAAAACAAGCAGGACCGCGTACAGCTGCAGCGTTTCTCCTTGCGTAGACAATGTCAACTCCTGACCTGATGGTGCGGCTGTTGCGATGGGAGTCGCCAGGCAGGCATTCTCACAACGCAGAATAACTCAGCAAATTCGAATGAAACTGCCGGTGTAACGAACACAGGTCAGACCAGAGGCTCTCAATTCGGGGACATACAGCAAAAACGCTGACTGGGGACCTTGTCGGACGCACAAAGACTCAGGAATCTGGTGTCCCCGCGAGCCGTCATCCTGACAACAAACGTCAAACCATAATAATGCCTTGTCAAAGGCTTCCCTCCATCTACAGTTGGGCCCGTGGAACGGATCCACAGTCCCCGGGCCAGCCTGCAATGATGCTATGAGTAACCAACCGGAACACGCCGAGACGATTGTCCAGAAACAGTCCGAAAATGCATCCGGCTCCAGGCCCCGCCCGGAACTGATTGAAGGCAGTCGCCCGGCGCTCAGTTCTGCTGTTCACGGAGTACTTCGGGATCGCCTGCGAATCACGTCTCTGCTGCTGTTCTGCGGATTCACCGCGTTCTTCGTCCGAAATCTGTTCGAAGAACCCGCCTTTGAGGGAATCGTAGGAGCTGTCCTGTTCTGGTCGCATGCCGGAATCATCTGCGTCGCCGGCGTGATGGCATTTCGCATGTGCCGAGAATGCGCGTACCCGCTGAAGCACCTGCGGCTGATGGAATCACTCCTTTTCGGAATGCCGGTCGTCCTGTTTGCGCTGAGCGATTTTGCCTGCTTGTTCTGCCATTCCACGATTGACGTGGTGCATCCCATCGCATCGAAATGGCTGATTCTGATTTTCACCTACGCACTGTTCATTCCCAACACATGGCGCCGCGCCGTCTGGCCCATCGCCACGTTCTGCAGTATTCCAGCCGCATTCGTCATTGTGGCCAACCTTGGCATTGCTGGTGCGACTGCGGCCCCGGCGGCCTTTCCGATGCACTCTCAGCCAATTGAGCTGTCGTTGTTGATGATCATTACTGGTGTCACCGCCACATGGGGAGTCCACACGATCAATCGATTGCGCACGGAAGCGTTTGAAGCACGGCGCCTGGGCCAGTATCAGCTTTCGCGGCTCCTGGGGGCGGGAGGAATGGGAGAAGTCTATCTGGCAGAACATGTTCTGCTGAAACGACCGTGTGCCATTAAAGTCATTCGACCCGATCAGGCGGGTGATAGTCAGGCACTGCAGCGCTTCGAACGTGAAGTCCGCGCGACATCGCGTCTGACTCACTGGAACACGGTGGAAATCTTCGACTACGGCCGTGCGGAAGACGGAACGTTCTACTACGCGATGGAGTACCTGCCCGGAATGAATCTCGACCAGCTGGTGGAGATGCACGGTCCGTTGGATCCCGATCGAGTCATCCATCTGCTGACTCAGACATGTGATGCTTTGCGGGAAGCTCACGCTCATGGATTGATTCACCGTGACATCAAACCGGCCAACATCTTTGCGGCTCATCGAGGCGGCGTTTACGATGTCGTCAAGCTCCTTGACTTCGGACTCGCACGTCCGGTTTCGGCGCCAAATGATCGCGAACTGACTCAGGAAGGCACAATTGCCGGATCACCGTTATTCATTTCACCGGAACAGGCGGTCGGAGATCCGGCCGATGAACGCAGCGACATCTATTCGCTGGGAGTCGTTGCCTGGTGGTTGCTCACTGGTCGCTACTTATTCGACGATGAGAACCCGTTGAAGATTCTGGTGGCACACGCAACTCAGGATCCTGACAGCCTGCAGGTCTATTCTGATTCTGTACCTCATGATCTCGAGCGCATCATCATGCGATGTCTGGCAAAGAAGGCGGACGAACGGTTTCAGTCGGTCGAAGATCTGAGAAACGCTCTGTTGAGCTGCGATAGTGCAGCTCAGTGGACTCAGACGGATGCGATCGCGTGGTGGCAGGATCATGGATGCCCTGACAAGAAACAGCTAGATGCTGAGGTACTTGCGGAAGCTGTGAGGTGATTTCAATCACAATGTCAGCTGCGGACGTGGCAGGCGATCGATTGCTGTGGCCACATGAATTGGGCTGCCGTTATTGTCAGAGACTGTCGTCCGCCCTAAGCTGACATGTTCCGCGTGTGTAGCATCTGCCATCGCATTTCCGTCACCTCTATCCGTGTCAGCAAGTCAGCTGACGTTCAGTGAGACTCCGTATGAACTCCATCTTGTTAGTTGCAGTATTGTCATGGGCCATCAACTGCCTCGTCGGCTCAGCCACCGCAGCAGACAACAACTGGCCTCAGTTTCGCGGTCCCGACGCACGTGGCATCTCAGACAATGCGAATCTCCCGGTGACGTGGTCGACGACGGAGAACGTTGAATGGAAGACTGACTTGCCCGGTCGAGGATGGTCATCGCCGATTGTCTGGGAAGGTCGCATCTTTCTAACGTCGGTAATCAATCAGGGAACATCGGAAGAACCCAAGAAGGGCCTCTACTTCGGTGGCGATCGTCCGGATCCTCCGGAAAGCGTTCACCAATGGATGGTGTATTGCCTCGACTTGAATTCCGGGGACATCGTATGGCAGCAGCAGGTCCATGAAGGCGCCCCCGCATCATCCATTCATCTTAAGAACAGCTTTGCCTCGGAGTCGGCCGTTACAGACGGTGAACGTGTCTACGCCTGTTTTGGCAATCTGGGCATCTACTGTTTTGACCTGGATGGAAAACCGCTATGGAATCACACACTTCCAGTTCACAAGACCCGTCTGGGCTGGGGAACGGCAGCTTCGCCTGTCGTTCATGATGGCCGGCTGTACTTTGTCAACGACAACGACGAAGACTCGTATCTGCTTGCTCTGGACGCAGCCACCGGCGAAGAGATCTGGCGCGTGCCACGTGACGAAAAGAGTAACTGGGCGACACCGTACATCTGGGAGAACGATCAGCGCACGGAAATCATCACGCCCGGAAGCGGGAAGGTACGTTCCTACGATCTTGATGGCAGTCTGTTGTGGGAATTCGGAGGCATGTCGAGCATCACGATTGCCACACCTTATGAACACAACGGTCTGCTGTACGTCACTTCCGGCTATGTCGGCGATCGCCGACGACGACCGATCTTTGCTATCAAACCAGGAGCGAAAGGCGATATCACGCTGGGCGACGACGAGACATCCAGTGAATGGATCGAATGGTGTCAGAAACTGGCGGGACCGTACAATCCATCAACTGTCATTTACGATGACCATCTTGTGGTTCTCTATGACTTTGGTTTTATCGCCTCCTTCAATCCGGAGGACGGGTCAGAGATCACCGCAAAGAAGCGGATTCCTCAGGGCAAAGCGTTCACGTCATCGCCGTGGGGATACGCCGGCAGGATCTTCTGCCTGAACGAAGATGGCGTGACGTATGTGATGGATCCTGCGGACGACCTGGCGATTCTGCACAAGAATTACCTGGCAGATGACGACATGGCCATGGCAACTCCTGCAATCGTGGGCGACCGCCTGCTGATTCGCACCTCCGCCCGTGTCTACTGCATCAGGAATGGGAAGGCATCTGAGTAAGAGGACGCGACCCGGAGTTCTGAAAACACTGGGTGCCGATTTCCACCAATCCCTGAGCTTGTCGCCACGGTACAAAGTGCCCCACAACGCAAATCACTGACCGAGAGGACCTTCTCGCAGGTAGTAGCCCGCCTGCTTCGCCTTGACCGGAAATCGTTGGGACTTCTATACTTTGCGTCAATTCGGGGACGTTTCAGGCCAATCGCCAGGAAGCGATCCTTCATACGATTTCGCCACTACAAGCTGCAAGATTCGATGTCGGACAAGCACTACTCTCATCACGAAGACCAGACCCACCTTGAAACCGCCCTACGTCAGGCGCGGCCCTGGCTGGAAACCAATGCAACGTTTCTCATCTATGGGTTGGCCGCGATTCTTGCGGTGGCTGCGGGCATCATCTGGTTTCAACGGCAGCCGACAGGCAATGCTGCTGCGGCCGCTCTGTTTCAGGAAGCAAGCGAACCTGAAGATTTCCAGGCAATTGCCGATGAGTTCGGTGACACAAGACTCGGTCAACTGGCACGACTCAACCAGGCCACCGGCCTGCTGAACAGTGCGTCGCGGAACCTGTTCAGCGACCGAGATGCAGCAACCACAGAACTGGAACAGGCGGACGCCGCACTCAGTCGACTTGCCGAAACCAGTGGCCAGGATGCGATGCTCAGTGAGCGAGTACTCATCGGTCAGGCACGCCTGGCGGAAATCCGTTGCGATGGTTCCGAAGAATCCACCAAAGCGGCCGCTGCCGCATGGCAGAAGGTCTTGGATGAATACGAATCCTCCATGGCAGAAGAACTGGCCGAACGCCAGATCAAGGCACTGAAGGATCCCGACAACGCAACCTTCTACGCGTGGTTCAACGCACTCGAACCCAAGCCAGCAGATGACCTGAACATGCCCGGACTGATGCCCGGTATGAATGGGCCCGGGCCGGGGTCGTCAGTTCCGGATGTTCCCGACAATCTTTCCCTGCCATCGTTGTTGGATCCCGCCAGCGAAACTTCAGAAGCAAGCGCTGAGTCCACGTCAGAGAAGGACCCAGCACAGGACTCTTCAGCCGATGCACCGGCTGAGGAACCCGATTCATCACCCGAAGAACCAGAGGGTGACGAAGCAAAAGCAGCAGACAAGCCTGTCGAATCCGATGAATCCTCCGTGCCGGAAGAACCGGCATCCGAAAGCACTGAACCAGACGAGTCCTCAACGCCAACTGAACAACCGGCCGCTGAGGAACCAGCCGAATCGGCGGAATGACAAAAACGACCGCAGACGGATCGGATTTGGAGCCTCAAGAGAACCATAACGGCGATGCTGTCGAGGCCAGCGAACGCGACCCATCTCGTGAGCTTGTCAAGCTGACGGTAGAGTCCCGTGCTCATGGCTGGCGGCTGGACCACTATCTCAGCCGGCTGTTTCCCAATCACAGTCGTGCGTCGCTGCAGCGAGCGATTGCGTCGGATCATGTGACGGTCAACGGCCTGTCCGTACGACCATCGCGACGCCTGCGTGTCAACGATCGTATTGATGTTCAGCTACCGAACGGCGATGAAAGCCGCATCCAGCCGGAAGAACTTCCACTGGAGATTCTGTACGAAGACGATGCGATCATCGTTGTCAACAAGGCTCCCGGCATGGTGGTACATCCGGGTCGCGGCACCTATTCAGGAACACTCGCGTCAGCCCTGCAGTTTCACTTTGACAAGCTGAGTGATGTGGCGGGGAGACATCGACCAGGGATCGTTCATCGTCTTGATCGAGATACCTCCGGCGTGATTCTGGTCGCTCGTGACAACCAGATTCATCAACTTGTTTCGAAGCAGTTCGAACAGCGAGAAGTGAAGAAGGAGTACCGAGCCATCGTACGCGGCATCCCGGAACTTGAGTCCGACTACATCCGAACTCATGTATGCGTTCACAATCGCGTTCGTGAAAAGATGATGGTCTGTGCTCCGGGAGGACGATCACGCGAAGCCGTAACTTTCTACCGCACAGCGGAACGCCTGGGTAGATTCGCCTTGATGGAACTTCACCCTCACACTGGCCGCACTCATCAGCTTCGCGTTCACATGCAGTACATCGGCACTCCGATCATCGCGGATAAGTTGTATACCGGCCAGAAGTCGTTCTCACGATCTGACATTGGCAACGAACGCGCCCTGGATGATGGTGATCCATTGATCGAACGTCAGGCTCTCCATGCGTTTCGTCTGACGATTCGGCATCCGGTGAGTGGAAAACAGGTTCAATTTGAAGCACCATTACCCGAGGACATGCAACTCACACTGAATGCTCTGCGCGAAGCACACGCTGACACGGAATAGACCTTAAGGAAGACCATGAAGCTGGCGAGAGTTCGAACGTCGGATGGAAGTATCGTTATCGTTCAGGATAACGAGGATCATGTCCTGCCGCTCGATATGACGCAGGTAGAATCCTGCCACAGTTTGTCTGACATTCTGCATACGCAGGATCCCGCCGGTCTGGCTCACTTTCTGCTGACACCCGGAACAATGCCGGTGCCGGCATCCGATGTCACGTTTCTGGCGCCGATCGATCAGCAGGAAGTCTGGGCGGCAGGTGTCACTTACAAACGCAGTCAGGTCGCTCGCATGGAAGAATCCGAAACGGGTGCCAGCCACTACGATCGGGTTTACACGGCTGATCGTCCTGAGTTGTTCTTCAAGGGGATGGCCTCCCGAGTGTCAGGACCCGGCGAGTCTGTGCGAGTTCGCAGCGACAGCAACTGGTCCGTTCCCGAGCCGGAATTCACTCTGGCGATCAATCCTGCCGGCAGGATTGTGGGCTACACGATTGGCAATGATATGTCGGCTCGCGACATCGAAGGCGAAAACCCCCTCTATCTCCCTCAGGCCAAAGTTTATCGCCAGTGTGCCGCCATGGGGCCATCGATCCTCCTGGCAACGGAGCCTCTGGACCTGGACTCTACCGAAATCACTCTCACGATCACGCGTGACGGCAGCGAGTACTTCACCGGCAAGACTGCGCTGTCTCAGATGGCTCGTACGTTCGACGACCTGGCATCGTGGCTGTATCGTGAAGATGATTTCCCGAACGGCGTCCTGATGATGACCGGCACAGGCATCGTCCCCGAAGACGACATGACTCTCGAAGACGGCGACATCGTATCGATCGAAGTCAGCGGGATCGGAACCCTCACCAATCCCGTCGTCAAATCATAGGAAGTCGGGCCACAGCGAACCTGCACTACCGTTCCCCGAGAGACTCCGCTGTCTGCCTTTGCTCCGCGTCCGTGAGAACCGCTGCCAAATGATCGGTCAGCCATCGGCAGTCATTCCAGCGTACAGCACGTGCCATAGCGGCCCAAGCCAATCCGAATGCCCAGAAACCAATAATCGCTAGCAGCGTTTGCCAGATCGGTGACGTTGTAACCGCTGGGCTACCGATCAGCTGCAGCACAATGAGCAAACCTCCCAGAATGAGGCAAAGTACAGCCCAGCATTGTAGTATCCGCCATCCCAGACGAGATAGTCCACATCGCGCTGTGACCTGAAGGCTACCTCCCTGGTCCGTTAGTGTGCCGATCAGGTACGGTTTGAAAGGTGACTCAAACATCCCGCTGTATCGGTGCAGTTCAATGTGATCTTCTCTAACGGTACCGCGAAGGACCCCCTTCCATCTGACAGGAGTGATGAACAACAGTCTCCACCGCGGCATTTTGTCCAGTGAATCCATGATCGTCCTCATCACGACCTCTCTCGGCATCGACACAGTGACTTCGAGCGAATGATTCTTCCCGGCAATGCACATCACATTCCCCTTCCCTGTCATGCGCTAAGGTTTGCGACGCCGTGTCAACACAGAGTTGTCATCTTTGACTGTGCTCAGTCTTGCAGGTTAGACACATCAGCTGGATACATCGGTCCCTGTATGATATGACGAATGATCGTTTTGATGTAGTTGTTCTCCTGCGGCATTTGTTCCACATCCTGTCGAAGCAGTTCGCTGAGTTCACCCAGCTCATCGAGAGCGAGTAAAGCAGCGTGTCGTATGGATAGCTCATCGTTGTTCAGCAACGTTGCCAGAATCGGTGCAACTTTCTCGCGATGCCCCTTGTGCTGAAACAATGATCGAGCGGCTGCGATGCGGACTGCCGGTGAATCATCATTGAGTCCCAGCAGAAGGAGTGGCACATTCTCATCCGCCTGAGCCATCGACCACCAGCGTACGGCTTCATCTGAGGAAGATGCACCTTCTCGGATCGGAACTTGCCCGACTGCTGCGTTGAATACTCCCTTCCAGCGTGCAAGCCCCATATCGCCCGCAAAAATGTCCCAACGGCTTCCCGCTCGGCGTTCTTCCTGAATGAGGATCGATTCGGGCAAGACATGAGCGTCACGAACGTCTGTCTGCCACTCAGTGCATTGGTTCCTGAGTCGCGTTAGATGCTGGCTGAACTCTGGATCCGCTGCCAGGTTATTGAGTTCCAGAGGATCTGAGTCCAGGTCGTAAAGTTCTTCGGCCGGTCGTGGAACAGTGAGAAAGCTGGCAACACCTTCTGACAGTGCGCCATCAGCATACGCCTGTCTGAGTGCACGTCGTGTCCAGCTTTGTTCTGAGTAACTGATATGCTGCAGCGCAGGACGCCACGGCATGAAGTTTCGCACATAACGAAACCGTTTGCCTCGTACTGAACGCACCATGTCGAATCGTTCGTCAATACGGTCACGCGCGCCGTAGATGAATTCTCTGGCCGCTGGCAGATCATCGCCCAGAAACGGCTGCCCCTGCATGTGTTCGGGAATGTCTACACCCGCCAGGTTTAGTACGGTCGGCGCCAGATCGATGAGGTTGATGAGTTGACCGTCAACGCTCCCCGGAACACCCTGATTTTCGAGGCGGTACGCTTTCGGAATCCGGGCAATCATTGGGACACGCGTGCCGGTGTCATACACCCAGCGTTTCGCTCGAGCAAAACCATCTCCATGATCGGACCAGAAGATAATAATCGTTTTGTCCCTCAGTCCCGCATCGTCGACTTCTGCCAGCAGCTCACCGACACGACCATCCATCACCGTAATCAGGTCGTGCAGCCGAGCGATTGCGGCACGCACTTCAGGAGTATTCGGGTAGAGTTCAGGGACTGACACACTCGCAGGATCGTGAAGCTGATTCGGATCCAGGTCCGCAACGACCGTCTCCCAGTTTTCCTTCCAGATGCGGCTTTCATGAGTCATTGTCAGGTTGAAGACTGCAAAGAACGGTTGATCCGGATTCGGCCGTTTCTTCCAGTGGGCTCGCCGGGAGGTATCATCCCAGACGGCGTTCCGATTCCAGTTGAAGTTGTAATCGGTTTTGGAATTGTTGGTGCAGTAGTAGCCCGCTTGGCGCAGATACTCCGGAAAACAGTGAACATGCCCCGGCAGTGTCGCCTTTGATCTCATGTGATTGGCACCCAGTGAGATCGGATACATGCCCGTGATGATTCCTGTGCGGCTGGGTGCACACACTCCGTGACACGTAAACGCATGAGTGTACATCACGCCTTCCGCCGCCAGGCCATCCAGATGAGGTGTCGTGGCAATTGAATCGCCGTAACAACCCAGATGCGAACTGATGTCTTCGCAACTGATCCACAGAATATTGGGGCGATCTGCGGCGCGGACGCTATCGAGAGAAACAAGCCCGACAGACATCGACGTGAACAACACAACGCAGCAGATTCGGATAATTGACATCTCGGGACTTTCTGTATGGTCGCGACGCCGCTCAGCCGTTGAATGTGGGCCCGCCGCAGGTCACAATACCACTCCTGCCGACTGAGTCCATTTAAACCAGCGGATTCGCCATGACTCCCCACCACTTTCGCTTCTCGCACGTCCGGACCTCGCTTTACTTCGGCACAGTTGTGTTCGTGTGTTGTTTCTCTATTGCAATGGCGACAGATGTTTCGCCGGAACAAAGAACGTTCGTCGAAACCAAAGTGCTGCCGTTGTTGAAGTCGCGCTGTTTCGAATGTCACGACGGAGCGACAAAGTCAGAGGGCGGACTGCTACTCACCAGTCGCAGGCTTCTGCTGAAAGGTGGCGATAGTGGTGAGGCTATCGTTCCGGGAAAGCCAGATGAGAGTTTGCTGATTGAAGCCATCCGCTACGAGAGCCTTGAGATGCCGCCGCGTACAAAGATGCCAGACGAAGAAATCGCAATCCTCGTGCGCTGGATCGAAATGGGCGCGCCTTGGCCTGAGGATCTCGAACGCGAACATGGCACCACAGCTTCGGCTGCTCCGTTTCCGCTGGAAGAACGCCGCAGTTCCCATTGGGCGTGGCAGCCGATTCAGAATCCAATGATTCCGGACGTTGCCGATCAGGAATGGCCGTCAAACCAGATCGACCGATTCGTTCTGGCACGACTTGAAGACGCGAGACTGACTCCGGCTCAGGATGCCAGTCGCCAAACGCTCATTCGGCGACTCTACTTTGACCTGATTGGCCTGGCTCCAACACCGGAGCAGGTCCGGAATTATGTAAACGATCCGGATGATGACCTGCGAGCAACGGCAACGGTGGTCGATCAGTTGCTGGCGAGCCCCCAGTTTGGTGAACGCTGGGGACGACACTGGCTGGATCTGGTGAGGTACGCCGAAACTCTGGGACACGAATTTGACTATCCGCTCCATCACGCCTGGCAGTACCGTGACTATGTGATTCGTGCATTCAACGAAGACGTGCCATACGACCTGTTCATGCGAGAACATGTCGCCGGAGATCTGCTCGAAGAACCACGTCTGCATCCAACCGAGCAATACAACGAATCGCTAATCGGTACCGGATTCTGGTTCCTTCATGAGGACAAACATTCGCCGGTAGATGTTGAATACGACGAAGCGGTCAAGATCGACAACCAGATCGACGTTTTCTCCCGCACGTTCATGGGACTTACTGTTGCCTGTGCTCGATGTCACGATCACAAGTTCGATGCCATTTCCACCAAAGACTACTACTCTCTGTTCGGGATTCTGCAGAGCACTCGGCGACGCACCGGCTGGCTGGATTCCGGCAGGAAAATCGCATCCGTCGTTAACGGACTCAGGCCGTTACAGGATCGTGGTGGCAAGCTCCTTGGAAAGCTTCGCGAAGAGGACGATGCATCCAGAATCGCGATGCGCTACGCAGAAGCTGCAATCGAACTTTGTCGAAACGGTGAACCTGATGAATCAGTCATTACCCAGGCTGCTCAGCAGAAAGATCTTAATCCTCAGTTGCTCACAGTATGGACGAAGCAACTCAACGATCCGAAGACACTGGAACTCACCAATCCGCTTTCCTTCCTGGCGAGTCTCGCGCAGACGGGATCTGATGTACAACCAGAGCACGTTGCCCGCCAATGGACGAACCGAGTCACCGCAACTCAGACGACCGAAACCGGCACAAAGCTGTTTGCAGACTTCAGCCAGGGTCTTCCCGATGGCTGGACGACCACAGGCCCTGCGTTTGCCGACCGCAAAAGGCCAAAGGTTTCCGTTGGTGCAAAGCGGCATCCGCTGGCGTCGTCCGGATTCAGTTCAGGGGATCTCTCAAACCGCCTGCGAGGAAGTCTCTACAGTCCGACGTTTGAGATCACTCATCCCGACACCCTGATTCGAATTGCGGGTGAAGGAGCACGCGTGCGGCTCGTTATCGACGGCTATGTCATGATGGAGTTCAACGGATTGCTCTTCCGCGGCATCGATCGGAAGGTCGACACCAAAGGTGAGTTTCAGTGGATCCGACTCGGTGAGGACGCTCATCGCTACATCGGTAAACATGCCTACATCGAAGTGATGGATCAGGGTGACGGCTGGTTTGTGATCGATCAGGTTCGGTTTGTCGAAAAGCAAAACGGGCCTCCGCCTAAACAACTGGTTTCAGCGGATAACATTGCTCTGGCCCAACAATTCAGTCGCGATTTTGACGGCGATCCCCTGGCCACGTCCGTCCAACATCTGTGGCCTTCTCTGTTTGTCTCTGAGTTGCTTCCCTCATCGAAACATGACTCATGGACGGCATTGCAGTCCGATTGGACTGAAACAGCAAAAGACATCCCCGAGGCCGTTCCCGTCCTGGCTGTCACGGAAGGAACGGGCGAAGACCAGTATGTTTTTGTTCGAGGCAACCATCGTAATCATGGCGAGTTGGCATCCAGAGCGTTTCTAACGGCGGTGGCGGGAAACGATCAGCCCAGAATTGAGTCAGGAAGTGGCCGCCGCGAACTCGCCAATCACCTCATCGCAGAAGATAACCCACTTCCCGCACGTGTAGCAGTGAATCGCATCTGGCATCACCTGTTTGGTCGAGGCATCGTGCCGACTACGGATGATTTTGGAGTGCTGGGTACAGTTCCCAGCCATCCGGAATTGCTTGACTATCTGGCACATGCGTTTCGAGCCGATGGCTGGTCAGTCAAGAACATGATCCGAAGACTCGTGCTGACACGGACCTATCGCATGTCGAGTCAAAGCAATCCGTCCGCTGTTGACAAAGATCCGGCGAATGTTCTGTTGCACAGCGCCCGGGTTCGCCGTCTGCAGGGCGAAGTTATTCGCGACACGATGCTGCAACTCGCCGGGCATCTTGATCTCAAGCAGTTTGGTCCCGCTGTCCCGGTGGCACTCACTTCATTCATGCAGGGACGTGGCCGCCCCAGGCCGGGGCCACTCGACGGAGACGGACGCCGCAGTATCTACATCTCAGTGAACCGCAATTTCCTTTCGCCGTTCATGCTGGCGTTCGATACTCCCGCGCCGATGTCGACGAGAGGACGACGTTCAGTTTCCAATGTCCCGGCTCAGGCACTTATCATGCTCAATGATGAATTCGCTCATCAACAGGCGGGACGCTGGGCCGATTCGTTGTCGAAGAGTT